>ENA-UONT01000122-UONT01000122.1-human-gut-metagenome-genome-assembly--contig:-CS20-NODE-122-length-108866-cov-29.557673_pt1 | contig 108866 bp, 74 predicted proteins | sample MGYA00242459_ERZ724006 | MGnify/ENA metagenome assembly ERZ724006
TGCCGCGTCGTTACCAGTCAAGCCGGGAAATTCGTTGCAGACGGTCAGTCGACCAACGAATTGATTTGGATGACATGGTCGCGCTGTGGGCCGGTGCCGATCACGGAGATACGGCAGCCGGACATATCCTCAAGACGCTTGACGTAATCCTGACAGGTCTTCGGCAGATCATTGAAGTCGTGGATTTGGGAAATATCCTCGTCCCAACCCGGCATGGATTCGTAGATCGGTTTCGCCGCCGCGAATTCGGACTGATCAGTAGGCATATCGTCGCGGCGTTCGCCGTTGACATCATAGGCCACGCACAACGGGATTTCCTTCAGGCCGGTAAGCACGTCAAGCTTGGTGAGCACGATGTCAGTCAGGCCGTTGACCTGAGCCGCATAACGATTGACGACCGCATCGAACCAGCCGCAACGACGCGGGCGACCCGTAGTCACACCATACTCATGACCCTGCGCACGCAGCCACTCGCCATCCTCGCCAAACAGCTCAGTCGGGAACGGACCCTCGCCTACGCGGGTCACGTACGCTTTGGAAACGCCGATCACGCGGGTAATCTTGGTCGGGCCGACACCAGTACCGGTGCATGCGCCGCCGGCGGTCGGGTTGGAGGACGTGACGAACGGATACGTGCCGTGATCCACGTCGAGCATGGTGGCCTGGCCGCCTTCGAACAGCACGGTCTTGCCTTCGTCAAGTGCCTTATTAAGCACCAGCGAGGTGTTGGCCACGTACGGCTTCAGACGTTCGCCGAGCTTGAGCAGCTCGTCGGTAGTTTCGTCCACGTCGATCGGACGACGGTTGTACAGCTTGACGAGCATCTGATTCTTCTGATGCAGGCTCGCCTCGACCTTGTCATGCAGATGTTCGGCGTTGAACAGGTCGTGTACGCGGATGCCGACGCGGTTGATCTTGTCCGCGTAGGCCGGACCGATGCCGCGGCCGGTGGTACCGATCTTATGCTTGCCAAGGAAACGTTCGGTCACCTTGTCGAGCGTGCGATGGTACGGCGCGATCACGTGCGCGGCTTCGCTCACCAGCAGCCGGGAGCAGTCCACGCCACGGCTCTCCAGACCATCGATTTCTTCGAACAGCACTTCGGGATCGACGACGACGCCGTTGCCGATCACGGGGGTCACGTTCGGGCTGATGATGCCGGAGGGCAGCAGGTGCAGCGCATACGATTCGTCGCCGACCACCACGGTATGGCCCGCGTTGTTGCCGCCGTTGAAGCGGGCGACGTAGTCGACCTTCGTGCCGATCAGATCCGTTGCCTTGCCTTTGCCCTCGTCTCCCCACTGGGCACCGATCAAAACAATTCCAGGCATGTTGTTGCACCTCCGTGCGTAAGCGATTCTGTCTTAAGCCTTGCGCCTAAAGCCTTACAAAGGTTACTCTTCACCCTCTACCGGGTCTGGGGGATGCTCACGGCTCCGGACCGACCGTAATCGGATTGCAACCGGTCCGAAAAACAGACCAGAAAACGCCCGAAAACAGTTCGAAAGACCGTTGGCTAGTTCAGCGCGCGCCCGGCACTGCCGAGCTGCTTGCATGCTTCGACCACACGCGCGGCCATCGCAGATTCAGCTTCACGACCCCAGGATCGCGGATCGTACAGCTTCTTGTTGCCCACCTCACCGTCGATTTTGAGCACCGAATCATAGTTGGAGAACATGTGACCGGCCACCGCACGGCTGAATGCGTACTGCGTATCGGTGTCGATGTTCATCTTCACCACGCCGTAGCTCACGGCCTGCGCGATCTCCTCCGGCGCGGAGCCGGAACCGCCGTGGAACACCAGGGCGAACGGCTTACCGGGAGCGACATCCAGCGAGTGCGCGGGGGCGGGCATTTCGCCGGCCTTGATCGCGAGCGCGACCGTGGTCTGGATTTCGTCGAGCAGTTCGGGGCGCAGTTTCACCACGCCCGGTTTGTATGCGCCGTGCACGTTGCCGAAGGTGAAGGCGGCCATGTAGCGTCCGCGCTCGCCGAGGCCGAGTCGTTGCGCGACGGCGATGCCTTGCGCGGGCGTGGAATACAGTTTGTCATTGATTTCGGCGCTGTGCCCGTCTTCTTCGCCGCCGACCGCGCCGATTTCGATTTCCAGCACGGTGTGCGCGGCTTGGGATTTGTCGAGCAGTTCTTCTGCGATGTCGAGGTTTTCATCCAGCGGCACTGTGGAACCGTCCCACATGTGTGACTGGAAGGTCGGTTCCTGACCGTGCTTCACCTGTTCGACTTCATGGTCGAGCAGGGGGCGCACCCATTCGTCCAAATACTGTTTGGCGCAGTGGTCGGTGTGCAGGGCGATGGTGATGTTGGGGTATTTCGCCGCGACTTCGTGCGCGAAGGCTGCGAAGGCAAGCGAGCCGGTGACGCGGTCGTTGACGCGTTGCCCGGAGAAGTAGGCGGCGCCGCCTACGGAGACTTGGATGATGCCATCGGATTCCGCCTCGGCGAAACCCTGGAGTGCGGCGTTCAAGGTCTGCGTGCTGGTCACATTGATCGCGGGATAGGCGTAACCGCCGCGGCGTGCGGCGTCCAGCATTTGCGCATAACGTTCCGGCGTTGCAATAGTCATGCCTCCATTATCGCCCAACCCTATCCCACTTGTCATGTGACAACATTCGCCATCTTTCCTTTCCGCTTTCCCGACCGTCCGCTCCATATCCAGGTCACCCGCCCCACTAGGGCCATATGCCGAGCGTTTTCGTCTCATATCCCGACACTTGCGGGACCGACCAATAAACATGGCGAAACCATTGCGATCGTTCCATCGGAAGTCATAGAATATCCACCGGATCGCGCGACGAAGAGCCCAACCGGGTATTCCCGCACGGGCATGCCGCCGCACGTAGATGTTGCGACCAATACCCACGAGGAGGCTTGATGCACCAGGTTTTCGCCATCTTCCTTCGAGACGTGAAACGCATTCTGAAGAACCCCGTGGCGCTCGTCGTCACGCTGGGTGTGGCCATCATCCCATCACTGTACGCATGGTGCAATATCCTCGCCAACTGGGACCCGTACGCGAACACGGGCAACATCCAAGTCGCTGTGGCGAACGAGGACAAGGGCACAACCTCCACGCTGGTCGGCCATCTCGACGCTGGCCAGCAGACCGTCAACCAGCTTAAGAAGAACCATCAGCTCGGCTGGCGTTTCGTTCCCAAGCAGCAAGCCATCGAAGGCGTGGAATCCGGCAAATACTATGCGGCGATCGTACTGCCGGAAGACTTCAGCTCCAGACTAATCGGCACCGTCACCGGTAAAGGCGACCGACCGTCGATCACGTACTACATCAACGAAAAGCTGAACGCGATCGCGCCGAAAATCACCGATACGGGCGCGACCACGATCGACGAGCAGATCAACACCACTTTCGTTTCCAGCGTGGCCGACGCCGTGGCAAAGGAAGTGAAGGAGGCAGCGGGAGAAACCACCGGCAGCGTGAAAAACGCGCAAAGCGACGTCATCAACGATCTGACCGACACCATCAACCAGCTCGAAACCGTCCAACAGCAGCTGCGCGACACCCGTTCCACGCTCGACAAGGCCCTCACCACCATCGATTCGGCCAAACAGTCCAACATCGCGCTCGCCTCGGAAATCACCAACTCGCTTGACACCGTCGGCAAGGCGTCCGACTTGCTGAGCGAGACGCGCACACAAACCGAACGATTCTCGAACACGCTGGTCGGAGCGCTCGACAACGGCAGCACGCAACTGTCCGGCCTGCAGGTCAACGTGAGCAATGCCACCGGCACCGTGCTCAGCGGACTGAACACCACGCAGGACGCGCTCGACCAAGTGTCCAGCACCATGCATCACGTCAACACCACCACCGGCAATGTGCTCGACGGCGTGGAGAAGGCGTTGCAGGCCAGCCAGCTGGATCCGAACAGCCAAACGTATAAGGATCTTTCCGCGCAGCTCACCGAAGCCCGCAAACAGCTGACGTTCCAGCAGCAGCGCATCGACGCCTTCGATCAGGACACCACGGCTGCGATCAACGCGGGGAAGAACACCGCGAACGGGTTCAACGACGATGTCACCACGCTGGCGAAGAACGGCACGGCGTCGATGGCGAGCGCACGCACGACCATCACCGGCACGGTCATGCCGAATCTCAACACCGGGCTCGATGCACTCAGCCTGGCCAATGGGTCGCTGTCCGGCACGCTTACCACGCTGCAAAGCACGCTGGAACAGGGCAACGGGCTGCTCGACCAGTTGTCGCGCACCGTGACCCAAACGAACGCCACCATTGCTGGCACACAGACGCAGCTCGCCAATCTCGCCAAACAGCTCAACACCACGCGCACCGATGTGGCCGCGTTGAGCAGTTCGGCGATGTTCCAGCAGCTTTCCCAAGCGCTCGGACTTGACGCGAGCGAGGTCGGCTCGTTCGTGGGCGAGCCGGTGCATTTGGACGAACAGGTCCTCTACCCAGTCAAAAACTATGGTTCCGCGGTCACGCCGTTCTACACGAATCTTGCGCTGTGGGTCGGCGGATTCGTGCTCGTCGCGATCTACAAGCTTGAAGTGGACCGCGATGAGAAGATCCGCATGTACACGCCACGCCAAGGCTATATGGGCCGTTGGCTGCTGTTCGTCACGGTCGGATTCCTGCAGGCGATCATCGCCACGATCGGCGATCTCGCGCTGGGCATCCAATGCGAGCATCCGTTCCTGTTCATCCTCGCCGGCATTTTCGCCTCGTTCGTCTACGTGAACATCATTTACGCGCTCGCCGTGGCGTTCCGGCATATCGGCAAGGCCGTCGCCGTGATTCTGGTGATCATCCAGATTCCGGGCGCGGCAGGCCTCTACCCCATCGAGATGATGCCGGAATTCTTCCGCCGTCTGAAACCGTTCCTACCGTTCACCTACGGCATCAACGCAATGCGCGGGCCGATCGGTGGCATGTATGCCAACCATTATTGGAACGACATGCTCTCGCTGTTCTGGTATCTGCCTGTGGCGCTGTTCATCGGCTTGGTGGTCCGCAAGCTGGCGTTGAACCTCAACCGCCTGTTCGACAACCGTCTGGCAGACACTGATCTGATGATTACCGAACATAACGAAGGCACGGTGGAACCGTTGCGGCTCACCGAGACCGCGCAGCAGATCGCCGAGGAGTTCCCCGAACTCGCTCGCAGACGGGCGATTCATTTCTTCCGCCTGTACCCGCGCCTGGTGCGTTGGGGATTCCTCGCGCTGGCGGTACTGCCGTTCGTGTTCCTGCTGTTGCTATTCATCACGCGCATGAAGCTCGCCATGCTGCTCGGTTGGATCATTTCGATCATCGCCATCGACACGTATCTCATCGTGGTGGAGTATCTGCGCGAACGGTATGCGAATTATCTGGGCGAGGAAGCGATGAGTGCGGAAGAGTTCCGCAGCGCGATCCTGCACGAGAACCTGCTGTTCCGGCCGGGCATGCATTACAAGCCGATGCATGCCGTACGTACGAGGCTGTATGAGGCTGCGCATGGTGGTTCGGCCGGACATGCGCCTGAACATGCGGCTGGAAACACGGACGGAAATGCTGGCAGGAGTCTGCGTGAGGAGGGGAACGAACAGTGAAAATGATCTGGGGCATCTTCAAGCGGGACATGTGCCACGCCACCCGCAACGTGATCGCCGTGATCGTCTCGATGGGTCTGGTGGTGGTGCCGGCGCTGTACGCCTGGTTCAACATCGCGGCCAGCTGGGACCCCTACGGCAACACCAAGGCATTGAAGGTCGCCGTGGCCAATAACGACAAGGGTTACAAGTCGGATCTCATACCGGTGCGCGTCAACGTGGGCGAAACCATCATCAGCACACTGCACGCCAACGACCAGCTGGACTGGCAGTTCGTGAAAAGCGACAAGGCAATCGACGGGGTGAAATCCGGCGAATACTATGCGGCGATCGTAATTCCGAAAGGTTTCAGCGCCGACATGATGACGCTGTTCTCCCCCGACATCAAACACGCGCAGCTCAAGTACTATCTGAACGAGAAAATCAACCCGATCGCCCCGCATATCACCGATCAGGGCGCGACAACCGTGGTCAACACGATCGACAAAACCTTCGCCAAAACGATTGCGCAAGTCGGACTCGACCTGGCCTCAAGCATCCTACACTATTCGCAAAGCCCGCAAATGGCCGAATACATGCGCAACCTCAACGGCAATCTCACCACCACGGCGGATACGCTGAGCGGCGCATCGCAGCAGGTGACGTCGTATTCGCAGCTGCTCGGCTCGGCGAACGACATCGTGGATTCCACGGGCAAACTGCTCGCCTCGGCGACCAAGGCGGGCAAACAGGCCCAGAACGCGTTGAAGCAAGGCAAATCAGGTGCCACGTCGCTCACTTCGGCAGGTGCGAACGTCACCTCCTCGGTGAACACCGCGCTCGACCAGGTGTCAGGCGCGTTCGACCAAGTAGCTGCCAAGGTGAACAAGGCGTTCGACGCGATCGGCAAGGGCTCAGACACCGCAGCCAGCCAGTTGACAACGTTGAGCGAACAAGTCTCCAGCAGCGAATCGCTGTACGACACGTACATCACAAGCCTCAACCACATGCGCGAATCGGTGGAACAGCTACCGGACAGTGATTCCGCGAAACAGGCGCTGCTGGAAGCCATCGACCGGGAGATCACGCTGCTGGAAGCCGCCAAAGGCGATTCGCAGAAGCTCGCGCAGCAGCTGAAAGACGCTTCCACGCAGGTCACGCAGGATACCGCAGCCGCGGAAAGCTCCCGCAAGGAGATCCTGAACCGCATCACCTCCGCGAAGCAGTCGATCAGCAATGTGCGCGACGATTACGCCACGAACGTCAAGCCGAAAATCGACGCGCTCGCCTCCACAGTCAGCACGCTGATCTCCCAAACCGACAGCATGATCACCCAGCTGAGCGGCACCGCCGACGGTCTGGACGATGTGACGGGCGATGTGGGGACGAATGTGACGTCCATCCGTTCCACGCTCGGCGCGATCGCGAAGAAACTCGACTCGTCGGCAGCGACGGTGAAGGAGCTGATCACGAAGCTGGAGACGGGCGGGAACGCCGGTGACGGCAACAGCGATGGTGGCGACGGTGACAACGACGCCAGTTCGTCCGATTCGGGTGAATCGGACGAACTACGTGCACTGGCCACCGCCAATGCGTCCACACTGTCCACGCTGATTTCCGCGCCCGTCGCACTGCATCGCGTCTCGGTGTACCCGATCGCGAACTACGGTTCGGCCATGGCGCCGTTCTATACAATCCTGTCAATCTGGGTGGGTGCGATCATCCTGTGCGCCATGCTGAAAGTGACGATTTCGGACCGCGAGAAGGCGCATGTGCTGGGCTTAGGCGACACGCTGCCGCGCATCGCCGGCCCGTCCGGCCCGGGGAACGCCTCACGTTGGGGACTGCGCCTCGACCACGAGTATTTCGGACGGTACGCGATCTTCGCACTGCTCGCGTTGCTGCAGGGCACACTGGTTTGCCTGGGCGACACGTATTTCCTTGGCGTGCAGGCGAATCATGCGCTGCAGTTCCTTGCCGCGGGGTGGCTTGCCGCGCTCGTGTTCTCGAATATCGTGTATACGCTGACCGTGTCGTTCGGCGATATCGGCAAGGCCGTGGCCGTGGTGCTGCTGGTGATGCAGGTCGCCGGTTCGGGCGGTACGTTCCCTATCGAGACGCTGCCGAAGTTCTTCCAAATGCTCTACCCGTTCCTACCATTCCCGCACGCCATCGATGCCATGCACGCCGCGATGGCCGGATCGTACGGCAATGAGTACCTGCTTGACATGGTGTATCTCGCCTTGTTCCTGATTCCTTCGCTGCTGCTGGGATTGGTGTTGCGCAAGCCGGTGATCCGGTTGAACAACTGGGTGAGCCGCAATCTGGAGTCCACCAAGGTGATGTGACGAGGCGGATTTGACCGGGCTGGTTTGAGCCGGTTTAGATCGGTTTCGGCTGGTACACGGTCTGGAAGTCCGATTCGGGAGAAACGGACAACCAAGATGGGCGCATTACACCTTAGACGTCCGATTCTGCAGAATCGGACAATCAGCGGCGTCGCGCAAACCACACGTTGATCAGAGAACCGGCAACCACCAGCACAACACCGATCCAGAACGGCATGCCCAGCGCCACGCCCAACAGAAGCGTGCTAGAAGCCGTGGAAAACAGCGGAGTCGCGTACGAACCAATCGCAAGCGTTTCCATACTGCCGTGCAACATGCCGTATCCCCAGCACGCGTAGCCGCCCGAAATCGAAGCGGCGCACGCAATCAGCGCAGCATATCCACCGATGCCGGGCGCCGTGTCCGGCAAACCGTCTCCCGAAACGAAATGGATGGTCCACAGTACAACGGCCACACAACAGAAGAAAATCGTCGTGCCGTCGTAACCGCCGGATAACGACGGCGTAAAAGTCGCATAAATCGCCCAAATAAAGGCGCCAACAAACGCGAGCACATACGGTAGGGGGTTACTGGCGATATTGTGGACCGCTTCCTGCATATCAAGGCTTTCTCCGCCAACCGCCATCGCCACACCGATGGTTGCGATCACCGCGCCAGGAATCGCTTTGGCGACCGCACCACGTTTGTGCGATACCGCTGCGGTCATCAGCACCAGCAGCGTCGGCCACAAGTAGTTGACAAGGCTGACTTCCACGGATTGCGCGTTCGTTGTGGCCAGGCCAATCGACAGCGAGATTGACGCCTCGTATGCGATGAACATGAGTCCGCCTGCGACGAGGTACTTGCGTGGCGCTTGGCTAATCGGTTTCGGCCGTCGCACGATGAGCAGGAGCATGCCGCCGACAGTGTAGATGAGCGCCGAACCGAGCGTGGCACCGAACGATTCGGAAACGAGTCGCACGAGGCCGGCCATGAAGCCCCACAGGACGATTGCGAACAGGCCGATGAGTGTCGCCGCATGTGATATGGCATGGCCAAATAGGGGGGTACTGGGGCATTCGCCTGCGGATTCGGCGGGAAGTTTCTGATCCGTATTCACGGATTCCAGCCTACCTGCCGCCCACCCCGCATGTCCGATTCACCAGAATCGGACATTCCTGCGATCTGCGATGCCGCAAAGCATCAGTAGCTTGTCATAAACGTCGCATTCCACGCCACCATCTTTCGGCTGCATTGCGATTCGCAACCGAATTTTGCGACGCAACCGACAGTTGCGCGGCGCGAAGTTGATTTCACGGGTCTTTTACGGCAATAGAAAAACCCTTGGAATTCCAACGATTCCAAGGGTTTCGAATGGAGCGGATGACGGGAGTCGAACCCGCCTTTAAAGCTTGGGAAGCTTTCGTTCTACCGATGAACTACATCCGCAAGGTTGTGCCTTTTGGGCACGAAACTTCAGTTTAGCACGCAACGGATGCGTATGCGGACACAGACCGACATGCGATACCAATTTTCCGCAATATCACGGAAACTCAGCCGCGCGGCCGCTGCGAATAGTCGCGAGAATATCTGCCAGCCGAGCCGCCCGAATCATGCGCGGATCCATACTGCGTTCCAAATTGCGGCCCACCGGCACCAGCCATCGCAGAACGTCCGCCTTGCCGAATATCCGCCGCCGCAACGCCGCTCGTGGCATAGCCACCGGCCAAATATCCGGACTGCACGCCCTGCTGACGCATCTCCTGCCCCATCTGCATCAGCCGCGCAATGCGATCCGAGGTCGGCGGGTGCGTAGAAAACAGCTTGGAGAAACCTTCCGCCGAAAACGGATTGGCGATCATCATCGCAGCCACCGACTGCGTTCCCGCGGTCTTCTTCATCGGCATCGCGGCCGCGCCGCCGGAAATCTTGTTCAACGCGGAAGCGAGCGCCTCCGGATCCTCCGTCAATTTTGAACCATCCTCGTCGGCATCGTATTCGCGCGTGCGGGAAATCGCCATCTGAATCAGCGACGCCGCAATCGGAGCAAGAATCGTGCTCAACAGCACACCCAGCAATCCCAAGCCGCCGGAATCGGAACCTTCGCGGTCGTCACGGGAACGGCCGCCGCCGAAATACATGAGCGAATATCCGAGATACGAAATGACGGTGGCCATGGCGGACGCAATCGCGGATGTCAGGATGTCGCGGTTATAGACGTGCATGAGCTCATGACCGAGAACGCCGCGGATTTCACGTTCGTTGAGCATCTGCAAAATGCCCTGTGTGCAGCACACCGCTGCATGACGCTCGTTACGTCCCGTGGCGAACGCGTTAGGACTCATGGTCGGAGCGATGTAGATGCGGGGCATCGGTTTGCCCGCCTTCGCCGACAGCTCGCGGACGATTTTGTACAGTACCGGCGCTTCCTGCTCGCTGACTTCCTGCGCATGCATGGATGCGATCGCGAGTTTGTCGGAAAACCAGTAGGATGCGAACGTTGAGCCAAGTCCGATGAGAATGTAGATACCAAGTGTGCGCTGACTGCCACCGGTCGCCCACCAGATAAGCATGATGACGCCCCACATCAACGCGAATAACAGCGTTGTCTTCAAGCCATTGCAATGGCCATGCACCTGCAATTTGCCGTTCATGGGCACCAGCGTAGAAACGGAGTCTGAGTTTTTGCTGGATATGCGCTGGAGACTGGGCCGTGGGAAGGACTAGGGGCAGTTGCGGAAGTTCGCACGCTCAGCTTCTCCCGGATGTCCGATTCTGGCGAAACGGACAAGCAGCAGGTCTTTCGCGCACATTACTTGTCCGATTCACCAGAAGCGGACAAGTACAGGATAAAAAACGTCTTGGGTGTCCGATTCTCCAGAATCGGACACCCAAGACGCATGAAAAAAGTCTGAAACCTATCGGACCGGGTTTCAAACACCCACCTTAGGCGTGAGCCAGGGCGCGCATCTGCTCCGGATCGATGACCTTCTTATGCTCGCGGCCTTCCTTCGCACCTTCGGCACGTTCGAACGCGTCGACCTTCTTCCAACCGGCGAAGTCGATCGGCTTGACACCGCGCGACTCCAGCAGTCGGTCGATGGATTCCGGATCGCGGTCCGCCGCCACACGACCACCTTCGGCTGCCTTGGACAGATCCTCCAGCATGTTGGTGACGATGAGCAGCGCGTCGGACTTGGTGGAGCCGATCAGTCCGACCGGGCCGCGCTTAGCCCAACCGGTGGCATACAGACGTTCACGCACCTGCGCGCCGTCCTCGGCCGAAGCGGTCGTGGTGATGCGTCCGTCACCGTTCGCGTTCGCCAGATGCGCGTGACGATCGTCGTACGCGATGCCCGGCGCGGTGGCCGGCTTGTAGCCGATCGCATGGTACACGGCCTGCACCGGATACTCTTCAAACTCGCCGGTGCGGCTCATCTTGCCGTCAGCCGACGTTTCGGTCTTCTCCACGCGAATGCCAACGACCTTGCCGTCCTCGCCCAGCACTTCGACCGGCGCGGAATTGAAGTGCACATAATACTTGCGATCAGCCGTATTACCCTCGTAATCCACGTCACCGTCATCTTCCATGTCTTCCGCCATCTCACGAATCGTGAACAGCTCTTCGACCATCTGACGGGTCAGCTTGTCTTTGCCGGCCTCTTCAATCGTGTCTTCATCCAAATCGAAATCGTCTTCGTTAATGATCAGCTGCACTCCCGGCAGCTTCTCCATCTCACGCAATTCCTGTACGGAGAACTTGGCTTGCGCCACACCGCGGCGGATGAACAGGTGCAGCACGCGAGCCTTGTTCGCCTTGACACCCTCGTACACATTGTCTGGAATGTCGGTGCGTTCCTTCAGATCGTCGGCATTGCGCATAAGTTCGCGCGCCACGTCCATGGCCACGTTGCCACCGCCGATCACGGCGACTTCCTCAGCTTCAAGCGGCCACTCGCGAGCGCCGGTCGGATAACCGTCGTACCATTCCACAAACTTGGCTGCGCCATACACGCCATCCAGGTCGGCGCCCGGCAGTCCAAGCGGCTTGTCTTCAACGGCACCGGTAGCGAACAGCACGGCATCGTAACGCTCGAGCAGCTCGTCGAGCGTCACATCCTTGCCGAATTCCACGTCGCAATATAGGTGGATGTCGGGGTTGTCGAGCGTCTTCTCAAGCGCTGATGCGATGAATTTGATGGACGGGTGGTCGGGGGCCACTCCGTAGCGTACCAAGCCGAACGGCACAGGCAGCTTTTCGAACAGGTCGATGCGCGCGGCAGTGCCGAGGCCAAGCCCCTCGCCGAGCTTCTTCAACTGGCGCAGGAAAATGTCAGAGGAGTAGACGCCTGCAGGGCCGGCGCCGATTACAGCAATACGAAGTTCATTAGTTTCAGTCACGCGCTCTAGCCTAATGCATTCCCTGCATTTGCGACAGGGGTGCTTATGCACTTTCTTACGACTTCTTCGCCTTGTGCGCACTGGCGTTGGTGTTTGCACTGAATCCAGATGAATCCAACGTGTGGGTGCATTAATCGTACGCGATGAGCGCGGCAGATGCACGTACAATCGCAAGTAGTCGCAGAATCGCGGGATGTAGGAATCCGAAATATCGGAATTCGCCCATCCCGCAATCGCAAGCAAGTACTTATCAAGTACCAAGCAATCGTAAGAAGGTGGCAATGCGCATTCACATCACATATACCGGCGGCACCATCGGCATGATTGACTCGCCGAACGGCCTGATTCCGGGAGCCGACACTCGCGGATGGCTGTTCCGCCTGCTGGAGGACGCGCACATGGACGCAAGCCTGTTCACGTTCACCGAGCTTGATCCGCTTATCGACTCGTCGAACGCGACGCCCGACAATTGGCAGACGATGGTTGACGACTTGCGTGCGCATCATGATGATGCCGACGCGTTCGTGGTGCTACATGGCACCGATACGATGAGCTATTCGAGCGCCGCGATTTCGTATGCACTGGCCGATTTCGGCAAGCCGGTGATTTTCACGGGATCGCAGCATCCGCTCGGCAAAATCGAATCGGATGCCACTGCGAATGTCACGGGTGCACTGAACGCTGCGATGAGCGGACGATTCCACGGTGTGGGACTGTTTTTTGGACATCACCTGTTTGCCGGAAATCGCGTAAGTAAGTCGTCGAGTTGGGCGTTTGAAGGATTTTCGGCGCCTTCCGTCGGCCCGCTGGCACGCACTGGCACGCCATGGCATTGGTATGCGGGCGATTCCGCTGCGGTTGGCTGCGGTTGGACGTCGCCTCAGCCTTACTCTCGCCATGATGTTGCGGTGATCGATATGGCACCCGGCATTTCCGCGACACGGTTGGAAGCGATGCTTACGCCACGTCCGGAAGCGGTATTGCTGCGCGCATACGGCGTCGGCAATGTGCCGAGCGACGAACCAGGATTGACCGATGTGATTGCCGACGTGCTGCATGACGATGTTCCCGTTGTGATCGCGTCGCAATGTCAGCAGGCGGAAGTGCTGCTCGGCCATTACGAGACGGGCGATGCGATCGCTCGCGCCGGCGCGATCGGATCCGGCGATATGACGCTGGAAGCCGCGTATGCGAAAATCATGTTCCTGCTGTCGCAAGGCGTGACCGGAGCCGACTTTGGCAAGTGGATGCGCGTGTCGATCGCTGGAGAAATCTCGCCAAGCTCGTTGTAAACGCTTCCCCAAAGCGCCGCGCACGACACCACTCCCCGCAATCACGCGGATTCGCCGCGGTCGAAAAGCACAGTGAGCGCCCACAGAATGCTGACCACGTCAATCACCTCCTGCATGAATGCGCCAACGACCACGGGAATCAGGTTGAATGCGGCTGCGACCATGCCGATGATGGCGAGGCCGAGACCGATCAACACCGCCTGAAGCATCACGTTTTTCGTACGGCGTGCGATAGCGATGGCACGCGGCACAGAGGCGATATCATCATTCATGATGACCACTTGCGCGGATTCGGAAGCTGCGGTGGACGTGCCGTCGGTCATGGCCATGCCGATGTCGGCGACTGCAAGTACAGGGGCATCGTTGACGCCGTCGCCGACCATCATGGTGACTTGGCGATTCCTGGATTCGCCAGTTATACGCCGCATGATGCGGGCGGGCATGGACTGGTTTTGGTGCGTGGACTCGGTGGCGTTCTTAACAGCGGCAACCTTATCTTCAGGGAACAGCTCGGATTGTACGTCATCGATACCGACCTCATTTGCGATGATGCGGGCGGACGCGGCCTTGTCACCGGTAAGCATGGACAGCTCCTTGATACCAAGCTCATGCAGACGGGCCAAGGAACGTTTCGCATTCGCACGGGGCACGTCGCGAAGCACGATGCGGGCGGCTAGTTTGCCATCGATCGCCACGTATGCGGCCATCTCGTCCGGCGCAAGCGGAGCGAACAGCGAGTTTGCGGTTTCGGACTTGCGGACGGGCGTCGTCTGCGACGCCTCAGCGGAAGGGGTGATGAAGGGGGCTACAACTGTAGACTGCGCATCGTCAGACATTCCGTCTCGCACTCCTAGAGTGTCCGATTCGGCAGAATCGGACACGTAGCGTTCACCCGACGCATGCAGGACCGGCGTGAATCCGGATCCGTCGGCCGTCACATACGCAAAACGCCCCACACGCACCCGATGCCCATTCACTTCGCCGGAAACACCTTTGCCTGAATCCTCCACAATGTTCTTCACCACCGGATAGTCGCGCCCATGCCCAGACAGATCACGCTCAGCGCACAACCGCTGCCCCGACGTATACCGCGCATACAAGTCGTTCATGGCCTTGCGCCCGGCCGCCGCAATGCCTTTCGACAGAATGTGCACCGAGTAACTTTCCACCACACCGGCCATCATGAGAATATGGTCTTCATTGAACGGCGAACTCGTTTCGAACGGCTTCTCCACGCGCACGACCTGCGGTTGCTTGACGGTAAGCGTGCCGGTTTTATCGAAGAAAATATGCGATACGCGACCTAGATTTTCCAACACGTCCTGTGCTTTAATCAGGATTCCCGCTTTGGCAAGACGCCCTGTTCCAGCCACATACGCAACCGGTGCGGCAATCAGAAGCGGGCAAGGCGTGGCGAGAACCAGCACCTGCGCAAATCGCAGCGGCAATCCGGAAACCGCCCATGCAATCCCAGCAATCGCAAGCGAAAGCACGGTAAACGGCACTGCAAGCATATCCGCGGTCTTCACGACAGCGGGGCGCGACTCTTGCGCCGACGAAACCAGCTCGAGAATCTTCTGATACTGCGAATCCTGCGCAAGTTGCGTGGCACGCATGGTCAACGTGGTCGAACCATTGACTGCGCCAGACATCACGCGAGCGCCCGCATACACTTCACGCGGCACAGGCTCGCCGTTGATGTTGCTCAGGTCCAGCGTGGCCACGCCCGACAGCAACTCGCCGTCTACAGGCACTGTTTCGCCAGGCAGAACCAGAATCACGTCGCCGAGCCGCACTTGATCGACGGGGACCGTTTCGAAGCGCTCTCCAGCCGCATCATACGTTTGCGAAGCATCTTTTGTGTCCGATTCTGGAGATTCGGACACATGCGCACGCGTTTTGCCACGCTGGTTGTCCGTTTCTGCAGAATCGGACATTCTGACGGCACGGAATCCGTCGGCTGTCACGTCGGCCGTATGCTCGCTGCCCGTCGCATGCACATGCCCGCGCACTCCCGGCAACGCAACCACGTGCGCGGTTCGGGGCGCCGCGTCAATCAGCGCAGTCAGGTTGCTTTCGGCCTTCGACTGTGCGAATTCCTCGATCGCCTCGCCGGATGAGATCATCAGCACCACGGCCCAAGCGGCCCAATACTCCTGCACTGCAACCGTCGACGCAATCGCAACGACCGCCAGCAGATCAACGCCAACATGGCCGTGCCGCAGATCGTCGATCATGCTACGCACCGTCACCACAATCGTGTATGCGACCAGCGCGATCACTATCCACTGTCCAACACCCGGATTAAACGCGCTCAGCCAACCAAAGCCAGCATGCAAATCGTGAGAAACCCACGCAGCCTCGCCCCACGGCCTCCACTCCCCCAGCAATGCCAACGGAATCGCGGACAGAATGGTGATCGGCAATAACGGAACCTGCCTGCACAGTCGCCAGCAAATATCGATGATTCTACGCATGAGAATCTCCTTACGCTCGTATCGGACGCCTTGTTAACCCATCGGCGCCTCGCCCGCGCGAGCCATCGATACACGGCGTAAAAAGATATTTCCAGCGTAGCAAACATTTGCGATTTTCGTGTCGCAATTGCCAAAAATAGAAAAGCAGGACTGTACGATTGTTCGCACAGTCCTGCTTCTGCTTTTAACTTTTATTGGTTTTCCGCGGTTTTAACGTTCTCGCGATGACGTTCACAAGACGTTCTTGCGATTAAGCAACTCCAGTCGCGTCTTCGCCGTCAGCCTATCGGGTAGTCATCACCCTTATTGCAGCCCGCCGCAGCCGACCGCAGCCATCCACGGCCAACCGCGGCGGTCCGTCGTGCTTTACCACAGACCGAACGGGTCGAACAGGCCGCCACCATCACCGTAGCCGTTGCTACCATTGCCGTCGCTCTGTCCATTTCCGTTGCCGCTATTGCCGCCGTTACCATCGTTACCGTAACCGTTGCCGTTCTGGCTCTGGCCATCATTGCCGTTGTTCTGCTGGTTCTGGCTGTTGGAGGAGTTCGTCTGGGATTCCTCCTGGTCAAGCGTCACGTCAAGCTCCATGGTGTTGCCGTCACGCACGACCGTCAATGTCACCTTGTCATTCATGGCGGAGGCGCGCACGTAGCCGAGCAGCGAATAGTTGTTGTTCACCGCCTTGCCGTTGAACGCCACGATGGAGTCACCAGCCTTCACTCCGGCCTTGGCTGCCGGGCTGTTGTCGACCACGGACTGCACCTGCGTGCAACCGCGGGTCACGCCGTCCGCCTCAACCGTGGAGCTCTTGATGGTGACGCCGAGCGCCACATGCTGCACGGTGCCGTTGTCAATGATTTCGTTGGCCACACGCTTTACCAGGTTCGATGGAATGGCGAAGCCGATGCCGATGGATCCGGCTGTGCCGGAAGACGTTGTGGTGGATGCGATGGACGAGTTGATGCCGATCACCTGGCCGGCCGCATTGAAGGTCGGACCGCCGGAATTGCCTGGGTTGACGGCCGCGTCGATCTGCACGGCGTTGGTGACGATGTCGTTGTTGTTGTCATCGGCCACGGTCACCGGGCGGTTGAGCGCGGAAACGATGCCGACGGTTGCGGTGTCATCGTAGCCGAGCGGGTTGCCGATGGCCATCACGGATTCACCCACGGCAAGATTGTCGGAATCGGCAAATTCCGCGGCCTTCAGACTGCTCGGAGGATTATCGAGCTTAATTACGGCCAGATCGGTGGTGGTGTCAGTGCCGACGATTTGCGCTGAGTAGATGGTGCCGTTGGCAAGCGTCACTTGAATCTGCTTCGCGCCGGAAATCACATGGTTGTTGGTGACGATGTAGCCTTTGTCACTGATGATTGCGCCGGAGCCTTTGGCGCTGCCGTCGCTGGTTGCCACGTCAATGGACACCACAGAATCGGACACTTCTTTCGCCACTGCGCTCCAGTCTGCGGCCTCGCCGGATTTGGCTTTCGCCGAACCAGATCCGGACGTGTTGGATTTCACGCTGGTCAGTGAGCTGGAGGTGGGTACGGTCACCCATCCATTGGTGATTGCCGCGTAGCCGACTCCGAGGCAGAGGACCGCGGAAACAAGTGCCGCCACCACGCCGGTCATCACATGACCGGTCACGCCGGAAGCGAACTTCGGCTTGGCTGCAGCGCCATTTTGCTGCGGGGTACCGAACGGATTACCGTTATTCGGATTATTCGGCCCGGCCGGCGGCACGTTGGCACCGCCTTGCGCCGTGGGCTTCATGAACGGATTACCGTTATTCGATTGCGCGTTCTGCTGATTGTTCTGCTGATTTCCACCCACATACGGATTTCCGAAGAAAGGATTGCGAGGCCGCTGCGACTGCTGCGGAGCCTGCCCGTATGCGCCATATTGCGGCTGCGGAGGCATGTTCGGCGCGTCACTCGCCGTACCGTTCGCAGTGCCGTTCGCAGCTGCGGTGTCATCAGTCGGCTGCGTCGGCACGGGACCGTACGCACCATATTCCGGTGCCGGACGGTACTGCTGGGCCGGCGCATCCTGCGCGGAACCGCCAACCACGGTACGCTCGCCCGCTGCGGAAGCGTAATCCGGAGTATCGCCCGCCGCAGTCGCGGATTCCGCCGAAGCGTCGTCGTTCGCAACAGGCATGGCGGCCGTCGGCTGATTCTCAATACCGCTCTGCACGTCAATCGGTTCGGTAGCCGACTCTGCAGCATATGGCTCGCCTGCGTAAGTTTGCGTCTGTTCCGCATCAACCGGCGGCATCGGCACGGTCTGCTGTTCGTCATTCTGCGGCTGCACGGCATTCTGGTCGTTCTCTTCAGCCATTTTCGCTCCTTATTCGTCTCGCGGCATTTCACAAATCAGCAATCGTGCCGCTCGAACTGCTATCTACGAGTAAAGATACTCGCTCTGGAAGTTTCCTGAATGTTTGTTGAAAGTAGCAACCGAATCTCTTGGCAGTTCTCTCCATACGGTGCCAGAGGCTATGCGATGCAACTTGACAAACCTCAGCCGATACGCCTTCTCACAACCATCGCAAGAAATTCGATAACTCATTCGCGTTATATGTGGCAGAAATGCAGCCACACAAAAACTCATTTGCGCTATATGTGGCACTTTCCTCTGCACAGATGGGTTCAAAACGTCGTTTCAATACCCCCCTAACGACTCTTGTTTTCGGAAAACTGCCACATATAAGGGAAATCACATTTTTCAACGGAACGAATCTGCCACATATAAGGAAAATCGTATTCAGCCGGCGAACGACGTAGCCACCGTCGGCAATCGGCGCTATCGCATACAGTTGAAAGCATGACAAGCTTGAACGAACCACAGATCAACGCGGCGGCGCACGAAACCGCGGCAACAGCCGCAGCGAACATGGCGGCACCAGTCGAAAACCTCATCGAACATCCGCGTGGAGCGGAACCAGGCAAGCCGGGCCGCCGCGACGCCTTCTATTTCGAGCAGAAAACCCGCCTTCCCGACGCGGCCGACGGCAAGGGACGCGGCGGCGCACGATACGGCCGCACCGGTATCATTCATACCCCCCACGGCGATATTCACACTCCGGCGTTCGTGCCCGTGGCCACGCAGGCCGCGATGAAAGCCGTGCTGCCAGAAACCATGAAGGACCTCGGCGCACAATGCCTGCTGTCCAACGCGTTTCACCTGTATGAACGCCCCGGTGAGCAAGTGCTCGACGAAGCCGGCGGTCTTGCCAAATTCATGAACTGGAACGGTCCGACCTTCACCGATTCCGGCGGTTTCCAAGTGCTTTCGCTCGGCGCGGGCTTCAAGAAAACCCTCGCCATGGATGTGACCGGAATGAAATCAGACGACGTGATCGCCGAAGGCAAAGAGCGCCTCGCGTTCGTAGACGAGGACGGCGTAACGTTCAAATCGCCGCTCAACGGCTCACTGCACCGTTTTTCCGCCGAAATTTCAATGGGAATCCAGCATAAGATCGGTGCCGACATCATGTTTGCGTTCGACGAGCTGACCACACTGATGAACACGCGCGGCTACCAGGAACGTTCCGTGGAACGCACCTACCGTTGGGCACAGCGTTGCGTTGCCGAGCATAAGAGGCTTACCGAAGAGCGCGTCGGCAAGCCGTATCAGGCGCTGTATGGTGTGGTGCAGGGCGCGAATTATGAGGATTTGCGCAGGCATGCGGCCGAACAGATCGCTTCGCTGGATTTTGACGGCGTTGGCATCGGAGGCGCGATTGAAAAGCGCATTATCGGCGACACTTGCGCTTGGATTTGCGATGCGATGCCGGAAAGCCGGCCACGTCACGTGCTCGGCATCGCTGCAGTCGACGACATTTTCGCATGTGTCGAGAATGGTGGAGACACGTTCGATTGCGTCGCACCGGCGCGTTGTGGCCGAAATGGCGCGATTTTCACGCGCGACGGACGTTACAACATCAAGCGCGCGCAATTCAAGCATGATTTTGGCCCGCTTGAAGAGGGCTGCGATTGCTACACGTGCACGCATTATTCGCGTGCTTACGTGGATCATGCGTTGCGCGCCCGCGAATTCAACGGTTTCACATTGGCCACGATCCACAACGAGCATTTCTTCGTGAAGCTGCTGGACGACATTCGCGCGTCGATTGACGGCGGATATTTCGACGAATTCCGCGACGAAGCCTTGGCCCGCTTCTACGCCAACGGTTCCCGCGGCTAATGCATTCCACGCGGGCTTTCCGCCCAAACGAATGCTGAACCACACTTCCGCATTCCAAGGCGCCGACGAACAAACCCGTCGGCGTCTTTTTTCATGCGTGTCGCGCCGCTTGAATTTTCCTACGGAAAATGGCGGAATTTAAGGATGGCTCCGTCGTACGGAAGCTCCCAGAGCTTCCTCCCTCCTCGCGTCGCGCCGCTTGAATTTTCCTACGGAAAATGGCGGCGCGACACGCCGATTTGAGGTTGTGTGGGTTTTGGTGTAGATTAACTCACTGTCTGCGAGCGTGGCGGAATGGTAGACGCGCTGTCTTCAGGTGGCAGTGAGTGTATGCTCGTGGGGGTTCAACTCCCCCCGCTCGCACCATGATGAAAGGCCGGAGCCGAAAGGTTCCGGCCTTTTCGTTTCCCAAGCGGCAGTAAGGCTCAGCGGCTCCAGGCACCTCCAGTAACTGGAAAAATCAGGACTCGTGGTCGGACGTGCGCACCATAAGTGTCCGATTCGGGAGAAACGGACAACTGTGGCGCAATTTTACCCGTTTAGTTGTCCGTTTCTGGTGAATCGGACAACTAAGGTATGGGTCTTACGTTCTGGTTGTCCGATTCTGCAGAATCGGACAGTTTGTGGAGAATGGTTAGCGCACGAGGAAGACCATGATGATGATCATAGCGAAGCCGGTCAGGTCGGTGAAGGTGAACGTTTCGCCAGCCCATGCCACTGCGGTGATGGTGGCCATGACCGGTTCGCTGGTGCCGAGCATGGTGGCACGCACCGCGCCGACGCGCATCACGCCTGCCATGTAGAGCCAGAACGCGAGGAACGTGCCGCATACGATGGTGTAGAGCAGCAGGAGCACGCCTCGCGCGTCCAGTGCGGGAATGTTCGCCCACGGTTGCGCGAACGGGCATAGAATGAGTCCGGACATAAGGAATGTGATGCCGTTGATGGTCATGTTGCCCCATTTGAGCATGAGCATGACCGGCAGGATGGACATGGCCGCGGTGCTTACTGCGTCAACCAGTCCCCATGCGAGCCCCTGCCATGGCAGCGACAGCGAGGCGAAGTTGCCGCCGGTGGCGATGAGGAACGTGCCTACGAATGCCAGGAGCACGCCGACCAATTCATGCTTGAGAGGCAGTCGTTTGACGCGCAGGCATACCCAGGTGAGCACGAAGACTAGGTTGAGCGTCTGCAATACGGTGGCGGTTCCGGAGTTCGTCCAGTCGATGGTCATCAGGTAGGAGACCTGCACCAGAAGCACGCATATCAGCGTGGTGACCAGATATTTCGGATACGATTTGACGTCTTTGACCGCTCCGGCGAGTTTCTGCGGCGTGGTGATGGCCGATCCGACCAGGAAGATCAGGCTGGCGAATAGCGCGCGCACGCAGGAAAGCCAGACCGGATCCAGCTGGTAGTCGCGCATCAGCAGTTTGGCCACGGTGCTGTTCATGCCCCACATGGCACCACCCAGCAGTGTCATGCCAGTGCCGATGAGCAGACTTTTCGGCGTCTGCTCCAGCACATGTTCCATTTTTTTCGCGGTTTTTTTCGCATTTTTTTTCGATTCGGAAGTTTTCTGCGATTGCGACGCCTGTCCCGACGTTTGCTTTGCCACGGCCTATCCTCGCTCTCTCCACGGCTTTCACGGCAAATTCACGGCGATTGTAACGCACACGGTGCGCATACTAAACGTCAGTTATGCAAAACAGATTTATTCCGCCAAACTTGCGTTCGGTGCCGCCAAAAAAACGAGGATTTTGTCAAGATATGATTCGAGCACGGCATTCGGCATGGAGAAAATTTCGTGCAATGACTGGCTGTACCGCACTTTTTCGATGGAACCGCCACCTTCTCGCACACGTTCAACGAAGTCATCTTGTGGTCCGTTGAGCACCCACACGTCGCGGCCGGCTTGGAATAGCAATACCGGGGCTTCGATGGCTCCGCACATGTCGGGTTTGAGCACGGCTCGGGAAAGCGCCATCGCCTGGTTTGCCCAATCGAAAGTGGCAGCATTGGTCTGGCATGACTTGTCTGTCAAGCGCTGTTTGTGGAACCAGCGGATGCGTGCTTCGGAAGCTCCCTTGTAATCGTCGGGATTGAGGTTTCCGTCGAAATCGGTATGGCCGAACACGCGCGATTTGCCGAAGCCAAGCCCGCAGATCACGCCGACCACAATGCGTGCAATCCACGTTGGCATGCCGACCACCGGCGCAATCATCGGCGCGGACAGCACCGCTTTGTCGAACAATGACGGGTAGCGTTCCAGCACGGCCGCGCCGATGCCGCCGCCCATGGAATGGCAGTACAAGTACATTGGGCCATCTCCAGCCACTTCGCGACCCACGGTCTGCGCGAACGTGGCGAAATCGGCCACATACCGGCGCCAATCGTCGATCCATACCAAGCTCGGGTTGCTCATGTCGTGCGTGGAATGGCCATGTCCGCGATGTTCGAACACGCATACGGAATAGCCGGCCAGTAGGAAGTACCACACCATTTCGCTGTATTTGCGTCCGAATTCGGTGAATCCGTGCGAAATCACCACCGCACCGCGGAATACGCCCGATGCGCCGTCTTCACGCAATGCGTCGAATTTGTGCGCGTCGTAGCAGTAGTAATGCAACCGTCCAGAATGCTCCAGCTTAGGTAGCATATTGCCGTCCCAATCAACGGTGGCAGGTTCCATCCAGCCCTCCGCCATGCAGTTACGCAGCGCAGGCAGTACCGTTTCGTCCATTTCGGCGTCGTAGCGCGCCTCATCGATGAGCGTGATAGTCATGAATTCCATCTTAGGCGAACAAAGCCAAGACAAAACTAAGCACAAGCATGTGCGCTGTATAACGATGTATCAACAGTGCGTCACGCACTGTATCGCCACCCCGCGCGTCATCCTCGCATACTATGGAAGCATGAAATGTGTTTCACTACTGATGGTGGTGACGTTGTCTCTCACCAGCACACCAGCATATGCGTATGCAACAACTCCCGTTGACGGCAACGACGATATCTCCACTGCCGCGAATCCCAACTGCCCAACATGGCTGCAATGGCTGTGTGGGAAAAGAAAGTGATCGCATAATGACCACGTCGGAAAAGCATCCTAAGATTCATCGCATCGCGCTGGTCGACAATGATCCGCGAGCGCTGGATTCGCTCAGTGCCGTCATTGCCTGCAAAGTGCCGACCGCATATGTGGTGTGGACTGCGACTTCTGGCGATGAGGCGATAGAACGCTGTCAGGACGCGAACAGCAATGTCAGTTTGTTGATTCTTGATATGTCGATGGAAGGTTTGCAGGGGCCTGCTACTTGTCGTCGGTTGCGTTTGATGGGCAAGCATATGCCGATTCTTGGTGCGACGAGTTTTTCCATCAAGAGTTATCGGGACAAGCTGGTGGAGGCTGGTGCGCAGGGTTTGGTTGGTAAGGAGAATGCCGACCAGTTGGCGCAGATTATTATGCGTATGTGCAATGGCGAGGTGATGGAGGGGTTTGAGACGCCTGCGTTGGCTAATTTGCGTATTAGTAGGGAGGCTGAGACTGCGCCTTCGCTCACTGTTCGTGAGGAGCAGATTATTTCTTTGTGTGCGGAGGGCATGCTTGATCGAGAGATTGCCGAGCGTTTGGGGATTTCCGAAGCCACCATCCGCAAGCATATGCAAAGTATTTTAAGGAAACTCAACTGTAAGACTTCGCGTCAGGCAGTGGCATTGTGGGTGAGGTCCAATGCGTTCTAAACCTGCAGCTCAGTACATTGCGTGGCGGAATCGTGTGCGCACGTTGCATCCGAATTTGTGGCATCCAATCCGTTTTACCATCATGTTGATCGTGCTCGTATGGACCGCATATGGAGTTTGTTACGAACCGCCTACCGACATATCTGGCGTGGTTTGGATTGCGATGCTGGTTGCAGCGCTCGTGGTATCTCCATTATTTCCAAAAAGCATGTCGGTGGCGATTATTGTGATTGCCTATGCTGGCGATCTGTTTACCTCTTACGCAAGTTCGGGTAATTCTCTTCCCACGCATCTCTACGCTTATGGCCTGCTTGCGTACAGTACCAATGTCATTATCGCGGCAGCGCTGTTCACATATTACATTGCTACTATCCTGCTGATTTCGCCTCCTGGCCCAGGCACTAACCCTGTCTCCATGATCAGCATGTATGCCATGGTGCTGCTGCTCGGCAGGGCGTTGAGTTGGAGCGAGAAAACGACGCGGAAGCGTTTTGAAGCAGCGCAAAACAAGAATCGGTTGCAGGAGTTGGAAAGCCGCGCACGCATTGCCGACGCTATTCACGATGCGGTGACGGGCGATTTGTCGGCGGCGGCGTTTGTGGCACAACGGCATGTTGGCGGCGTTTCAGGCAGCCCTAGTGCCACTGCCGGAGGCCCTGTCAGCGCAGCCGATGCAGCCGACGCCGAAGACTGGCGTCAGATCAACGAATACATTCTTTTCGCATTGACGAATGTGCATCGCGTTATCGACGAATTGAATATGGATGCCACCGTCCTCCCCGGCGATGCTGACGGCGAAGCGCTGGCCAATCTGCTGCGAGCCACCATGAACGACGGCGACCGACGTTTGCGTAAACTCGGCTTCGAAATCACGTCCATACGGCACTGTGCGGGTGGCAAACCGAGTGCATCGCGGGAGACCGCCGAGCTTGTCAATAATCTGCTGCGTGAAATCTATGCGAATATCGCTCGTCATGCTGCCCCGGGAAGCAAGGTTGATCTTTCGGTGATACTTAGACCGAATGCCATTGAAATCACTCAAATCAATCCCATGAAAGAAGGGATAGCCGGAGCTGACGGACACGATAACGAACTTCCTGGCGGCCATGGGCTTGCCTCGTTCAAGAAGCAACTTGAATCACATCAGGGCACGCTCACCGCGTCCGCGCAGGACGGCAGTTGGACGCTTTTCGCGTATATTCCGGTGACTGTCATCGACGATTCGCCGGGATTGTTTGAGCAAGTGCAGGCGTGATCGTGCATATTGCTATTGCAAATCTGACGTGATTCACGTGTTTTCTGATGTGATTCACGTTTCGACTTTGCTTGATATTCGCCTATTTCTAACGATTTTCGGCTTTTCCAAGCCCAAATTGGGGGGGGGTACACAAATGTGGTACCCCCTCGCTTGCGAAGTCGCTTTCGCCTGTTTTATGTTGGCAATCGAGAAGGGAACGCGTTCGCCCACGACGCTCGGATGCTTGGCAGTCCGGGAGTCGCGGGGGAACGCGTTTTGCTTTTGTTCGTCGCTTTTGCTTGCGCTGTTGCAGCTATCATTACAGCGCTATCGGCTCAGCACTACCGTTCCAATGCTTCCGCGAGGAAATCGCGCTGCAGGATCAGCAGATTTTCAGCGACGGTTTCGTCATTGGTCATATGCGTGATGCCGGTCAGCGGCAGGAATGTGTGCTTGCGTCCGGCCGCCATCAGCGCTTGGCTCAGGCGTAGGCTGTGCGCGATCGTCACATTGTCGTCGGCGAATCCGTGAATGAGCATGAGCGGGCGATCAAGCTGAGGCGCGTCGGAGATGATGCTGTTACGTTCGTACACGGCCGGGTCAAGACCCAAGTAGCGTTCAGTGTAGTGCGTGTCGTACAGCGTCCAGTCGGTCGGGGGTGCGCCCGCGCAGGCCGCAGCGAAGGTTTCCGGCGCTTCCAGCACGGCGAGCGCGGAAAGGAATCCGCCGTACGACCAGCCGATCATGGCTACGCGGTTGAGGTCGGGTTGCGGGATGGTGGTTTCCGAGGATTCCTTGTTTTCTTGCGCGGCCAGTGTTGCCAACGCTTCCGGTAGCGCACGTACGGCGTCTACTTGGTCTTCGAGCGTCACGGATTTCATGGTTTCGTAGATGGCACGGTCCCATTTCGGCCCGCGTCCGGTGGTGCCGCGTCCGTCGGCGGTGACCACGATGTAGCCTTGGTCGGCCCACCATTGCGCATCCCAGTAGAAGGATTGGTTTTCGACGACTTGCTGGAATCCTGGACCGCCGTAAGGCTTCATGAGCACCGGCAGAGTGTCGGCATGCGCGTATTCGCTGCTAGCCGAGGGGAGCACGATTGCCGTGTACAGGCCACGTTCGCCAAGTCGGGTGAAGTGTACGTTCGGCGTGAATCCGGGGGTTTCGGCATGGTTTTCGATTGGTGAGACCACCATTGACGCCACATCTGTACCATTTTCGTCGGTTGTAACGATGTTCATGCAATGCTGCATTTGCACAGTTGCATCATCCATGCCGCGTCCGGTCACCACGCAGCCGTTGCCTGCGCGAGACATGGTCCACTGGCCGGGCGCGTAGGTGAGGGGTTCCCATGTGCCGTCATAGCGGATCGACACCACGTCGAAGCTGCGGGCGTCATGATCGGCGGCGTTGGACTGCCAGAGGAATGGCAGGCTGTCGTCAGGCAACAGTTCGGGGGTGCGCTGTACCACGCAGAGCACGTCGTCGTCGGTCACATTGAGCACTTCGCGCACCTGCAGTCCGGCCGGCGTGAAGGGCACGCCATCGACGGTAAGGCGGTTCGTATCGGCATCCATGTCGTTCATCGCGCAGATCAGGCGTCCATTCGGCGTGAATGCGGGCGTGCCGTGGATCAGATCGAGCCAGTAGGCGTTGCTGTGTTTTTCGAGCACGCGCGTGCTGCCCGGGCGTTCACCTTCGGCATATTCGGGAATGGCGATGGAGAAGGTTTCGACTTGATCGCCTTCATCGTCGGTGAATCCGTTTTCCGCGTCTCGCATGGTAGCGATCGGTTCGCCCACGTGGATGGCGAGCACCTGATCGTGCTGCTGGAGTCGGTCTTGCACGAGGATGATCGGCTCATGCCCGCTCGTCCAGCTGACTGCGGCCAAATATTCGTAAGCTTCATGATCCCACTGCACCTCATTCGCGATTGCCCCGTAGCAGCAGTTGTCGTTGTCGAAGCCAAGTTCCAGCAGGGTCAGTCGCACGTTGGCATTGGCGGTCAATGCTTGCGGATAGCGGTTGGATCGTGCAGGATTCGCAGGATTAGCTGGGTCCGAAAGATGCCAGATTGGTTCCGGGGATTCATCGTAGGTTTCGAACAGCACATATTTGGAATCGGGAGACCACCAGAAGCCGTCGTAGCGGTTCATTTCCTCGCCTGCTGCGAATTCCGCCAAGCCGATCTTCCATTCGCCGTCTTGCGGGATTGAAGCGACTACCGAAATCGCGTCTCCGATTTCGCAATCGTCGTCACCGAAAGCCGTGTCAAAAGCGGTATCGGCAAGATCGACATTCACCAGATAGGTGCCGGTGGTGTACATGACATGCTGCCCGTCAGGGCTGATACGCGGATTCAGTACCGGCTTGAGCTCGTCTTCTTCTATGGCGATAGCTCGCGTCACGCCGACTGCGATGTCGGTGAGGAAGAGTTGTCCGTTGATGGTGAAGGTCACGCGGTTGCCGCTTGCGTCGGTGGAATAGCCGACGATTCCGGAACCACCTTCGCGTGCACGTTCGCGACGCGCCCGTTCCTCAGCGGGAACGTCTTCGGCGTCGGCATCGGCGAGCAGCGTGCGTGGATCGGCGAGCAGCATTTCGCTGGCGTTGCCGTTTTCGTCGATCACGCTCATCCACAGTGAGGTGACGGTGTCTTCCGATCCGTCGGAACGCAGGAACAATGCACGGGAACCGTCTGCAATCACACGCGCGGAACGCGGAGCTCCGCAGGAAAACCGCAGTGTACGAGCTTTTTTACGAGGAAACTGTCGAATCGCATCTGTCATATTTCCAACCTATCACCATTCCATATCTCCTTTCCCACAGACATCCATCGCACAGCATGGAATCGAAATGATGGTGACAAACCCAGAATCATATACCCCCTAGATGGTATAAAGACCGAAATATTGAATGAAATTTTTGCAATTAAAGAGCTTACGAATTGGCGCTCGGCGCTCTACCGCGTAGGATGGGTGAGGATAGAAAGGGACAAGCATGAGTGTTCTCGACCGATTTGAGAAGAGCGTGGAAGGCGCCGTCAACGGGGTTTTCGCCAAGTTCGGGTCCAAGGACCTGCAGCCCGTCGACCTTTCCAGCGCGCTGGAACGTGAGATTGATAAAGAGGCCATGCCCGTCACGCGAGACCGTACCGTGGCGCCGAACGAGTACCGTTTCAAGCTCAGCACACCGGATTTCAACAACATCGTCGATTGGGGTGCCGAAGCGCTAGCCAACGAGCTGGCCGACAACCTCACCCAGTATGCGAAGGACCAGCATTACGCATTCGTAGGCCCGGTCGTGGTGATCTTCGAAGAGGACCTCGACTTGACCAAGAGCAACTTCAAGCTGACGAGCGAATCCGTGCAAGGCAACACCGTGCCCGTCACCACCGAGGCGCAAACCGAGGATTGCCCGATGCTGGAGATCGGCGAGCACCAGTATCTGCTTACGGAAAGCAAGACCATCATCGGCCGCGGATCCGACTGCGACATCGTGATCGACGATCCGGGCATCTCCCGCCGCCATATGGAGATTGACGTCACCGACAATGGCAGCACCGTCATCGCGCGCGATCTGGGCTCCACCAACGGCATGTATGTCGAAGGCCACCATGTCGAGGCGGCCACGCTGCTCGACGGCAACACCATCACCATCGGCCGCACCCGAATCCTGTATTGGGCCTCTTCGCAGGATCAGGAGTAACCAACCCCAATCTCGGGAGTTGCCTCTATGCTCACTGAACTTACTTTCGCGATCCTCAAGTACGGCTTCCTCGTACTGCTTTGGATCTTCGTAGCCTGCACGGTGCGTTCACTGTACAGGGATGTGGAAACGCTCAGCCCGCGCAAGTCGCGGGCTCATCGCCGTAAGGAGCGTCGCGCGCGCAAGGCCGTCGAAGCGCCAGCGCCCGTGGCCGCCCTCGCGCCGGCGGTCAGCACTACATCAAGTGCCAAACCTACCTTGCTGGTCATCATCGATGGCCCTCTTGCCGGCAGTTCCGTCCCCCTGACCGGCAACACCATCACGCTTGGCCGTTCCGCATCGAACACCGTGGTCTTGGATGATGAATTCGTCTCATCCCACCATGCGCGCGTCTACACGGATCCCGCCACCGGCAAATGGGCCGTCGAAGATCTGGGTTCCACCAACGGCACTGTGGTCAACCAGCAGCGTCTGAACGCGCCGATGATCCTCGGAACACGCATTCCCGTACGCATTGGCGCAACCACCTTCGAATTGAGGTGACCCGTTTGCCGACTTCCCCCGCTTCACAACCGCTGTTCATGTATTCCACCGTCGTTTCCGACGTGGGTACCGTACGTTCCAACAATCAAGATTCCGCGTTCGCAGGCGAGCATCTGATCGCCATCTGCGACGGCATGGGAGGCCATGCGGGAGGCGACACCGCCTCCACCATCGCCATCCGTTCGCTGGCCCACATCGAGCAAGACAATGTGCAGGGCGATGTCCAGGTTATTGCCCACATGCTGAAAACCTCGGTGATGGCCGCGCATGACGCGATCGTCGGCAAGGCGAAACGTGAACGTCGTCTCGCGGGCATGGGCACCACCGTCACTTCCGTCGCACTGGTTGCGGGATATTGGGTTGTGGCGCATATCGGCGATTCCCGCGCGTATCTACTGCATGACGGCCGTTTGATCCGCATGACATCCGACCACAGCTATGTGCAGCATTTGATCGATACCGGCCGCATCAGCGAGTCCGAGGCGCGCAATCATCCGCAGCGCAACGTCGTGATGCGGGTTTTGGGCGATTTCGATATCGACTCGCGCCCGGACATCGCCGTACGCAAGGCGCATCCGTCCGACCGTTGGCTGCTATGCTCCGACGGCTTGTGCGGCGTGCTTGAGGATTCCACGTTGCAGGAGGTGCTATCCACCTGCTCCGATCAGGAAGAATGCGCTCAACAGCTGGTTTCGATGGCGCTTCGTGCCGGCAGTACCGACAATGTCACCGCGGTCATCGCCGACGCGACGCTCGCCCTCGACGCGGACACGTTCGACCTGCCACATCAGACACCGCTGGTCGGCGGCGCGGCCAGCGCAAGCCTCGAACCGATCGCCGACATCATCAACGAGCCGGTCGCATCCGCACCCGCACTGCGCGAAGGCAAGAAGTCGCCGGCGGCTCGCGCGGCGGCATTGCGCAACGGCAAGAATCCCGACGAAAACGACAATCCTCAGGAACAGCGCGTGGCACAACCGTCCACGGTACGCGAGGAAAACGGCGACCGCACCAATCCCGATACCGGAGAAATCCCCGTCGTACAAAAGGATGACGGCCGTATTTCCGCCGATCCAAACGATCCGGAAGTCGCCAAAGCCATCCACAACGAACATATCGAGCAACGCAAGACGAAGCGATCACGCACCCGACGCAACCGCGTGATCGCCATCATCGTCACCATCGTGATACTGCTAGGACTGGCAGGCGGCGCTTTCGCAACCTACCGCTGGAGCCAAACCAAGTACTATATCGGCGACAATAACGGCGAAGTGTCGATTTTCCAAGGCGTGCCGACCAGTCTGTTCGGCTTCCAGCTATCGCATGCCATCACCGACACCAATATGAAGACGAGCGAACTGCCGCCAAGTTGGCAGGAGCAACTCGCGCAGGGCATTTCCTTCGATACGTACGGCGAGGCGAAAACGCATACGCGCCTGATTAAAAAGCAGCTGAAACAGCAGCAGGACGCCGAAGCGCAGAAGGTGCAAAACAAGACGAACAGCGGATCCGACAGCAAGTCGTCAAGCAAATCCTCTGATACGACTTCCGACAAATCGTCAAGCAAATCAGGTGATTCGAGCAACGCTTCGGCAGACAAGTCAGGCGGTGACCAGTCATGATGGCAACCCGTCTGAAGCAATTCGGCCTACTCTTGTTCAGCATGCTGATTTGCGGCGTCTCATTCTTCCAGATGTTCGAACGCACCGCTGGCGGTTTTCCGCATAGTTACCTGTGGATGCTTGCATTCGTCGGCGCATTGTTCCTGACTGCCTGGGGATTGCTGCTGCGGTTCCAGCCGTACGCCAACCAAGCGATCATGTGCTGCGTGATGGTGCTGACGGGCACCGGCATCATGATGATCGCCCGCATCGATCAGGATTTGAACACGTCCGTCGCGTTCAAACAGTTGCTTTGGCTGTCGATCGCGCTGGTTGTGGCGGATCTGCTGGTGATTTTCATGAAGGATTACCGTGTGTTGCGGCGGTTCTCGTACGTCAGCATGGTAATCGGTTTAGTGTTACTGCTGTCGCCGATGCTTCCGGTGGTCGGTTCCGAACAGTATGGCGCCCGTATTTGGGTGAAGATTCCCGGTTTGGGATCGTTCCAGCCAAGCGAATTCGCGAAGCTGTTCCTTGCGTTCTTCTTCGCCTCCTACCTATATGACCACCGCGACCAGCTTGCGGTCGGCGGCAAAAAGGTGTTGGGCCTGCAGTTGCCGCGCATCAAGGATCTGGGGCCGATCATCGTGGTGTGGATCGTGTCGATGGGCGTGCTGGTCATGCAGCACGATTTGGGCACGTCGCTCATGTTCTTCGCCATGTTCGTATCCATGCTGTATGTGGCCACAGGGCGTACCAGTTGGATTGTGATTGGTTTCATCGCGTTCGCCGTGGGCGCGTTTGCGGCGGCCAACATTTTCAGCCATGTCGGCGCCCGTGTTGGCGCCTGGCTGCATCCGTTCGACTCGACGCAATACAACAAGGAGTATGGCGGCTCATACCAGCTCGTCACAGGTATTTTCGGCTTGGCATCAGGCGGCTTGATGGGCACCGGCCTTGGGCAAGGTCACCCGTCGCTCACTCCGATCGCCAACTCCGACTACATCTACGCGGCACTTGGCGAAGAGCTGGGTCTCACCGGCCTGATGGCCATTCTGATGCTCTATTTGCTCATCATCGCCGCCGGGATGATCACTGCGATGAAAATCAAGGATGGGTTCGGCAAACTTCTCGCATCGGGCCTCGTGTTCACCATGGCCTTCCAGGTGTTCACCGTGGTGGGAGGCATCACGTTAGTCATACCGCTTACGGGTTTGACTCTTCCGTACATGGCCGCCGGCGGATCCTCACTCATAGCGAATTACATGTTGGCAACACTCTTAATGGTGATTTCCAACTCGGCAAACAAACCCGAATCCGATATCGACAGCGACACGTTCCAATACGAGGCGATGCAGGCACTGAGCGCCCGCAAGCAGAGCCGCGCCCGCAGAAGCGTTGCCTCCGAGCAATCCGCTGCACAATCGCAAGCTGTTTCACAAGCAGCCACGCAAGCCGTTCCGCAAGTCGCCATACCGGCCACCATGCAGCAATCGCAGGCAACGGAAATCATCTCCACGGAAACGCCGGTCGCAGGCACGCCAATCGTGCCCCCTGCTCCCCCATCGAATGGGTTCGGCACAGCTGACATGACGAGCACGCCGAACCCATCGGGCAACACGTCAGAGGGGAGCCAAGCATGAATAAATCACTTCGCCAACTGTTCACCATCGTGGTGGCGCTGTTCGTCATTCTGGGCATGTCCACCACGATCATCACGGCGATCCGCGCGAACCAGCTCAACAGCGATCCGCGCAACACCCGCGCCCTCTACCACGAGTATGGTGCTCCGCGTGGCGCGATTCTCGCGTCGGACGGCTCCGTCATCGCCAAATCCGACCCGTCGAACGACGCGTTCTCCTATCAGCGCTCCTATGCGGCCGGCGAGCTGTATGCGCCGGTCACCGGCTTCTTCTCCATCAGCCAGCGCGGTTGGAGCGGTATCGAAGCCTCGCGCAGCTCGCTGCTGTCGGGCCAATCCGACCAACTGGTGTGGCAGCGGTTCAAATCGCTGTTCACCGGCCAAGAGAACAAGGGCGCGACCATCGAAACGTCCATCGATCCGAAGATCCAGCAGGCCGCCTACAACGGTCTCGCCAACAATGACGGCGCGGCCGTGGCCATCGAAGTGAAGACCGGCCGTATTCTCGCCATGGCGAGCACGCCAAGCTACGATCCGAACCAGCTGGCAAGCCACGACACGTCCGAAGCGAACGGCAACTATTCCACGCTCTCGCAAAACGAATCGAACCCAATGCTCAACCGCGTCACCTCGCAGCTGTATCCTCCGGGATCCACGTTCAAGACGGTGGTGGCGGCCGCCGCGTTGGAAACGGGCGAATACCAGACTGACACCGAGATTCCGGCCGGATCGAGCTATACGCTTCCAGGCACGGCCACGCAGTTGACGAACGACGTGTCGCAGGCCGACGGTTCGGATGGCAAGATCACGTTGGAAGACGCGATGGCGTATTCGTCGAACACCGCATTCGCCCAGCTGGGAGTGGCTTTGGGTGACGAAAAGGTCTCATCCATGGCCGAAAAACTTGGTTTCGACAATCCGATCGCCGTCGACGGTTCCGAATCCACGGGCACGCCGTGGGTGAGCGTGGCGTCGAATTTCCCAACCGATGCGTCCGACGACAAGCTCGCCTTGGCGTCCATCGGTCAGGGAGACACCGTGGCGACCCCGCTACAGAACGCGCTGGTGGCTGCTGCAGTGGCGAACGGCGGCAAGGTCATGCGGCCGACGTTGGTGGATTGCGTGCGTTCCTCCGATCTGTCGGTCATCTCGCAGACCAAGCCGCGGGTGATGAGCCGCGCGTTCAGTTCGGACACCGCGGGCAAGCTCACGCAGATGATGGAAGCCGTGGTCACCAAGGAAAACCAGAATCTGGCCATCGACGGCGTGCGAGTAGCAGCGAAAACCGGCACCGCGCAGATCGGCGACGGCAACACGTCCATCGATGGCTGGGTGATAGGATTCGCCCCTGCGGATGATCCGAAGATTGCCGTTGCCGTGGTGGTGCACAATGTGGACTTGTATGGCTCGTTCGCCGCAGGACCGATTATGAAAGCGATGATGCAGGAGGCGCTGGCAGAGTGAAACTGATTGAAGGACAGCTCATCCACCGACGCTACAGGTTGGATGCCCGTCTAGCCCAAGGTGGCATGGGCGAAGTGTGGAAAGGCTACGACATCCAGTTGGGCCGACCAGTGGCCATCAAGGCGTTGCGTGGCGATTTAGGGGTCACGCAGGAGGCCAAACTGCTTCGTTTGCGTGCGGAAGCGCATAATTCCGCCAATCTTGCACACCCGAACATCGCCGCGTTGTTCGAATATTACGAGCATGACGGCATCGGATTCCTCATTATGGAGTATGTGCCCAGCAAGTCGTTGGCCGACCTGTTCCACGAGCAGAATGGTCCGATGGAGCCGACCCGCTTGCTGCCGATTCTCATCCAGACCGCCCGTGGCCTGTTCGTCGCCCATTCGCATGGCGTGATCCACCGCGATGTGAAGCCGGCGAACATCATGGTGTCCGATTCCGGCGAGGTGAAGATCACCGATTTCGGCGTCTCCTACTCCACTAATCAGGAGCAGATCACGCAGGATGGCATGGTGGTGGGCACCGCGCAGTACATTTCCCCGGAGCAGGCGCAGGGCCAGCATGCCACACCTCAATCCGATATCTATTCGCTTGGCGTCGTCGCCTACGAGGGTCTGTGCGGGCATCGTCCGTTCACGGGTGCCACGCCGGTTGACATCGCCGCAGCCCATGTCAACAATCCGGTTCCGCCGTTGCCTGACTCCGTCGATGTGCAGCTGCGTGAATTCGTCATGTCAATGCTGGCCAAGGATCCCCTTGACCGTCCGAAGGACGCGTTGACGGTGTCGCGCACATTGTCCCGCATCGAACGCCGTCTGCTCGACCAGCAGACACAATTGGCTGACACGATGGTGGTGCCTACAGGTGGAAGGCTTCCGCGCCGCGTGGTTAGCAGACCTCATATCTCCTTGATCACTGATGGGAAGGAACAGGGATGAACATCAACATGCCTACCTCTTTGGCTGGTGAACGTTACCAGCTCGGCCAACTGGTCGGCCGTGGCGGCATGGCCGAAGTGCACGTGGCGCTCGATACGCGTCTTGGGCGTACCGTCGCGGTCAAGATCATGCGTGCCGACTTTGCCAACGACAAGATCTTCCTTGAGCGTTTCCGTCGCGAAGCCCATTCCGTGGCGCAAATGAACAATCCCAACATCGTGAACATCTACGATTCGGGCGAGGAAGTCGTCACCACCGAAACCGGCCAGACCGAGCATCTGCCGTATCTGGTGATGGAGTATGTCAAGGGACAGACCTTGCGCGACATTCTCAAAGTGAACGGCGCTTTGAGTCAGCGCGACGCCGAACAGGTGATGATGGGTGTGCTCAACGCGCTCGATTATTCGCATCGCATGGGCATCATCCACCGCGACATCAAGCCCGGCAACATCATGATTTCCGAGCAGGGCGTGGTCAAGGTCATGGACTTCGGCATCGCCCGCGCGCTCGACGATTCCGCCGCCACGATGACGCAGTCACAGGGCGTGGTCGGCACCGCGCAGTATCTGTCTCCCGAGCAGGCGCGCGGCGAAAGCGTCGACATGCGTTCCGACCTGTATTCCGCAGGTTGTGTGCTGTATGAAATGCTTACTGGAAGACCGCCGTTTACCGGCGATTCCGCAGTGGCGATCGCCTACCAGCATGTTTCAGAGGTCGCCACTCCCCCAAGTTCGGTTGTTCCAGGATTGCCGAAGATGTGGGATTCGATTTGTGCGAAAGCGATGGCGAAGGATCGTCAGAACCGTTACGCCACGGCTTCCGAATTCAAGAACGATCTGCTGACGTTCATGAACGGCGGTGTGCCGATGGCTGCCGCGTTCAATCCGTTGACCGATCTGACCAATATGAGGGCACGCAAGCAGGCCGAAATGACTGCGAATACCGTGGCCATGACCCCTGCCGGCGAAACGACCGCAACGCAGGCGTTCAATCCCGTCACAGGCCAGTTCGAGGCCGTGCCGAACCCACAGAACGGCGTTGCCACGAAAACCCGTGCGGAACAGCGTGCGGAGGCCGCGAAGGCACGCAAGAAGAAGCAGATCATTATCGGCTCCGTCGTGGGCGGTCTGGTGGCTTTGCTGGTCATTCTGGGCGTGTTCTTCATGCTGAACAAGAGCGACTCCGCAGCCGACATGGTGGAAGTGCCTGATTTCACCGCCACGGCGAATATTTCCGAGGCGCGCGTCGAAGAGCAGCTCGCAGCCAAAGGACTGAAGCTCGACGCCCGCGAAGATTCCGATTCGAGCAAGCCGAAAGGCACAATCACCAAGCAGAATCCAAGGGGCGGCAAGAAGGTTTCCAAGGGCTCCACGGTTTCCGTATGGTTCTCCACCGGCCCGCAGTCGGTCGCGGTGCCGGATGTGTCGAACAAGAGCCAGGACGACGCGAAGTCCATTCTTGAGGCCGCCGGCTTCAAAGTGGGCAACGTGCGTACGGTAGACAACGCATCCATCGAAAAAGACAAGGTGGTAAGCACCGATCCTGCCGCCAATTCGAAGCAAACCGAGGGCACGATCATCACGCTGTACATTTCGTCCGGCATGACCAAGATTCCCGACAATCTGATAGGACAGCCGAAGGATTCGGCCATTGCGCAGCTCAAGCAGGCCGGTCTGGCGCAAATCACCATCGAAAACGAGTATTCCGATTCCATCGCTTCCGGCGCTGTGACCCGTGTCGATCCAGGTGTCGGAAGCACGGTTGAGGCTGGTACCGCGGTCACGATTTGGGTGTCCACCGGCAAGCAGCAGATCAGCGTGCCCAGCGTGGTCGGCATGAGCTATGCGAATGCCAAGAGCCTGCTGGAAAGCTACGGCTTCCAGGTCACGGTTTCCGGTCCGGAGGATGGCACCGTCACGGACATGTCTCCAACCGCCGGCACCCAGTCCGACAGCGGAGCCACGATCACGTTGACCACCAAATCCTCCAGCGCCGATAATGGAGGCAACGGCGGAGGCACCAGCAGCAACAACAACGGCAACAGCAACAACAGCAGTAACGGCAACACTCCCGAGCAAGGCAACTGATCGATCGTCACAACCGCGATAGCCGCCATAATTCACAATGAAGGCCCGACTGAAAATCCCCAGCCGGGCCTTCATTCTTACGATTGCGTTTTACGAAACCCACATTTTCCCGAGATGCGTTCCCGAGATTTTCGCGCGATTCACATATTCCGCAATCCCCTACAGTCCTTACGTTTCACGTGTTTTCGTGCCTTCAGGCCGCGACCTTCGGCTGCAATCCGGCGGAACGCTCCACCGCGTTCTCCTGCCCGCACACCTTCAGCCAGTTCGCAAGCAATCGGTAGCCATCCTGCGTCATCACGGATTCGGGGTGGAACTGCACCGCGTACATCGGCTTGCTGCGGTGCTTAATGCCCTGCACGATGTGGTCGCTCTGCGTCCACGCGGTCACCACCAGCTCTTCCGGCACGGAATCAGGCTCCACGGCCAACGAATGGTAGCGAGTGGCGGTCATAGGATTGGCCACTCCTTCGAAGATCTCGTCGTCGATGTGCTCCACCAGACTGGTTTTGCCGTGCATGATGGTAGGCGCATGGCTTACGGTGGCGCCGAACACTTCGGCCAGTGCCTGCATGCCCAAGCAAACGCCGAACATGGGCTTGGACTGCTCCGCGCATAGGCGGATCATGCCTTCGCTGGCACCGGATTCCGCCGGAGCACCAGGCCCTGGGGAGATCAGCACGCCGTCATATTCGTCGATCACACCGTCCTCGCTCGGGTCGATCGCATCGTTGCGCACCACCGTCACCGTGGCGCCCAACGTCTTCAAATATCCGACGATCGTGTACACGAACGAATCGTAATTATCCACGACCAGAATGCGTGCGGAATCGGTCATCATGCTCCTATCGACGTTGGAATGCCGGCATCCGAATATTTCGAATCGTTCGAATGCTTCAAATCCTTCGAATATTCCGAATGCTTGCGTTGTGCGAATACTTGCGCTTGAACAGCAGTCTACGTGCGCAACATGTCATAGCATGACGCGCGTCTCACGCAGCAACCGCAGCAACTGCAAAAGCGCCTTATACGGCCGTGTAATTCGACATTTCCCGCAATGCCGGAATATTCGTCGCAGCCCACGGGAACAACCATTCAAAGCACGATGCGGCCGCCGCGAAAATCAACAACGCCATCAGCACGAGTCGAATCGGAAGTACGCCCGGCTGCAATCGCATCAATCCTCCGTACAAGCTGAATTCCGGCTTTTCGCGACGTCCCGCGCGCACGTCAGCGAGGTACGGCCAACGCCATGCCACGAGCGCGGAAAGGAAGATGATCACGTATGCGGCAAGCGCGCCGAAAATCCACGGTTCAAGCGAGCTGACGGATGCGACGATCGACGATTTTTCGTTGTTGACGAATTTGACTTTGCCGTTGGAGTCGGTGGATGTGAGCTCCTGGGGGATGCCGTCGGACACTTTCGCCCAGTATGAGAATTCCGCGTAGCTGATCCAGCGGTGCGTCGGCGTGGAATATTTCGGTTCGCACGTAGTCATGGTCAGCATGCGTTTGGTCGGTGTAGCGCCGGGATTTTCGGGGTTGGCGGCGACCACTTCGATGTCGGTCGGCAGCACGATTTTGTAGCTCGTGTAGTGGTACACATACCAGTAATCCTGCGTGCGGATGATAATCGGGTCGCCTTCCTGCAGTTTGTCGACATCGCCGAGTGGCTGTCCGTAGCCGTTGCGGTGGCCTGCAAAAGCGAAGTTGCCGACTTGGCCGGGCATTTGCGAGTCTTTATAGTGGCCGAGGCCGTGTTTGTTGAGTTCGGTGAGGGAAGTTCCCTCAACGAGGTTGCGTTGCCATTGGCTGCCGAATCGCGGAATGTAGACTTGGGCAATCAGCTCACCTTCCTGCGCGCTTTGCGGTTGCGTTGGCGGGTCGCCTTCCTGCGCCTGCGCGATGGTGACGTTGTCGGATTGGCCCGGGTCGGACCATGATACGGATTGGCGCGTTTCGATTTGGTTGTGTTCGGCTTGCACGCCCGTCCACCACATTTGCCATGCGATGTAAAGCGCGCAGACGGCCGCTGCGGTCAGCATGAGTTCGGCGAGTATGCCAAGTATCGTCCATACCACGCTTTTGCGGCGTTGTCTATGTGCCACGTGCTTCATCGTTTACTTCCCCTCTTGCGATTCCTGCACATCTTGTAATTGCTGCATTGCGTCCGTTTGCTGCGTTTCTTCTGTTCCGTCGCTCATCGCCTGCGCGTATTGCAGCGGCTGCTGCAGAGCGTCGGTCGCCTCGAAATGCAGTTTTTCTTTTTCTTCGACCTGCCAGCCTAAGCCGAACGCGCTGACGTACTGCCGGTATATGGTCACGTCCTGCGAATCGTCGAGCGCTTTTTTCATATTGTCGACCGGCCCGATCGCGGAAATGGTGAATGGCGGCGAATACTTTTTGCCCTGCAGGAGCAACACGTTGCCGGAGCAGCGCACCGCGGAGTTGAAGAGCACGCGCTGGTCCATGATCATCATGGATTCCGCACCGCCCGCCCACAGCGCATTCACCACGGCTTCAACGTCTTGCTGATGCACCACGTAGTCGTTGATGTTGGATGTCGATCCGCTGGAGTCGACCATGTCTTCCCAAAGTGGCGAATCGTCGAGCGTCACCACGAGTCCGGGACCTTCCACCGCAGGCAGCATGGTGCCGGTGCCTGCGCTTTCGCTGTCTTGCGGGTCGGTGCCGGCCTGGCTGCTCAGTGTCTTGCTCAAATCGTTCACGCGGGAGCTGAGCGCGTCAACTTCCGTCTGCAGGGAGTTGACTTTTTTCACACGTTGTTCCACGAGTTCGGCGGTATCATTGGTCACCACGACGGAACGGTTCACGCGCAAGTTTGTGACGAGCAGGAATCCGGAGAACATGAGCACGAGGACTGCCGCCGCTCCGGCCGCCTTCGACCGTTTCGCAGTGTGCTTTCCGGTGTGCTTAGCCATGCGGACCTTCCTGATTCCTGTTAAGCATTTGCTCTGATCGAGAACAGTTTTTACGCTGTGAGTTCGCCGCTTTCGAGTCTACCCACTATTATGACTTTTAGCCTATTAAAGGAGACTATGCTGATGGCTGACGAAGAGCTGCACGAAACCACCGCGGACGATCAGAACGATCTGCAGTCCACGAACGACACCGCTGCCGTTGAAGAGGGCAACAAAACCGTTCAGGATGACGCTGATGAGACCACCGTCGAATCCGCTTCCGCTGATTCCAACGACGCTGACGATCTCGATATTCCGATGGACCGCGTCGAAGCGGTGCTGAACGCCACTGCCGACAAGGATTCCCTGAGCCCGCAGATGCAGCGCATGATGAACCGTCAGGCGGAAAACACCCGCCGCGTGGAGGAGACCATCAAGGGCACCAAGTCCAATCCACGCTGGTTCGTGCCTCTGTTCTGCGCGCTGATGATCATCGGCCTGGTTTGGGCCGTGGTCTACTACCTGACCTCCGACTACCCGATTCCGAACATCGGCGCATGGAATCTGGCCATCGCGTTCGCGATCATCATGGTCGGATTCATCATGACCATGTGGTGGCGCTGACCCACCGTTTCACGTTTATTGTTTAGGCAGCCTCGGTAGCACGTTTGAAGTAGGGGCGTCTGTACTCTTCGCACAGTCAGACGCCCTTTTCGCGTACCCTTTTACGATTCTTTCGCAATCGTCTTGCTATTCCTGCGACTCGTCTATCACTTGTCTCGTGTTCTTCTCAATTCCGGTTCGCTTGTTCAGATTTTCGACGTGCGCAGCAGCACATGATCGCCGCCTTGCATGGTGGTACCAAACAGGTAGACCGTCCCACCGTCAGCAAGCTTCAATTTCTTGCGTAACTGCGGTGCCGTAAGCGGGAAATTACGTACCGCGATATTCGCTTGTTTCGCACCATTCAGCAATCGTTTTGTATCTTTTTTATTCATGCTTCCGACTGCTTCAATCGCAAATCCTCGTCCCGGAAAATCGGCGATTTGCTGTTCCGACACGAACAGATGGCTGCTCGGGCCGATCTGCGTCACACCGAATCGTTCCTCGACCAGATCGAAACAGCCGGCCTTCATAATCGACGCATTCGGCTCATACAAGTAGTTTTTCGCCTCCGGCAGCGGTTTGCCGCCAATGCGCAGGCCTTGCGTATATGCGGCAGAATCATAATCGATCCGCTGATCGTCGTTCACGCAGAACACGTGCGGCGCGGCATACCGGCCATCATGCGATGCGGCTACGGTACGTTCGGCTTCTGATTCACCGTCAAACGAGCCCACCGTGTCTGCCAAATCCATGCCGCCATTCATCTGCTCCACGCGCGTGCGTGCCAATGGCGTCTTGTCGTTGCTCGTCTGTCTTGCCCGTATATCCATCTGCCCCATGTGTGCGTGCGCCGCAGGACGCCGGTGCGAACCCGCGCCATCCACGCCGTCGCGCGCATCCGCTTGCGCCGGCCGTCCCAGTACCAGCAGCAGTTCCTTGCATTCGTTACCGGTGGCCACAATATGCACTTCGCGTACGGCCCCGTCGAAATCGGCGACCGCCTTGCGCCAGTCCAGCATGGGAGACAGTTTGACTAGCGTGCACTGCGATTTGGCGAGCAACAGGTCACGCAATTCGAGTACGTTCGGCGTGCAATCCTCGATCGCGTAGGTGCGCGCGCCATGCTCGTCGCGGCGGGCCGGATCGATGTAGATGAGATCCACCGGATCCATGTTGTCGAGGTATTCCACGCTGTCGTCGCACACGATACGCGCCTGGTCGAGTCCCAGTGCGGCCATGTTGTGCTCGGCCAGATCGCACAGGTGTCGTTGCCGTTCCACATAAGTGGCTTGGCTGAATCCGCGCGCCAGATACGAGAAGTCCACACCGAACCCGCCCGTCAGATCCACCATCGCCCTTTTCGCCACCAATGTGTCCGATTCTGGCGAATCGGACAACTGGAACACATTTTTTGCCGTTTGCATGTCCGATTCGGCAGAATCGGACACTCTGGCGCGCACGGTTGCGGCCGACGCAAGCAGGGTTTGCGTGATTTCGGACTTGTATTGGGCTGTGAACTGCGATGAGCACTGTTCCATGGAAATGTGCGGAGGGTATATGATTCCCTCGCATGAGGCCCATTGCGGCAGTTTTTTGCTTGCGATCTGCCATCCGGCAATCTGGTCGAGAGCCAACGACAGGTCGAGCCCTTCCACACGTTTGGCCTTCAACGCCAGTTCGCGCACGTCCTCGTCGCGATGCATCGCCACGAATTCGCGCGTCTTGTCATTCATGATTGTCATTGGTGACGTACCTGATTTCGTTTTGTTGATCCGCCGTCATTCTGGGGATTTTCTAGTTCCGCACGATGTGGATAAGTCGTGGATTATTGTGGACGAATGTGGATAGCGTCTATATCTTGTGGACAGTTTTACGACCGCACACAAGATATAGGACGGTATTTTCCCCCATTTTTCGCTATGCACAGGCTGGTTATCCACATTTTCCACCGTTGAAAAGCTGGGGAATTCGCCGTTTTGTGAATATCCTTGTGGATAATGCACCGAGTTATCCCCGACTTACCCACAGCTCGCTCCTCACTTATCCACAAAGTTATCCACAAATGTGGATAACTGCATATCTGCAATTCCAAAAACTTCTTTTTCTTCTACCTGTCGACTAGAAGAACATGCCAAGAAGGGGGTTTACACGAAGTGGATTGCTCATATTACACGCGATGACAACCGCAATAATCACGCCCAACATGATTACGCCGTAAATCAGCGTGCGCTGCTGCAGGCTTTTGCCACGCAACGCATGCAGGCCGGAAACCAGCAGCCAGGCGAACACGCCTCCGACGATGAATCCGCCGATATGCGCCTGCCATGCGATGTTCGGCGTGATGATCGGCATCAGGAAGTTGATGAGCATCCAGATCAGCATGGATCGAATGTCTATACCAATGCGCTGGTATACCACCAGAATCGACGCGAACAGGCCGAATAGTGCGCCGGAAGCGCCATATGCGGATGTTAGCCAACCGTCTTGCGAAAACAGTGCCCAGACCATCATGCCGGCGCTTCCGCCGAGTCCTGACAGCACGTATAACGCAAGATATGGCAGATGCCCCATCATGCGTTCCAATACAGGCCCGACGCACCACAAGGTCAGCATGTTGAAAAGAATATGCCATAGGGAGGCCGGCTGGTGCAGGAACATTGACGTAATGAAAGTCCATGGGCGGTGGGTCGCCAGCGCGGGCATGAATACGCCTGTGCCGACGAACGAGTTATAGCCGGCTGGCCAGGCGATTTTCAATAGTGTTTCGACAATCCAGACCGCGACGCATATCACCATGATCGCGACGGTGATTACGGGATCGCCATTACGCCAGCGGTACCTCATGGAACGTGCAGAGAAGAGGTCTTTGAACGACGGGGAATCGGGAAACAGACTGAAACGTTGATAAGCCATGTTTCAACCCTACTGGAACGTGCGAATCCGCGAATCCGCGAAATCATTGCAAATGATTGCATTCTTGTGAATCCTCGGCGCGTAAATCCACCCAATCAACACATTCAAGGAATTAATATAGTGAACAGAGTTGGCTTGAACGAGCAGGTCAGCCAATGTTCGCCGATATTTGGGAAAGGAGCCGTCATGGAGAACAAGTCTTCTAACGGTTGGAAGTTCTTCGCACTGCTCTTCGGAGCTTTGCTTGCCGGTGTCGTCGGTCTGTATGTGTACAAGCAGCAGAATCCGGATTACGATCCGTGGGAGGAGCCGTGGGAGAACAGCTCGTCTCCTGTCGATCTTGGTCTGACCAAGGATGCCGAAGAAGCCAAGGAAGCCGGCACTGAGGCCGCCGCCGCTCCCGAAGCCGCCTGATTCCTACTTCTTTTCAAAGCCCTGCCGCCCTTTCGCGCAGGGCTTTTTGTTATCCAGACACAAAAAGGGACGATTCCAAAGAATCGTCCCTTCGTCATCACGCCTTATCTAGCGCTATCAGGCGAGCGGAGCGAGTGGACTGACGCGTGCGGTATCAAGGCGTGGAAGGCGAAGGCGTACGAAGGTACGTCGAGCCTTCCACAGCGCAGATAACGCTCCGTCAGTCTGCGAGCGGACCCGTCTTCCAGATGCGCTCGAGGTAATCCTCCATCGAACGATCGGAGCTGAAGTAGCCCGAGTTCGCCACGTTGATGAGGGCCTTGCGGTTCCATTCGAGCGGCTGGGCGTAGAGAGCCTCGATTTCCGACTGGATGGCGGTGTAGGCGCCGAAGTCGGCGAGGGTCATGAACCAGTCCTTGGTGAGCCAATCGTGGACGAGGTCTTCGTACACGGTCTTGTCGCCGTTGGAGAAGGTGCCGTCTGCGACCATGTCGACGGCGGCCTTGAGGCGCGGATCGGCCTCGTAGTACTTCTTCGGCTCGTAGCCTTCGGCGTAGAGGGCGTCCACCTCGTCGACGGTCATGCCGAAGAGGAAGAAGTTCTCAGCACCGACGCGCTCACGGATTTCGACGTTGGCACCGTCGAGGGTGCCGACGGTCATGGCACCGTTGAGAGCGAACTTCATGTTGCCGGTACCGGAGGCTTCCTTGCCGGCCTGGGAGATCTGCTCGTCAAGGTCGGTGGCCGGGATGAGGTGCTGTGCGAGGCGAACGTTGTAGTTCCACGGGAAGTAAACGTTCAGCTTGCCCTTGACGTCCGGGTCGTTGTTGATGACGCGGGCGACGTTGTTGATCAGCTGGATGGTCTGCTTGGCCAGATAGTAGCCCGGAGCGGCCTTGGCACCGAACACGATGGTGCGCGGCATGATGTCGTCTGCAGAGATCTTGCCGGACTTGATGTCGGCGTAACGTGCGATCACGGCGAGGATCTTCAGTGCCTGACGCTTGTATTCGTGCAGACGCTTGACCATGGTGTTGATCATGGTGTTCGGGTCGATGTCGAAGCCGTATTCGCGCTTGGCGTAGTTGGCGAAGTCAACCTTGTTGGCCTGCTTGACGGCGGCGAACTTCTTGACGAATTCGTCGTCTGCGGCAAGCGGTTCGAGGCCTTTGAGCAGTTCGAGGTCGCTCACCCACTTGTCGGTGCCGAGGCCTTCGGTGATGAGGTCGGACAGGCGCGGGTTGGCGAGCTTGACGAAGCGGCGAGGGGTCACGCCGTTGGTCACGTTGGTGAACTTGTCGGGATACACGTCGGAGAAGTTCTTCAGGGTGACGTCCTTGAGCAGCTGGGAATGCAGCTCGGCAACGCCGTTGACGTGGGAGCCGCCGTAGGTGGCCAGATAGGCCATGCGCACGGAGTCGCCGGTGTAGATGGCCATGTCCTTGATGGTGGCCTCGTCGACGCCCTTGGTCTTGAGCTCGGCTGCGAACTGGTCCTGGATCTTCTCGATGATTTCGAGGTGACGCGGCAGAAGTTCGCCGATGAGCTTGGACGGCCACACTTCCAAGGCTTCCGGAAGCAGGGTGTGGCAGGTGTAGTTGAAGGTCTTGTTGGTGACGGTCCAGGCGGTGTCCCAATCGTAGCCGTACTCGTCCATGAGGACGCGCATGAGCTCCGGGATGCCGATGACCGGGTGGGTGTCATTAAGCTGGAAGGTGATCTTGTCTGCGAAGGTGGTCAGATCCGGCTTGTCCTGGCCCGGGTAGAAGACGCGGATGGCGTCATGGATGGAGGCGGACACGAAGAAGTACTGCTGCTCGAGACGCAACGCCTTGCCCTGCGGGGTGGAATCCTCCGGATACAGGATCTTGGAGATGTTTTCCGCTTCGACCTGCGGCTTGACGGCGTCAAGGTACTCGGACTTGTTGAAGGTGAGCAGGTCGAATTCGTCGTAGCTCTTGGCGGTCCACAGGCGAAGGGTGTTCACACGGCCGGAAGCATAGCCCGGAACCATGTAGTCGACCGGGACTGCACGCACGGACCAAGCCGGCTTCCAAACCTTCTTGCCGTTCTCTTCGACGACTTCGCCGCCGAAGGAGACCTTCTGGTCGCGGTTGTAGTCGATGTGGCCCCACGGCTCTTCGTTGGTCAGCCAGTAGTCCGGGGTTTCGATCTGCTTGCCGTTTTCGTCGAACTTCTGCTCGAAGATGCCGTACTTGTACTGGATGCCATAACCGAATGCCGGCACGCCCAGCGAAGCGAGCGAATCGATGAAGCAGGCGGCCAGACGGCCGAGACCACCGTTGCCGAGGCCTGGCTCGTGCTCGGCGTTGACGACGTCCTGCACGGAGAAGCCGAGTTCCTTGACCGCAGCATTGAACTGCTCGGTCAGACCGGCGTTGAGCAGAGCGTTGCGCAGCTGCTTACCCATGAGGAACTCTGCGGACAGGTAGCCGACTGCCTTGGTGTTGCCATTGACCATGTCAGCCTGGGTCTTGAACCAGGAATCCATGAGGTGGCGGCGCACCGCGGCGGACGCGGCGACATACACGTCGGCCGGCTTGGCCTGTTCGACGGTGACGCCCTGGGTGTACTTCAGCTGCTCGCGGATCTCATCTGCGAACTGCTCCGCGGTGATCGCGGACTTCGGTGCGGTAATTTCAGTCATTAGTCGACTCCCTTTGACGGATTACTCTCCAGAAACATTATGCCTTGCTCCAGCGTCCTTGCATTAGCGGCTACATGAACACTAAGTAACATCATGCATACGTTCTCATACACAGCATACTACATAATCAGAAAAAAGACGAAATTTCAAGCGATTACAGGTCAGCATTCGTTTGCAAAAAATGATGCAAACCGGCTGCCAAAACGTTGTGAACAACATGCAAACGACATACAACAAAATTGAGAACGCCGTCAGCAATCGCAAATATTTTTCCTCTCTTCACACCCCTATTCAGTTGTGACTACGCTGTCTGCAACACCCCATCATAGTCGCTTGCAAGCGACAAAATAACACGTATGGCTGTTATTCGAGAACAAGATCTGCATAAGGGACATGACGCATTTGCGCAATGGCTGCAAACGTCTCATCGCATGATCGCCGACAGTATTCCCACGAATACCGACGCGGCACGCGATTTCCGTCTGGAATTCTCTCCACGATTGCCACGCCAGCTGTGGGCGATGGCAGTGCGCTACTCGCTGCATCTGCTGGAGAAAAAAGCGCCCGGAGAGGGCGTGGAAGTGCGTGTCGCACCGTGGGGCGCCATCAAGATTCTCGACGGACCGGCATCCGATCCGCATAATCTCACACCGCCGGACGTGATCGAACTGGAACCGGACGTGTGGATGCGGCTCGCCGCCGGCATCACCAGCTGGCAGGAGGAAAAAGATGCCGGCCGCATCACCGCCGTCGGCGAACGTGACGATTTAAGCGATCTACTGCCGTTGGTGTGACAGGCTGCGAGAAGACTGTCACAGGCACAACGACGCATAGCAAAACCGCGATGCGGATACACCTAGCAAGCATATCCGCATCGCGGTTTCACAAAGTACCTGATATGCCAATCAGTCCTGCTTCTTCGGCTTCAGCGCGCTGGGCATCGGCATCGGGATGGGCTTGTGTGGCTTCGGTGCGGCGGACTTGGCTGCCGGGAACTCTCCGCTCGTGGCCTTCGCCGCCGCCTCCGCGGCCCACTTCGCATACTCGTCGAGGTCATCCTCGGCGTCGCCCTGCGCGGACTCCTGAACATCTTCAGGAATCTCATCTTCAGCGTCCGCATCGTGAGAATATTTTGCTTCGATATCGGCGAAAGGATCAAAAGAACCCGAACCAGGCTCCTGGGCACCGAGCTCCTTGGCGAGCTCATCGTAATCGGTGTCGGTGGTCAGGTACTTGAGCTTTCGGGCTATTTTCTGCTGTTTGGCTTTCTGACGTCCGCGGCCCATCTGACCCCCTGAGGATTACTGTGCTATCAATTCATCAAACAAGAGAGTACCACTTGTTATGCCATATTTCGTTGTCGGCTCAGACTTTTACGATAAAATCGCTGATTTTCTTAAGAAAAGGACACGTATGACGGACGAAACCCAGGAGCAGCAGATCACCGCTGTCGGCAATGAAATGAGCGCGAGCTTCCTCGCCGCGAAGAAGCGTTCCGACGCAACGCTCGCCGCAATCGAACAGAATCCGGGCAAGTTCACCATGCTTACCGGCGACCGTCCGACCGGACGCCTGCATCTCGGCCACTATTTTGGTTCGATTCGTGAGCGCGTCGCCATGCAGAATCGCGGCGTGAATTCGAATATCATCATCGCCGATTATCAGGTGATCACCGATCGTGACACGACCGAGCATATCGAAGACAATGTGCTCAATTTGGTGCTTGACTACATGGCTGCCGGCATCGATCCGGAAAAGACCATGATTTTTACGCATTCCGCCGTTCCAGCGGAGAACCAGCTGATGCTGCCGTTCCTGTCGTTGGTGACTGAGGCCGAGCTGCATCGTAATCCTACGGTGAAGTCGGAAATGGAAGCTTCCGGCCATGCGTTGACTGGTCTGCTGCTGACTTATCCGGTGCACCAGGCATGCGACATTCTGTTCTGCAAGGCTAATGTGGTGCCGATCGGCAAGGATAACCTGCCGCATGTCGAGATCACGCGCACCATCGCACGTCGTTTCAACGAACGTTACGCCAAGAAACATCCGGTGTTCCCCGAGCCGGCCGCGATTCTGTCTGAAGCGCCGGAGATTCCAGGCTTGGATGGCCGCAAGATGAGCAAGTCGTACGGCAATTCCATCATGTTGGGCGCCACCGCGCAGGAAACCGCCAAGCTCATCAAGAAGAGTCCGACCGATTCCGAGCGTCGCATCACGTTCGATCCAATCGCACGTCCGCAGGTTTCCGCACTGCTGACGACCGCCGGTTTGGTCACCGGTCGCGATCCGAAGGAAATTGCCGAGGAAATCGGCGATTCCGGTGCAGGCGCGCTGAAGGCGTATGTGATCGAATCGGTGAACAGCTTCCTTGAGCCGCATCGTGCCCGCCGCGAGGAACTCGCCAAGGATATGGATTACGTGCGCGACGTGCTCGCCGAAGGCAACAAGAAGGCCAACGCCATCGCCAACGAAACCTTGGAGCAAGTCCGCGAAGCCATGGGCATGCGCTACTAAAGCTCCAGAAACGCCATAATCATGCTTTAAACAGCGTTTCAGCCATCAAACAAAGGCCGGATTGCGTATTGTGCAATCCGGCCTTTGTTGCGTCTGAGCGGCATGTGCCACATTATGTTTGATTAGATTTGCGCGCGCTTTTCGCCGGAAGCGATTTCCGCTGCGACCAAATCGTCATCCACTTTACGGTCATCGGGATCATCAAGATAATGATCGAACTCGTGCAGCACTTCAACATCGGGAGCCGGAGTCAGCAGCGACACCACCACAATGAACAGCAGTGAGATAATGAACGCCGGAAGCAGCTCGTAAATAGCGAAGACACCACCAAGCGGCTTGATGAGATTATGCCAGATCAGCACGGTCGCAGTACCGGAAAGCATGCCCGCAATCGCACCGAATTTGTTGGTGCGGCGCCAATACAGCGAGCAGAGCATCAGCGGACCGAACGAAGCGCCCAAACCAGCCCATGCATACGACACAACCTGGAAAATCGACGAATTCTGATCGAATGCAACCACAATGCCGAAAATGAACATGACGAGCAGCGTGATGCGGGCAACCATCATCACCTGACGATCAGTGGCCTTGCGATAGAGCAATCCACGGAAAATATTCTCACCGACCGCGGAAGCGCCGATAATCAGGTATGACGACGAGGAGCTCATGGACGCGGCGAAAATGCCCGACACCACGATGCCGCACATGAAGCTCGGCAGCAGCGCCTGCGAAACCACAATGAAAATATTCTCCGCAGCGGACTGCGTGACGAACTGCGTCGGCATCATCGCACGGCCGACCAAGCCAATGCACACGCCGCACGTAAGCGACACCACACACCATGTGGTGGCGATGATACGGGACTTTTTGATCTCTTCGGAACTGCGAATCGACAGGAATCGCACAAGCACCTGCGGCATACCGAAATAGCCAAGGCCCCACGCAAGCATGGAAATCATGGTGATCACGCCGTATTCGGTAGGAGCGCCGAACATGGCCTGACCAGCCTTGATAATCTGCTCACCGGCATCGTTCAGAATCGGCGTGGCCATTTGCGTGCCGTCAAGGAAGCCTGGAATGCCTTTGAGGAAGGCGACGGTGTTGTCGACGCCGCCGACGGATGCGATGGAACCGATGAACACCACAGCCAGCGCGAAAAACATGAGCAAGCCTTGGATGAAGTCGGTCACGACCACGGAAAGATAGCCTCCGATCACGGTGTAGGCGAACACGATGGCCGCGCCGATCACCATGGTCAGGTGGTAGTCCCAGCCAAACAGGGTCGAGAAAAGTTTGCCGACCGTCACGAAGCAACTGCCGACATACACGCAGAAAAATACGAGGATGATCAGCGCCGCGATGGTGGAGACGATGTTGCGTTTGTCATGGAATCGTTTGGAGAAGAAGTCCGGAATGGTGATCGCGTCACCTGCCACCACGGAGTAGCGGCGCAAACGACGTGCGACGAGCTTCCAGTTGAGGTAGGTGCCGAGAGCCAGGCCAAGGGCCGTCCACAGCGGGTCGGCGGCACCGGTGAAGTAGGCGACGCCCGGCAGGCCCATGAGCAGCCAGCCGCTCATATCGGAGGCTTCGGCGCTTAAAGCCGTCAGCCACGGACCAACGCCTCGACCACCCGCGAAATACTGACGAGTGGAGGAATTGGATCGCTTGGAGTAGATGAAGCCGATGGTGAGCATGGCCACAAAATAGATGACCATCGCCAGCAGCACCCAAAAATCTTTGGTAATCATGAATTCTCTCTTCTTAGATTTCTAGCCGAATTTCTTTCGAATCTCTTTCTTCAAATCTCTGTCGAAACGAATTTCTTTCGAATCTCTTCTGAAAAAAATGCGATTGTCCCAATGTACCGGTTGAACATTGCGGCAATCGCATTTATCTCATTTACGCGCCCAAATTCCGAAACTCTGCGAGTTGTTATGTATCGTTCGGAATCCTAGAGAAAATTTGGCAATGTGTGCGGTATCAAGGCATACCAAAGGAAGGCGTACGAAGGTACACCGACTGAGGATCAACGCAGATAACACTCCATTGCCAAATTTTTAGATGTCGTATCTCCAAGACTTATCGGTGATAACGCGAGCCATGGCCAGACCGATCGGCAGGCAGATAATCACCATGAAGGCGCGGAAAGCCCAGTCGAGGGCGTTCAAGGTATCGAATTGGCCGAGGTGGAACATGGCTTGATACATGTACAAACCGGGAACCATGATCACGATGGACGGCACGGTCAGGCAGATGCGCGGGTAGCCGAGATGCGGGGCGAGCCAACCGCGACGAACCGCGGAACGCCATGCAGAGGCGAGCAGGCCTGCGAGCAGTGCGCCAATGAATGCGCCGGCTTCGGCGGGAACGCCCATGTCCACGATTTCAAGGCGCAGGGTGTCTGTGATCAAGCCGATGGTGGCTGCCACAAGGCACATGCGTTGTGGTGAATTGAACATCACAGAGAAGCCCCACACACCGATGAACGCGAACACCATGCGCAGCAGGCAGTTGATGACGGGGTTCAATCCGAGAGGCTCGAATCCTTGCGGATTCAGGTGCACTATCGAAGCGACCATCCACCCTGCAAGCGTCGCCATCAAAATAATGCACAACACGTACGCAATGCGCTGAATACCTGACGGAAAATCAATTTTCGCCATATCAAGTCCGCCCGTAATCAGCGGGAATCCAGGAATCACAAACAGCATGGCGCCGATGTAAGCCGTGTCATGCTGCAATGCGACGGGCTCGAAAATACCAATCAATCGCAGGGTGCCCGTGCAGGCGAGTGCCGCGACGGCCACGCATACGAACGTCACGAAGAACTGGTTGAGGTGGTGGGCGAACAGGCGGCGGCGCAGCCAGTGGCCAAGTCCCGCGCCGATGAACGCGCCGATCATGTCGAAGGGGCCGCCGCCAAGCAGGAACACGAAGGATGCGCAGGCGCAGGCCGAGGCGAATCCCGCAAATGCCGGCGAATACAGGGGCTTGCGCCGTTCGATCATGTTGAGTCGTTCGTGCGCTTGACGAACGGTGATACCTTGCGTTTGGTTCTTTTCTTTGCCGACATGGTCGAAATGTTCGGCGTATTGGCCTTTTGGCGGCTTGTGGTTGCGATTTTTGCGCGTTTTTTTCGTGGTCGCTTCGCTTGACGCAACGTTGGCCGCGCTGGCAGTTTCACGCTTGGTTTCACGTTCACTGCGATTATGCTGCTCGCTTGCCGCTTCGATGTCACGCAAGTGCAACGGCTGCGCGATGGTATCGGTCGCTTCGGCGCGTTCCGTCACCATTTCAAGCGCGTCGAGCACGGGATCGTCAGATCCCTCCTGATTCTGTTCGGCTTTCTGACGTTCGCGAAGACGCTTCGACAGGTCAGCCGACACCTGCGACGCATCACGCTTGTCGAGATGCTGCATAAGCCCTTCGGACACGTCGGATTGGCTGTGGTACATCGATCCTTTGCCGAGGTTCACGTTGAACCAGTCAGCGAAGTGTTCGAGCAGCCAAATGCGTTCCGTATTGACGCCGGTGGTTGGTAGGTCGACGACTTCGGTGATGCGGTCTTTGCCGTCGGTGCAGGAGGCTTCGATATCGGTGAGGTTCACGTCGGCGCGTACGTGCACGCCGAGCGGATAGGCGATGCGGTGCATCATTTCGCGGACGCGGAAGCTTCCGGTGCCCGCGCCGAGATCGAGCATACCGACGCGTACGATCACGCTGGCTTTTGCTGCGATTCCCGCTTCAGCGACCGGCTTGTCCCAATCCCGTTCGATATCTTCCATATCGAGCGGAATGGAGTGTGTATGGAATTTGCTGACGGCCGAAGCGCTTTTTTCCGCGCTATCGAAATTCGTCTCATGTTCATGTTCGTATTGTGCGCTCACAAGTTCAGGTCTAACGTGTGGGCTGGTCGGAGGATTTTCGAAATTTCCATCGATTTCACTTTGTGGACACCGTCGGACCACGATGCGGACATTTCCGGTATTTCCGTAACCAAACTGTCGATTTGCCGAGCATACAATGGGTACGCATTTACCCACCAGACTTAGGGCTGTGGGCTCGCAACAGACGGCCAAAACAATCGCGGAGGTGCCGCGAAGGACCGACAGACCGGGCAACCCGATGGTTTGGAGAAGGAGGTCTGATGACAACTGAAAACGAACAGATCACGCCTGCCGACGCAGCTATCGTCTCGTCCGGCACCGGCACCAAAGGCCCCGAGGAGCGTGATCTTCCCGCTTCCCTCAAAGAGGAAATGGATCTGTGTTTGCAGATTCTTCGCGAGGTGCTCGGCGAATTCGATGAAAAGCTGCTGGACAAGTTCGATGAAGTGCGCGAACACGCACTGAACGCTAGCGCCAAACGCTTCTCCGGCATTCTGACCGACACGAATCCCGATCAGGACGACCTGCAGAAGGTTGTCGACATCATCGACAAGACGGACGTGCATGAGGCCCAGCTGTTGGCTCGTGCCTTCACCACTTACTTCCATCTGGCCAATCTGTGCGAGGAGAACTACCGTGTCTCCGTGCTGCACAGCCGTGAGAACGCCGTTGACGACACCCAGGCCGTCGATCCGGTGAACGAAATGACCTGCGCCTACCACCAGCTCATCAACGAGATGGGTCCGGCCAGAGCCAAGGAGCTGCTCGACCAGCTCGAGTTCCATCCGGTGTTCACCGCGCATCCGACCGAAGCCCGCCGTAAGGCCGTGGAAGGCAAGATCCGCCGCATCTCCCAGCTGCTCGAAGCGCATAAGCTGCTCGGCGGCTCGGACAAGAAGGAAAACTCCCGTCGACTCTTCAACGAGATCGACGCGCTGTTCCGCACCTCCCCGATCGCGCTGAAGAAGCCGACTCCGGTTGAGGAAGCCGACACCATTCTTGATATCTTCGACAACACGCTGTTCTACACCATTCCGCAGGTCTACCGTCGTTTCGACGACTGGGTCCTCGGAGACAAGGCCGGCCTCGTGCCGCCGGTGTGCCCGGCGTTCTTCCATCCGGGAAGCTGGATCGGTTCCGACCGTGACGGCAACCCGAACGTCACCGCCAAGGTGAGCCGTCAGGTGGCCCGCAAGTTCAGCGACCACGTGCTGGGCGCGCTGGAGATCGAGACCCGCCGCGTCGGCAAGAACCTGACGATGGAGGCCGAGACCACCCCGCCGAGCGCCGAGCTCAAGTCCCTGTGGAACCACCAGAAGGAAATGAGCGAGCGTCTGACCGACAAGGCCGCGCTGATCTCCACCAAGGAGCTGCACCGCGCCGTCATGCTGGTCATGGCAGACCGTCTGAAGGCCACCATCGACCGCGACGCCGACCTCATGTACCACTCCTGCGAGGACTACATCGCCGATCTGAAGACCGTGCAGCGCTCCCTCGCCGAAGCCAACGCCAAGCGTTCCGCCTACGGCCCGCTGCAGGACCTCATCTGGCAGGCCGAGACCTTCGGCTTCCACATGGTCGAGATGGAGTTCCGTCAGCATTCCGTCGTGCATTCCCGCGCTCTGGAGGACATCCGCGAGCATGGCCTGCACGGTGAGCGTGGCGAGCTGCAACCGATGACCCACGAGGTGCTCGACACCTTCCGCGCGCTCGGTTCCATCCAGAAGCGCAATGGCATCAAGGCCGCCCGCCGTTACATCATCTCCTTCACCAAGAGCGCCCAGAACATCAAGGACGTGTACGAACTGAACCGTCTGGCGTTCTCCCACCCCGAGGATGTTCCGACCATCGACGTGATTCCGCTGTTCGAGCAGCTTGAGGATCTGCAGAACTCGGTGGACGTGCTCGAGGAAATGATCAAGATCCCGGAGGTCCAGGCTCGTCTGAAGGCCACCGGCGGCAAGATGGAAGTCATGCTCGGCTACTCCGACTCCTCGAAGGACGCCGGCCCGACCTCCGCCACCCTTGCCCTGCACTCCGCGCAGGAGCGCATCGCCAAGTGGGCCGAATCGCACGACATCGACCTGACCCTGTTCCATGGCCGCGGCGGCGCCGTCGGTCGTGGCGGCGGCCCGGCCAACCGCGCCGTGCTCGCGCAGCCGGTCGGCTCCGTGAAGTGCCGTTTCAAGCTCACCGAGCAGGGCGAAGTCATCTTCGCCCGCTACGGCAACCCGGTGCTTGCCATCCGCCATGTGGAGTCCGTCGCAGCCGCAACGCTGCTGCAGTCCGCTCCGAGCGTTGAGAAGCGCAACACGGATATGACCAAGAAGTACGCCGACATGGCCAGCAAGCTCGACGAGGCCGCGCACAACCGCTTCCTCGACCTGCTGAACACCGACGGCTTCGCACCGTGGTTCTCCACCGTCACGCCACTGACCGAAATCGGCCTGCTACCGATCGGCTCCCGTCCGGCGAAGCGTGGTCTGGGCGCCAAGTCCCTCGACGACCTGCGCACCATTCCGTGGATCTTCTCCTGGGCCCAGGCCCGCATCAACCTGGCCGCATGGTACGGCCTCGGCACCGCGTGCGAGCAGTTCGGCGACCTGAACACCTTGCGTCAAGCATATGAGGAATGGCCTCTGTTCTCCACGTTCATCGACAACATCGAAATGTCGCTGGCCAAGACCGACGAGCGCATCGCCAAGATGTACCTCGCCCTCGGCGACCGTGAGGACCTCAACAAGAAGGTCCTCGACGAGATGGAGCTCACCCGCAAGTGGGTGCTCAAGATCGTCGGCGACGAATGGCCGCTGCAGCACCGCCACGTGCTCGGCCAGGCCATCCGCATCCGCTCGCCGTACGTGGATGCGCTGTCCGTCACCCAGGTGCTCGCCCTCGGCTCGCTGCGCAAGCGCGTGGACAAGGAAGAGCTCACGCACGGCCAGAAGGAGAACTACACCTACCTGATCCTGTGCACCGTGTCCGGTGTCGCAGCAGGCTTGCAGAACACGGGCTGATCTTCGGCTGACCGCCTGAATGATGCGAGCGGGGAGGTTCCGTGCCGATAAACGGCGCGGGCCTCCCCGCTCGCGTCGCGCGGCCCTAGCTTGGCCGGCGACAGCGCACAAAACAGGCACGCAGGCCGAGCGACAGACTCCCAATCATCCGACGTAACCCGGCGCCTGTCCGCGTTTACCCACGCCGCGACACCGACAGCCATCGTGGGCTTATACAACTGGTTCGGTCAGACTTATATTCTCGGCAGATTGAGCCTAGTCCACATTTCTCTATTTCTTCCTCGTCCTGCTTATAACCCCAATGACAACCCTTTTGGTTACGGCTTTCCTTCATGACAAACTGTCTTGGAAGAAGATTGTTCGCATCATAGCGCTGTCTTACTGTTTGACCATATTGGGTGTATTTCTGAACGAGTTGTGTTGTTGACGGAAGACGCCGCACTCGAAGGTTTTTGTTCAGCGCCTAACATGCAGCACTAGCATACTTATCCTCAATCCACTCATGATTCAGTAACAACTGCATGACTCCTGAAACACAGACACATAGCGAAGCCCTCGTTTGCAACTTCCACGAGAGAGAACCTTTGCTATTTTCACTAGAAAATCACACCCTAGAGTGCACCCCTACTCATTTTCCATTAGAATACTCTTAATATCTTAATCATTGTCGATTGAGATTAAATTTTCACATGGAGGAAATTATGAAATCCAGAAGAGTTTTTTATTCTCCACAATTATCTCAGTTTGCCTATGCACAGTTATGACCACTCCAGCCTTTGCTGTAAATTGGTGGCAGGTTGGATGGATTGTCGCCAATAACGTCATCGACCGGGTAGTCAATCTCGATGGGCAAAGTTCAAATGATCAATATTCCACCTATATGGTTTCACCTTCCATTGTTTTCAACAATGGCACCAATGGGGGCGAATTCTATATGCGCCCTCAAGTCTCCAGCCGTGTGACCAGTTTCGAAATGCACGCGCATAGAGCTAACCCCGTCGATTTTGGAGCCAATATAGTTCTAGCCTTGTCCACAAACCTCAGGCAAAAGGGTTATCAATAAAACAGTAGGGACAAACCAGTATGTCTCATACACCAGATCAAGCAGCGATGGCACCGGAACATGGGACGCTCGTTTCACCGAAGATGACAGCGGGAAAAATTGGCAGTGTTATTACCGCCAATATTACGGCAATGGAAGAAGTCTTCCAACGATCATCGACGTCCCAAATACCAATCTAATCGACTACCTGGCTAACGATGGCACCACGTTCCGATACAACGCCAACCCAGATCAACCAAGAACAACAAAAACCCCAACCCTTGACATCAAACAACTTAACAATCAATTTTATGACGAAAAAAGTGGTATATCAGTCGATTATCTTCGCGACTACAATACAGGAGATGATATTATTTTTGAAGATATCATAGATAAAATTCAATTCAATCCCAATGAAAACAATACATCACTCTTCTTTTTATTAGACAACGAATATATTGAATGGAAATTTAATGGAAATATCACCAACAAGTACAAGAAAGAAGACAGAATTAACCTTCATTTTAAAGTAATTACCGTGAAGCAATATAAAGGGATTACATTTGAGAGTATCGATTTCTTCAAAGATTCAAGCAACGGAATAAATAAACAAGGACCATACCCTTGCATCTCCGACTACCTAAAATAAGGAGAACAGTGCAGTACATATATCTCACAGCACTTGCCCTGCTAGGATTATGTATGCTTATTTTTCCAAGGCAACTCTGGAAAATAAGCAATTTCCTCTGGACTCAAAAAGGAGATCCGAGCAATCTATACACATCCTTAATGAGAATAAGCGGTGCCGCCTTTCTTGTTTTAGCTCTTATTCTTTTCATCTTCTGCAGACTGCAGTAACACCTACCTGATCCTGTGCACCGTGTCGGGTGTCGCAGCAGGCTTGCAGAACACCGGCTGATTTTAGCCAGTTTCTTTCAGGGTCCCCGTTCGCACTGCCGATCGGGGACCCTTTTTCATACCTATATCTGCCTTATATATGGCAGAATCGGAGCCTTGTCATGAGCCTTCTCGCTTATATATGGCAGGCCATCATGCGAAAAACCCACTTCGGGGGTACATTTTTCCGGTTTTTCACCTTTGGGACTGCCATACATAAGCGAAATATCACCGGACAGAACACGAAATCTGCCATACATAAGCGAGATATCGCTCTATTTCCCAGCGAACGGTCAGACCAAAACGTATGATGTTGGCTAGCCTGAACAATGAGGGGTGGAGTCAATGGCAGACGAACTGTTTGTAGACCAAGACGAGGTCGAAGGCACGGCAAGCGGCGTTTGGAGCCGCATGCTGGCAGGTAATCGCAGGTTTGCGGAGGGCAAACCGGAACATCCGAATCGTGGCGCTGAAGCACGCGAGGCACTTGTGGACACACACGCACCGGAAGCGGCCATACTGAGCTGCTCCGACGCGCGAGTAAGCCCGGATATTATTTTCGATTCCGGTCTTGGCGACCTGTTCACGGTTCGCACGGCCGGTCAAATCATCGACGAAGCCGTGATTGCGTCCCTAGAATACGCGGTGACCGTACTCGGCGTACGTTTGCTGGTAGTGCTCGGCCATCAGAATTGCGGTGCGATCAAGCAAGTTTCCAAGGATTACGAAGCGTTACTGCACGAATTGACCGCCGATGCGGAAGATTCGCTGATGGCCGCCGACAGCATTTCCGACATCGACGAACGCATCTGCGATTCGGATTCGATCATGATGCGCACTGTCGGTTTCTCGATCTGGCAGGCACACGAGTCGGAATTGGAATCCAGCGAAGATTTCGAACGCGTGCACATCGCGCGCACCATCGAACTCTTGGTGGAACAATCCGAAGCGATCCAGCAGGCTCTGGCAGCTGACAAACTCATGATCGTCGGCGCAAGGTACCAGCTGGACTCCGGCAAAGTCGAGGTTCTCAGCTTCTGAAACGAAGTACAATTCGGAAAACGGAGATTTGCGAAACAGAAATCCGAAAAAGAACAATCCGAAGCTAAGCAATCTAAGAATAATTGAGAAAATCCAAAAAATCAGGAGATACAGACACTTTGACATACCACCTCGATAGAGTGGAACCATGTCTCTAGGTTTGAACATTCTCCTGATCTTCATCTTCCTGCTGCTCGGTTCCGTGTTCGCCGGCACCGAACTGGCGTTGGTCAGCCTGCGCGGATCGCAGATCGACCAAATGGAACAGGAGGATGCCCGCGGCAAGCGCGTCGCACAAATCGCACGCGATCCGAACACGTTTCTGTCGACTGTGCAGATTGGCGTGACATTGAGCGGTTTTCTTTCCGCATCGTTCGGCGAATCGTCGATTTCGCCATACATTGTGCCGATTGTTGAAAGTTGGGGCGTGCCAACGAGCGTGGCCGCTCCCCTAACCACCATTGTGCTGACGTTGATCATTTCGTACTGTTCGATCGTGATTTCGGAGTTGGTGCCGAAGCGTATCGCGATGCAGCGTAACGAGCAGATCGCGCGTGCCGTGGTGCCTGCGATTCACGTGTTCGCGAAGGTGTGCAAGCCGATTATTTGGCTGATCGGCAAGAATACGAACATTATTGTGCGCTTGCTTGGTTTTGACCCGAACGAAACCGACAGCGAAGTGTCCGACGAGGAGCTGCGCGTGCTCGTCAACACCAATACGAACTTAAGCAAGGACGAGCGTACGATTCTCGATGACGTGTTCGACGCGTCCGAAACGATTGTGGCGGAAGTGATGCGCCCACGCGCCGACGTGGTATTTCTGGATGGTGCCATGCCGATCGGGGATGCGGCCGCGTACGTGCGCGAAATGCCATACTCCCGTTATCCGGTGACCGGCAAGGATTTCGATGACGTGCTCGGCTTTGTGCACGTGCGCGATTTGCTCGACATTCGCGATCCCGAGGCGAAGACGGTCGCCGACGTGACGCGCGAAGGCATTTCGCTGCCGGGCACGTCGAAGCTGCTGCCAAGCCTTGAATTGCTGCGTAAGCGTGGCATTCATCTGGCGGTGGTCATCGACGAATATGGCGGTACCGACGGCATCGTCACGTTGGAGGATATGACGGAGGAGCTGGTCGGCGACATTCGCGACGAATACGATCTGCCGGAGGAAAAGGGCGGCGAGCGCACGGAGCGTACCGCGTTCGTCAATGGCGTCGCCACTATCGAAGGTGGTATGACGATTGAGGATTTCGCTGATTTGACCGGTATTGAGCTTGAGGATGGCCCGTACGAGACGGTTGCCGGCTATTTCCTGGCGCACACTGGCAAGATGGGCGAAGTCGGCGATACGTTGCCTTCCGACGACGGTTACGACATGACTGTCACGCAAGTGGACGGCCGCCGTATCGAAACGTTGGAAATCCGCAAGCACATGGTTGATGGTGATAATGCGAAATCCGCAAAGACTGCAAAATGATCTGAAATTAATCGAAATAATTTGAGATAAATCAAAATAAAAACAGACTTGCGATTATGTAAATGTTGATTTTTCATACGATCAACATCAGTAATCGCAAGTCTGTTTATTACGTTTGTCATATTATTAAATCTGTTGATTTACTACAGATTCAGCCGCAGATTTAATCATAGATTCAGCTACGCAGTGTGGGATGGCATTCGTCGTTCCACCATGCAAGCTGCGCGATATTGGCGCGGATATGTTCGCAGGACGCGTGGAATTTGGCCTGTTCGCTTTCGGTGAGTGTAGGATTGAGGACTTCTTCGACGCCGTTCGCGCCGACGATGCACGGCAGGCTGGCGTAATTGCCACTTTCGCCTTGTTCGCCGGTAAGCAGCGTGGAACAGGCGGCCGCATAGTGTTCGTCGCAGAGCACGGCTTGCGTAAGGCGTGCCGCGGTGGCTGCAATGGCGTATTCCGTGCACTCTTTGCCGGCGTACACGCGGTATCCGCCTCGACGGGCATCCTGCTCGGTTTCGTCCTCGTCAAGGGTGAATCGTTGCGGATTGTCTTGTGCGAGTTGGGTGAGCGACTTGCCTGCGATGTTCACGTTCGACCAGTAGGCGAACTGTGAATTGCCATGCTCCCCCAGCATGTATGCACCGATTGATTTCTGATCCACGTTGACGCGTTTCGCGATGGCGTTGCGCAGTCGTGCGGAATCCAACGCGGTTCCGGTGCCGATAATTTTGCGCGGATCGTATCCGGTGATGTGCCAGATTTCGGTTGCGACCACATCGCACGGATTTGAGATGGTGATGATCACACCGTGGAAGCCTGCGTTGAACAGTCGGGAGATCCAAGTGCGTGCAATGTCGGTGGTGACGAACAGTTCGCCGTCACGATCTTTGGCGCTGGTTTTCACGTCACCGGCAGCGTTGATTACCACGTCGCAGTCAGCCAGCTGCTCGTATTGCGTGCCGTAGTTGCCGATCACGCAGTTATGCGGGTAGAAACTCAACGTGTCGCTTAAATCCTGACATTCGCTGACTACTTTTTGCTCGTTGATGTCGCACAGTTTCAGTTCTTCAGCCAGTCCTGCGGAAAGCACGGCATTTGCAACATGCGCGCCCACGTGTCCGATTCCGATAATGCCGACTTTTCTCAATACAGCCATAATCGCTCCCTTCCTCACTTGTTTGATCTTTCTGCGTGAACTGTTTGCACGCAAACATCTCAGCCGCCATGATTGTAGGCTTGCAATTCGCGAATGTTAAGCGTTTGGAACATCTTATGAACGGAAAAGCTATACGAATCACCTATACGTCGTTATCAAACGTTCGCAAGCCGTGGCAAGTCATGGCAATCCGCGCAATGTGACGGCAGCGGCGTAATATCGCAAGTATTTCAACATCGCAGGCAACGCAACAACATCGCGAGCGTCACAGTACAACGTGACGGTTCAACTCCCGCCGTAATTGCCTCCATTGCGGCAAATACGCGCTCATACGCCGCTGAAAGCCCTCTCCGTGCCCGTTTTCCCACAGGTGCGTCATTTCGTGCACAAGCACGTATTCCAGGAATCTGGGGTCCATAAGACCAAGTTGTAGGTTGAGGCGGATGCGGCCGGTTTTCGGCGTGCATGACCCCCATCGCGACGTCATGACGCGCAGTGTGACATGCGTTGGCTCGCGCCCGATAATCGGCGACCATTTCGCAAGCAGCACCGGTAGTTGCGCATTGATGGTCTGCACCGCTCGCTTTCTGGTTGCGTCGTTCCATGTGAAAGAATGCGGATCATTAGGATTGTTTCCTTCATGGATCTGCTGATCTCTGGCTTGCAGCATGGCTCGTTGCGCTTGTTCGATCCATGATTTGCGTTCCGTTACGAATCGTGCGATTGCCGCTTGTGACATGCGAGAAGGTGTGGAGATGACGATTTGCGCGTTCGATGGCTTGATGCGCAGATACATGTTTTTGATGGGCTTACGCATGATGGTCACCGTCATTCCAGCGATTTGCACAGTTTCTTCCGATAGCGTGCGATTGCGGTTGCGCACTCCCCTGCTGGCATTGCGATGATTGTTTGGCATGCCTGCATTATGCCACGACACGCCGGATTTTGACTTTCGCTGATTATCACGTATTATTTCAACTCGTTGTGCTTAACAGTACAGCAAGAACGGGCCCGTAGCTCAGGTGGTTAGAGCGCATCCCTGATAAGGATGAGGTCGGAGGTTCAAGTCCTCCCGGGCCCACAGTGATTAAGAGCGGCGCGGCCGCTTTTTTTCAACTATGGGGCTATGGCGCAGCTGGTAGCGCATCTGCTTTGCAAGCAGAGGGTCGCCGGTTCGAACCCGGCTAGCTCCACGGGGCTATGGCGCAGCTGGTAGCGCATCTCCATGGCATGGAGAGGGTCAGGGGTTCGAATCCCCTTAGCTCCACAGATAGGGTTTCCGATGATTTCCGGAAACCCTTTTTTCATACCCGCATCCGCATCCCAATTCCTCCACCCGCTGAAAGACCATTACGAAAGGCCGTTTCAGGCGGGACTTGCGTCACCGCTTGAAACGGCCTTGGATTATTGATTATTACGATTGCTGGCGATGACTACTGCATTGCGACCACGTCGGCAACAGTGACAGAATCGTTCGGCACGTTCTGTGCACCCTATGCATTCCGTTTGGCAAGTTCGTCGCGGATTTGCTGCAACAGCAGGATCGTCTGCTCTTCGGTGGAGATTTCCGGCTCTTTGATGGCCTCCTCCTCGGCTTTGCTCCGCTCTTCCGCAAGCTTGGTTTTGGCGAGCAACGCCTCGGTCACGTCACGGAATTTGTTAATCGGTACGAGAATGCAGAAATACACGGCCGCCGCGATGATCAGAAAATTCAATATCGCACCAAGTACCGCGCCGAACGAAACCGTCGCATTATTGAATGTGATTGCCAGCAGACCATCCATATTCGGTTTGCCGAAAATCATGGCGATGAACGGATTAATCACATTGTTGACGATCGAATTAACCACTGTGGTGACGGCACCGCCCATGACAACACCGACCGCCATGTCGATCATGTTGCCGCGTGCAATGAATTTCTTGAATCCTTCAATCATGATGATTCTCCCATTATGTGAGACTGTGAGATGCTGTTGCGAATGTACTCTCTCCCACGCTTTCCGCATTTCCATCCTATAGTCAACGCAAGGCATGGCAATCCCGTAAAAAGAAGCAAGTTCGGAACCAGCGCTCGTAAAAAAGCGTCTCCAAATCCTGAACAAGGTCTTGTGCCGTCCATATTCGTACACATAGAATGAGACCGTCTATTGGTAACCAACTATCCCGAAGGGGAAGAATATGCTCACTGACGAGTACGTCAAGCGCGTGTACGCGCAGGTGGAAAAGCGCGACGGCGACCAGCCGGAGTTCCTGCAGGCCGTTCGCGAGGTTTTCGAAAGCCTCGAACCGGTGGTCGCGAAGCATCCGGAATATGAGAAAGCGGGCGTGCTCGAACGCATCGTCGAGCCGGAACGCGTGGTGAAGTTCCGCGTCGCATGGACCGACGATGAGGGCAAGGTGCAGGTCAACCGCGGTTACCGCATCCAGTTCAACTCTGCAATCGGCCCGTACAAGGGCGGTCTACGCTTCCACCCGAGCGTGAACGAGGGTGTCATCAAGTTCCTCGGCTTTGAGCAGATTCTGAAGAACTCCCTGACCAGCCTGCCGATGGGCGGCGGCAAGGGCGGCTCCGACTTCGACCCGAAGGGCAAGTCCGACGCCGAAGTCATGCGTTTCTGTCAGGCTTTCATGACGGAACTGTGCCGTCATATCGGCCAGTTCACCGACGTTCCGGCCGGCGACATCAACGTGGGCGGTCGCGAGATCGGCTACCTGTTCGGCCAGTACAAGCGCATTCGTGACGAGTATTCCGGCGTACTGACCGGCAAGGGCCTCGAGTTCGGCGGTTCCCTGGCTCGCACCGAGGCCACCGGTTACGGCCTGTGCTATTACACTGCCGAGGCAATGCGCGTGCTGCGCAATGACTCCTTCGAAGGCAAGACCGTGGTCATTTCCGGCTCCGGCAACGTGGCCATCTTCGCCACCGAGAAGGCTCAGGCCCTCGGCGCGAAGGTCGTGACCGCCTCCGATTCCAACGGCTACATCTACGATCCGAACGGCATTCAGCTTGACGTGGTCAAGGACATCAAGCTGGGCCATCGCGGCCGCATCAAGGAATATGCGGAGCGCGTACCGGGCTCCGAGTACCACGAGGGCTGCAAGGGCGTGTGGACGGTTCCGTGCGACATCGCCCTGCCGTGCGCCACCCAGAACGAGATCGATGAGGAGTCCGCCAAGGCTCTCGTCGCCAACGGCTGCACTGTGGTGTGCGAAGGCGCCAACATGCCGTCCACTCCGGAGGCAATCGCCGTCTACCAGTCCAACAACGTGCTCTACGGCCCCGCTAAGGCCGCGAACGCGGGTGGCGTGGCAGTTTCCGGCCTTGAGATGAGCCAGAACTCCTACCGCCTTTCCTGGACTTTCGAAGAGGTTGACGGCAAGCTCAAGTCCATCATGGAGAACATCGTCGCCAACTCCTTGGAAGCCGCCAAGAAATACGGCCACGAGGGTGATCTGATGCTCGGCGCCAACGCAGCCGGCTTCGTGAAGGTCGCCAACGCCATGGTCGCTCAGGGCGTGCTCTGATCTAGCTAATCTAACCGATTTAGCCAATACGACCGACTTATCGAGAAGACATTGAGGGTCTGTCTGGTTTCATTCCAGGCAGACCCTCAATGTATTTCCACGCACCTAATCTAGTTGCAGTTATATCTGAAAGATATGGGCAGATTGCGGGCGGGGGCAGATAGGGGTTGGAGTGCGGTAAGAGACAGACTGGTCTAAAAAATACGAAGGCGGCCTGTGCCGTGATTGGAATCACAATGCAGGCCGCCTTGTTGCGTTTGAGTTCGCTACCGCTGCTCGCTGCTATTAACAGCCCACAGGGCTGTTCCAGCATCACATGCGACGCTCGCGACGCTATCGCTGCTCGCTGCCATTAACAGCCCACAGGGCTGTTAATCATCTCCGAGTGTGACGTGGATACCGCCGACGAGGGTGCTCACCACGTTGTACAGCAGCGTGAGAATCACCACAAGCACAGTGATCAGCACCACTTCCACAATGGAGAAGATGGTGGCGGTGCTCAGCACGGTGCTCAGTGAGAACACGTTCGTCAGGTCGAATCCGCCGGCATCCAAGCCAGTGGAAGACACGATCTGCGTAACCTGGTCAAACACGCCAACCATGTTCAGCATGCCCCACAGAATAGCTACCGCAACGATCTGAATAATTCCCCCCGCGATGGAAAGCATGAACGCCACCTTGGCGGCCGACCATGCGTCGATACGCGTCAGAGACAGGCTCATACGGCGCGCGCGCGGAGCGCCGCCACGACGCTTCTCGCGAACCTTCACACCGCCGGAAACGGGGGAGGAGGCACCCTCATGTGCCTGAACCTGATCCTCACCAATCAGCGGCTGGCTGGAAGCGGAACGTGCCACGCGCGGGGCATGCCCAACCTCTGGCATTTGCTGTCCTTCGTTGTTCTCGCTCATCGTTGCTCCTTGCAAGATTGTGCCCAGTTCTTAGCTGAGGCTACCAGTTTTCACAGACGATTGCCCGTGCTGCGGTCAGGCCTCTACATTCTCGCCATCGCCGGATTCGGCGTTGGTTTCAGCAGGGGCTTCAACGGCGGATTCAGACGATTGTGCAGTACCCTCGTTCACAGTTGCGTCCACGGTCGCATTTTCCGCGTTTTCCGCGGATTCGTCGTCGTCCTTTTCCTCGTTACGCGCGATGGAGATGATCTCGTCGTTCTTGTCAGGCTTGGCGAACGTCACGCCCTGGGTGGTACGTCCAGTGCGCTTGACCTCGTCGACGTTGGAACGGATGACCTTGCCGGACTTCATGATGGCCATGATCTGGTCATCTTCCTCAACGATCACCGCGCCCACGAGGGAACCACGGCCTTCGGCGAGCTGCACGGCCTTGACACCGAAGCCATTACGGCCCTGCAGTCGGTATTCGCTGATGGCGGTGCGCTTGGCAAAGCCTTCGTTGGTGACCACGAACAGATCCTTGTCGGAATCGCCCCAGACCACGTCCATGTCCAGCAGTTCGTCGCCTTCGCGGAACTTCATGCCCTGCACGCCGGCAGTCTGGCGTCCCATCGGGCGCAGTTGCTCGTCGTTGGCCTGGAACTTCAGGCTCATGCCCAGCTTCGACACGAGAATGATGTCATCCTCAGCATTGCACAGTGCGGCACCGATCAGCTCGTCGGCGTTCTCGCCGTTTTCGTCGGCCATGAGACGCACTGCGATCAGGCCACCCTGACGCGGGGAATCGTATTCGGCAAGCGCGGTCTTCTTGACCTTGCCGGAACGAGTGGCGAGCACCAAGTACTTGGCCACCTCGTAGTTCGGAATCGACAGCACGGTTTGAATCGTCTCGTCAGGGCCGAACTGCAGTAGGTTGGCCACATGCTGTCCCTTGGAATCGCGCGATCCTTCCGGAAGCTCGTAAGCCTTCAAACGGTACACGCGTCCCTTGTTGGTGAAGAACAGCAGCCAGTTGTGCGTGCTTGTCAGGAAGAAGTGGTCGACCACGTCGTCCTCACGCAGCTTGGCGCCCTTGATACCCTTGCCGCCACGGTGCTGCGCACGGTATTCGTCGGCCTTGGTGCGCTTGATGAAACCGGAGTGAGTGACGGTCACGACCACGTTTTCTTCCGCAATCAGATCTTCGACGTTCATTTCACCGGAGTACGGCAGAATCTTGGTTCGACGTTCGTCGCCATACTTGGACACGATTTCGTCAAGCTCGTCGCCCACGATCTTACGTTGACGCTCCGGCTTGGCGAGAATGTCGTTGTAGTCGGCGATACGACGCATCAGCTCGTTATGTTCGTCGAGAATCTTCTGGCGTTCCAATGCGGCCAGTCGGCGCAGCTGCATGGCCAGAATGGCGTCGGCCTGCACTTCGTCCACGTCCAGCAGGTCCATAAGGCCCGTACGTGCGACTTCCGCAGATTCGGACGCACGAATAAGCGCGATGACCTCGTCGATCATGTCAAGAGCCTTCAGGTAGCCCTGCAGAATGTGGTCGCGCTCTTCCGCCTCACGCTTGAGATAGGCGGTACGGCGTGCGATGACTTCCAGCTGGTGGCCCACCCAATGGCGGATGAACGCGTCCAGAGACAGCGTACGTGGCACTCCATCGACCAGTGCCAGCATGTTGGCACCGAAGGTCTGCTGCAGCTGGGAATGCTTGTACAGGTTGTTGAGCACAACCTTCGGCACGGCGTCGCGCTTGAGCACGAGCACGAGACGCTGTCCGGTACGGCCGGAGGTTTCGTCACGCATGTCGGCGATGCCCTGGATCTTGCCGTCACGCACCGCTTCGCGGATGGAAACGACCAGTCGGTCCGGGTTCACCTGATACGGCAGTTCGGTGATCACGAGGCACATACGGCCCTTGATCTCTTCGGTGTTCACAACCGCGCGCATGGTGATCAAACCACGGCCGGTACGGTAGGCCTGTTCAATGCCCTTATGTCCGAGAATCGTTGCGCCAGTAGGGAAGTCCGGTCCCTTGATGATGCGGATCAGGTTTTCGAGCAGCTCTTCGCGGCTTGCGTCCGGGTGGTCAAGCGCCCAATGCACGCCTTCGGCCACTTCACGCATGTTGTGCGGAGGAATGTTGGTGGCCATACCCACGGCGATGCCAGACGAACCATTGCACAACAGGTTCGGGAATCGTGCCGGAAGCACGGTCGGCTCCTGCGTCTTGCCATCGTAGTTCGGCAGGAAATCGACGGTGTCTTTGTCGATGTCGCGCACCATTTCCATGGCGAGCGGAGCCATACGGCATTCGGTGTAACGCATTGCTGCGGCCGGATCGTCACCGGGGGAGCCGAAGTTGCCTTGGCCGTCGACCAGCGTGTAACGCATCGACCACGACTGTGCCATACGCACCAACGTGTCGTAGATCGCGGAATCGCCGTGCGGATGGTATTTACCCATGACCTCGCCGACCACGCGGGCGCACTTGGAGTAACCACGGTCGGGGCGGTAGCCGCCGTCGTACATCGCGTAGATCACACGGCGATGCACCGGCTTCATGCCGTCACGTACGTCCGGGAGCGCACGGTCCACGATCACGGACATGGCGTATGCCAGGTAGGAATCGCGCATTTCCTGCTGCAGATCCTTCTTCTGGATGCGTTCGCCCACCATCAGGCCGTAATCGGTGTTGTCGGCCTCCTGCGGGCTCAACGGCTCCATGGAGCCATCAGGCACGAACTGGCCGTCTTCGTTGCTGTTGTTTTCGTCTGCCAACTTCTAAGTCCTTCTAAATTCTTATGAAACCTTGCCTGAAGTCCTTGAAATCCCTACGCGTCGATCCAGCTGACGTTGCGTGCGTTGCGCTGGATGAACAGACGGCGAGGTTCGACTTCGTCGCCCATGAGCATGGAGAAGGTTTCGTCGGCTGCGGCCGCGTCTTCGATTTGCACCTGCTTCAGAATGCGGTGGTCAGGATCCATGGTGGTTTCCCACAGTTCCTGGTAGCTCATTTCACCCAGACCCTTGTAACGCTGGATGCCTTCGCCCTTCGGCAACTGACGGCCGGCGGCCTTGCCTTCGGCGAGCACGCGGTCGCGTTCGGCGTCGGTGTACACGAAGTCGTGCGCGCCTTTGGTCCACTTGAGTCGGTACAGCGGCGGCATGGCCACATACACGTAACCAGCGGTAATCATCGGGCGCATGTAGCGGAAGAACAGCGTCAGATTCAGGGTTGCGATATGCGCGCCGTCCACATCAGCATCGGCCATGATGATGACCTTGTGATAGCGGACTTTGTTCAGGTCGAAATCCTCGCCGTAACCGCCACCGACCGCGGTGATCAGCGATTCGATGGTTTCGGACTTCATCATGCGGTCAAGGCTTGCACGCTCGGTGTTGAGGATTTTGCCTCGCAGCGGCAGAATGGCCTGCGTGATCGGGTTGCGTCCCTGAATTGCGGAGCCGCCTGCGGAGTCACCCTCCACAATGAACAGTTCGCATTCTTCAGGATTATTGGACTGGCAATCCTTCAGTTTGTCTGGCATGCCCGCGGATTCGAAGATTGACTTGCGGCGGGTATTCTCACGTGCCTTCTTGGCCGCAAGACGCGCACGGGAGGCTTCAATGGCCTTCTGGATGATGTTCTTGGCTTCGCTAGGATGCGAATCGAACCAGTCGCCGAGCTTGTCGGTCATCACGCGCTGCACGAAGGTTTTCGCTTCGGAATTGCCGAGCTTGGTCTTGGTCTGGCCTTCGAACTGCGGGGTGGTGAGCTTCACCGACACCACTGCGGTCAGGCCTTCGCGCACGTCGTCGCCGGAGAGGTTCTCATCCTTGTCTTTGAGGATGTTCTTCTCACGTGCGTAACGATTGACGAGCGAAGTCAGAGCCGCACGGAAGCCTTCTTCGTGGGTGCCGCCTTCGGTGGTGGAGATGGTGTTGGCGAAGGTGTGCACCGCTTCGGAGTATGCGGTGGTCCACTGCATGGCGATTTCCGCGGAAATGCCGATTTTCAGATCTTCCGCTTCGAAATCGATGACATCCGGTTCGACCGGGGTTGCCTTGCGGGACTTCACCAAGTAATCGACGTAATCCTTGATGCCGTCGTTGTACTGGTAGGTGACTGTCTGATGCTTCGGTTCGGCATTGTCGTCACCGTCGCCTGCGACTTCGTCTCCTGCTTGGTCCGGTTCACGCAGATCGGTTAGGGACAGCTTCAGTCCCTTGTTGAGGAATGCCATCTGCTGGAAGCGGTTACGCAGAATCTCGAAATCGTAGGTGGTGGTTTCGAAGATCGCGCCGTCGGCCCAGAAGGTCACGGAAGTGCCGGTGGATTCGTCTTCGCCCATCGGTTCGCCCTTGAGCAGACGCGAGGTCGGCTTCTGGTTGATGTAGGTCTGGGTCCAGTGGAAGCCCTGACGGCGCACTTCGATGTCGACGCGGGTCGACAACGCGTTCACCACGGAAATACCCACGCCGTGCAGACCGCCGGAGACCGCGTAGCCGCCGCCACCGAACTTGCCGCCTGCGTGCAGCTTGGTCATCACGGTTTCCACACCGGAAACGCCTTCGCCCGGCACTTCGTCGACCGGAATGCCTCGGCCATCATCGACCACGCGCACTCCGCCGTCCGGCAGAATCGTCACTTCGATATGCGAGGCATAGCCCGCCAGCGCTTCGTCGACGGAGTTGTCGACGATCTCATACACCAGATGGTGCAGGCCACGGGGGCCGGTGGAGCCGATGTACATGCCTGGGCGGATTCGCACCGCTTCGAGGCCTTCCAACACTCTCAGATCGGACGCGTCGTAATGCTCCGGAGCCAAGGTGTCATCGAGCTGCGCATCTTCGAGCTGATCGTTTTGGATCTGATCTTCCTGCGTGTTTTCAGCTGATTCGTTCAGCGAATCCGCATCAAGGTCTGCCACAGAGATTCCTTCCTGCATTTTTCCCGCCAATGAGGGGCATTCACGCAGGTGATACCACCTAGAACGCAAATAAAGGCCCCTTCTAGGCGTTTACATACACTACTTGATATTCTACTCATGCAGGGGGACAGCGCGCCAGAGGCATTTATCCTTGAAATTCAGCCGTTTACCCCTGTTTTTCGCGTTCGGAAAAGTATCTGCCAGCCCTCGCAAAGGTCATCTCCGGGGACATATTCGACGTACGCCCGATCGCAGACCAACTATCACACCAATATCGCGTGATATTTTGCTAATACCGGGTCCTTCTGGTCATTCGCCCTCGGCTGAATCCCTGTTGCTGGGGGCCGGTGACGCGCACTTCGTTGATGGTCAGCCCCTCAAGTCTCCTGCGAATGGTGTCGGTCAGCAGCGGAATCATGTACGTCAAGGTGGTGGTCCATGCGGGGCTGTCGCATCGGATCGTCAAAATGCCGTCACGCAGGTCGACGGGGTAGGAGTGGCGCGCGTTTTCGTCACCGACCACCTGGTTCCAATGATTCTGCATTTGCGCGATTTTCAAATGCGGCGTCCACGAACCTTGCGTTGCGATCACGTTGAATATATTGCCGACCGTCTGCGGGTCGCGTCCGGGTTTGCCAAAATTCTCCCATGCCTGCCGCGCACATTCCTCACGTTCCTTGTAGCGTCCGGCGCGTTTGCTGATGCGTTCGAACACTTCGGCGGGCAACTTGCGTTGGTCGAGATGCAATGTTTCGCAGATTGGAGGATTAGGCATCAGCGGTCAGTCTCCCTTCCTGCCGCAAGCTGCGCCATCATCGCTGCCAAATCGTCATCGCCGCCATCTTGCGATTGTCGACGCAACGCGGCCACGTCAATCACATGCGCGTGCACAGCGTTCGTTTGTGGAATGTCGCTTGCCGCGGCGACGGTGATCAGCACTTGATCCTGCCGCATCGCAAAATCGAGGATCTGCCCACGACGGGATTCGTCAAGCTGTGCGAACACATCATCGAGAATCACGATCGGCTTGCTTTCGAATTGCGCGGAAACCGCTTCATATAGCGCCATTTTCAGCGCCAAAGCCATGGTCCACATCTCGCCGTTGGACGCGAATTCACGGGCGGGCATGTCGTTGAGCAGCAAGGTCAGATCGTCGCGATGCGGGCCGATCAGATTCTGCCCGCGTGCCACTTCGCCCGGGTAGATGCGCTGGAAATGACGGCTGATTTCCGCGCTCGGATCGTCGAACAGCATCACTTCGTCGAAGGACGGCTCATATGAGAGCGCCGCCCGCTCGTCGTCTCCTGCCAAAGACGCGTAGATTCGCGCGAAAGGCTCCCCCAGACGTGCAATGACATCGTTGCGTTCCCGTGTCAGTCTCATGCCGAGATCGATGAATTGTCCCGTCCAGATTTCCAGTCCGCTTAAAACCGTCTGCTGGCTGTATTGCGGGTTGAGATTCGTGCCGTCGCCGAGTTGTTTGAGCAGTGCCGTACGTTGTTTCGCCACATGCGTGAATTGTTGCAGCAGCTGCGCGTAGTGGGGGAGTAGCAGGGAAGCGGCCTGGTTGATGAAGTTACGTCGGGTTGCTGGATCGCCTGCCACCAAACGCTGATCTTCGGGGGTGAAGGAGACGGAGGGCGTACGTCCGATGAGATCGCGCATGTATTGCGATTTTCCGCCATCGATTCGCGCCCGATTCGCGCCTCGTGCCACAATGGTCGCTTCGTAGGTGTGTTGCGTTTCATCGTCTTCCACATTGGCTCGGATGGTAGCCGAAGTGCACCCTTTTTCGATTAGTGGCAATGATGATGACGTGCGATGGCTTGATCCCGTGGAAAGCACTTCGACGGCTTCCACAATATTGGTTTTGCCGAGTCCGTTGGCTCCTTGCAGAATGTTGATTCCCGGTTCGAAGTCGAGCACGCAATGTTCCCAGGAACGGTAATGGTCGAGTGCTAGGCGGGAAATATACATTCACAATCCTTGAGAATCAAGCAAATTTCTTACGTGGATAATCGCAATTATTAACGAATATGATTGTTTATGCATATTCATGCAAACGGGCTGAACCGGCAGTAATAGCCATGTTCAGCCCTATTTTTGCGATGTGTCCACGTTTTGTGTGGATCGGCTTATGTTCAGCTGTTGAAACGCATGGGCACAAGCAGGTAGCGATAGTCCATGGATTCCTCGGAATCCGACTCCCGCTGGCCGTTGAATTCCACAGGCTTGACAGCGGTGGTCATCTTCATGCGCACGAACGGTTCCGCGATGGCGCTCAGGCCTTCGATCAGGTAGGTCGGGTTGAAGGCCACGGTGATGTCTTCTCCATCCATGTCGATGTCGAGGATTTCCTTGGCTTGGGCTTCGTCCGCGGTTCCTGCGGTCAGCGTGAGCTCCTGGCTGGTGAAGGCCATGCGGATCGGCGCGTTGCGCTCGGCGACGAGGGAGACGCGCTTGATGGCGCTGATGAGATCCTGCTTGTTGATGACCGCGTGAATCGGGTATTCGTCGGCATATAGGCGGTCGACCGCGGGGAATTCGCCGTCGATCAGCTGCGAGGTGGATACGCGTCCGGCGTTCTCGAAGCCCAGCAGCGACGGATTCTCCGTGTCGAAGTCCACAACGATGTTCTGATGCTCATCCAAAGAGCGTGCCACGTCGCGCAGCAGTGCGCCGCGAACGAGTGCGGTGGCGTTGGTGTCCGGGTTTTCCGGCGTCCACGTGAAGCTCGAACGAGACAGACGGAAACGGTCGGTGGAGCTCATGATCACCTTGTCGCCTTGGAACTGCACGCGGATGCCGGTGAGTACGGGGCGATTCTCCTCACGGGAAACGGCAACGGATGCCTGGGTGACGGCTTGGGTGAAGGTTTGCGCGTCCACTTGGCCCAGTTTGGACGGAATTACCGGAAGATCCGGATATTCGGCGTCCGGCATGAGCTGCATGGTGAATGTGGACTTGCCGGAGGTGATGGTCATGGTCGATCCATCGGTGGAAAGATAGGTTTTCGCAGCAGGAAGCGACTTGGTGATATCCGCCAGCAGCTTACCGAGCACTAAGACGGATCCGGCTTCATCGACGCCTGCTTCAATGTGATGACGGGCGGAAATGGCGTAATTGAAGGCGGAAAGTTGGAGAGTGCCGTCGATGGCCTCCAAACGGACGCCTGCCAAAATGGGAGATGCAGGGCGAGCGTCGATCACGCGGGTGGTCCAGGCTACTGCGTCTGCCAGCGCTTGGGAATTGACTTCAACTTTCATGGCTAATTTCCTCGTTTCGTTCGGTCCATAAGTCATTCTAGCGAGCTGCCAGCGTTTTGACGAAGCGTGGGGAATTCCCCACTTATGATGACGATGATGATTTTCTTATAACAACCTACATTCGTCATAATAAGGCCTGTGGATAATGTGGGTAAGTGCACAGACCCCATGTTTTTCAAGGGCTCAGTTCACCTCACTACCTGTGGATAACTTTTGAACGGAGTGTGGACAAGCTACCGGGTTATCCACAGCCTCAGAGATGCAAAAAAGTTATCCACAAAAGCCTGTGTATAGTCCACAAGTCATCCACCGCCGATTTTCGCGTTTCCAACGGCTTTTCCACCGAGGAATCCTTGATTTGTGCATAACTATGTGGATAACTTCGATAAAAATATTCCACAACCCGGCGTGTCAGAATGGTCGGTAAATCAGTAGGTAAAGAATTTACCAATACTCATGCTTGGCTTTTGAAAATCGCCTGAGAAAGGCAGAAAACACCAAAACCGTTTTTTTGAGGCGTGCGAAAACACATGCAAACGCGCAAAGTCGCGCAAAAAACGTTATTTTTCGCCGGAACGCTGTTTGAGTTGCAGCGTCAGCTCCGTCACATAGTTGTAGATTTCCTGCTTTTCCTGCATTTCATCGCTGATACGGGTGTAGGCGTGCATTACTGTGGTGTGGTCTTTGCCGCCAAACACCTGGCCGATGTCGTTCAGGCTCATGCTGGTGAGCTCACGCACCAAATACATGGCAATCTGGCGGGCCAGCGCGATTTTCTTCGTGCGAGAACGGCCGACGATGTCGTCGAACGTGATGTAGAAGTATTTCGCCACCTGAGTGATGATGTCGGTGGGCTTGATCTCCACATCGGTCGCGAAGAAGTCTTGCAGCGTATGCTCCGCCAGCGCGCGAGTCACCGGCTGTCCGCTCAGGGAAGCCATGGCAGTCACGCGGTTCAGTGCGCCTTCCAGCTCGCGGATGTTCTCGGTGAAACGTTCCGCAATAAGGTTGAGCACGTCGTCTTGAACGTTGGATTCATGGGCGATCATGCGCAGAATGGCGATTCGCGTCTCCAGATCCGGCGGCTTGACGTCAACGGTCAGGCCGGATTCGAAGCGGGAGATTAGGCGTTCGTTGAAGCCCTGCAGATCCTTCGGAGGTACATCGGATGCGATCACGATGCGCTTGTTCGCCTGATGCAGGGTATTGAACGTGTGGAAGAACTGTTCGAGCGTCGCGTCCTTGCCACTGAGGAACTGAATATCGTCGATCAGCAGCACGTCGACTTCACGGTAGCGACGGTTGAATTCCTTGATTTGGCCGGAATTCTGGTTGGTATCGCCCAATGCCTCGATGAATTCGTTGGTGAATTCCTCGCTGGTCACGTAACGGACCTTTAGCGAGGGATCCTTGACCAGTGCGTAGTTGCCGATGGCGTTCAGCAAGTGGGTTTTGCCCAGGCCGGAGCCGCCGTAGATACACAGCGGGTTGAAATCATGGCCGGAACCTTCCGCGACGGCTAATGCGACGGTGCGCGCGAAACGGTTGGAATCGCCAGGGACGAAGGTGTCGAAGGTGGCGTTCTTGTTCAGATGGGTCTTAGGGTCCAGCAAAGGCCTGTTCTGGCCTCGTTGGAATGTGTTGGGGCGTTCCGGAGGCATGGCGACCGGAATGGGAAGCTGGCCCTGCGTGGTTTCCTCAACATGTGGCGCAGGGGTGAAATGGGGGTATTCTTCAACGGGCGGCTGTGCCGGTTCTTTCTTTTCCGCAATCTTGAATGCGGGGAAAATGTCCTGTTCCGCAGACTCCCGCAAGGCTTCCAGCAGAGGCTGGTTCAATTCGTTCTGCAGTGTCTGCTGCGCGGCCGCGCTGGGCACGCACAACACGATGGTGGGACCCCACATACCTTCCGGAAAAACATTTTCCAGCCAGCTTTTGTCACGTACAGAAAGTGCGGGATTCTGGTGCAGCAACGCCAGCGCGTCGGACCATACCCCGCGAGCCTGATCGAGAGGATCGGTTGTCGTATCGGCCACGGATTCCCCTTTCTCGACAGACTTCTACTAGTAGTGCAACTGTTTATTTGTACTCTCTTTTCCCTGAGTTATCCACCGGTAAGCGTGTTGAAATGATTGAATTGTGAATGACAGTAATGTAGTTTGTGGATAACTTTTGTGGGGAGTTTGGCGATATACCAACGTTTTTTGTGGATTGTTTTGTGGGGAGAGTCCCCACAAAATGTGAAGGAATTAGTGGAGTCAATTACTCTGTTCAGGGGTCAGAGTAACTTGGTAGAGCTTGACTCATGAGGAGCCGTGCCTTGGCATGGCTAAAAACACCGGGAGCATTAATTATGAAGAGGACATTCCAGCCGAACAACCGCCGTCGTCACATGAAGCACGGTTTCCGTCAGCGTATGCGCACCCGCGCAGGCCGCGCTCTGATTAACCGTCGCCGCGCCAAGGGCCGCAAGTCCCTCGCTGCCTGATTTAACGGCATAGAGCGGTGGAACGGCTGAAAAGCCATCGCGATTTTGTTGCGGTGCTCAAACGCCGTCGTAGGGTATCGCGAGAAGACATCGTCGTGCATTATCTGATGCACGACGATGTTGTTACGGACGGTACCGCGGCGGTGTATGGTCGTCGTGTTGGCTTGGCTGTTTCCAAAGCCGTTGGCAACGCGGTCACGCGTAATACCGTGAAAAGGCGTTTTCGCGTGCTTGCGCGGAAATACGAATCTCTTTTGCCTGAATCATGCGATATCGTGTTACGTGCCAAGCCAAGTGCCGCGCGTGCTGATTTTTTGTCGCTTGAACAGCAGATGGCATCGTGTTTTGAAGCGGTGAAACGTAAAACCGCTATTCAGCAATGAGCTCCGCGCATCGTCGCAATTCGATGGTGCGGCTCATCCGCTGGTATCAAAAGCATATTTCCGCCCATACCGCACCCCGATGCCGGTATTATCCGAGCTGTTCCAATTATGCGATTCAGGCGATTGAACGATTTGGCCGCCTTAAGGGTGGCCTTCTTGCGTTATTGCGCCTCCTTCGCTGCAATCAGTGGAACCGTGGGGGAATTGACGACGTTCCGCAGCTTTATTCCTTGTTTTACAGATGTTCGTGGTCGAAGGCACACGAGGAACCTCGGCTCACGCCTCTGAACGTAGAAAAACCTATAGGCGATAAGGAGACTGGCCTGTAATGAATCAAAATCAATTCCTCCTCGACAGCGGTTTCTGGGGCTGGCTGTATAAGCTCCTGTATCCCGTCGAGTGGCTCATGACGCAGATCATGGCCGTATTCCATAAGTTCCTGGTGATGCTGGGCATGAACGAGATCGGTTTCTCGTGGGTCATGTCCATCGTATTCCTAGTACTTGTGGTCCAGGCATGCGTTTTTCCGCTGTTCTACAAGTCCATGAAGGGCATGCGCAAGATGCAGGCCCAGATGGCCGTCCTGCAGCCAAAGATGCAGCGTATCCAGAACAAATACAAGGGCAAGAACGATCCCGCCAGCAAGGAAGCCATGCAGCGCGAGATGATGAAGCTCTACCAGGACAATGATGCGAACCCGATGGGTGGCTGCACTTCCATGCTCCCTATGTTCGTGCAGGGTCCCGTGTTCATGTGCATGTTCTATACGCTGTCAGCCATTCCGTACATCGCACGCGGCAAATTCAGGGACGGACAGGGTCTTGGCGCTTTCGACATCGCCACAGCCAAGCAGTTCACGTCCACCACAGTGTTCGGCGTGAACGTGGCTGATAACTTCACGACCGCTGCCGTGCATGGCAAAGTAGTTATCGCCATCTTCGTTGCATTGATGTGCTTCTGCCTGTGGTTCATGCAGTACAACAGCATGAAGCGTAACATGGCTCAGTCTGCGGCAAACAAGCAGACCGAAATGATGCAGAAGATGATGTTGTGGATGTTCCCGATCATGTACATTTTCTCCGGTATTGCCATGCCATTCGCTGTGCTGGTGTACTGGCTCACCAACAACATCTGCAATCTGTTGCGTTCCATCTGGCAGATCCACGTCTTCCCGACTCCGGGATCTCCGGCCGCCGAAGCGAAGGAAAAGCGTGATCATGTTCATGAGAACAACCGCCGAGCCAAGGCCGGTCTGCCATCCCTCGAGGAAGAGGCGCTGCAGAAGGCTAAGGAAGCCGCCGAAGCGAAGGAAAAGCACGGCTACCAGCGTCAGCAGCCGAGCCGTAAAAAGAAAAAGAAGTGAGTAAGAGTGTGTCCCGTGTTTCACATGAAACGCGGGACACACCACTTTTATCAGCGTTTATTGTCGACGTGGTAAACAGTAAATTAGACTTTACATAACAAGACTTTAGTAATAGAAACCCCGCTCAAAGGAGTACAACTACCATGGCGCAAGATGAGGAAAAAACCATCGATCAGCTCAACGAGGAAGCTGATATCGCTGCCGACTATCTTGAAGGACTGCTCGATATCGTCGATTACGAGGGTGATATCGAAATGGGCGTGCGCAACAATCGCCCTACCGTGCAAATTGTCGCCGATGATGATACGGATATCAAGCATCTTATCGGACGCAACGGCGAGGTTGTTGACGCATTGCAGCAGCTGACGCGACTTGCCGTGCAGCAGAAGACCGGCGAACGTTCCCATCTTATTGTGGACGTCGACGGCTATCTAAAGCGCAAGCGTCAGCGTCTGCACGACATCGCGCTGGATGCCATCGACGAGGTACGCGAGACCGGAGAGCCGGTCGACCTGAAGCCGATGAATTCCTTCGAGCGTAAGATCGTGCATGACGTGGTGCGTGAGGAAGGTATGAAGTCCCGTTCCCACGGCGAGGAGCCACATCGTTACGTTACGGTGTATTTTAAGGCTTCTGTCGCCGAGGAAACCGAAGACGAGGATGAGGCCTGATTTCAGCTCGTTTCACGTGAAACATGGCGTCACCATCACGGTGGCGCTTTTTTATTGCGATTGATGAGTGACTACACGCAGGTCGTGCGCCGGGTACGTGACGCCTATGTGCGCATGGACTTGCGCACGGTCTGCGCAGGCCGTGCGATATTGCCGGCATTGGTCGGGGAGTAATGGCTGGAATACCGGCAATAAGGAAGAGCAGGATATAGGATGGTGCCCATGAGTGATGTGACAGACGAACTTGATGATTCGCCGATTCTTGAGGAAGTGCTGGGGGATGCGTTGGGCAAGATGCGTGTTTTTCATGCGAAACTTGTCGAAGAAGGCGAACCCCGTGGCTTGATCGGACCACGAGACGTTGCGATTATTTGGGAACGCCATATTCTGAATTCGGCTGCCATTGTGCCTTTCGTGAGGGAATCCACGGCCAAGAAGCAGTTCAAAACGGTTGCCGATATTGGCAGCGGCGGCGGTTTTCCCGGTATCGTTGCGGCCGCATGCCTGCCGGATCACCAGTTCACTCTCGTGGAGCCTATGGAACGGCGTATCGAATGGCTGAACGAGTGCGTGGAGGACATGGAGCTGGAGAACGTTACGGTGGTGCGTGCCAGGGCTAATGAGATGATCGAGGCCATTGCGGGTGCGTCTGGCGTTCAGGGCGGCAACCGTGGTAATGGCAACGCCAGGAACGGCAAAGGCGGCAGGAACGGCAGGGGAGCGGTTGCCCGCGGTCCTGTGCTGGATTTGGATGGCAAGCCCATTCAGGCAAGGCACCCGTTCGCCGTGGTGACCTGTCGTGCCGTTGCACCGATGACCAAGCTATCCGGGTGGACGTTGCCGTTGCTTGAACGCGGTGGACGTCTGGTCGCATTGAAGGGAAGGTCCGCTCAGGAGGAGATCGAAAAAGCCTCCAAGGAGATCGCCAAGTGCGGCGGCGTTCGTCCGCGAGTGGTGGATGCCGAGGTCGGGCCGGGGCTTGAATCGACCCATGTGCTCATGGTGGATAAAAAGTAAGTTATCCACCATTTTGGCAAGTTGTCCACATTATCCACAACTGGAGACTCATTGAAATAAAGCGCAAAAAAATGTTGGAATAGCAACAAGATGTCTGTGGATAACTTTTTGCAAGCAATGCAAGTTATCCACAGACTATCCACAGTTATCCACATTTGCGCACAATGGGTGGACGGGTCGGTTCTGTCCACCCAAATGATGAAACTTGAGTGTTAAGCATATCGTAAGGAAGGCTAACGTATGACTGGACCTGAAGGACCAGATAACCTGACATCGATGGAATCGGCGACGGAAACCATCAAACGAATTTTCGGAGGGTCGAATTCTCCTCTTGGTTCGCAGATCGCCGACGAATCGTCTCGCTATCGCGCCTTGCAGAAGGCCGTTTGCCCAAAGCCGGAGCAGACGCGCCTGATCGCGGTCGCCAATCAGAAGGGTGGCGTTGGCAAAACCACGTCTGCGGTGAATCTTTCCGCCGCGTTGGCCCAGTTCGGTTCCAAAGTGCTGCTGATCGATATGGATCCGCAGGGCAATGCGTCGACCGCGTTGGGTGCTCCGCATGCGTCGGGAGAGCCGTCGGTATACGACGTGATTGAAGGCAGGAAAACCATTGCCGAAGTCAAGCGCACCTGCCCTGACTTCGATCTGCTTGACGTGGTGCCAGCCTCCATCGATCTGAGCGGTGCCGAGTTGGAAGTCGCCGACATGGAAAATCGCAATGTTCTACTGAAAACCGCGGTCGATGAGTTTCTTGAGAACAGCGAGGAACACTACGATTACGTGATTATCGATTGCCCTCCGAGCCTTGGTCTGCTGGTAATTAATGCCATGTGCGCGGTGCATGAGATGCTGATTCCGATCCAAGCTGAATATTATGCGTTGGAGGGTCTTGGTCAGCTTATCAATACCATCGGGCTGGTGCAGGAACATTTCAATCCGTCATTGCTTGTTTCTACCATGCTGATCACCATGTTCGATAAGCGAACCCTGCTCAGCCGTGAAGTGCATGACGAGGTCAAAAGCCACTATCCGACCATCGTGTTGGACACCACGATTCCACGAACGGTGAAAATCTCGGAAGCGCCGAGCTTTAATCAAAGCGTTATCGCCTATGACCCCAAGGGCATGGGTGCAATCTCCTACTGTGAGGCCGCGTTGGAACTCGCACGTCGCTCGCAGACGGTGTTGCAGGCTATTGATGCAAGAAGGAATGAGAACTGATCATGGCTACGAAATCACGTTTGGGCATGGGTCTCGGCGCGCTGTTTCCGTCTCTTCCAGGAGAGTCGGCAAAGTCGGAAGCTGTCACTGAGCCGGCTGCGCCTGCTGTAGGGGTGAAGGCCGATAACAAGCCGTCCGCGAAAACTTCCGGAAGCATGGTTGGCAGTGCTGCCGTGCCGTCTGTGAGAAAGAACGCAGGCGCTAAAAGCTCCATGGCGACAGCCCAGGCTTCCGTTGATGCCGTCCACGACATGAAGAAGAACGTTTCACACGAAACCAAGAAAGGAAGCGTTCATCGTGCCAGCATGCCTTCTATCACGCTGAACGAAGCGGCTCACCCAGCCGACATGTTCTTCGGCGCCACCAGTCCTGTCGATCCTTCTGCCGACGCGAAGCAGGGGAGTGTTTCACGTGAAACCGCTGCGGTAAAAAAGAACGAAGATGCAAAGAACAACGAACCGGAACTGCTGCCGGTGCAGGGTGGTTACTTGGTTGAATTGCGTCTGAGTGATGTCGGACCCAACCTGCATCAGCCACGCACTATTTTCGACGAGGATGATCTTCGTGAGCTTGCCGATTCCATCAAGGAAGTCGGCGTGCTGCAGCCCATCGTGGTACGGAAACGCCCACTTGCGCAGATCGAGGCCGCGCGCAAGGAGAACGCCGCCAGCAATGACGAGTCGCATAATATGTTCGACGGTCGCATGGATAGCATGTATGAGCTCATCATGGGTGAGCGTCGCTGGCGTGCTTCACAGATCGCAGGTCTGAAAACGATTCCTGCGATCGTCAAAACCACGGCCGACGACGACATGTTACGTGACGCTCTGCTGGAGAATCTGCATCGCGTTGCGTTAAATCCGCTGGAAGAAGCGGCCGCCTATCAGCAGATGATCGACGATTTCGGTCTGACACAGGCGCAATTGTCGAAATCCGTATCGAAATCACGACCGCAGATCGCAAATACCTTGCGATTGCTGAATCTGCCTGCAACCGTGCAAAAGAAGGTCGCTTCCGGACTCTTATCGGCCGGTCACGCGCGTGCGCTGCTGGGATTGCCGGCTGAAGCTGATATGGAACAGCTTGCGACGCGCATTATTGCCGAGGGACTGTCTGTTCGCAGTACCGAAGAAATCGTGTCGATGAAGGCCGCCGAATCGGATCAGCCGAAGAAAGCGAAGACCAACAAGCTGAATCCGTGGGCTGGAACGCCAATGCAGCTCGGACTTGAAAAGAAGTTCGGCACGAAGGTTTCCATCAAAGGGTCCAAGGAACATGGCCGCATCGAAATCGTCTTCAAATCCGAAGATGACATGAAGCGCATTATCGACATGCTCATTCCCTCTGCTGAAGAATAGTATTTCTCGAGTTTCTCTGTCGGATCAGTGTGATGTTCGCAGAAGGGCGGCATATTCTATTCACGGCACACTCAAAGCCATTTGGCCAAGCTTACAGTCGTGAACAGAATATGCCGCCCTTCCGCTTATTTTTAGCGTTTTTGTGATTCCTTGTTTGGTGGTATTTGACGGCATCTTTCTATGGGAATTAGTTGATTCGTCGGTACATACGATTTCTGCTTTTCGTTTTACCGATGGCTTCAACTTTATTTTCTTGTATTAACTTTCTTAGATTACGGCGAATTGTTTCAACTGATTTTCCAGTAATATCAGCAAGCTCCCTTGCGGTAATATCTTTATTCTTTGGAATAAAAGTGAGAATATCAACCTTATTTTTCATAGTATTCGACAACATGTTTGTTGTATCGTTTTTATGAGTTGGTTCAGTATTTTTAATTTCAGAGATAATCTCATCAGCTTTGTTGGATAGATTGACGCTGGAACGCCACAACACCACAGTGAAGGAGTCCTGAGTCGCGCGGAATTCCGGTGCGCGCAGATCGCGGTTCTGCATTTCGTTCATCATGAGGATGATTCCTCCGCCCTGACCCTCGGCGGTGATAAGATTGCTTCCGATCACAGGGGTGGTTTGTACGAGCTGCATGAGGGCGCTATTGCGGCATTGAGATTGTCCATCTGCGAGATTATCAATGGTTTTGCCTCCCCATAGGCCACCTGGATTCGATATTTCGATCCTGTCTGCGTAAACGTCGACAGTGACCGGCTGGCCTTGAAAATACGGATGATATTCCCTATGCACTACTGCGTTGGCGATGGCTTCACGCAGAACTTCGGAAGGAATTTCCAATTCATCTTTTCTTCCGATGCCTTCGATGAACGAATAAGATCGTAAATTTCGAGATGTAGCATTTACCGCATCGTTGATCATTTCTGATGCAGATCCCTCGCATTCTACGCGGTCGAGGAACCTTAGTGCACCTGGCTGCGATTTTTCAATGCCTGGATGTACAGCAACGTCGATAAAGAGACGTGGGAAGAATTGTTGAGGATAGTTACCGGCTGCAATTAATCCCGCCATCCGTATGCGACCTTGTCGATCCGCAATGTTTAATCGCGCTAGTTTTTCTTCTTTTGTTTCTGCTCCACGCAAGGCTTTAGTGCCTTGTTTTCTTACAAAAATAGTATCGACAACAGAAGAGTTAAGGTCTTCAATAGAGGCATTAGGAATAATTTCAAGATCAGAACTACTTGGATGTAGTATATTTTGAATTTCATATAATTCTGCTGATGATAGGAGAACATCTTTATCATCAATTCGTTTGAAACTACCGCTTTTAATTCCTTTGGCGGTAATATAGCATGGCTTGAAATCTATATCGTTTTCATATATACGAATCACGAGAATCTGACCGCCGTCAACGGTTTCACGTGAAACATCATATTTTGGAGGATTTGAGAGTCTGATTCCATCCCTACCGCCATCTCCCATACCTTCGATAAGTTGGTCCCGCACTCTGTCGAGGTGAAAATCCTGAACGCAAGTGAATCCATTGTGTTCATCCAAACCAAGGAGCAGAGTGCCACCATGTGTATTTGCGAAGGCGCTGATGCTTTCCCACACGTCTTTGCTGAGGGATCGCTGACAGCTTTTTGCTTCGTAATCGCCGTCGTCATTATGCTGTTTGCGCAATCGTGCTATCGCGTTTTGGATTGGTTCTTGGAGAATGGACATAGCTTCCTCCATATCACAGTCATTCACACGGTCATTTTGATTTTATCACAGTCATGACTGTGATGTGACTGTGTGAGTGACTGTGATGACTGCGATGTCCACGGAAGGGCGGCGTACTCTACGCTCGACACGCGTAAGATACCGCTGTGCGGTCTTCGTGGCAAGCCGTTCACTTTGCTTGAGTAAAGCCCATCGGGCTTTTCCTTTTTATTGCTCAGTGATCAAAGCCTACGGTCAAGCATAGAATATGCTGCCCTTCCGTTCGTTTTTCAAGTTTCTTGTAGGGTGTGACTTTGTATCACGGTCACATGACGGTCATTCACACGGTCATGACTGTGATGTGACTGTGTGAATGGCTGTGTGAATGACCGTTATGGGGAGTGTTACTGCTGGAGGTAGGCTTGGGTGTCAAGGGCGGCCCGGCAGCCCATGCCGGCGGCGCTGATCGCCTGACGATAAATACTGTCAACACAGTCGCCTGCTGCAAAAATGCCGGCGGTGCTGGTGCGTGTGCTGGCGCCGTCTACCTGAATATATCCAGCCGCATCTCGCTGCACAATGCCGTCAATAAAAGCTGTGACTGGGGAGTGGCCAATCGCTACGAAAATACCGTTTGCGGCAATCGTGCTAATCTCTCCGGTGATAACGTTGCGAATGTTCACGGATTGGGCTCCGTTGTCGTCACCCAAGATTTCCTCCACCACGGAATCCGTGACGATAGTGATTTTCGGATTCTGTTGAGCGCGTTCCACGAGAATCTGCGATGCGCGGAATTCGGAACGACGATGAATCAACGTCACCGACGATCCAAATCGGGAAAGAAAATCAGCCTCAGTGAATGCGCTATCGCCACCGCCGACCACAATAATCGGCTTATCACGGAAGAAGAAGCCGTCGCAAGTCGCGCAATATGACACTCCCTTGCCGGAGTATTCCACCTCTCCAGGGATGCCGAGCTTGCGGTATTCCGATCCGGTTGCGATGATCAAAGCACGGGTTTCAAAAACGTCCCCCTGATCGATGCGCACGGTTTTCACACCGGTGGCGTCATCGTTGCTCACGGAAACAACATCATCCCAAACGATTTCTGCGCCGAACTTCTCTGCCTGGCGTTGCATATTATCCATGAGTTCCGGCCCCATAATACCATCGGGGAAGCCCGGGAAATTCTCCACTTCGGTGGTGTTGACGAGCTGCCCGCCTGGGGTCAGCGCGCCCGCAATGACCAGTGGTTTGAATCCAGCCCGGCCTAAATATATGGCCGCGGTATATCCTGCAGGGCCGGATCCGACAATAATCACATCTCGCAAATCACTCATATTCCCACTGTAGCGAACCGCCGAAGCGAACAGTCGCGCATCGCACGATTTCATGTATTCTTTTTTCCTATGGCGTATTATCGAGTACTTTCCAAGTCAGATCATCTACAAAGTTTCACGTGAAACATGAGCTGTTGTGTGTGATTGCGTGTGGGGCTGTGTGTGCAGTTGCTGGTGGTGGCTGGATTCTTGGCGGCGCTTGAGTGGAACATGAGAAAAAGGGCCTGCGCTCCATGTGGAACGCAAGCCCTTGAGTTGTATAAACGTGACGCCTGCCTGAGCAGGCCTTGGATCACTTATTGATGATCTTCTTGAACAGATCGGCGCTGGCCTTGGCAAGTGCGAACTGACCGAAGCCCGGATCGATGGAAGCGAGGTTGGCGTTGACGATCTGGTTGAAAGTGTTGTTCTTCATGATGTTTCCTTCCGTTTGGCTTGGCGGCGTTCTTGTTTTCTGTTCTTTCCTCTGGCCGCTGCCGTAAGTCTTGTTTGTTTTTCTGTTATTTCAGCGCGGGTGGCGTTGCCGTTTCCCCGCGTGTGGGGTGCGGCTCCGGTTTTCTCTCCGGCTCCTGCCGCATCATGTCTCTTTGTTCTGTTGTGCCTTCATTATAGGCAGACGCAACCGTCGATGTCATGCAATGATCGTCGATTCTTTTGTATTTTCATCGGCTAATCTTGAAATAAACGTAATGATGCTGTGATGAAAAGTCGATCGTCGATTGCAAGGTGGTGTCGCCGTCGCAAAAAGAAGCGGCGCGATCTTCAGATTTCGATCTTTTCTATGAAAGTCTCAAAAAACGTTCTCCTGTAAGACTTTTTGCAAGGTCATCATTTTTTCTAGACATTTTCTATCTTTTCGATCTTCCTTACTTGCGGGAGTATTTGCGCTTGTTGCCGGCGAATGTCAGGTTACATTGATTGATAGCGAGTTGATTAGTGTGGCTGTTCGACGGGCTGATTGGCGTCGGGCGTAAGAAAGGAACGTGATATATGGCGACTATTCCTGAACAATACGAGAGCCAGCGCGTGGGCGTGCAGGGATATCGCGTGCTCAATCTCGATTTGGACGGCGTCTGCGCGGATTACAAGGGTGCGATCCGCGATTACCTGCAGCGGCAGGGCATTGACGTGCCGGAACGTGCGTTGCAGACCGCGCATTACAATCTCATTCGCGAGGATGGATGGCCGTTCGACACGCTCGACGATTACATCGAAACGCATAAAGCCGCGGAACATGAGCATCTGTATGCAACGATGAAGCCGCTTCCGGGAGTCGCGCAGGCGTTGCAACGATTGGCGGGCGAGCACGTGTACATTCGCATCGTCACGCATAGGCTGTTCGTGTCCGGCCAGCATCAGATGGTTGTTTCCGACACCGCGCAATGGTTGGACAGCAACCATATTCCATACATGAGCCTGTGCTTTACCGGGCTGAAAGACAGCATGCAGGCCACGATTCATATTGACGATTCGCCGGCGAACATCGAAACCCTGCGCGAGGCGGGGCAGCATGTGGTCGTGTTCGATCAACCGTACAACAGCGCGTACGATGGCCCTCGAATCAACAGCTGGAGCGACGTAAACGTCAACAAACTTCTCACCCTCTTCGAGCACTGGCCCGAGTAAGTGGTCTATGAGGCGGATTGCCTGTACAACTTGCGTTCTGTGTTTGTATAACCCCGGTTTTATGTCTGCACAAGTCGGATTTGACCACCAATTGGGAGTTGTACAGACAGGAAATACGACTTGTGCAGATGGATTATGCGATTGGCTGCATGGCTTGCTGGTTTAGCCGCACGATTTCGGCAGACAGACAATCGAGTGGTGGATACAAAGGAGGGCACGTGCGTATTACACGTGCCCTCCATGCGCGTCTTCTCTGGAAAACGTTAGAAAGACGGTGACAATGATCAGAACACTTGAATGCTTTCGATATACAGCTGGTTGCCCGGCAGACTATCAAGCGGCACCCATAGCATGATGTCCTGCGTTTCCACGGACTTGTCGAACTTCACTTCGGTAGTGCCGGAATCGTCGAATTCGAACTGCGCCACCTGCTTGCCCTGGGATGGGCTGTCCGTCGCGTTCACACGAATGTATCCCTGGCCGCCCGAAGAACGAATCTTGATGACCATGCGATACGCCTTCTGCGGCTGGCTCAGGTGCACGTAATATCCGTAGCCCTGCTGTCCGTCAGGATTCGACAGGAACTTACGATTGTCGATTTCGTATGCGGTCGTGTTTTCCGGCTGCTTCGGATCCGGCACCTTTTTCGACTGCTTGTCGGCGGTCACGACCTTGTCTTCGGTTTTCTTGAGTTTCTTGGATGCCGTCGAATCGCCGGATGCCGGCGCATTGGCGGAAGTATCGGAAGAATCCTTGGAATTGGACGAATCGGCATTGCCGGACGTGTCGGCATTGGAGGACGTATCGGCATTGGAGGAATCTGCGGAATTCGCATCCGATTGATCTCCCTCGCCGAACGGCACTTCGTCAAGATTCATTTCCGGCCATGGTCCTTTTGAATCAGTCGTAACCGAATCTGAGGGCTGCATCAAACCATGAACTGCAAAACCAAGCGCAACCGCAACCACGATGACCGCAACGATAATCGCAACGACCTTCGTTTTCAGCTTGCCAAACAGTTTCGCGTCGGCAACGTCAGTATTCGCCGAAGCGGGAGAAGGATTCTTCGGCGTGAAGCTCGGCGGAACCGCGGCTCGACCGGCTGCATACGCGGCGTCGATCGCCTCCTGCTCTGCTTTCAACGCGCGAGCGGATTCCTCGCCGGGCTGAATGACCTGACCATCCGCGCCGATCACTGGAATGCGGCCAGTTTTTTCCAACTGGGAATCATCGGATGACATGCCATCGGCCGGTACGGAAACCCTGATGGGGAAAGAGAAGGGGGAATTGCTGGTGTCGGTCACGCCATCGATGTCTTCTTCGCTCAACAGCTCACGGCCGCTGCTCCACAACGATTTCACCGCTCCACTGGTGGCCGCGACGCTTTTCGCCAAAGCCTCCTTGCCATCGGAAAAATCGTTATGCGGTTCGGGGGCCGTGAACGTCATTTCCGGAATGCTTCCAGCCGCCGCCAGCGTATCCGGCAGTGGGAGCGCATCCTTCTCAAGAATCTGCAGCAACGGAACATTGGCGATCGAGCATTCCGAATCCATGGAAGGCAACGTGACATCCATGCCCCCCAACGATGATAGCGGCTGGTATTCGCCAAGCAGCGCCTCCAATTCCGCAATGGTCGCCATTGGAACGGTGGGGAAGCCGTCATCCTCCGCAAGTTCAAGACCGCGCTTGCAGATCACACGGAATTCCATCGGCGTGGTCGGCGCAAGCGCTTCCAGACGGAAATCAGTCGACAATGTGGACGGGCGTCGGGTCAACATCGCATACAGCAATGCCGCAATCTGCCGAATCGCAAGCTGTTCCCGATTTTCCAAAGCTTGAGCGCAGGAAGTGTCGGCAAGCATGATGCTCACCGGAGCGTCTGCGATCTGAATGCCGGAACGGGTCAGTCGCACCGTGTCGGTGCTGATGGAGAAATGCGTGAGATTGTCTTTTTGCAGTGCATGCAACGCTTCGATGACTTCGCCAATGATGGAGCGCATGGCTGTATAGCTCAACGGCTGGTTGGCATTCAGCGCAAGATATTCGCTGAGGGTCATGCCTTCGTCAAGCTGCGTCACCACCAGCGCGACCTGGCCGACATGCTGGAGCTGCAGCACTTTCGTGAAGTGGGAATCATGCGAAATTGCCAGCATGGAAGCGGTTGCGTTGACTTCCTGCAATGCCTTGCTGTTGCTGACGATAAACAGCTGGCAATCCCGTGCGAGCACATGGTCGCTGGCCTTCCAGACCTGCAGTCCGGTTTCTTCGCGCAATGGCGAAACGAGCACGTAGCGATTGCTGATGGTATCTCCCAGCTGAGGTTTCATGGGTTCCTTCAACTTTTTGTAAACGTTTGTTCTGCCTATGGTCACTCGCCGTTTTCGGCGTCGCCCTGTTCCAGTCTATCGTTGGGGCTGGTCGGCTTGCGAAGTCCGGGAATACGTGAGGAAATCAGCGCGATCGTCTCGTTGAATTCCTCGGAACGCAGCAGCCGCAACGTGCCCACGTAAACGATGAAGGTCACTATGGCCAACAGCGAGGCGCACGCCACTGCCTGAATCCAGTTCATATGACCGTCCACCGCTCCGATTTGGGCGCCGACAAGCTGGTAGACGCTGTCACGTACCGTCATGCCGATGAACATGGTAGCTGCTGCCGCGCCAATCGATTTCAGATACGAGATGACTATGTGCGGACCGTCGATATTGTTTTCGAATCGTTTGCGCAGCATGGCATACAGGATGGGGATCGGCAGTATGTAGCTTATGGCTCCTAGCATGCCGATCATTGTCGTCCATTCGGTAGGGGGGAGTAGTCTCGCGCCGATGATCACGCCTACCGCTTGAATGCCCATGGCAAACAGCATGAAAATGAACGGCGATTTGCCGTCTTCGAATGCATAGAACGTACGCTGGATAATCAGATACGCGCTGGCGAACGGGAGTCCCACGCCAAGCGTGACTAACGGTCCCGCCATAAGAATCGCCTCTCTGACGTTCACAGACGGCAGCAACGCGAGAATGATCGGAACGGGCATCACTACGAAAGCGACCGAGAAATAGCACATGATCACGCCCATATTGCGCAGTGCCTGACTTAGATCGGCACGCGCTTCGGCGATATTATGGTCGGCGACCGCACGGGATATTTTCGGGAAAATTGCGGTTGCAAGCGAAACGGCAATCAGCGAATATGGCAGCATGTAAATCGTGTACGCGTTCTGGTATGAGGCATTGCCGGCCACGTCGAGCGGATTGATGCCGAACTGCTGCTGCGCGAGCATCGGCGCGTTGGTGGACGTGCGCGTGATTACGATATTGGCGAGCTGGTCGATTACGACAATGCCGACACTCCAAGCCGCGACCGGACCCATGGAACGCAAGCCGATGCCGTGAAGTCCGAATTGCGGACGGTATTTCAATCCGATTTTGGTCAGCGGAATGAATAATACCAACGCTTGGAATGCCACGCCCAACGTCCATGTTCCGGCCGTCAAAGCGATTTTGTCGGCGGTCCAAAAATCAAGCGGATGTTCCGTGGCACGGCCGAACAATGCGATGAACGTGCCGAAACCGATGCAGCTGATGATGTTCGCGCCCACCGAACTCCACGCATACGCGGTGAAATGGTCTTTGGCCGCAAGAATCTGGCCGACCACCGTATACAGGCCATAGAAAAAAATCTGGGGCATGCACCACAGGGTGAAAGAGGTTGCCAACGCCATGGTTTCCGGGCTGCCGTTCACATACAGTCTGGTGAGCAGCGGCGTGCACAGCGCCATCAGAATCGCCACTGCCAACAACATGGTGATGGCGAGCGTGATGAGCTTGTTGAGCCTGGTTTCGGCGTCTTTCGCCTTCAATGTGCGCACGATCTGCGGTACGAGCACGGCGTTGAAGATACCTCCGGAAACCAGGGTGTAGATGACCTGCGGAATCATGGATCCGGCCTGGTAGGCGTTTGCCGCATAGCCGGTGGTGCCTAAAGCCCAGGCGAGCAGAATGGTGCGGATTTGCCCGGTCACGCGCGAGGCCGCGGTGCCGGAGGCCATGATCAGTGAATTACGGCCAACGGAAGAACTCATTCGTCGGGATCCTTCTTACGGTGGAATTGGCGCCACAGTCCCAAAGCTCCAAGCAGCACGGCGATGCCGATGATGATGAAGCCGCTTTTGTCGCTGATCTGCAATGCGCTGGTGATGTGGGTGGTTTGTGTCGCTCCGAATGTGATGCCCTGCCTGTCCTGCAGGCTGAGTGTGGCGTCCGCGGTGCCTGAGGTGGCCACGCGGATGGTGAATGCCACTTGGGCTTCGCCGTGCGCGGGCACTTCCACGGTGTCGAAACGCGAAGTGACGATCTGCATGGAGTTGGTCAACGATGAGACTTTTACCGTGACCGGATAGGGGTGGCTGTTGCTGATGGTAACGGGCATTTGCGCGGTTTCGCTGACCACGTTGACGTTTTCCGTTGGTGTGATGGCCACGCCGTTGATGAGCAGGGACGCCAGTTGCCCGGCTCCTTCCACCATGGTGCTTCCGGCTGGATTTTCGCCGCCTAGCGCGTGCAAGGCCATGATGCCGTGCGCGTTGACGAGCTGTCTGCGCCACGTTTTGAGGCCTGCGGGGGCCTGCTTGGCGTCGTCGGTGAGGATGGACGCGTTAAATCGTTTGATGTCGCTTGCTGAGGTTGCCAGCGTACTGAGCGTCTGCCTGAGATTGGCTCGCGTCGCATCATTGATTCCGTCGGATTGCGGCACGATCGCGGCTGCATCGTCGCCGCTCAAAGTGGGGTCGGCGTTGCTTAATGTGTTCAGATCAGTGATGTTCAGCCATGGCGATTGTTCGACGTCCGTCATCAGCGCGTCCACGACGGCTGGGTCGGAATTGTCGTTCAGGCAGACCAGCAGGTTGCGTTCCGCATACGGCTGTTCCATTTGGTAGAACGCGCTTTGCGCGACGAATCGTGCGAGACGCCCGGCCGTTGTTCCCTCGCCATCCGCTTCGGCGTCGGAACTGGTCGCCTTGCCCTGTGCAAGGTTGGAAAGCACGCTTTGCGCGGTCAGTACGGTGACGTCACCCGTGTCGGTGGACACTATGGCCTTGCCTGTTTCCGCAGTGGCCGCATCGTCCTCTTCGAAATCATGCGTGGCGATGACGGTGTCGTACCCCTGCTGTTTGGCTTTCGTAAGCGCCTCGATCGTCCAATTACCAGTGCCCTGCCATGCATACGTGGTCATACTCGCGTTCGGGTCACCCAACGCCGATTGATAGCTTTTCAAGGCCTGTTCGGCACTCCATTGCGAGGTGCCGACGCCTGCCGAATCATAGGTTTTGCTGTCGTTCAGCGCGGAATAGGCGGTGATGTCGAACAGGGCCGGTTGCGTGATGCCGTCGACTTGCGTCGGCATCGACATCGCCTTCAGATAGGTCGGATCGGCCACCACCTGCAGTTTGTCATGCTTGGTGAACGTCTCTTCCAGCGACTTGAGTCGTGCCTCGTCTTCTTTGCCGGGGACGGCGATTTTCGAAAGTTCCGCGGAGGTGACGCCACCTTTGTTGACGAGTTGTTCCAGCATGGTGTTGTCGGTGGTCCATCCTTGCGCTTCGAGCGGCTGCACGATTGTGATATTCATCGCGGGCGTGTCGGGGGTATTGAGTCCGGCTCCGGTCCGTGTTGCGAAAGTGTGTGCTTCGTCTTGCTGGACGCCGTCGGCCTCATAGTTGAGCGTGACGGGCTTGGGACCCCAGGAGTGGATGGATGCCAGTGCTTCTTGGCTTGATTCTGCGTCGATGCGCACGTTTGCTGAAGCTCCCGGCTGAAGCGCGGGAACCTCGCTTTGGCCCACGATATCGGGCGTTGGGATCTGCCCGATGCCTTCCGACCATTTCTGGATATCGTTGCGCGACACGAACGTGTAGAAGGCGTTCATGGCGAGGGTCAGCGTGCCCGATGGGATTTCCTGATCGGTGGTGTTGGTCACCGTTGCGCTCAGATGATAGCCGGAAGTGTCTGTCAGCACGGCTGTGGAAGAGTCGATCGACAGCATGGCTCCCGATTGTGTTTCTGGCGTTTCTTCGGCTTTGGCATGTGGCATAGGTGCGTATAACAACATCAACGCCATGGTCATGACCATGGCGAGGATTGCCGAAAGAGCACGTATGCCGTGCGGAACGTTCCGTTGTGCGGGTTGATTCACCTTCACGCCTGTCTGTTGAGTTTCCTTGCGTACAACCATGCTATCTTTCGTTCGTTCGGGTAGCTGAGAACGTCGTCCAAATCAGCAAAATCCACCCAAATCGCGTCTTCCGCCTCATGGTCCGGGTCGCCTTCCACCGTCAGCTCGCCGCCGATCTGGCGCAATGCGAAATGATGCACCAGCTTGTGCACGCGCTGGCTGGTTCCCGTGAACCAGTAGTCGATGGTGGCGATGGAATCGACCACTTCACCCAAAATGCCGGTTTCCTCATGTACTTCGCGAACGGCGGTTTGCTGCGGTGTCTCACCTTTTTCGATATGGCCTTTCGGCAGGCACCATTCCAAATGCCCGCTGCGTGAATGACGTGCGATGATCGCCACACGGCCCTTGTCGTCGAATACGAGGCCGCCTGCCGAATATTCGCGTACCACCGGCAGTTCCTGCGCGTCGAGCGAGGCGAATGTGGTCGGACCGTCTGTGGCGCGCCGCTGCGGCATCATTGCTGGGGTGGGTGCGCTGGGCGTGATGATGGTCTCTTGCCGCAAGGAAACGGACTGCGATGTGTATAGCAGTTTGTCCGGTGCCATCGGATTTTGGGTATGGTCGTCCGCAGCATGGGCAAGCATGCGTGCAAGGTCTGCGGGCGTAATCATGATTCCAACCATACTCAATTCTGTGTGCAGGTGGGGTAACGGTATGCTGGTAGGGCAGAAAACTTGTGGTGCCGGAAAGGGATGGCGTGAACTTCGAAGTGTGGCCAGAGGCCATTGAATTAGGGCGTATGTTCGCCGAAGAAGGCTATGAATTGGCGTTGGTGGGAGGTCCCGTTCGGGACCTGCTGTTGCATCGCAAATCGCATGATTTGGATTTTTGCACATCGGCGCGTCCCGAGCAGTTTGAACATATTTTGCGCCGTTTCGGGCGTGATGGCTTTTGGGATATGGGGCGCAAATTCGGCACGTTGGGTGCGATGCGCCGTCGTGAGGATGGCATGGAAGTGCAGGTTGAGGTAACGACCTACCGTTCCGACACGTATGACCCCGACTCGCGCAAGCCGGAAGTCAATTATGGCGACACGCTGGAAGGCGATCTTTCCCGTCGTGATTTCACGGTGAACGCCATGGCGTTGCGCGTGCCCGAATTGGAATTCGTCGACCCGTTCGGCGGTGCGAACGATTTGGTCAAGGGCGTGTTGCGTACGCCGGTCGATCCTCGCCAGTCATTCGACGACGATCCGCTGCGCATGATGCGTGCCGTGCGTTTCGTAGCGCAACTGGGCTTCCGCATCGAACCGGAAACCGCCGAAGCGTTGACTGACATGGTCGATCGCATTGAAATCGTTTCCGCCGAGCGCGTACGCGACGAACTGGTCAAAATGCTGCTGTCCGATCGCCCGCGCGCAGGTATCGAAGCGTTGGTCGATTCCGGTCTTGCGGATATCGTCTTCCCGGAAATTCCGGCATTGCAGCTCGAAATTGACGAACATCATCGTCATAAGGACGTGTTCGAGCACACCATGATCGTCATTGATCGTGCTGTCGCTCTTGAAACCGGCCCGGACGGCCCTGTGCCAGCTCCGGATCTGACGTTGCGTTTGGCTGCGCTCATGCATGACATCGGCAAGCCGAAAACCCGTCGTTTCGAGGCGGGCGGCAAGGTGAGTTTCCATCATCATGATGCGGTCGGTGCGAAAATGACCCGCAAGCGTTTGAAGGCGCTGCATTTTGACCATCATATGGTCGAGGATGTCAGCGAGCTGGTCAATCTGCACTTGCGCTTCCATGGCTACGTGGAGGAGCCGTGGACGGATTCCGCGGTCCGTCGTTACGTCAAGGACGCAGGCCCTCTGTACGAGCGTCTGAACCGCCTTACGCGTGCCGATGCGACCACGCAGAACAAGCGCAAGGCCATGGTGTTTTCGTCGGCGATGGACGAGATGGAACAGCGCGTGCGCGATCTGAAGGAGAAGGAGGATTTCGACGCGATCCGCCCTGATCTGAACGGTGACGAAATCATGCAGCTACTCGGCATTGAACCGGGGCCGCTGGTTGGCAAGGCGTACAAGCACATGTTGGAATATCGTCTCGATAACGGCCCGGTCGAGCGTGATGTCGCTGTTGCCGAGTTGAATCGCTGGTACGAGGAGCAGCAGTCCGAATAATCTGCCTTCTGATCGTACGATTTCAATATTTTGACCGCACGATTCGCATTTTCGAATGAAAAACAGAATCGTGCGGTCAGTCTGCAAATCTGCAAATCCACAGACTCACAAATCAAACTGCGTCGTGTTCGGGAGCCTTCTGTACGTCGGTCATCTTGTCGACGGTAACGCATCCTTCGAAGCTTTCGATCTTCTTGCCGGCGGTCGGCACTTGCTTCTGATTCTGCAGATTGTCGAAGGTCGCGCCGACCACAACGTCGATTAGCATATCCTCACGATCGTCCATCACCATTTTCGCGTCGGTGAAGTTGCTGTTCACCGTGTACGCCTGATTAATGGCGTTCTTGCCGAAGATAATCATCGTGCGCTCCACCTTGGAACTGGTGTAGTTGCCGGCGGCCTGGGTGTTGAACTCGCGATTCTGCAGCGCGCTGCTGACGGCTTGTGCGAAGCCGGAGAATTCAGTGCCGTTGAGCACGCGCACGGTGATGTTGCGGTTCTCCACGTACTTGCCTTTGCTGCCGTCCTGTTCCTGAGCGGCACAAGGAGCCTGCTGGCCGTAATTCGGTTGTACCGCAGCCGATTTGACTTTGCCCAATCCTCCAACATGGAAGAAGAACAGCAAGGAAATTACCAATGCGACCGCCAAAATGGTGCCGATGATGGCGAACACCACCTTCTGACGGCTGCGAATGTACTGTTTGCGCGCGGCGCGCTCGTCGTTAGCCTGAGTCATGTACGAGTCCTTCTCCAAAAAACGGTTGATTTCAACCTTACTGTTACGCGATGATATGCACAATCGGATGGGCCGGCGCCTTGGAGGCGATGATACGGTCGACGCAACGGCTTTGCTGCCATGCCGACTGCACGGCGCGTGCGGCATCGTCGGTTGGTACGAATGCGATTACGGAAGGGCCGGATCCGGAGACGAACGCTTGCTTTGCGCCTGCCAGCAACGCTTCGTCGATTGCCTGCCCGCTGCGTGGGTGCAGCGAGATCGCCGCTTGTTGCAGATGATTGTTGTCTCCTGCGCCGGCGCCGATTTGGTCGAACATGGCATACACTTCCGGCGTGCGCAGTTCCGCCTGATACGCGCCGACCAGCAGATGGCCCGCAAAGCCCTGTTTCGTCAATTCGCGCACGTCGTTGCTGTGCTCGCTGAGCTGTTCGATCTGCTCGCCGAAGCCTGTGCCTCGCGCGTAGCCTCCGGTCAGGCAGAACGGCATATCCGCGCCCAATGTAGCGGCGACCTGTTGCAACCGTTCGATGGGCCAATCAAGATTCCATAGCGTGTTCAACGCCAGAATCGTGGCGGCCGCATCGGCAGAACCCCCCGCCATGCCTGCGCCGACGGGAATGCGTTTTTCGATGTTCAACGCCACGTCCGGTTCATGGCCGCTCGCTTCGGCCATGGCGAACAGGGCGAGCACTGCGTGGTTGCGTCGCATGTCGCTGCCGGATGAGGCCAGATCGCCAAGATATGCGCCATCAAGATTCAAGGAGAAACCGGCTTCGGGCTTTTTACGGCTGGCGGTGACGGTGTCGTATACGCCGACGGCGCAGTAAATGGTGTCCAGCTCGTGCCGGCCACCCCATTCGCTGCGTGGCGCCCCCACGTGCAAGGTCAGATTCGTTTTCGCAGGGCAGTCCACACTGACTTCATTGATTGCGTTGCCGTTGCCGCTCATGCTTCCGGCACCTCGCCCATAGCGTGTGCCAGTGCCACGAATTCGTCGATGGTAAGCGTCTCGCCACGTCGTGTCGGATCGATGCCTGCCCGTTCAAACGCTTCGGAAGGTACGATTTTCTTCAACGCAGCATGCAGGGTTTTGCGCCGCTGCCCAAATGCGGCATCGATGAGACGGAACACAGTTTCGCGGTCCACCACGGAACCGTCGGGATTGTTGGCGGAAGGCGTGTGCCCGCCCTCGTATCGTTTGAACAGCACCAGCGCGGAATCCACATTCGGCGCCGGCCAGAACACATTGCGCCCGATAATGCCCACGCGTTCCGCGGTGCCGTACCATGCGAGCTTCACGCTTGGAGTGCCGTAGATCTTTGAACCGGGCTTTTCGCTCAGTCGGTCCGCGACTTCCTTCTGCACCATCACCAGAAAAGTTCCGAGATTGTCGAAACGTTCCAGCAGCGTCAGCAGAATCGGCGTGGCCACGTTGTATGGCAGATTTGCGACGAGAGTGAATGAATCGTCATTATTGAAATCAGGCAGATTTTCCGGCGTTACGGTCAGTGCATCACGGTTGACTACGCGGAAACGATCCACCGCGTCCGGCATGAATTCGGCGATGGTGCCGGGCAGTCGTTCCGCAACGGGCGGGTCGATCTCCACGGCGGTCATCGTCGCCCCAGTTTCCAAAATCGCCAATGTCAGCGAACCCAATCCAGGTCCGACTTCCAGCACATGATCGTCGGCGGTCACACCCGCCTCGCGTACGATACGACGAACCGTGCCCGGGTCGATTACGAAATTCTGCCCGAATTTTTTTGTCGGGCTGATACCGGCCTCGGCTGCGATACGGCGAATGTCAGCAGCCCCCAACAGGCGGCCTTGCATAGTTTCGTCGGTTTCGTTGGTTTCGTTCGCGTTTTCTGTCATTACCTCATTATCCGTTCAACTGGTATGAAAAAGTGTGTGTTGTTACGTTTGCGTATTGTTGCGATCGGCGTTGTTTAATACCATCCAACTTGTTCGGAATGTTCCCATGCTTTCGATGGGCTGCCGTAGCGTTGCGCGATGTAGCTTAGGCCCCAGTCGATCTGTACGGCCGCATCGTCACGCCAGTTTGCGCCGAATGCCGCCATTTTGCTGCCTGGAAGCGATTGCGGGATGCCGTAAGCTCCGGAAGATGCGTTTTCCGCATACCACAGCCAGCTCGATTCGCGGGTCCACAGTTTCACCAGATCGGTCCAGTTTTGTCCGGTCCAGCCATATTGCGCCGCGGCTCCGGCCGCGTAGACCTGTGCCTGCGCGGGGGAGGGGTGGTAGAGGCGGCATCCTGCTGAAGGATCGGAAGGTTGCGGTGTCGGGGTGGGCGTCGGTGTCGGATTCGGCGTGGGGGTCGGATTCGGCGTGGGGGTCGGGTCCGGAGTTGGTGTCGGATCCGGGTCCGTTTTTGATTCGGAATCGTCCTTCTTGCTGTCGTCTTTCTTGTTGTCGCTCGAATTGTCCGTATTATCAGAATTATTGTTCGAATCGTTTTTCTTGTCGGAATTATCGGAATTGCTGTTCTTATCCGAATTATCGTTTTTCCCGGAATTGTCGGAATTGCCAGTATCTCCGGAATTGCCGGATCCGCCATCTGACCCCGAATCGTCGGAAGATGCTGCCGGTCCTACTGCGATGATCCGGTCAAGGGCGATTTTCGTGGTCGTTTCGTTGGTCAGCGTCTCGCTTTCCTTCTCGCCATCCACATACGTGACGTCGTACGTTTGCTGGATTTCACCTTCCTCACCTTCCTGCCTGACTACGACTTCGCCAGGCTGCAGGCTGGGGTCGATGATGGTTTGCGTGCCGAATGGCACCGCTTTCGTGCGTGTCTCCTCGCCGTGCGTCACGCGGCGGACGCGCAGGATCGTTTCGCCGTTGTCTTTTTCGACGCTGACGCGATCCTCCTTGTTCAGCGTGATGCCTTTGGAGTCAAGAATGGAGGCCGCCGGCAGTTTGCCATTTGGCGCTTCGGAGCTTTGTCCGTCGGCGATGACAGTGACCGGCCCGTTTTGGTTGATGATCAGTCCGCCGGTGAGTTTGTTGTACACGTTGTCGATATTGACGGTGACTTTTGCCGCGTCTGCTTCGTTTTGTTCGAAAAAGCCGATTAGCTGTTCGGCGCTGGTCGCCACTGTCCAGAAGGGCACTTCCTGCCCGTTGATGGTGATGGTGGTCTGGTAGGCGCTTCGTACCGTAACCACGTCATGGTTGCTCAGCATGCTGGTGGGGCTGGTGGATTCCACAAGATCATGCGTTTTGACCTTCACACCGCGTTCCTGTAGCAGACGGTCGACGCTCATTGCGTATGTGGTTACGGTGGTGGTTTCGCCATCGATGGTCAGAGCTACGGTTTTGCGCGCGCTTACGCCGAATGCGAGCGTCGAGGCGAGCGTCAATGAGACCACGCATGCCGTCACACGAACACGCCGAAGCGTCACAAATCTCCGGGGGGTCCACCTTCTCGTCATACGTCCTCTTTCCAGCGACTGTCTACATCGCCGTCATTGTAACGGTCAGATCGGGACGAATGGCATGGGATCCGCTGGTTTTATCTATACCGCCACATTTTCGAGGAAAAGGAATAAAGAAAAAGGGGGCAGGAGAGAAGGGGATGTCCTGCCCCCTGTCCGGACAAGGCAGGTTGGGGGAAGCCTCGTCCGGACGCCAGAAGCCATAAGTTGGGGGAAGGCTTCTGGATCACTTACCCATGGTAAGAGGTCAAAGCCCGTTGAAACGGGTTTCGAGCCTCCTGTCGGGATCGAACCGACGACCTGCCGCTTACAAGGCGGCCGCTCTGGCCATCTGAGCTAAGGAGGCTTGTGCCGCTTTCTAGCATAATGCATAAAAATGGCAACGATTGAATAGTATAACCAGCGTGCCCGATGCCGTCAACTTAGAACTGCGCTTTGGCTGGCACGCTGGCGAGTAGGGGGGGTATATTTTTTCGATTATGAGGATTGAGTGGGGCTAATCACTCGCCAGTGGTGTTGGAGATCGGATCCTTGTCGGAGCCGATGGAGGGCATTACGCCTTCCTTTCCTATATCGTCTGACTTGATTCCGATGGCCTCCAGCAGGCCTTCCTCGATGGTCTCCTGCGCGGTGCTCAGCTGGTTCATATTCCAGAACTTGCCGTTTATGGTCACCGTTGGGGTGGTCATGCTGTCTTTGTAGGTTCCGGACGTGTTCCACAGTTCGGAACGCTTCGGCGTATAGGTGTCGATGGCGTCAAGCCAATCCTGGTAGTCGCGGCCGAACGCCTTGTCCGCAACATCCTCAGACACTCCCGAGGCGATCATCTGTTCCTTGATCTGATCATCGCTGACTGACTTGTAGTTCGAGCTTTCCTCAGGCTGGAAATCCTCGGCGTACATTTTTTCCATGAACGTGATCAGATGCGTCGGATTGCTGTCATGCTCGGCTAGGTAGATTGCGGCATTCGCGGCACGGCTTGAATATTCGTCGGTGGACCATTTGTCCATGAACGCCATGAAATGCAAATCAAGATTGATCTGCCCCGCATCGACCATCTTCTGCAGATCCGCATCAAGCTGACGATGCAGATTGCCACAACCCGGGCACAGGAAGTCCATGTAGATCGCGACCGTCGGAGCGCCGTTGACGGACTTGCCGTAACCATTCTTCGAAATCAGCAGTCCGCCCTTGTCGTCGACGAGCTTTGGCGTGTTTTTGACCTTCTGCAGCTTGTCGTATGCCTCTTCCACGGTTTGGGTGGAAGCCTGGGTTTTGGCATTCTTGTGCATGTTGTGATACACGGTGAACGCGCCGATCGCCACCAGGATCACCAGCACGGCCACCACGATGGCGCCGATGATGGTCTGCTGCTTGCGTTCCTTTTCCATCTGTTCGGCGCGGGCCTTCATGGCCGCGGCCTCAGCGGCCCTACGCTCGGCGCGGCTGGCGCGCTTCTGCGCATCCTTACTGTTCTGGGCCATCCACATTCCTTTCGATGTCTCATCGTTTGTTGCGCACCATAGTAGTGTGGGCGTGCTATCGCTGAATGAAGTATTTCGTAAAAGCTTACGTTGTCATACTACGTGCGATTGTCTGATGTTTTTCTGAGGATTGCAAACGTTTGCCGATTCTTGGTTTTCGCTACATTTCATACGATTCCGCGGGAGTGCTGGATTTCGGGCGGCCACGTAGCGTTCCAGCTCCCAATCGCAGAGCCAGAGCCCCCGGAGTGAGAGCGCATATCAGCCAACCGATGGCGCAACATCCGGCTTGGACGACGCCGCTTTGCGAAACCGGTCCTTCAATCCAAGTCGGCAGTGGAATCGTGAATCCGAATATCGAGGTATCCACCATGGCGAACGGTAATTGCAGCGCGACTGTGGCGATCGCCAATCCCAATGTGGCGATCGCGGCCATGATCAATGCGCGTGGCACCGCATAGCCCAACCCTTTGAGCACATGCCAAGGCAGCGTGGCCGCGCGTGCGAGCCAGTCGGAGGCTTTTCGGTTGCCTCCACGGCGGCCTTCACGCTCCAGCTGCGCTTCCATATTGAATCCGATGGTGGCGAGCAGCCAAGCCAGTAGTGCACCCGCAGCCCAGGCCAGCCAAGGCGAGAACAAGCCGAACAGCGCCACAGGAATGGCCAGAAGCGCGCAGAGGAGCGTGCCTCGGCTCAACAGTTCGCCACGAAGCACGTCGGCTGGATTCGGCGGTTGCGGCGCATTCAGGTTGAGCGGGGCCGCTGGGGATGCCGGCGTAATCGGAGTGGCCGGCATAACTGGCATAGTGGACGTTGGTGTGTCTTGCGCCTGCACGTTTTGCGCCTTTTCAACCGACGCATTCGGTATTACCGCCGGTGGTCGTTGGTTGGCAATGCGTTGCAACGCCGGTTTGATGGCCGGATCGATTTGTGTGGCTTCTTGAGTGGGATTCCACGCATCCTGCACCGGCATCACCCGCGTGCCGGTGCCAAGAGGAATCGTCGTGGTATGTGCGTTGATATTCATGACCGAGGTGCCGGCATCGGACGCATCGGCAATAACAGTATCGGTTATGTCAGCAATACCGGTTGTGCCGATGGTCTGTGTAGCCTCAACGAATTGCGGCAATGTGCGCGTCCCGATGGCGTCTTCGCCCGTTATATGATCCAGTGCCCGCCAAAGCTCTCGTGGATTGTCAGGCGATTCAGCAAAAGGGGGCATCGCCTCCGATATGCCGGCAGTGGAACCCGAATCCGAAGCGGTATCCGCAGCATCCCAAGCTTGCGGATTCAACGCATCCAACGCGATCGCCTGCAACAATTCGTCGGGCGTGCAACGTTTCGTACGATCCGGATTCAACGCTGAATGGAACGCGGCCATGGTTCCCGCCGGAAGCCCGACCAAATTCGCGCTTCCCGCAGCGGCACGCTCCAACACGGCCATCATCGGCTTCGTGCCGAACACCGGTTCGCCGGTAGCGGCAAACGCCAGCACGCTCGCTACCGACCACCAGTCACTCATCTCATCGGATTCCGCGCCATCAATGATTTCCGGTGCGATGAATCCCGGAGTGCCCATAACCAAACCCGTGCGCGTCACATGGCTTTCGCCCTCGCCCATGGCAATACCGAAATCCACCAACACCGGTCCGGTATTCGACACCATCACATTCGTCGGTTTGATATCGCGGTGCACAATACCGGCCGCATGCACGGCCTTCACCGCCTCGATCAGCTTGCGTCCCAACCGTTCCAGATCGTCGCCCACATACCGGCCGTTGGCTCGCACATCCTCACGCAGATTCTTGCCATCGATCAGCTCGGTTACGATAAAAGCCAGCGCATCATCCAATTCCATGTCCACAATGCCGCACACGCCGGGGTGACGTACTTTCTGCAGCGCCATCGCCTCCCTGCGCAGGCGCTCGCGTGCGGTCAGCTGATCGCGGGAACGCTCGCCGGATGCATCTTCCTCGGCAAGGGAATCGCGCAAGATCTTCATCGCATACTGGTGTCCGCCGTCATCGCGCACACGCCAGACCGATCCCATTGCCCCCGATCCAAGCCGTGAAATCAACGTATATCCGCCAACGAGGCTGCCCGCCTCCAGATTCAATGCGCTTAAGTCGCTCATGGCATCCATGGTACTTGCCTTGCGTGAGTTGCCGTTGGAACAGTTCGCCGCAGCGTGCCGAAATCATCATAAAAACCGCGATCGTGTATCCAAAGTTCGATTAAGAACTGAGATTTGCGCAATAGAGCAACGATATTCAGTAAAACAAGCAAGGATTTGCAACAATCTGCGGAGGAATGCATATTGTTGCATACGCAATCATGCAACAGAACTATATGTGCACGAACGGTAGTTTTGCATGCGCAAGTGGTATGCAGATTATGCACGCGAAACGACAGGCTGGGAAAAAATCAGCGCACTTTTCCGCGGATTTTGGTGAAATCGAGATATCGACATGAAGAAGTGTCTTCACTTCTGGAAATCATGCGACGCGGGGCAGCGTTACGCGATTTCTGGTTTCGATGAGGGAATCGGAGCCTGCATGTCGTTCGGTTATGAGAATCAAGGAGGAGGCAGACCATGCTGCAAATCAACATGGCTGACGTCATGAACGTTATCGGTTCGTTGACGCCGTACCTGATTGCGATTGGCGTGCTATTTGTGCTCGCGCTGATTGTCACTTTCGCCGTCAATAAGAAGACGGTGAAGGAAGTCGCGACCCGTAAGATCATCCACTCCGAGTCTTGGCTTGTGGCGCTGGTCGGTATTGTCGTCGCGGTTTCCATGATGCTGTCCGGTCCGATGGCGACGCTGCTCAACAACGCGACCCTCACGAAGTACATGCTGTCTGACGCTACTGTTTCCAAGGCTAATGAGCTGGCCAAGGAAGTGCAGTCGGAAGCTATCACCATGCTGAAGAATGATGATTCCAACCTGCCGCTGAGCAACAAGAAGGTCAACGTGTTCGGTTGGGGCTCCACCAACCCGGTCTATGGAGGCACCGGCTCCGGCTCCATGTCTGACCAGTACGACACCGTTTCCCTGCTCGACGGCATGAAGGAAGCTGGTCTTGAAACCAACGCCGATCTGAGCAAGCTGTACACCGACTATCGTGCCGACCGCCCGGTTGTGGGCATGTGGTCCCAGGATTGGACCCTGCCTGAGGTTCCGGCCGACCAGTATTCCGATTCCTTGATCTCCGATGCGAAGAGCTTCTCTGATGAGGCCGTTGTGGTGCTCACCCGCGTTGGCGGCGAAGGTGCCGACCTGCCGATGAACATGAAGGCCGAAGGCATTACCTACGAGAACAACTCCAAGGATTACGAGGACTTCAAGGACGGCGAGAGCTTCCTGCAGCTGAGCCAGACCGAGCGCGACATGCTTGATCTGGTCACCAAAAACTTCAGCAAGGTCACGCTCGTGTACAACGGCGCCAACACCTTCCAGTTCGACTTCCTGAACGACTATCCGCAGATCCAGTCTGTGGTGTGGTGCCCGCCTGCAGGCCAGACCGGCTTCTCCGCACTCGGTGACGTGCTCGCTGGCGAAACCAACCCGTCCGGCAAGACTTCCGACACCTTCCTGAAGGATCTCACCCAGTCGGTGTCCTACAACAACTTCGGCAAGTTCGAATACGCCAACATGGATGACAAGGCCGCCAAGTACAAGGGCTTCACCGGTGATGAAGTTACCGCCATCCCGGGCTTCGTCAACTACTCCGAAGGCATCTATGTGGGTTACAAGTTCTATGAGACCGCAGCCACCGAAGGCGCTATCGATTACGATTCCATGGTCGCTTTCCCGTTCGGCTATGGCTTGAGCTACACCACCTTTGAGCAGAAGCTCAACGATGTAACGTACAAGGATGGCAAGGTCACCGTTGACGTGACCGTCACCAATACCGGCGATACTGCCGGCAAGGACGTTGTCGAGGTCTACTACAACCCGCCGTACACCGAAGGTGGCATCGAGAAGGCCAGCACCAACCTGGTTGGCTTCGAAAAGACCAAAGAACTCAAGCCGGGCGCTTCCGAGACCGTGACCGTCGAATTCGACGACGATGACATGGCTTCCTACGATTACCAGAATGCCAAGGCATACGTGCTCGAAAAGGGCGATTACGACATTTCCATCAACTCCGACTCCCACACCGTGATTGATTCTAAGAAGATCACCGTGGAAGACACCATCACCTACGATTCCGATTCGAACACCCACGATGATGACCAGACCGTGGCCACCAACCAGTTCGATGACGCCGCTGGCGATGTGACCTACCTGAGCCGTGCCGGACATTTCGCCAACTACAAGGAAGCCACTGCGGCTCCGACCAACTTCGAAATGTCTGACTCCGCCAAGGAAACCTTCTACAACAACACCAACTACGATCCGTCTCAGTTCAACGATGATTCCGACGAAATGCCGACCACTGGTGCCAAGAATGGTCTCCGTCTGGCCGACATGTACGGCAAGGATTATGACGACGCTGATTGGGACAAGCTGCTTGACGAGCTGACCTTCGACGATATGGACAACCTCATCGCCAATGGCGGCTACGGCACTCCGGCCGTCTCCTCCGTCGGCAAGATCCAGCTCACCGACGCTGACGGCCCGGCCTCGCTGAACAACAACTTCACCGGCGTCGGTTCTATCGGATTCCCGGCTTCCACCGCATTCGCTTGCACTTGGAACAAGGATCTGGCCAAGCAGTTCGGCGAGATGATCGGCGACATGGCTCACGACATGCACGTTGCCGGCTGGTACGCTCCGGCCATGAACATCCACCGCAACGCATTCTCCGGCCGTACCTTCGAGTATTTCTCTGAGGATGCGCTGCTCTCCGGTGCCATGGCTTCCAACGAGATCGCCGGTGCCAAGGAGAAGGGCGTGTACTCCTTCATGAAGCACTTCGCCCTGAACGATCAGGAAACCAAGCGTACCGAGATGCTCTGCACCTGGACCAACGAGCAGGCCATGCGTGAGATCTACCTCAAGCCGTTCGAGATGAGCGTGAAAGAAGGCGGCGCACAGGCCGTGATGAGCGCCTTCAACTACATCGGCAACACCTATGCCGGTGGCAATAACGCTCTGCTGAACACCGTGCTCCGTGACGAGTGGGGCTTCAAGGGCTTCGTTCTGACCGATTACTTCGGCGGCTACGGCTACCAGAATGGTGATCAGGAGATCCGTAACGGCAACGATTCCATGCTGGCCACCACCAAGATCACCAACCACATTACCGACAAGTCCGCAACTTCCGTGAAGGCCATGCGTACCGCTGCTCACAACATTCTGTACACCGCCGCCAACAGCTGGCAGTATGCAGATGGTGAGCCGAAGGTCGATACCCCGATCTGGAAGACTGCCATGTACGTGGCTTGGGGCGTGACCGCTGTTCTGGTGATTGCACTTGAGGCTCTGGCTATCAAGCGCTACATGGATCGCAAGAAGGCCAAGGCTGAAATCTCCGCCTGATTTCGCTTTCTTCTAGTGGGTCAACATCAATAACTGAATAACAACTGAAATACAGCGAGGGCTGCCGACTTCCCCCAGTCGGCGGCCCTCGCTGTATTTCGACGTGTATTTCATTGTGTATGTCACCTCCAGTGCGGCCAGGTCTATTTCTGCCTTCGTAAAGCGGTGTTGGATTCTTCATGTGTTCCTTATGCGGCGGTGACACGCCGTGTGGTGTTTGTTTTTGGTTCGTGTGGTCGTTGTCTTCGGGTTCCGGACCGGTCTTACGGCCGTTCGGAGGTGTTTGCGACACGCCGGTGGATGCGTTGTTTTGCAAGGGTTCGCGGGGTGTCCGTGAGGGTTCGGGTTGCGTGGATCGGCAGGTTCGTGTAAGTTTACTTCTCGCTGCTCAGCACGGCGGCCTCGCTCCTGGAGATTGGGGCGGCTTGCTGGTGTGGTGGTGGTTTGAGAACTCAAGAGCGTATTTGTACTACTTCTTTATAGTCAATGATTGCCAGTCCATCGTCCGCTTCTCCCGTGTGGGGGAGTGGCCGGGAGGCCTTTGAAGGACGGTGGGGTTTTCGTGCGATGCGCCTTTCCTTATAAGGCGATCGTCAATTTTCTTATTTTTGAGAGTCACATGTTGGTTCTCTTCACGAGAGTTTTTTTGTGGAGGGTTCGATTCTGGCTCAGGATGAACGCTGGCGGCGTGCTTAACACATGCAAGTCGAACGGGATCCCAGGAGCTTGCTCCTGGGTGAGAGTGGCGAACGGGTGAGTAATGCGTGACCGACCTGCCCCATACACCGGAATAGCTCCTGGAAACGGGTGGTAATGCCGGATGCTCCGACTCCTCGCATGGGGTGTCGGGAAAGATTATATCGGTATGGGATGGGGTCGCGTCCTATCAGGTAGTCGGCGGGGTAACGGCCCACCGAGCCTACGACGGGTAGCCGGCCTGAGAGGGCGACCGGCCACATTGGGACTGAGATACGGCCCAGACTCCTACGGGAGGCAGCAGTGGGGAATATTGCACAATGGGCGCAAGCCTGATGCAGCGACGCCGCGTGCGGGATGACGGCCTTCGGGTTGTAAACCGCTTTTGATCGGGAGCAAGCCTTCGGGTGAGTGTACCTTTCGAATAAGCACCGGCTAACTACGTGCCAGCAGCCGCGGTAATACGTAGGGTGCAAGCGTTAATCGGAATTACTGGGCGTAAAGCGTGCGCAGGCGGTTCTGTAAGACAGATGTGAAATCCCCGGGCTCAACCTGGGAATTGCATTTGTGACTGCAGGACTAGAGTTCATCAGAGGGGGGTGGAATTCCAAGTGTAGCAGTGAAATGCGTAGATATTTGGAAGAACACCAATGGCGAAGGCAGCCCCCTGGGATGCGACTGACGCTCATGCACGAAAGCGTGGGGAGCAAACAGGATTAGATACCCTGGTAGTCCACGCCCTAAACGATGTCTACTGGTTGTTGGGGTTTATTAACCTTGGTAACGAAGCTAACGCGTGAAGTAGACCGCCTGGGGAGTACGGTCGCAAGATTAAAACTCAAAGGAATTGACGGGGACCCGCACAAGCGGTGGAGCATGTGGTTTAATTCGAAGCAACGCGAAGAACCTTACCAAGTCTTGACATCCCGATGACAGAACATGTAATGTGTTTTCTCTTCGGAGCATCGGTGACAGGTGGTGCATGGTTGTCGTCAGCTCGTGTCGTGAGATGTTGGGTTAAGTCC
>ENA-UONT01000125-UONT01000125.1-human-gut-metagenome-genome-assembly--contig:-CS20-NODE-125-length-107912-cov-60.930556_pt1 | contig 107912 bp, 92 predicted proteins | sample MGYA00242459_ERZ724006 | MGnify/ENA metagenome assembly ERZ724006
GCGCCGATGGTACTGCAATGCAATGCGGGAGAGTAGGTGGCTGCCTTCTTTACTTTAGGTCTTTAGAGTCAAACGACTTTGGAGACCTTTTTTCGTTTAGGAGGGTATGGCATCCTGCCATACCCACGCCGCCTCCTATGGTTAGTGATAGCGTGGGTATAGCAAGATGCTATACCCTCCTTGGTTCGTGATAGCGTGGGTATAGCAAGGATGCTATACCCTCCTATGGTTAGTGTTTGCGTGGGTATAGCAAGATGCTATACCCTCCTATGGATAGTGTCTGCGTGGGTATAGCAAGGATGCTATACCCTCCTATGATTTGATGGAAGATACGCTCAAATCCTGGTAGATACAACCTGCATCTTCCAGCCCTTATCCCTTTGATACGCAACGCGCTACGCTGAAAATGGAAGATATGGTAGATAATTTCGACTATTTTAAAAATATTAACTAAAATATATTGTTGGTCTTAATACATTTTGCTTTATTTGCAACTGAATAATATTCTTTGTACAATACGGAACTAATTAACACTAAAACCAGACAATTATGAAAACAAAATTTTACTCCTTCCGACTTGTTCGCTTTTTGCTTGCAATTGCGATCTGTCTACCCGTATGAGGTAGTAATGTGTTTGCTCAGACCGTAGAGTCGTATGTCGTATTAGACAACGCAGCTGGCACGCTGACCTTCAAGCACGATGCAAATAAACCCGCAGAAGCGTTCTCGCTGAATGAGGGTGAGACTAATCCTGCTTGGTATGATGGTGATGGTACCGAGGATAATAAAAACAACATTCAGAAAGTTATCTTCGATCCTTCTTTTGCCAATGCACGTCCCACAAATTGTTACAGCTGGTTCTTTGGATGTAAAGATTTAACCACTATTGAAGGTATAGGGTATCTGAACACAGAGAATGTGACAAGTATGAGGGCTATGTTTAGCCGTTGTAGTAGCCTTACCTCACTGGATGTTTCTAATTTCAAAACGCAGAATGTGACAAGTATGAGGGCTATGTTTAGCCGTTGTAGTAGTCTCACCTCACTCGATGTTTCTAAGTTTAATACACAGAACGTGACGAGTATGAGAATAATGTTTACTGGATGTAACAATCTCACCTCGCTTAATCTTTCCAATTTCAATACCCAGAATGTTGAGGACATGTTTGCTATGTTCGATGGTTGTAATAGTCTTACTTCACTTGATCTCTCAAAATTCGACACAAAGAACGTGACGGATATGGGGAGCATGTTCGAAGGTTGTAAAAATCTCACCTCTATTGATGTCTCTAAATTCAATACAGATAAAGTGACGAATATGTGGGCAATGTTTAATACTTGTAGTAGCCTCACTTCTATTGATGTCTCTAAATTCAATACAGAGAAAGTAACGAATATGAAAGGAATGTTCGGAGGGTGTAGCAATCTCACCTCGCTTAATGTTTCCAATTTCAACACCCAGAATGTTGCGGACATGTATGCTATGTTCTATGGTTGTAATCGCCTTACCTCCCTCAATGTCTCTAAGTTTGATACACGGAACGTGACAGATATGGGTTATATGTTTTGTGGATGCGGTCGCCTTACCTCCATTGATGTATCTAAGTTTGATACACGGAACGTGACGGACATGAGTTTTATGTTTTCTGGATGTAATAGTCTCACCTCCATTGATGTCTCTAAATTCAATACAGATAAAGTAACGAATATGCGAGGAATGTACCATTGTTGCTATAGACTTACCTCCCTTGAACTCTCAAAATTCGACACACGGAACGTGACGGACATGGGTTTTATGTTCGGTAGTTGTAACAACCTCACTTCCATTGATGTCTCTAACTTCGACACAAAGAACGTAACTAATATGCATAATATGTTCATTGGTTGTGGCAACCTCACTTCCATTGATGTTTCTAACTTCGACACACGGAACGTGACTAATATGTACGGTATGTTCGGTGATTGTGGCAACCTCACTTCCATTGATGTTTCTAACTTCGACACACAGAGCGTGACTAATATGGATTTTATGTTCTTCCAATGTTATAGCCTCACCTCCCTCGACCTTTCTAATTTCGATACACAGAACGTAACTAATATGTACGGTATGTTCGATGGTTGTGTAAACCTCGCCACAATCTATGCAAGCGATAAGTTTGTGACAACAGCATGTTCAGAAGATTGCAAAATATTTGGCAATTGTAAGAAACTTGTGGGTGCTGTGCCTTATGATCCAAACAGGATTGGTAAGGAGATGGCAAACTACACTACGGGCTATTTCACGTATAAGGCAGCAAGTGGTATTGATGCGGTTTCGGCAACAGACAACATCGCAGCGGAGTACTACGACGTGAATGGTCGCCGCTTGAACGCTCCACAAAAGGGCATAAACATCGTGAAGCGTGGCAACATAACGACAAAGGTGCTCGTGAAGTAGAAAGGGTGCTACCAAAAAAACGACTCCCATAGCCGTAAGCAGGTTATGGGAGTCGTATGTTTGTATGCAGTTGTTGCTTGGTTGGTGCACTGTTGCTTGGTTGGTGCACTTGAGACAAGTGCACCCCCTGGGATTACTTGCAGTTAGGGCACCATGGCTTCAGCTGTTGGAAGAAGTCGTTGCCCTTGTCGTCAACGAGGATGAAAGCAGGGAAGTCCTCAACAGTGATCTTCCAGATAGCCTCCATGCCAAGCTCGGGATATTCTACGCACTCGATGCTCTTGATAGAGCTCTGCGAGAGAACAGCAGCAACGCCGCCGATTGTGCCGAGATAGAAGCCGCCGTGCTTCTTGCAAGCGTCTGTCACCATCTGTGAGCGGTTGCCCTTGGCGATCATCACGAGCGAAGCGCCGTGATCCTGGAACTCGTCTACGTACGGGTCCATACGGTTGGCTGTTGTCGGGCCCATAGAACCGCAAGGATAACCCTCCGGAGTCTTAGCCGGACCAGCGTAGAGGATAGGATGATTCTTGAAGTAAGCCGGCATCTCCTCGCCTGCGTCGAGACGAGCCTTGAGCTTAGCGTGAGCGATGTCGCGAGCTACGATGATAGTGCCCTTGAGGTTAACGCGTGTGCTAACCGGATACTTAGAAAGCTCTGCACGTACTGCGTCGATACCCTTGTCGAGGTCGATCTCAATGCCAGTTGTGCCCTCGCCCGGACGACGGAGTTCCTCCGGAATAAGCTCAGAAGGATTAGCGTCCATCTTCTCGAGGAACACACCGTCCTTAGTGATCTTAGCCTTGATGTTGCGGTCAGCCGAGCAGCTAACGCCCATACCGATCGGGCAGCTTGCGCCGTGGCGTGGCAGACGGATTACGCGGATGTCGTGAGCAAGATACTTGCCGCCGAACTGTGCGCCGAGACCGATCTTGTGAGCCTCCTTGAGGAGCTTCTCTTCGAGGTCGATGTCGCGGAAGGCGCGTCCAGTCTCGTCGCCTGTTGTAGGCAGCGAGTCGTAGTACTTGATAGAAGCGAGCTTCACGGTGAGGAGGTTCTTCTCAGCCGATGTGCCGCCGATAACGAATGCGATGTGATACGGAGGACAAGCCGCTGTACCGAGGCTCTTCATCTTCTCTACGAGGAAGGGGAGCAGTGTGCCATCGTTCTGGATGGTAGCCTTGGTCATCGGGTAGAAGTATGTCTTGTTGGCAGAGCCACCGCCTTTAGCCACCATTACGAAGCGATACTCGTCGCCCTCTACAGCCTCGATGTCGATCTGTGCAGGGAGGTTGCAGCGTGTGTTCACCTCGTCGTACATGTTCAGCGGAGCGTTCTGCGAGTAGCGCAGGTTGTCTTCGGTGAAGGTGTTGTACACACCGCGTGAAAGAGCCTCTTCGTCCTCGAAGTCGGTCCACACGCGCTGTCCCTTCTCACCGTGGATGATAGCGGTGCCGGTGTCCTGGCAGAAAGGCAGGATGCCCTTGGCAGCTGTCTCGGCGTTGCGGAGGAACTGCAGAGCTACGTACTTGTCGTTCTCAGATGCCTCTGGGTCGGAAAGAATCTGAGCCACCTGCAGGTTGTGCTCGCGACGGAGCATGAACTCTACATCGTGAAACGCCTGCTGAGAGAGCAGTGTGAGCGCTTCCTTCGAAACCTTAAGGATTGTCTTACCCTCGAACTCGCCTGTACTTACGCCCTCGGTGGTAAGCAGGCGATACTCGGTAGTGTCCTTGCCCATCTGGAACATAGGAGCATACTTGAAATCTGGTGTTGTTGCCATAGTGTTATTTGGTTTAAAAAGTGAATATTTCTTCTGTAGCGACGCGCTTGACGGGCGCAATCTTCTCGAGCGACTTCATGTCGAGGTTATTCTCGTCGCCGAGGATGAGGTAGAGCCACGGCTTGTTAGCCATGTTGTCGTGCTCGAATTTTACGATGTCCTCGAGTGTGAGCTTCGGCAGAGCCTCGTATACGCCGCGGCGAATATCGTAGTTGATGCCGATGCGCTTGTTGCCGAGATAAGAGAAGATGATGTTAGCCTTAGTGATGCGCTGCGACGCGATGCGCTTCATGGCAGCCTGCTGAGCCAGTTCGAACGCCGGCTGCGACTGCGGCATTGTGTCGAGAATGTTGTTGAACACGCGTATGCAGTCCATCATCTTGTCGTTCTGCGAGATGATATATGTATAAGCATGGTTGGTCTGCTGCTCCTTGCGCTTCGTTGTGCTGTAGTCGGCGAATGCGCTGTAAGCAAGTCCGCGGCTCTCGCGCAGTTCCTGGAACACGACGCCGTTCATGCCGCCACCGAAATACTCGTTGAACAACGAAATCTTAGCCTCGTCCTCCGGAGTCCACTTCTGGTCGACGTTGTGCAGCTGCATCATGTAGATGTTCTTTGCGTCGTATGGTGCGAGGAGTATCTCGTTCTTCGGAGTCTCCACCATCTTGTATGGCTTGTTCTCGGGCGCATCCTGCAGAGTCTTCGCTGTGATGTGGTTCTTGTTGACGATAGCAAGCAGCTGCTTCATGGCGAGTGGACCGTAGTAGACCACGTCGTGCTTGTAGTTCTTCAGCGCAGCAATCATATTGATAACATCCTGCGGACGTGTTGTTACGAGCTCTGTGCTGTCGGGCGTGTTGCGTGTAGGGTTGTACTTGCCGTAGAAAGCGTAGTTGCGCAGCGCACCGAAGTTGGCCTTCTGGTTGAGCTTAGCATCGCGTCTGCCCTTCAGCAGGTTGTCTACATATTTGTTGTAAGCCTCGCGGTCTACCTTTGCGTTGTTGAGCATCTGCTCCATGAGCTTCATAGCCTCGGTCATGTTCTCGCCGAGACCGCTGAGCGATACAGTCATAGTAGACCATGTAGGGTTGAAGCTGTATTCGCAGCCCAGCTCGTAGAAGCGCTCCTTAACCTCAGCAGCCGACATTGTTCCGGTGCCGAGCAAGTCGAGATAGTCGGTGGCGTAGGGTAGCCACTTGTTAGCCTCCGAACCGAAATCGTACACGAAGTGAAGCTCGAAGAGGTCGTTCTGCTTGTTCTGTATGTAGTAAACTGGCTGCTTCTTCTTTGTAGTTGTGCGAGCGAAGTCCTTTTCGTAGTCGAGGAATACCGGCTCTATAGGCTTCACCTTCGACTCCTTAATCTCCTTCACCAGAGCGCTCTGCAAGTCGCGGTTAGAAGGTATCGGCGTGATAGCCGGCTTCTCTATCTTCTTCTGTGTAGGGTCTTCGCCTTGACGCTTGTAGACGATGGCGTAACCGTCGGTGAAGTGGCGCTTGGCGAAGTCCATAATCTGCTCCTTTGTGATGCCGGCGATGCGGTCGAAGCGCTCCACCTGCGTCTTCCACGGGCGTCCGTAGACGAAGGTGTTGACGAACGACGTTGCGCGACTCTCGTTACTGTCGAGCGAGCGCAGAAATTCGAGCTTCATGTTGTTCTTAACCGAAGGCAGCAGCTTGTCACTGAACTCGCCACGCTTGAGCTTCTCGATTTCTGCAAGCATGATGGCCTTCACCTCGTCGAGTGACTGTCCCTCGTTGGGCTGACCAATCATAATGAACTGCGAGTAGTCGCGCATGTCTATCTTGCCCGACTGCACACCTTGGCAGAGCATCTTCTGGTTTACGTTGATATCGATGAGTCCGGCGTTGCCGTTGGCGAGCATATGGTCTATGACGTCGAGCGTATCAGCCTGCAGCGAAGCCGCCCCGTCCATCTTCCAGCCGAGGAACACGTTCTCAGCCTCCTGTCCGATTACGGTAGTATCAGCCGGAGCCGTGAGGTCCTTCACCGGTGCGAAGTGCGGGTACTTCACCTGCTCACTTTTCTTCCACGAGCCGAAGTACTTGTCGATGGTAGCCATCACAGCCTCCGGGTCGAAGTCGCCCGCCATGCAGATAGCCACGTTGTTCGGCACATAGTAGTGCTTGAAGTAGTTCTTTATATTCGTGATTGATGGGTTCTTCAGATGCTCCTGCGTACCGATCGTGGTCTGTGTGCCGTAGGGGTGAGTAGGGAAGAGTTTCTTGCCGAGTGCAGCCCACTCCTTGTCGAAGTCGCTTGTGAGGTGCATGTTGTACTCCTCGTAAACAGCCTCAAGCTCTGTGTGGAAGCCGCGGATGACCATGTTCTGGAAGCGGTCAGCCTGGATGCGTGCCCAGTTGTCCACCTCGTTCGACGGTATGTCCTCCACGTAGCACGTAACGTCGTTGCTTGTATAAGCGTTGGTGCCGTTGGCTCCGATGGCAGCCATCAGCTTGTCGTACTCGTTCGGTATGAAATACTGCGCAGCAATCTGCGATACCGAGTCTATCTCGTGATAGAGCAGTCGGCGTTTTTCGGGGTCGGTCACGGTGCGATAGTGCTCGTATCGGCGTTCGATGTCGTCGAGATAGGGCTGCTCCTTCGCTGCGTCTGTGGTGCCGAAGAGACGTGTTCCCTTGAACATGAGGTGCTCCAGGTAGTGAGCCAAGCCTGTTGTCTCGGCAGGGTCGTTGCGCGAACCAGTGCGCACAGCCACGTAAGTCTGTATACGTGGTTGCTCCTTGTTCACAGAAAGGTAAACCTTCAGTCCGTTGGGCAGTGTGTAGATGCGTGTCTGCATCGGGTCGCCCTTCACTGTCTCGTATTCGTATGCTGAGGCAGTAGCCGCTGTTCCCAGTGAGAGTATTGCGGCAATAAGAAAGGATTTGAATTTCATTATTGTTGTTTTGTCTAAAATATTACATATAGAGTTTCTGGTTTTCAAAGTCAACCTCCTTATCGAGCTGTTCGTTGAAGTTGTTGAACACCTCTTCCTCCACGTCGCCCAGTTGATATTCCTTTGCGGCATCCTTTTTAATCTCAGCAATCCATGCACGTCGTGCCGTGACGTAGTCGCGCTTCACTCGTTCCACGTTCTCCTCGTTCAGCTCAGAGAAGCCGTAGTAGTCCATAATCATCCGATACGACCACGCCCAGCGGTATTCGGAATAGTTGGCGTTTATCTCCTCAAATCGCTCGGTAATACCCTCGGTGGTGTCAATCTCGCCCGAGAGAATATCGTCCACGAGGTGCTGTTCCTCCGACACTGGCAGCAACAGTCCCGACCGGTCAGTCCACGGTCCGGTGCCCACGTTCGTTGTCGGCTCCATCGGTGCATGGCGTTTGAGTACCGCTCCCATGTATATGCGCAGTGCGATGTCGTAGTATTTGATGCCTTTGCGCAGCGACGAGTTTTTGATGACATACCCATGATAGTTGTACGTAGGCACATCTTCGCCAGATGCGTTGCGCAGATTTTCCAGAATCTTCTTTCCGCGCAGTATCTCGCCCACGGTGAACGGCGAGAGCCAGTCGAAGTTGACAATGCTTTTGCGTGCGCCGTTTGGTCGCATGTCGCGTTTTGGCCATTTGCGTATGTCGCGGTACAGTCCCACGGTTGTCAGGTTGCGTCCTGGCACCAGGTACATGGTGTCGTTGTATGCTATAAGATACGAGAAGGGTAGCGAGCGTGTGTCGGGGTGGTACATCAGTTTGCCGAAGCACACGGAGAAGGCACCGATATGTGCCGGCATCAGTATGTATGCACCGCTGGCAGTCTTCGATCCGCGTTCGAGCGTTCCGTAGTGCATCGGTCCCATCTTGTAGGCATGGTTGGAGAAGTTGGTAGCCGAGCCGGCGTTGTAGAACGAGAATTGTCCGCCGATGAGCAGTGAGCTCTTGTGATGCGAAGCGGTGAACGGACCGCAGAACGCTGCGCATGCCTCTCCGTTCGCCATGTACGAGTTGGCGAAGAATACGCTGCCTGCTGCGGTGAAGCCGTTGCTCAATTTGCATGCTTCGCCAACGAAGCAGTCCTGCATCTTCACGCTGTTGGTTATAGCCGAGCCGTTGCTGATGATTGAATTCTCGCAGATTACTCCTGTACCGATGTACACCGATGCATCGCTGTTGCTCATTAGGGTGCAGTCGCTGAGTCGTGCTGCGCCCGCTATCTCGCAGTCGTTGTAGACAACGGTATTCGTAATCTCCTTAGTGTTCACAATCTTCACTCGGTTACCGATGGTTGCCATATCTGGCGAAGTGCGTTCTATCTCTTCGCGTATCAGTCGGCGTATGGCATCCTTCAGTTGTCGGTTGTGGAAGTGTTTGACCATAAGTGCTGCAATCTGGCTTGTCAGTCCGTGGAAGAGTATAATGTTTCCGTCGCCCACCTCGTTGAGCACCGATATCAAGTTGCCTTCTCCGTATGTTGCACCGTCGGTTGTTTCCATAGTGCATACATTGGATATGATGCAATCGTCGGCAATGACATAGTTGTTAATGTATCCCGAAATGTTTTCTATGAGACAGTTGTTGCCAATGGTTACGTTGCGCAGTGTGGCGTTGTTCACGCCTGCGTGTTTCATGAAGCCGCGGCTCACCTCCACGTTGTTTGTGAATGCTCCGAGGCGTATATCGCCGTAGAACATTACGCCGTGGAAGAAGCGAGGCTCGAAATCTTCGCTCACCTCAATGCGTTGCCAGTCTTCTGCCCAGCAGCTGTTGGCTTGTAGAGTCGAGATTTCGTTTTCGGTTAAGTTGCGATATATCATGTGTGTTATGTTATTATGGTGAGGTGTTGTGGTGTTGTGGTGTTGAGGTGAGGTGTTGAGGTGTTGTGGTGTTGAGGTGTTGAGATATGCATATGTCACTATCTCACCACCTCACACCTTATTCCACATCCATATACAGGAAGTCGTTGTACGGATACTTCTGCACGTGCAGCTCGCGCACCTTACGGTATATTGTCTCGCGGAACTCGTCGATGTTCAGTTTCTCCTTAGCCGAGATAAACATACAGTTCTCGCCGAGTCGTGCCATCCATGTGCGCTTCAGCTCTTCGAGCGTGATGTTCTCCTTCGTCATCGGCGTGAGGTCGTCCTCCTCCTTCTCGGTCCACGTGTAGTTGTCAATCTTGTTGAACACAATCATCGATGGTTTGTCGGCGCATCCTAACTCCTTCAGCGTGTTCTCCACGACGCGTATCTGCTCCTCGAAGTCGGGGTGCGAGATGTCTACCACGTGCAGCAGCAGGTCGGCTTCGCGCGTCTCGTCGAGTGTCGACTTGAACGAGTCGACCAAGTCGGTGGGCAATTTGCGTATGAAGCCCACGGTGTCGGCGAGCAGGAACGGTAGGTTGTCTATCACCACCTTGCGCACCGTAGTGTCGAGCGTGGCGAAGAGCTTGTTCTCGGCGAACACCTCGCTCTTTGCGAGCATGTTCATGATGGTCGACTTGCCCACGTTGGTGTATCCCACGAGTGCCACACGTATGGTACGTCCGCGGTTCTTGCGTTGCGTGCTCATCTGCTTGTCAATCTCTACGAGGCGCTGCTTGAGCAGCGTGATACGGTTGAGGATGATACGGCGGTCCATCTCGAGCTGCGTCTCACCAGGTCCGCGCAGACCCACAGAACCCTTGCCGCCACCCGAGCCCGAGCCGCCGCCCTGGCGTTCGAGGTGAGTCCACAGACGTTGTAGACGCGGAAGCATATAGCGATACTGCGCCAGCTCCACCTGCGTCTTTGCCGCAGCCGTCTGCGCGCGCATGGCGAAGATGTCGAGGATGAGCGATGTGCGGTCGAGGATTTTCACCTGCAGTACTTTCTCGATGTTGCGCATCTGCTTTGCCGAGAGTTCGTCGTCGAAGATGACCATGCCGACGGGGCGTTCAGCGTCCTCTTCGGCTTCTATGTATTCGCGTATCTCCTCGAGTTTTCCCGAGCCGACGTATGTTACGGAGCTTGGTCCGCCCACGCGCTGCGTGAAGCGCTTTACGGTTACGGCACCTGCGGTGTCGGCAAGGAACTCCAGCTCGTCGAGATATTCTTTTGTCTTTGCCTCGTCCTGTTCCTTGGTTATAAGACCTACGAGTATGGCTGTCTCAGCCTTTACTTCTGATATTACAAATTCTTTCATTCCGGAATTATGATTTTATCGCAAAATTACTCAAAAATCTTCACACTACCATATTGTTAGAATTTTATTTTATAGCTAACACCAAGTATGTGTGTGTCTCGTGTGTCGTCGTCGTCTTTTGAATTATCTTGATAGCGGTAGTAAACCCCGAGTGTGTTGCGCTTGATGAAGTCCCAGTTGAGTCCGACGGTGTAGCGCACTTTCTCAAGGCTCCATGCGTTGTAGAGTTCCACATTAGCGTACGGCTCTATGTTGAGTCCCTTCTTGCTGTACGCCACCTGTAAGCGGCTTCGCAGCTGGTTCTTGCTTTTGGCTTTGTATGTCTTCCGCTTACCGTCCATTTTGTCCTTGTCGAAGTCGTATCGTTGGTCGATGGTCTTCTCCGGTCGGTAGGTGTATTGCCAGCGTTCGCGGAGCGAGAACTTCCAATCGCTGAGTTTCAGGCTGCCAGTGAGGTCTACATTCACGCGGTGGCGCGTTCCCCAGAACTCGGCATACTTGTTCGGTTTGCTATAGTTCGGCTTGTTAGGTGCGTCGTAGTGGTAAGTGTATTTCTCGTTGTGCTTGTAGATGAAGGTATATCCCACACCGGCTTTCAGCCACTTGGTTATTTTGTATTCTCCTGACACGCCCATTGCCCATCGGCTGTTCTGCTTCATCTTGTCCTCGGAACGATATTCGGCTTCGAGTTCCACGCTTGCCTTTTTCGACAATGCTTTCTCTACAGCGATGTCTGTCCAGATACCGAAGTCGTTGCCGGTTTTCGGAAGGCTCTGCGCTGACGCAAGCAGCGATGCTGTTAGGAGTGTGAGTGTTATGAATGACGTTCTTTTCATATTCTTGTGCGTTAGTTATGTGAATTGTTTTTTGTCTTCTTTCGAGAGTTGTAGCCGCTGTTGCAGGTCGCTGTCGCTTGCCGTGGCGGAGTAGTATACTTTGAGCATTGCCATATCGCGTATGAAGTCTACGCTTCCCACCTCTACGTGCAGTACGTCTATGCCCAGGCGTTCGGTGAGGTCGGCTTTCATTTCGTTGTGTTTGTCGGGTGTGATGAGGTCGATGCGGTCGTACTGCACCAGTTTGAATGCCGCCTGTTTCAGTCGGCACTCGCAAATCCAGATGATGAAGAAGATGAGCGTGTTGGTGAGCAGCAGCTCCACGAGGGATACGTTGTTGGCAATGGCGTTGATAACAGACAGGGCGATGATGATGAACATGTATGTCATCTCTCTGACGGGCATTGCATCGGTGCGGTATCTCATTATTGAGAATATGCCGAAGAGTCCGATGCCTATACCGATGCTTGTCTTTGTCTTGAGGTCTTCAAGCTCGAAAATCATGAAATAGACGAGAAAGAATATTGCCACGCTCATAAGCATGAACGAGAAGTAGAAGTCGCGCCGGTGGCTCTTCCTGTAGTATAGTTTGTGTACTATAGCCCATGTGACGAGTATCAGGATGATGAAACGTACAATCATCAATGGGAACGAATCTGAAAAAGTTAAGCTGAATATATCCATATTGTTTTTGGGGTTTGCGTGATTTGTTATTGTGCCATCAGTTTGGCTATTTTTCTTAATCGTGGCTTGATGCGGTTGCGTCGCAGTGTGTCGTCGGTCAGCGCGTATCCTATGACATACTTGCTGAATCCCATAGGCTTTATGCCCAGCAGCATGAGGTGCTTGAGTATTGGACTTGGCTGTCGCCCGTCGCGTTTGAGTTCTATGATGACGATGCTGCCCATCTCCATGTGTTGTCCGTTGCGGATGTTGTCGAAGGCGAGGTCGAAGTCGATGGTGAACCGTTCGGTTTTCTGTTTGTTCACCAGTGTTATTCGGTTGAAGTGGTTCTCCACCTTCGGTGTAAGTATGGTAGGGTCGTATCGCAGATTATTTGCGAGAAACTCCTCGTAGTCTTTGAAGCAGTCATCCTGTGGTCTGAACATCAAGTCGTGTTGCGGTTCCTGCGGGTTGAAGGTGGGCATTGTAACGCGCTTCTTGTGCGTTCTTCCGTGATTGTTCTTTGTTTTCACTTCGAGGAAGCTCTGTCCCGATTTGGCATACGACCTGATGCGTAGTTTCTGCCGGTTGGCGTGTCCTGTCTCGTGGCGGCAGTACATTGCGTTATCCGGCGTATCGAAATATACCGTATAATAAGGTGCGATGCGTTCGCCGTCTATTTCCTGTGTGCAGTAGTCGTCTTTAGCCAAGAGCAAGAGTTTCCGCAGCATTTGTTTTGTCGTGACAAACTTGGTGTCTGTCCGGTTCATCAGCCGTATGCCGCTCATCTCGCCAAGTGTGATGGAATCGTATAGACTTAGAATATCGGTCATTGATAAAACATTTTAAAATGATTTTACAAAGTTAATACAAAACATCGTGTGCAACAACAAGTTGAAAGAAAAAAGTTGGGAACAGTGTCATTGTTGTTGATAAAAAACCGTTGTTGGTTAAAAAAAACAGTTTTTTAGCGTGGAGTAAATAATAATGTGTATATTTGCAGGTGTAAAAAGAAAGTTATATTATTATAGAAGTTAAACTAAAAGCAACAAGACTATGAAAGCAAGACTATTGCAGGCGTTGCTTGCGTTGTTGTTGTTGTCACCATCGGTGGCTACGTATGCCGATGATACCGACACTACACCGCGTCAAGCACTCGTCTTAAAGTTTGTTGATGACGGCACGGCAAGCTTCTTCCTTGCCGATCAGCCCGAAGTTGGTTTCGCCGATGGCAAACTGACGGTGACATCTGTAGGGGTTACGACCGACTATGAACAGTCGGCTGTAGCCGAGTTCTATTTCGACTATGTCGTGCCAACCGCCATTGCTGGCACCGAAAGCAAGACATTCTCGCTGACGTACACCGACAACCGTACTGTGACGGTGGGTGGCACAAAGGCGAAAACTGCCACGCTCTACGCTGCCGACGGCACACTTGTGGCGCGCAAAAGCGTAGTAGAGGGAGCTGTGAGCGTGAGCCTCGACAGCTGCAAGCCCGGAGTTTATGTGCTCACATTGGAGAACGAACACACATTTAAATTAATCAAACGATGAAAAAATCTGTACTCTTTATAACACTTCTTCTTTCTGTACTTGCGCTACCCACAGCAGCGCAGAAGTCATTCGTAAAGAACTCGCCACGCTTCTCTGCTCCAGCTAAGGCAGATGAAGTCAAGACCCTCGCTATGAGTCACGTCGTAGCTTCGTATTACACCGCAGCTTCTGAGGCTACCAACAACTGCGACAACTACTATCTCGTAGTTTCGGACAAGACAAACGCAGTGTTCAACTCGGCTGAAGGCACCATCGTGGCTACCAATGCCAACGTGGCAGCCATCGACTTGTATGCTCCGGCTGGCACAGGCACCGAGCTGCCCGAGGGAACATTCAAGGCAGGCAAGGGCAGTCTGTATTACGATGCCGACTACTCCTACACCACTAAGTACGGACTCAGCGGCAAACCCGGTAAGGAATACGCACTGAAGGGCGACGTGACTGTGAAGAAGGGCGCCGACAACTCGTACACTGTGACCTTTGCTGACGCTAACGGCGTGCAGTACACGTACACCGGCACACTCAGTTTCGTAGATATGAACACCGGCACGACGGTATATCCGCAGATACCTACCGACGTGAACACGACGTTCACAGGCGGTATGGCTTACTATCATGGCAACTTAATGGAGTCGAACACTGGCAATATATACATCAACCTCTTCGACTGCGACTTCGACCCGGAGACAGGCAACATGAAGGGCACGGGATTTAACCTTGCCATCTGCGCCTTCAACCGTCTCTTCGGCGACCCGAAACAGGCTACAATCATACCGGGCACATACACCATGGCGCGCAACTTCAAGAGCGAAACCTACTTCCCTGGTATGGAGATCGACTACAACGGCATGACCGTACTCATGGGTACATACATCAAACGTCGCAAGACCGTAACCGGATCTGATTCCGACTACGACTATGCTTACATCACCGACGGCACGGTCGTAATCACTGAGGGCGACGAAGAGGGTACATTCAACTTCACCGTGGATTGTACTACCGACCGCGGACACAAGGTGACGGGCACGGCGAAGAACATCAAGTTCAACATCGTGGACGTGTCGGACGACAAGGAGAAGTACGTAGAGTCGAACCTCGACCGCGACGTGCAGCTCAATCTCGACTACATAAAGAAGGCACGCGTCTACTTCCTCGGCAACCAGAACGGCGTGAACATCTTCACCGTCGACCTCGGTTCGCCAAGCGGTAAGGACGGCGACGAGGGCGACTTGCTCCGTATGGAGTTCCAGACAAAGCCTGGCACAGCCTATCTGCCTTCAGGCACATACGAGCTGATGGAGAACGACCACCTGTGGACTAACCTCTATGCGCCTTACAAGATGACACGTGGCTACTTCGACAACGTCGGCGGACGCACCGGCACACGCTATGAACACTTCGAGAAGGGACGCTACTGCGTAGTGGACAGCTTCGCCTTCGTCTATAGCGGACGTGTAGGCGTGGAGCAGTTGGCTAACGAGGAATATAAGTTCACCATCGAGCTGGCTGACGGCAAGGGCTATCAGATTAAGGGCGAGTGGAGTGGTCCGGTAGAACTCAACTACGACCTGTCGACAGGTCTGGACAAGGTGAGTGGCGATGAGGCAGCCACAGTGAAACTCGTCGGCAACAAACTCCTCGTAGAAGGCGCAGCCAAGGGCGAGCGTCTCGCTGTCTACACCGTAGGCGGACAGCACGTGCTCGCAGCCGACGCAACACAACCAGTAGACGTATCGTCGCTGCATAGTGGCGTTTACGTTGTGAGAACATCAAATGGAGTTATAACAAAAATAGTAAAGCGATGAAAAAGACTTTATTGACAATGTTGTGCCTCATGGCGATGAGTGCCAGTTACGCACAGACAACAAAGAGAATAATGACCGTTCAGCAGAAGGACGGCACAAAAGTAGAGTATAAGGTGGACAATGTGGAGCGCGTAAGCTTCTCGGATAAGGTGTATGCCGACTTGAATAACCAATGGGCGTTTAACGAAGAAGTAAATCCGGTGAACACGGTACTGTTTGCAGAGAGCGGCGAAAATAGCCTTTTTGCGATTCATACTGCTGAGAATGTCGCGAGCAACCTTGTTCCTGATATTACGATCGAACTCCCTACATCTTTAATAGGACAGGATGTAGACCTTGCTACTGCGGAAGGGGTTGTGTTGAGATACAAGGAACGCGAACTCAAGAAGGGTACGGTTAAGGTGAAGTTCGACAAGTTTAAGAAGAACGTTACAATCTCTGTTGAGGCAGAAGATGGTGGTGACGAAGTTCGTTGTGAGTACACGGGTGCTTTCGGACGCATTTATCTTGTTGAAAACAGCATAAAGGTTAGTGTTCCTGAGCAGGCTGTTGCTCACTCAAAGGTGGCTTCCGCTTTCTGTGTACAACCAAAAGCGACGGGCGAACCAACTAACTTCGCCTTCGCTGACGTAGCGGCTACGGCTCCAGCCGACTTCCTCAGTGCCAACGTCGCAGTATGGTTCAGCGTTTCGGCTGCCAAACTCTACAACGGAACGATTGATATGGCTACAGACGCAGACAGCTACACCTTCCGCTATATCGACTACGCTACACGCACCGTATATGATAAGGTGAAGTCGGGCACCATCACCACCGCACAGGGCTACAACGGACAGACATACGTGAGCCTCGAAGCGATACTTGAGGACGGCAAAACTATCAGCCTCTCTTACTTCGGTGCATTGACTAATGCAGAGTCGCTCGACGAGATAATACCGTCGGTAGTGGCAGAGAACGAGTATAAGTACTATAACTCCGACGGCGAGCTCTCCATCACACGTCAGCTCGGCACATCTTACATGAAGGAGTACAAGGGCAACTTCACCTTCTACCTTATCCCCGAAGGCGACGGCAAGACATCGTCAGACAGAGTGGAGGTGAAGGTTGGCAGCGACCTCATCAACGCAGGCGAGATAGATCTTGCTAACGTCGGTCAGGAGAAGATTGTAGACATCAAGTACAACGCCGGCGGCATCCAGCTGCAGTCGTATGCAGCCGGTCACGGCTATGGCAACATGCCTAAAAACGGCACGCTCACTGTGAGCAAGGACGAGAACGGCGTGTACGAGATTTTGCTCGACGTAACCAACAAGTATACTAACAGCTATACCACGAACGGTGGCGACAACACACGCATTGTTGTCAACTACAAGGGTACATTTGAAGCTTATTAATAAAAGGTGGTGAGATGTTGAGATGGTGTGGTGTTGAGATTTGCATTTGTCACCATCTCATCACCACAGCAATAAAGCACATCTCACCACCTCACCATCTCACCATAACAACATTTCATAAAACAAACCAATGAACAAATCAAGAATCCTATTGGCATCGCTGCTCTTCGTGGGCAGTTCGGCTTTCGCACAGAAGCTTTCGCCAAGTACGAGCCTGATGCTTCAGGATATGAGTACACAGAAACATGTGAAGTCGGCAACGGTGAAGAAGGTGGATGCCTTCCTCACCCTTGCTCCGTCAAGTCATAACTCCTCTGTAGACGACTGTCTCAGCCGTCTGGAATCGTTGGGCGTAGAAGTGCGCAACGTAGTGACCGACCGCTTGCTCACTGTCAGTCTGCCCCTCACGGCTGTTGAAGCTGTTGCAGCACTCGACGAGGTGGAGAGCGTGCAGGTGGGTACAGATGTGCGTATGTTGCTCGACGTGGCGCGTAAGGAAACGAAGGTAGACGATTGTCAGTCGACCACCTCCGAACTTGGTGCATATACAGGCAAGGGCGTAGTGGTAGGCATCGTCGACGGCGGATTTCAGTATTCGCACATCGCCTTCACCAATCCCGATGGCATCGGCACACGCATTGCACGCGTTTGGGATCAGAACGCAAAGGGCGGAAAGTCGCCTGCCAAGTTCGGTTACGGCAGCGAGTACGCCACCTTCGACGAGATGCGTGCCGTCAACTACGACATCTCCTCAACATTCCACGGCTCGCACGTGGCAGGCATAGCAGCCGGCGGCGACCGCACGACATCCTACTACGGTGTTGCGCCCGAAGCCGAACTCGTGTTCGTGAGCTTCGGTTCGAGCAATGTGAACATCACCGACGGCATACAGTACTGCTTCGACTACGCCGAGAGCGTGGGCAAGTCCTGCGTCGTGAACATCAGTCTGGGTTCGCACCTCGGTCCGCACGACGGCACATCAGCTACCGACCAAGCTTTCGAAGCAATGACTGGTCCGGGCAGAATTATCGTCGGAGCTGCAGGCAACGAGGGCAGCACGGCGCTGCACGTGTCGAAAGACCTTGAGGCTGGCGATACATCGCTCAAGACGATGATTGGCTTCAGCGAGAATGCCACCACAAAGCAGGCTTACGTAGACATATGGAGCAGCAAGGGTGCACCGCTGACGGTGAAGGCGGTCGTTGTAGACGCGTTGAAGGGTAAGGTGATGTACGAGTCGCCTGCCGTAGCGTCCGACGGCGAGACCGACGTGAAGTACACCTTCCCCGACGGTAGCGGAGTGGTGTCGACGGTGCAGATGGCTCTGCAGAAGAACCCTGACAACGAGCGCACGGAGGTGCTCCTCATGTGTCGCGCTACGAGCATCGCCGAGAACCGCAAGATAGGCATCGTCGCAACGAGCGATGCCGGCACGTCAATCCACATGTGGAACAATGCTACCGAAGGCTACTTCCTCGACGGAGGCAAGCGCGGCTGGACAGAGGGCGACACCGACTGCACTGTGGGTGAGCTTGGCGGCGTGAGCGATAATGTTATCAGTGTCGGCTCGTACAACACGAAGATGTCTTATGAGACACTTAAAAACGGGCTTTATGATATAAATACAGAGCTTGTGGGCAGAAAGGGACAGCTCTCGTTGTTCTCAAGCCACGGACCTACACTCGACGGACGTTCGAAGCCCGATGTGACGGCTCCTGGCTGTATGCTTGTGTCGGCTACATCGCGCTACTACTCTGCTTTCAGCGCTAATGCATGTATAGCTAAGAGTGGTGACGACTACTATGATGTCAATTTGGGCACGTCGATGGCTTCGCCAGTGGTTACAGGCACGGTGGCTCTGTGGCTTCAGGCTAATCCGAACCTCACGCCTGCCGATGTACGCAACATCCTCAACCAGACCTCACGCCACGACACCTATACTGGTAGTGCAGAGAAGTCGGATCGCAACAGTTGGGGTGCGGGTAAGCTTGACGCTTTCGAGGGATTGAAGCTCGCCCGTGAGACAACCGGCATCAGCGACACACAAGTTGGCGAGCAGATGTTCAGCATCACTACCAATCGCATGGCACGCACCGTACAGTGCTTCTTCGGTTCGGAAGGAACGGCTCGCGTGGCAGTGTACAACGCACTCGGTCAGCAGCTCTACGCCAAGCAGCTCGCTGTGAGCGGTGAGACACTCGACCTCAAGCAACTCGGCAACGGCGTGTTCGTTGTGAAGTTGCAGCAGGGCGGCACTGAGAAGTCGGTGAAAATAGCCTTGTAAAACCATTCGTAACGACCGATACGCGCATCCGCGACGGTCGATACGTACATCTGCGACGGTCGATACGTATATCCGCGACGACCGTCGCGGATGTACGTATCGGTCGTCGCGGATTGCTTTTATGCAGACTACGTGTAGTCTCTTTGCGCAAACTAATGCTTGTACCGATAGTTTTTTTATCCCGACAGAAGCATTATTCGGGATTTTTATATATATTTGTAGCCAAATACTTAATTTTAAATAACATAAGATTATGCCTACAATCAAAAGAAAAGTCTTTACGCTTGGTTGTCTGCTCACGTTAGCTTCAGCACCCTTTGTGCAGACGATAGCGCAGACCGGTCAGTATGTTTACGATGTGCAGGACGGCGAGGCTGACATATTCGGTCAGTTGCGCTATGAGAAGAATGTGAACGGCACCGGATTTGTGAAGTTTAATACAGCCAATCCGAATACCCACAAGTGGGTGCGCGACTATGGTTATAAGGCAGGAGTGACACCTATCACTACAGCCGGCACGTATGTAGGCAACGAGTATTATGCCTACGAGACCACGCTCTACGAGAATACGCTCATGCCACGCGCCATCAGCGTGGTGGATGTGAACACGGGCGAGTACACCGCTAAGCGCGAGATAGTGAACTCTACAACCGAGGCACCGCTTATCCTCGACGAGATGACATACGACCCGAAGACGAACCGCATCTTCGCACTGCACTATGACACATCTGTGAACAAGTCGTACCTCTACGAAATCGACCGCACCACACTCGAACTTTCGCTTGTGGCTACGCTCAACAACGTGCTCCTCTACACGCTCGCAGCCGACAACGGTAGTCTGTACGCTGTGCGCAAGGGCGGCATGAAGAGCTACCTCTGCAAGATTGAGATAAGCAGTATCAATAAGACTGCGAAGACCTGCGAGTACAAGGATATTGGCAATACCAACGTGTATCTCGGCGACTACAGTCAGACGATGGAGTTCGACAAGACCACCCACCGCTTGTGGTGGATGGCGCAGACCTCCGATGGCAATGCCTACCTCGTGGAGCTCGACCCGAAGACGGGTGCCTCGCTTAAGAAGGAGTTTATGGACAACGAGATGCAGCTCCTCGGCATGGGCATACCGTACCAGTATGTAGCCGATGGTGCTCCGTCGTATCCGCGTGGCTTTAAAGTTGTGGCAGATGCTAAGGGCGCACTCTCAGCACAGCTCTCGTGGACAACGTCAAGCGTGAACTATCTTGGTGCGGCACTAACAGGACTTACCGGCACAAAGGTGTATCGCAACAATCAGCTCGTGTACACCTCAACCGAGACAACGCAGGGCAAAGCTGTGGCATGGACAGACAAACCTGCAACGGATGGCTACTATATATATAAGGTAGTGCCGTACAATGCTGCGGGCGACGGCGTGTACAAGGAGTTTGCTGCATACGTGGGCGAAGACCTGCCAGGCGAGCCACAGAACGTGACGCTCACCACGCACGGTGGCAACGCCGAGATAACATGGGCAGCACCGGCAAAGGGTAAGCACGGCGGATATTTTGATAATGCTACATTGAAGTATAACGTGGTGCGTATGCCAGACAATAAAGTGGTTGTGGAAGGTACTACATCGCTGCGTGCAACGGATGCGGTCAGCGTGCAGAAGGGCTACAGCTACGTCATCACAGCTGTGAATAAGAAGGGCGTGGGTGCTTCGGCTACGTCGAAGACGCTGAGCTTCGGACCGGAGGACAGCGTGCCATTCACTTCGTCGCTCACCACACAGGACGATTTCGACCGCTGGGTGACTGTAGACAAGAACAACGACGGTAATACATGGACGTTCTACACTCCGACGCAGACTACTACATACGATCGCACGGACAAGAACGCCGACGATTGGCTCTACACGCCTGCGCTGAAGTTCGAGAAGGGCAAGACATATCAGGTACGCTACACCTACTCGTCAGCCAACTGGGTGACTCCCGATAAGCACGAACAGGTGATGGAGCAGATGAAGGTGTGGTTCTGTTCGGAACCGATAGCTACGGGTGCGACCAAACTCATAAAGGAGACGGGCGAGTTCCATACCGCATCGAACATCTTCCTATACGGCAAGGACAACTTCCAACCAGAGGCAACAGGTTCTGCACGCATCGCCTTCCAAGCATGTAGCGAAGCTAATCATGGACAGATTTATCTGAAGGATGTGTCCATACGAGAGTATAGCACGAAGGACATCAGCGTGCAGGCACTCACCGGTTCGCAGCTCGTGAACAGCCAAAGTCAGCAGACGTTCACCGTAGACGTGCGCAACGAAGGCTCGGCAACGGTAGCCGACTATCGCGTACTGCTGCTCAACGCCGACAACAACGAAGTGCTCGGCGAGGCAAAGGGCAAGAGTGTAGCCAAGGACGAGACGGTAGAAGTGGCAGTCAACTGGGTGCCAGGAGCAGAGGGCACTATAAAGGTAGTGGCTAAGGTGGAGCTTGCTGGCGATACATACCCGGCAGATAACGTTCTGGCAACACCGTTAGAGGTGAAGGTATCGGCTGCAGATGCCGACAAGTGGCTCACACTGAACCAAGACAATAGCTGGGGATGGCGTTTTCCATTCTTTATGCTCGACCCATACTCGCAGTGTCAAGCACTCTTCCTTGAGAAGGAGATGCAGAAGAAGGGCATCGAGATAACAGGTATGCGCTTCCTCTACAACGGCAAGAATGCGGAGGCTTATACCTTCCCGGCACGCATCAGCATCAAGTCGACCACACGCACCGATATGCTCGATGAGGACGGTGGCGACGCAGTGTTCGACGAGAGCGGCTTCACAACCGTCTTCGACGGCAATATCACTATTCAAGGCAATGCCAACGACTTGGAACTGGTTGTTAGTTTCACAACACCGTACAAGTACGAGGGCGGCAACGTGATAATGAAGTTCGAGTGTCCGCTCGGCACGGGATACATTAAGGATAGCACGAAGCATCCCGACTGGCACATGATGGAGACGGAAGGCAATCCGCATATCGCCTATTGTAGTGGTGAGAACGAAGATGCTAACGTATGGGGCGAACAGCTGATACCATTCATCAGCATAGCTTATAAGGACAATGGTGCTGCAGGCATCTTCACCATTGGTGGTGATAAGACGAGTGTGACACGCTCAGGCGACATGTTGCTCTTCGACGAGCGTGCAGATGAGGCTTGTTTGTACAATACAACTGGTGCACTCGTGCTGAGCGCACGTGGAGTTAATGCGCTTAGCACAGCTGGATTGACAAAAGGCATCTATGTACTGAAGCTCACCAAGGGTGGCGCGGTGCGCAGCCTGAAGGTGGCGGTAGAGTAGTTGAAAGTTGAGAGTTGAGAATTGAGAATTGAGAGTTATGATTACCTTTGTAAAATCTTAGAATAAACTTGAAGCTTTAGTGCATACCATAACTCTCAACTCTCAATTCTCAACTCTCAACTCTCAATTCTCAATTAAAAACAACAGGCGTTATTTCGTATTATCAACTATTTTCTGTAAATTTGCAAATCGAATAACTAAAACAGTTCAGAAATAAATAATAAAACAATTATGATAGACGTAAAAGAAACATTGAACGGCGCAGAAGAGCGCATGGAAATGGCTGCTATGTACTTGGAAGAGCAGTTGGCACGTATCCGTGCCGGACGCGCCAACGTGGCAATCCTCGATGGTGTACGCGTGAGCTCATGGGGCTCTATGGTGCCATTGAACCAGGTGGCTAACGTTACGGTGCCCGATCCACGCACTATCGCTATCCGTCCTTTCGACAAGAAGCAGATTCGCGATATCGAGAAGGCAATCATGGACAGTGATGTAGGCATCACTCCTGAGAATAACGGTGAGATTATCCGCCTCGGCATCCCACAGCCTACAGAGGAGCGCCGTAAGGAACTTGTGAAGCAGTGCAACAAGATTGGCGAGCGCTCTAAGGTGGAGATTCGCAACGCACGTCAGGACGCAAAAGACAAACTCAAGAAGGCTATTAAAGACGGACTGTCTGAAGACCTGGAGAAGGACGCTGAGGGTGAACTTCAGAAGGTACACGACAAGTTCGTGAAGAAAGTTGACGACTTGCTCACTGCTAAGCAGAAGGAAATCATGACGGTGTAAAAGTAAAAAGGTAAAAGAGTAAAAAAGTAAAAAGATAAGAAATAATGATTCATTAAAATGATGTTTTACTCTTTTTACTTTTTTGCTCTTTTTACTCTTTTACCTTTTTACCTTTTTACTTTTAATAGATGCACGGATTAGTAATCAAGAATACAGGCAGCTGGTACACCGTTCGCACTGACGAAGGCCTCGATGTAGACTGCAAGATAAAGGGCAATTTCCGCTTGAAAGGCATACGCAGCACCAATCCGGTAGCTGTGGGCGACATCGTGGATATAGTGCGTAATCAGGAGGGAACGGCGTTTATCACAGCCATTCACGACCGCCGCAACTATATCATACGCAAGTCGCAGAACCTCAGCAAGCAGAGCCACATCATCGCTGCCAACGTCGACCAGGCATTCCTCATCGTTACGGTGAACTATCCGCAGACGAGTACCATCTTCATCGACCGCTTCCTCGCTACGGCGGAGGCGTACAGCGTGCCGACAGTGCTGGTGTTCAACAAGACCGATATACTCTCTGACGAGGAGCGACACTACCAGGAGATGATGATGCGTCTGTACGAGACGGTGGGCTATAAGTGTGTTGCCGTGTCTGCCACTACGGGACTGGGCATGGATGCCATTCCGGCGATGCTGAAGGATAAAAAGACACTGCTGAGCGGTAATAGCGGTGTAGGCAAGTCGACCTTCATCAACCACATCCTGCCTGGAGCCAATCTGCGTACATCGGAGATTAGCGATGCGCACAACACGGGTATGCACACCACGACGTTCTCGGAGATGCTCGAACTGCCCGAGGGCGGATATCTTATCGATACTCCGGGTATAAAAGGCTTCGGCACGTTCGATATGGAACCCGAAGAACTAACAAGTTATTTTAAGGATATATTCCACTTCTCGAAGGAGTGTCGCTTCAACAACTGCACGCATACGCACGAACCAGGCTGCGCTGTGCTGAAGGCAGTAGAGGAGCATTACATAGCCGCTTCACGCTATCAGAGTTATCTCTCGATGCTCGAGGATAAAGACGAGAACAAGTATCGCGAAGCGTATTAACAACAAAAGGCGTGTCAAAACAATGACACGCCTTTTGTTATTATTGTTACCATGGTTTAATGACTATGTTTACGTTGCATGGTAATAACGTTCTTTGCGTTTTACTGCATATCGTAAACCACCTGCATCAGCTTCTTGCCCAATGCGTCAGCCTCTTCCATCGTTGCAGCTTCGCTGTACACGCGAATGATAGGCTCGGTGTTCGACTTGCGCAGGTGCACCCACTTGTCGGGGAAGTCGATCTTCACACCATCGATGTCTGTAATCTTCTCCGATGCATACATCTCCTTCACCTTCTCGAGAATAGCGTCGATGTCGGTAGATGGAGTGAGGTCGATGCGGTTCTTTGCGATGAAGTAGTTGGGGAATGTGGCGCGGAGCTCGCTTGCTGTGCACTTCTTGTGAGCCAGTGAAGAGAGGAACAGAGCGATGCCTACAAGGGCGTCGCGACCGTAGTGGCTCTCCGGATAGATTACGCCGCCGTTGCCTTCGCCGCCGATAACGGCTCCAACCTCTTTCATCTTTGTCGTAACGTTCACCTCGCCTACTGCGGCAGCTGTGTATGTACCGCCGTGACGCTCTGTAACGTCACGCAGAGCGCGTGTAGAAGAGAGGTTCGACACGGTGTTGCCAGGTGTGTGTTGCAGCACGTAGTCGGCTACGCTTACGAGTGTGTACTCCTCACCGAACATCTCGCCGTTTTCGCAGATGAAAGCAAGACGGTCTACGTCTGGGTCTACAACGATGCCAAGGTTGTACTTGCCGCTGCGCATCTCGTCCATGATGCCCTGCAAGTTCTTCTCAAGCGGTTCGGGATTGTGGGCGAAGTCGCCGTTTGCTGTAGAGTTAAGGATGGTATATTCTACGCCGAGTGCCTTCAGCAAGTCGGGTAGGATGATGCCGCCAACGCTGTTGATAGCGTCAACGCACACCTTGAACTTTGCGTTGCGTATAGCGTCTACGTCAGCCAACTTGAGGTCGAGTACGCTCTCAATGTGACGTTGGTTGAACGAGTCGTCGCGTGTATATGATCCGAGCGAGTCGACATCGGCATAGTCGAAGTCCTCCTTCTCGGCGATGCTGAGCACCTCGTTGCCATCGTCCTTGGTGAGGAACTCGCCTTCGCTGTTGAGCAACTTCAGTGCGTTCCACTGGCGTGGGTTGTGACTTGCTGTTATGATGATGCCACCGAGTGCGCCAGTCCAGCGCACAGCCAACTCCGTTGTAGGTGTTGTGGCGAGGTCGATGTCTATCACGTCGAGTCCCATGCCCATGAGTGTGCCGCAAACCACGTTGCGCACCATATCGCCTGAGATGCGTGCGTCGCGTCCTACAACAATCTTCTTGCGTCCTTCGCCTGTAGCACGACGCTTCATGAGTGTAGCGTAAGCGGTTGTGAACTTAACGATGTCGAGTGGGTTCAGTGTGTCGCCCGTGGGGCCGCCGATAGTTCCGCGGATACCCGAAATAGATTTAATAAGAGTCATGTGGTGTTTTGAATGTTAAGTGTTGATTATCTTCCGAGGGCATAAGTTATCTCGTACAGACATGGGTAGACATTCTGCGAAGCGTCGCTCTGTCCCTGCGTATGTGGCACGATGAGGCGCACTTTCGCAATTTCTTCACCCTTCGGTATGCGTCCGAGGTTGATGTACGACAATGGTACGAGCCATCCCGACGGCACAGCCTGCGAGCTGTAGCGGTTGTACATGAGGCTCTCACCGCTGATGAACGACGCTGTGAAGGTGCCCGATGTGTTCTTCACAGTCATCTTGTCCACCTGCCAGTTGTACTGCAGGATGTTTGTGAGTTGTAAAGCCGAGTCGCCTTCGAGTATGTTGTACTCTTTGAAACGACACAATACGGTGGCTGTCTCGCCTGGTTTGAGGCTCGCACCCTCGCCCTTGCGCACAATCTGCATATATACGCCGTTGCTTTCGAAGAGTACGTACTCGTTCTTCGTGGTGTCGGTGGTGAAGCCCTGCTCTTCAAATTTTGCCTCAGATATCTTTTGTATCTTTTGGTTTGAGATGTATCTGTTTATGGCGTTGCGTTCCTTTTTCTTCATGTCAGCGTATGTCACGCTGTCGCTACACGAAACGAGAGTCACGACAGCGAGCAGTGTCATGATGATAAGATTGAGTTGCTTCTTCATTCTTGTATTTCTGTTTGTTATTGGTTATTGTCGTTTCCTATTTGTTATTGTCGTTCTCTACTTGTTCTTTCCTGCTCTTGGGCAGTGGTCCCCATCCAGTGAGTGCGCCCTCGTAGTAGGCGAACGCTTCTCTCACCACCTTCTCTGCTTCGGTGAGCGAGCAGTTGAGTCGTCCGCCGCTTGCGTTGAGGTGTCCGCCTCCGTTGAAGAAATCCTCCGCCATCTTGTTGCATGGGAAATTGCCCACCGAGCGTAGACTTACCCAGATGAGGTTATCGCGGCGGTCGTCTTCGCGTAGCGACACGGAGAGCTTCATACCCTTGATGCGCAGCGGTTCGTTGACAAGTCCTTCAGCGTCGCCCTTGATAAAGTGGAAGTCGCGCATATCGCGTCTTGAGATGGTGAAGTAAGATGCGTGAAGGTCTGAGAAGACGTTCAGCTTCTGACTCATCAGATAGCCACGCAGACGTATTGCCCACTGACTGAAGTTGTTGAACACGTTGCGGTATATGCGATCCTTGTCGATGCCTTTGGTGAGCAGCTGACTGATGATGAAGAATATCTCGGGCTGTGTGGAGTTGTAAGTGAAGCCGCCCGTGTCGGTCATCATGCCGCAGTAGATATTCACGGCGCACTCTTTCGACATCTCCTCGAACTTGCCCAGCTGCCAGATGATGCGGAACACGAGCTCCGATGTGCTCGACATGTTCGGGTGCGACACGGTGAGTACGGTTTCCATTCGTGGATTGAGATGATGGTCGATCATCACCTTCTTGGCTGGCGAAGCGTCGAGCGCATCTTTCATCTCGTCTACGCGGTCGCTGCCGTTGAAGTCGAGACAGAATACGAGGTCGGCGTTCTGCAATAGAGTGGTGGCTTGTTCTGTATGTTTGTCGTAGCGCACAATACTGTTCGCCCCGGGCATCCACTGCAAGAAGTCGGGATAGGCATCGGGCGCAACTATTGTTGATGCTTTGCCGCAAGAAGACAAGAAGTTAGCCCAACCGAGTGATGATCCGAGAGCATCACCATCGGGCGACTTGTGGCAGCAAATCACTATGTTCTGTGCGTTTTCTATTATTTCGTTCAGAGTCTGAACCTCTGAATTCGATAGTATATTTATGTTCATATCCATTTAGATGCAAAGGTATTAAAAAATCATGGATATGAACATAAATAAAGTCTTACATTAGTTCTAATTAAATGTTTTTTGCATATTGCGCCATAAAGTGCTTTGCCCATTCGGTGCGGAGCAGCAGGCGTTCGAGTATGAGCAGTGCTACGATGGTGGTAAGTATGCCCAGCAGCACGTCGATGATGTAGTGGTGTGTGGAGTAAACCGCTGTCCACCAGATGCCCATACAGATGAATGCGAATATGCCGATGCAGAGTTTGTGCTGACGACTTATTATGGCGTAGATTGTAGCTACGAGCATATATGCGGCGTGCAGCGAGGGTACGGCAGCGAACACGTTCGAGTTGTTGCAGTAGATGGAGTGGAACACAGGCGCACCGACAAGCGTGTCGAAACGTCCGAGTCCGGCTACGCTGCCCGGCGTGTTAAGCACGGGTGTGAAGCCATGCTCCAGTACGTACCATGGTGGAGCGGCTGGGTGTATGTAATAGCCCACGAAGCCCACGAGGTTGACAAACAGGAAGGCGAGCGAGAAGCGCAGGTACATCTCGCGTTTGCCTTTCAGATAGAGGTATATGGCGAAGCCCAATGGTACCGGCACCCAGCACAGATAGAAGAAGCCAGCCATTAAGTCGGCGAAAGCGCAGTTGTGCAGGTTGAACCACTCGTCTGGGATTAGTGTTCCGGTGGCTGTCGTGATGCCGAAGAGCGACTTCTCGGCCTCGTAGATGCCGCGTGTGTCGATGGGGTTTACTTCGTAGTTGGGCAGAAGGCGCATACCGTCGTAGCTGCACGCGAACACAAGCCAGGGCGTGAGTGCCAAGGCGAGCTTGCGGGTGGGCTTGATGGCAACGAGTATTGCCCAAATGATGATTAGCTTTATGCTGAACATGGTTGGTTTTATTTGTTGTTATCCTTTGCGTTGAGCACCTTGTAGCAGTGGATGACGCGCCAGAAGGCAGTGATATTAGCGAGTACGGCGATGATAATCATCGGCACCACGAGCACCCACACATTGGCGCATACGCCACAGAAGATGGCTCCGACCGCCGTTACCACTACTCGCTCAGGGCGCTGCATAAGCCCAACCTTGCACTCTATGTCCAAGCCCTCGGCACGAGCGCGTACATAGCTCACCATCACCGAGCCTACCATTGCTGCAAACGTAACTACGCCTGCCCATTCCCATTCGTTCTGCTGCATCAGCAGGTAGTAGCAGATGCCGAAGAGTGTGCAAAGCTCGCTATAGCGGTCGAGCGTAGAGTCCCAAAGGGCACCGAACGTCGATGACATGCCGCCCATACGAGCCAGTCTGCCGTCCATCATGTCGAACAGGCCGGCGAAGAGTATTACGCCACCAGCCCATCCAATCCATGCGAAAGCATCTGTTTCTGCGACCTCGGCAGCGTAGATGAACATAGCCGTAGCTACGAGGTTGAGCACAAAGCCTGTTGTGGTGATGAAGTTGGGAGTAATGCCAATCTTTATCATGCCTTTAATGATAGGGTTGATAATGACATAGATAACCTTTTGCAAGAAATCCCTGTAGTTCATATTCTTTTATTTTTTTGTTTTAAATGTTTGTTATTTCTTTATATAAAGTATTCTATTCGTTCGCATGATTGGCGCGGAATACGAATGTGCGTTGTAGATGATAGTTCCAGAACACTGCTACAAAAGCAGCCACGATGGTTTTCGATATGATGTAGTTTACTCCGCTTAACTCTGTCAGCTGCCATGTTCCGAAGGTGTTTAGCACGATGCTGCCTATCCATACGAACAGATAGCGCATCGCCATGTACTTCTTCTTCATTCCTGTTGCGTGGAACACCCAACGATAGTTGATGCCACAGTTGGTGATGCCGCCACACACAGCACCGATGAACGTGGAGTAGCCGTACCACACGCCCGCAAAGCTTGTAAGTATCAGCGTTATGCCGAAGTCCACTGCCGATGCTACCCATGCTGAGCATTGCGCTTTGCCAAACATGATTGCTTTTTCTTTTGTATTATTCATCGGTGGGCGTACTTAAATTAAGAAGATATTATTTATATATTATTAATGTGTAAATATCGTATATATGTTGCGTTGTGACGCAATAGTATGCAAAATTAGTAGAAAAATATTAAAAGGCAAAAAGTTTTCTTGCCTTTTTTAATAATTGTATATAACTTTGCAAGATGAAACGGCTATAGGTTTGTAAATGCTTTATATAGTGGTGTTTATGACCATTTTCTTTGAACAATAGGATAAATATATACAAAGTAGTAAGGTGAAGAGGTTTTTTAGTATTACATTTCTTTTATTGGCTTTGGTGATTTCGGTCAAAGCCCAGATTACAGGCGAAATTTACGACTCCGATGGTTATCCGATACCATTGGCAAGTGCTATATATAAGGGGCATCATGTGGCAGAAGCGAGCGATTTGGACGGTAAGTTCAAGATTGCGCGTCATAATGGTTGGGAGTTGACATTTAGTTCGGTAGGCTTTCAGCCGCAGACCATCAAGGTGACGCCCAGCACCCCGTCGCACCTGAAGATTGTGCTGAAGGAGGATGCGCACAGCCTTGGCGAGGTAGTTATAAAGCAGAAGCGCGAGCACTATTCGCGTAAGAACAACCCAGCGGTTGAGCTTATGAAGCGCGTCATCGCTGCCAAGAAGCGCAGCCACCTGGACAACTACGACTACTATCAGTACAATAAATATCAGAAGATAACCTTCTCGCTCAACGATATAAAGCCTGCCGACCTCGATTCGGGCAAGTTCTTCAAGAAGCGTGCCTACGTGAAGGAGCAGATAGAGACTTCGCCATACAACGGCAAGCTCATCCTGCCGGTGAGCGTTGACGAGACGGTTACTCAGCACATCTACCGCAAGGACCCGAAGGTGGAGAAGGACATCATTAAGGGTCAGCGTTCGGAGGGCGTGAACAACGTTCTTCAGACAGGCGATATACTCAACACCCTCCTCAAGGAGGTGTTCACCGACGTGGATATCTACGACGACCACATGCGCCTGTTGCAGTATCAGTTCACGTCGCCAATCGGCGAGACAGCCATCTCGTTCTACCGCTTCTATATACAGGATACGGTGTACGTCGACCGCGACCTCTGCTATCATCTCGAGTTTATACCGAACAACCAGCAGGACTTCGGTTTCCGTGGCGAGCTCTACGTGCTTGCCGACTCAACGCTGCACGTGAAGCGCTGCTCGTTCACGCTTCCGAAGAAGTCGGATGTCAACTTCGTGAACAACATGAAAATCACGCAGGAGTATACAAAGCTGCCCAATGGCGAGTGGGCATTGTCGGTTGACGACATGGCTGCCGAGATGAAGCTGCTCGGAGCCAATATGCTCGTCACCAAAGCCACGCGCTACAACGACTACGCCTTCGACGAATTGCCCTCGAAGCTCTTCCGTGGCAAGGCAAAAACCGTGCATGAGGCTGACGCTATGATACGCGACGATGAGTTCTGGGCTAAGTACCGCACAGTGGAACTCTCGCACGGCGAGTCGTCGATGAAGGCATTCATCCACCGCATTGAGCAGTCGAAGAACTTCAAATGGATACTCTTCGGTCTGCGTGCTTTCGCCGAGAACTTCGTAGAGACGGGCACGATGCGCAAGAAGTCGAAATTCGATATCGGACCAGTTACCACTATCATATCTAACAACTTTGTCGATAACTGGCGCTTCCGCTTGAGCGGACGCACCACAGCCAACCTCTGCAAGCACCTCTTCTGGAACGGCTACTACGCATACGGTACGAAGTCGAAGAACCACTACTACGGTACGGAGGTGACCTATTCGCTCAACGCCAAGAAGAATGTGCCGTTCGAGTTCCCGCAGCGCAACATTATCTTCGAGACAGGCTACGACGTAATGTCGCCTGCCGACAAGTTCCTCATCCATAACAAGGATAATATGTTCATGTCGTTCCGCACGCAGAAGGTAGACCAGATGTACTTCTACAACCGTCAGAAGCTCTCCTTCGTGTACGAGACCGACTGGGGACTCTCGTTCCACACGTCGCTCAAAGCCGAGAGCAACGAGCCGACGGGCGACCTCGCCTTCATCAAGATGCCTGGCGCAACGTTCAACCCAGCCCCCAACGGCAAGGAGTACGTGCGACAGATACGCACCACCGAGGCACGGCTGATGCTGCGTTACTGCCCCGGACAGACCTTTATCAACACTAAGCAGCACCGTTGGCCCGTCAATCTCGACGCGCCGGAGTTCTCACTCAGCCACACCACCGGTGTGAAGAACGTGCTCGGCGGTCAGTACAATCTCAACTACACTGAGGCGAAGATATACAAACGCTTCTGGTTGGGCTCGTGGGGATATGTTGATACCCACTTGGACGGAGGCGTACAATGGAACAAAGTGCCGTTCCCGCTGCTTATAATGCCGCCCGTCAACATCACCTTCCTCGAGTGGGAGGGCACGTTCTCGATGATGAAGAACATGGAGTTCCTCACCGACCGCTATGCCTTTGCGTCAGTGGCGTGGGATATGAACGGCAAGCTGCTCAACCGCATACCGCTCATAAAGAAGCTGAAGTGGCGCGAGTACATCTCCGTAAAGGGCATGTGGGGTTCGCTCACCGATAAGAACAACCCACTCTTGCAACGCAATCAGAACGACCGGATGCTCTTCCAGTTCCCGAGTGGCGCACGCGAGTTCAGAAACAACGAGCCGTATTGGGAAGTGACTGTAGGTGTGCACAACATCTTCAAGCTGCTCGCCATCGACTACGTCCGCCGTATGAACTATCACGGACCTGGCATAAAGAAGAACGGTGTGCGCTTCGGATTTATGCTTAGCTTCTAACTGGAAAAGGTGTTCAGAAGACGCAGTACCATCGGTACAGATACAAAAAAGAGGTTGGCGCAGGATGCTGCCAACCTCAATGAATCGATTTCGTAATAGACGAAATCTCTAAAATGATATCGCAAATATATAGCTTTCCGTCGAACATAGCAAGTTTTTAAGACTAAAAAGTTGGTTTTTTAACAATTCGCACCTGTTTGACTGGTTTTAGCCCAACAAAAGTATAGGTATCCGGCGCCGAAATATCAACATTCCGATGCCGAAAGTGTTGCGAAAGTCATCGGACACCGAACGGAATCCGATCGGGCGGCGGACGGAATCTGATCGGGTGGCGTACGGAATCCAATCGGGTGGCGGACGAAATCCGATCGGGTGGCGAACGAAATCTATGAGAAAAGCTTAACTTGAAACAAACAAAACAATGGGAAGAAACAAATACTCGCAGAGCGAATTTGACGCAATAGCGCGACTTCTGAGTCTGAAAGGTTCAGCCAATCGTGCTAAACAGAAAGAGATACGCCACCAGTTGCGCGTGGGTTACGAGTTCAATATCTCCGACTTCAACGAGCCGGGCAAGGCGTTCGGCTTGAAGGAGCTGCTCGATGCGCGTCAGCGCGGAGCCATCCTTATCCTCGACGACCGCACCATCGCCGACATGAAAGCGAAGCGTCAGCGCGACCGCGAGCGCGACGAGGCGTTGCGCCAGCAGGAAGCCGTGGCTGCAGGCGAGCAGACCGACTGGAAAGAAGCCATGAAGCAATGGGAAGACTGGGAGGCGCAGGAGATTGCGAAGATTGACAAGTGATGGCTCAAGACAATTAGAACACCGCTGCCGCTGAGCGTATCTTGCTTAAAATAGCCTCCATACGATTATCGCGGCGTGCGGTCTGTAGGCTGTATTCGCCCTGCATATTCACAAGCATACATGCCTTTATGCCAAGAGCAGCTTCGATACGTAGAGCATAATCGGTAGTGACGGGGCGTTTGCAGTTGAGGATTTCGTTCAGTACCGTGTACGAGCAGTCTATTATGGAGGCAAATTTGCGTTGTGATATGCCACGTGCCTCAATCTCGTCTTTTATTATTTCGCCAGGGTGAACTGGGGTTGACGGAACAAGATTGTTTAAAGAGTATATTTTCAGATCTTTCATATCGTTTCTTACTTGTAATGATTACTAATGTCTAACAGATGACATACTTTTATAGTTATGTCCTCTGAGTTGTCGTTTACTATAAATTCCAATCTGTATTGTCGTCCACATCTTACAGAAGAAATGCCTTTTTTGTCGCCCACAAGAACCTCATAGTTTAGCGATTTGAATACATACAAATCCTCAATGCGCTCTGCATTCGCCAATATGACGACTGCTTTCTGATAGCTACGCACAACTTCTGGCTGAAATCGGTGCTTTTTATCATTTGTTTTGCCGTTGAAATATAAGTCAGATAAATATTCCTTGTCAAACACTATATTCATGTCGCAAAGGTAATATATTTATTCAATATTCGCAAATCTGCGAACACTTTTTGTTTTATCTGCTACTTTTTTTTCTCGTGCCTAATGTTTTTTGCTATTAACTATCTATCTCTTATGTTTTTTTCTTATATTTGCATAGTATAAGGTATATACCAATTTGTAAAGAACAAAACATAACGAGTTATGAAAAGAACGATAATTGCCACATTCATAGCCATGCTGCTGTTGCCGATGGCGGCAATGGCAGACTCATACACATCGCTTTGGAAGAAATACGACGGCGCGGTGAGGAAGGATCATCCGCAGACGGTGCTGAAAGTGCTTGCGCAGATAAGCGGCAAGGCGGAGAAGGAGCGTGCCTACGGACATCTGCTCAAGGCGCAGGTGGCGCAACTCGACTGGCTGTCGCAGCTCTCAAGAGACTCTATTCCGGTGGTTGCCGAACGTCTGAAGAGCTGTGGCGATGCTGCCGAGCGTAAGGGCGACCTTGTGCTGGCTGCCGTTTATCAGTCGGTGATGGGCAAGATGTACACCCAGTATCGCTATGCTTTCGACGACGCAAAGGAGCTTGGTGCCGAGTGCTTCCGTCGCTCTATGGAGCATCCCGAGGCGTTGGCTGCGGCTTACTGCACCAGCTATGTGCCGTTCGTCGAGGACGGTGTCGACTCGAAATACTACTACGACGACATGCTCCACATCATCGGCATCGCTGCCGGCGACTACCGCGGTATGCACGACTACTACGCTGCGCACGGCAAGCGCGAGGGAGCCTGTCTCACCGCTCTGCAGATGGTGAAGCAGAAGCACCGCAACGCCCAAGGCACACGTGTGAAGAAGTCGAAGTATATCATGTCGCTCGACTCGCTCATCAACGAGTACAGCGACCTCGTGGTGTGTGGCGAAGTGGCAATAGCTCGCTACGAGTTCATGAAGAACGCCGAGGATGTGACAGCCGAGGAGAAGAACAACTTCATCAACTACGCCCTTACTAAGTGGGGAGCATGGACACGCATGAACATACTGCGCAATGCTCAGCGCAGGCTGACACTGCCGTCCGTTCACGCTATGCTTGGCAACGAGATAGCTCTGCCGGGCGTGACACGCAAGGTGATTGTCATGGGGGTAAACAACGTGGGCGAGCTGCGCCTTACGGCAAGCCGACTGGACATCACCGATGCTGATACGCACAACCTCAACAGCGATAAGGACTATGCCCGTTTGCGCCGTCACATCGTAGCCGACGAGACACCTTCTACAGACGTGCGCCGATATGTCGGACTGCCGCCTTACAAGACCGTGAGCGACACGCTTGAGATTACAGGGCTGCGTTCGGGCTTCTATCTCGTAGAGCTTTCTACCGACAATGTCAACGTTCCGGTTGAACGCAGCCTGCTGCGCGTTTGCAATATCTATCCGCTCATAGAGGCTCTGCCCGGCAACCGCTACCGCATCGCAGTGGTCAACGCCACAACGGGCGAAGCTGTGCCTGGCGCAAAGGTCTCGATGAAATTTGCGAAGGACACCGCCAAGGACATCCAGCTTGAGTCGCACTACGAGTGCGACACCAACGGCGAGGTGATTATCGACTTCGACGGCCGCGAGCCAGAGTCTTACTCAATATCCACTGCCGACGAGCCAGCCTTCCCCGTAACGCCTATCAACGACAGGTTCTATTACCGTAAACGGAGTAGCGAGAGGGTAACGACCTCAACCGTCATCTACACCGACCGCAGTATATATCGCCCTGGTCAGACCGTACACGTAGCAGCAATCGCTTATAAGTATTACGGCGACAGTCAGCGTGGCGAAGTGCAGAAGCAGCAGACCATGTCACTCACGCTACGCGATGCCAACTATGAAGAGGTGGCCACGACTACTGTCACGACCGACGAGTACGGTATGGCTGCTGCCGACTTCATCCTGCCGCAGGTCGGAAAAACCGGAACCTATACGTTGTGTAGCGACAGCGACGGTGGAGCGTACTGCTATTTCACCGTCGAAGAGTATAAACGCCCGACGTTCAGCGTGGAGATAGAACAGCCTGCTGTTAGCTATGCTGCCGGCGACACTGTGCGCCTTGCTGCCACGGCAAAGAGTTTTGCCGGTGTGCCTGTGCAGGGAGCGAAGGTGAGGGTGGAGGTAGTGCGCCAGCCGTCACACTTCTGGCGTTGCAGGACTTATGCCAATATGCCCGACGACAATGAGGCGACTACCATTTATACCGACACCTTACAGACCGCGGGCGACGGAGCGTTCACGGTGAAGGTGCCTATAATAATGCCCGAACAGTACGATGAGTCGGTAAAGCGATACTTCAATTTCGTCGTTACGGCTTACGTCACAGATGTCTCGGGCGAGACGCAGAGCGCAGAACTGTCGCTCCCATACAGCGACCGCCCCACATTGCTCACCTGCGACGTGCCCGAACAGACACTCGCCGACGACCTGCGCACCATAAAGTTCGCGTATCTCAATAACGCCGGCGAACCTATTGACGGCGACGTGACCTATTATATCGACAACGACCGCTACACATGCAAGGCTAACACCGAGGTAGCGTTTGACGGAAAATCGCTCGCGTCGATGCGCCACCGCCTCGTGGCTTACTGCGGAACGGACACCCTGACGCAGTCGTTCGTCACCTTCACGCTGCAAGACCGCCGTGCGCCGATCGAGACACACGACTGGTTCTACGTGTCAGCGCGACAGTTCAAGAGCAAGTCGGCTCCTGTCTTCGTGCAGCTCGGCTCGAGAGACAGCATACAGCACATTGTCTACACGCTCATTGCCGGCGATAAGATTATAGAGAACGGCAGAGCCGACTTGCGCAACGAGGTGCGCACTCGTGCGATAACATATAAAGAGGAGTGGGGCGACGGCATCACTCTCTCCGTAGCGTGGGTGAAGAACGGCAAGGCATATCTGCATACGGCGCGCATAGAGCGTCCGCAGCCCGACACACACCTCAACATCAAGTGGACAACCTTCCGCGACCGACTCGTGCCAGGACAGCGTGAGACCTGGACACTGAACATTACTAACCCCGACGGTACACCGGCAAAGGCGCAACTGATGGCTACGCTCTACGACAAGTCGCTCGATCTGTTGAGACAGCATAGCTTTACGTTGAGTCTGCCTACGTATAACCATGTGCCGTGGCTCTCCTGGAAGGCATACCGCTGCATCAAACTGCTCTTGTATAGCGAGATGCCGATGAAGTTCCTGTACGAACCGTCGATAGACTTCAGTCATTTCTACGACGTTGCGCGCTACGTAGTAGCGGAAGAGTTGTGCTGTGTCACACGCTCTGACAATGCGAAGATGTATTCAAAGGCTGCCGTTTTGGAAAAAAGAGAGGCTTCTGATGCAGCAGAGGTAGGCGGTGAAGATACAAAGACAACCATTGCAGGGGTACGTCAGAACTTCAGTGAGACGGCATTCTTCTTCCCCGGACTGCTTACCGACGACAAGGGCAACGTGCAACTGCAGTTCACGCTGCCCGAGAGTGTCACCACATGGCAGTTACGTGCCCTCGCTCACGACGAGGCGATGAACAACGGCACAATCAGTGCTACGTCCGTAGCGAAGAAGACCGTTATGGTTCAGCCCAATATGCCGCGCTTCGTGCGTCGGGCAGACAAGGGTGTGCTCTCTACGCGTATCTTCAACACTTCCGAAAAGCAGGTCGGAGGCACGGTGCGCCTTGCGTTCCTCAACCCCGAAACCGAAAAGGAGGTATGGCATAATGACATGAAGTTCATGGTAAAGGCAGGCGAAACATCAGTTGCCGACTTCGCTTTCGATATGTCGAAGATTGAGAACGACGGACTCCTTGTGTGCCGCGTGACAGCATCCGGTCGCGGATTTAGCGACGGCGAACAGCACTACCTGCCCGTTCTGCCCGACAAGGAGGTGGTTACAAACTCGCAGGCGTTCACCATGAACGAGCCTGGAAAACTGAATATCGACCTCACAAAGCTCTTCACGGTGGCTGATAAGAGCAACCGACTCACAGTAGAGTACACCAACTCGCCCGAGTGGCTGCTGATACAGGCACTGCCGTCGATGACCGCTGTTGAGGGCGACAACGCCATATCGTTGGTATCGTCGTATTTTGCCAATAGCATCAGTAACTTGTTGATGAATTCGTCGGACGCGATACGCAACATGGTCGAGCTTTGGAAAGAGGAGACAACGATTGGCGTAGATGAATTGCCGCTAAAGAGTAAGCTCGAGGGCAATGCCGAACTGAAGCAGACATTGCTCAGCGAGACACCATGGGTGGTGGATGCTACACGCGAGACGGAGCAGAAGCTGCGACTGATGGACTACTTCGATCCGGCTATAACGTATTTGCGACTCTACGACGACTTCTCGCGACTCTCTAAGCTGCAGAACACCGATGGTTCGTTCTCGTGGTGGCAGGGCATGACTGGCTCGCCATACATGACGCAGAGCGTGCTCACAACGCTTGCGCGACTCGATAAGATGATGGACGTGCAGCCTGAGGTGAAGAGCATGATGGATGCGGCGTTCCGTTTCATGGACAAGCATATAGCACAGGAGGTGAAGGCGATGAAGGCAAGCAAGGACGTAAAGAACCTGCGTCCGAGCGAATTGGCTGTGGAGTATCTCTATGCTACGACTCTCGCAAAGCGCGAGCTCAAGGGCATGGTGAAGGACAACGCCAATTATCTCTTGAGGCTGCTCGCTCGGCAGACAGCGCAGTTCTCTATATACGGAAAGAGTGTGGCAGCCGTGGTGCTTGCCGGCAACAACTACCATGCTGAGGCTGCCGACATGGTGCAGAGCATAAAGGAATATACTGTATATAAGGAGCCAATGGGACGCTACTTCGACACACCGAAGGCACTCTACTCATGGTTCGACTACCGCATTCCGTCGCAGGTGGCTGCTATAGAGGCGTTGCAATCGGTTGCTCCGAACGATGTGCAGACCGTGAACGAGATGAAGCAATGGCTACTGCAGTCGAAGCGTACACAGGCTTGGAACACACCTATCAACTCTGTGAATGCTGTCTATGCGTTCTTCGGTGGCGATTGCTCATCGCTCGCTGCCAACAAGCCGATGGCTGTGCTGAAGCTCAACGGTCAGAAACTCGACATGCCGAAGGCTACAGCTGGTTTAGGCTATGTGAAGACCTCCAAGAGTGGCAGCCGGATGAAGACGTTGAGCGTAGAGAAGCCGGCTGAAGGCACGTCGTGGGGCGCAGTATATGCCCAATTTGAGCAGCCTACAGCTGATGTGGCTGACGCTGCGGAGGGCATGAGCGTAGTGCGCGAGGTGCTGAAGAATGGCAAGAAGATAAGTACTGACGGCGCAACTCTCGCCGTTGGCGACCGCATAACGGTGCGCATCACCATAAAGGCGGAGCGCGACTACGACTTCGTGCAGCTCGTCGACCGCCGTGCTGCCTGTCTGGAGCCGCTCGGTCAGCTATCGGGCTACAACGGAGCCTACTACTGTGCGCCGAAGGACAACACCACGAATTACTACTTCGACTGCCTCTCGAAGGGAAAGCACGTCGTTGAGACCGAGTACTACGTAGATCGTAAGGGTATTTATCAGACAGGCACGTGCACAGTACAGTGTGCTTATAGTCCGGAGTTTGCAGCACGCACTAAGGCTATCGTGCTGAGTGTGAAATAGGTGTTGAGATGGTGAGGTGTTGAGATGGTGAGATGTTTGCGAAACTTAAAAAATAACACACACAGATGAAAAAGATATTTATTAGTGTCGCACTTTTGACGATGCCGCTCTTCGGAGCAATGGCGCAGAACATAGTGGCGACAAACGAGATAATCGACTGCGGACAGGTGATGTATCAATCACCTGCCACCGCCGATTTTGAAGTGGTTAACAAGTCGGACAAGCCCGTCCGTATCATCGATGTGCGCACCAGTTGTGGCTGCACCAGTGTGGCATATCCGAAGGACAGAATAGAAGCAGGCGACAAGTTCATGGTCAGCGTCACTTACGATGCCGAGACGATGGGCCACTTCGACAAGTACGTCGGTATATATAGCGAGGGTGCAGACAAGCCATTGATGCTGCGCGTGCGTGGCAACGTGGTGCGCGAGATGGTCGACTATGGAGGCAACTACAACTTCATGCTGGGCAATATCAAGTCCGACTGCAACGACGTGGAGTTCGACGATGTGAACCGTGGCGACCGTCCGCAGAAGAAGATACACATCTTCAACGCAACGAGCACAACGGTGCAACCCGTGGTGATGCACCTTCCGCAGTATCTCACAGCAGATGTGTCACCCTCGAAGATTGTATCCGGTCATAGCGGCATTATCACTATGACACTCGACTCGCGCAAGCTCGGCGATATGGGACTGACGCAGACTTCGGTGTTCCTCGGTGCGTTCCCGGGCGACAAGGTGAACCGCGAGAAGGAGATAAGCGTCTCGGCAGTGCTTCTGCCCAAGTTCGACAACCTCACAGCGCAGCAGCTGGCTAATGCACCGAAACTCTACCTATCCACCGTAGAGCTTAACCTCGGCAAGTTCGACACGAAGAAGAAACTGAAAGGCGAGGTGATAATACGCAACGATGGCAAGTCGGAACTGAAGATAAAGAGTCTGCAGATGTTCACCGTGGGCTTGCAGGTGTCGCTCAACAAGCAGACGTTGCAGCCAGGTGAGTCGGCTAAGCTGAAGGTGACTGCGGAGAAGAAGTTGCTGAAGACCGCACGCTCTAAACCGCGTGTATTGATGATAACCAATGACCCCGACCAACCGAAGACAACCATTAAAATTGTAGCAGAATAGGCTCTGTACACGTTACTATAATAAGAAAGGTATTACGATCGTAATTGTAGCAGAATGGATTTAACAATAGAGATAGACGAGGGTAGCGGCTTCTGCTTCGGAGTCACTACCGCCATAAAGAAGGCGGAGGAGGAACTTGCCAAGGGCAATGCACTCTACTGTCTGGGCGACATCGTACACAACGGCATGGAGGTAGAGCGACTGCACGAGCAAGGACTCGTCACCATTAATCACGACGACCTACGCCAGCTGCACGACGTGAAGGTGCTGCTGCGTGCGCATGGCGAGCCGCCGGAGACCTACGCCTTAGCGCAGCAAAACAACATAGAGATAATAGATGCCACATGTCCCGTGGTGTTGGCACTGCAGCGGCGCATCAAGCGCCAGTACGACACGGCACCCGATGCGCAGATCGTCATCTTCGGCAAGCGCGGACATGCCGAGGTGCTCGGCTTGGTGGGGCAGACTGCGGGCAAGGCTATCGTGGTGGAGAAGGTGGAGGACGTGGAGCGCCTCGACTTCTCGCGCGACATCTACTTGTATTCGCAGACCACGAAGTCGCTCGACGGCTTTCATCGCGTCATCGACTACATACAACAGCACATTGAGGAGGGTGCCACGTTCCGCAGTTTCGACACTATCTGCCGACAGGTGGCTAACCGTATGCCGAACATCGCAGCCTTCGCCTCGCGCCACGACCTCGTTCTGTTCGTATCTGGACGCAAGAGCAGCAATGGCAAGGTGCTCTTCAACGAGTGTCGCAGCGTGAATGTGCGTAGCTATCAGATAGAGAGTGCCGACGAGATAGATATGTCGTGGTTTACCGACGATGTGCACACGGTGGGCATCTGCGGTGCTACAAGCACTCCGAAGTGGCTCATGGAGCAGTGTAAGGAGCGCATCGCGCAGTATAGATAGACTGCCTCTCCGATGCGCACCGACCGTTGTGGATGTCTGCGCCGACCGTTGCGGATGTCTACGCCGACCGTTGCGGATGTCTGCGCCGACCGATGCGGATATCTGCGCCGACCGATGCGGATGATAGAAATTGAGGTATAAGAATTATTGCTGTCCACTAAAACTTTTCAAATAAAATAAATTAGGGCTGACACTTCTCACGAAGTATCAGCCCTTTTAGTTACATTTGTTTCTTGGAAATATTAATTCAAGTAACCATGAACAAAGGCACACATTTTAACGGACAACCGATGTATGGGCAGCAATAGTTTTTTTAATGCAATTAACGTCTTTTATGTATAATGATTGGCTATATTAGAAAGAGTGTTGTATTTTTGCAAATAAACCGTTGCAGTTCGTTCTTATGGAACGCAAGATGAATGTCGGTCCTCAGGCAGGAAAGACCATGCAGGTTGCTCACCCTCGCGCAAGTACTTCACGCTGACCGACGTTACCTACGAGCAGACGACCGCCAAGCCCAAGAAAGGCAAGACCGAACCAACGCCAAAACTCAATGGAGGCGGTAGTTCAAGCGGTGACGACGGTCTTTAAATCAAGTTTTCGGAGTGATTGCCTCTTTCGGTATTCGCTCCGTGCCAATATTACATTAAAACTATGAACCCTAATAAAAAGAGGAATTATGAAACAGACAATTAACCCCATTGGGCAGGAAATCAATACTTTAGGTAAGGTGATTAACAACAAGGAACTTATGCTTGTACACCTGCATCTGAAAAGCGGAGAACAAATACCCTCACACGACCATAAAGGACAGGAAGTATTCTTCACCATTGTGGCAGGAACTGTGGAGGTTGCTCTTGACGATACAGAGATACATCGTATCAGCACAGGCACCGTTCTACATTTCCCCGGCGAAGCTCATGTAGGCGTAAATGCCATAGAAGAGAGTGATTTTTTTGTTTACCTCATCAACAGACAATAACGTTATGGATATGAAAAAACACCTGCCGAGTGCAGACCTTGAGAAACTCGGTAAAATACTCGAGATTAAAGAGGCATACCAACGAGGAGATATTTCATTGGAAGAGGGTAGAACCCGAATAAGAGAGCAAATTGGGGAAATCCGCCCTTATGAAATTGCATTGGCAGAACAGGAACTCAAAACCATAGAAGAGAACGAGTGCCGCAAGGAGGATATTCAAAAAATGATTGAGCTGTTTGATGAAGTGATGGACACCAATCGCCCAAATCTTCCTCTCAACCACCCTATCATGTGCTACTACAGAGAGAACGATGAAATGCGTCGCCACATGCTCGCCATAGAAGACCTTGTACAATATCCGATTATCAAGAATCAGTGGCTCGAATTGTACGACCAAATAGCGGCTTTTCGTACTCACCTTTCGCGTAAGCAGAACCAGCTCTACTCCATACTCGAACAGAAAGGATTTGACCGCCCCACGACTACGATGTGGCTGCTCGACGACTTTGTGCGAGACGAAATACGCGATGCTAAAAAACTTATTGAGGAAGACAAAGAAGAGGAATTTTTGGCGATGCAGTCTACCATTGTGGCAGATGTGCTGGATCTTTTACAGAAAGAAGAATCTGTACTCTACCCAACTGCTTTGGCAATGATTACTCCAGAAGAATTCGAACAGATGCGTTCGGGAGATTACGAAATTGGCTTTGCATGGATTGATGTAGAAGGATTCCAAAATACAGACAAAACAGAAACCCAGCCCACAACAGTCCCTGACGGTTTCGCCTCAGAACTATCTGCGCTTCTTAGTAAATATGGGCTGGGAGGAGGCGGTACAGACCGAGTTTTCGACGTTACAACAGTCAAACTCTCCCTCGAACAAATCAACCTCATTTACAAGCATCTTCCTGTAGATATATCTTATGTAGATGAAAACGAACTCGTTCGCTTCTATTCAGATACCAACCACCGCATCTTCCCACGCAGCAAGAATGTTATCGGACGTGATGTGAAAAACTGCCACCCACGCACCAGTGTTCACCTCGTTGAGGAAATTATTGCCAAATTCCGCTCGGGAGAGCAAGATAGCGTAGATTTTTGGATTAACAAACCCGGTGTGTTCATCTATATTTATTATGTAGCCGTGCGTGATGCAGAAGGACGATTCAGAGGCGTACTCGAAATGATGCAAGATTGTAGTCGCATTCGTGAGCTTCAAGGTTCACGCACGCTGCTGACATGGTCAAATGACACACAAGGGGTAAAATCAATGGAGGATCAAAATTCTACTTCAGATGATACACCTGCTACAAAAGAAAACTCGACAATAGAACTCTCTGCCAACACTCGCTTACAGGATTTGTTCAAAATTTACCCACAGTTACGGAAAGATTTGCCAAGCATGAACTCTGCTTTCAAAATGCTCAATTCGCCTCTTGCACGCATCATCATTCCTAAAGCAACCATTGCCATGATGAGCGAACGCAGTGGCATTTCCCTTGATGACATACTTTTAATATTAAAAAAACTTATTGCTAAATATCAGAGAGAAAAATAAAATTCTTGTTTCCGAATAACAGAAAACAAGAGAGTGCAGATTGCAAACTGCCCCCTCGTTTTTCATTTCAGAGCCGTCTCAACTCACAGTCAAAAGTAACAAGGTGTTTTTCATTGGGGGGTCTTTGCCCCTTTCTTTGTCCGCCTGATGCTCACGAAAGAAAGGAGCGGTTGGCAGATTTGCCGACCGCTTTATTCTGTCTGTTCCTCTTGAACCGTTATCGGGTGAGCCTTGTAATCACTGAAATAATAAAGCAAAAGTTGTAATTTATAAAAACATCAATGAAAAATAGAGAATGCCCTTATTGTCATAAAAAGGTATCCTTAAGAAAATGCATAAAGTATATAATAAAAGGAACAAAGTATTCTACCACTTGTAACCATTGTGGGCAACAATTATGGTTGGAAAAGGAACCGCTACCTTTTATGTATTGTGTTTCTGCAGGTTTTTTTTTAATGTACTTGCCTATGCAATTTTTTCTCTATTATTGTAATCTGGGTTTTATTGATTCTGTTCTGTATTGCCTACCTATTGCTGTTGTTGCAGAAGTGATTTGTTCGATAGTGGTATTGTATAAAATATATTTTAGGAAGTAAGTGCTAACCATAATTTAGTTGATCGCAAGTTGTATTGGATAGCAATAATAAGAAATATGTAGGGTTTCAAGTATAATAAAAAGTCCGACAAGCAATCCTTAGTGGATTAGTCTTGTCGGACTTTTTGTATGTTATGAAAAGGTGTATTCGTTAGAACTTTGCCATCTTGATCGCATCGATAGCGCATTCATCGCCCTTGTTGCCATACTTGCCACCGCAGCGGTCGAGTGCCTGCTGCAGGTCGTTGGTGGTGAGCAAGCCGTAGATGATAGGTATCTCGCTTGTGGTGTTGAGGCGTGCGATGCCTGCCGTTACGCCCTGACAGATGTAGTCGAAGTGAGGAGTCTCACCGCGTATCACGCTTCCGAGGATTATCACGGCGTCGTAGCCTCCGTGGAGCACCATCTGATGAGCACCGTAGATAAGCTCGAAGCTTCCCGGAACGGTCTTGATGTGTATGTTCTCGGGCAGAGCACCATGCTTCTCGAGAGTCTTTACGGCTCCGTCGAGCAGTGCGCCTGTTATCTCCTCGTTCCATTCAGCCACCACGATGCCGAAGCACATGTTGCTTGCGTCGGGGATGGTGGTGATGTCGTACTGTGAGAGGTTATGGAGTGATGTAGCCATATTTGGTTATTCGATTACTCTGAAACGCGCTCGATGTACTTGTCGATCTCTGAGCTCTGTACCAAAGAAGAGTTTACGTACTTCTTCTTGATGTCCTGATAGAGCTTCAGAGCTTCGTCTTTCTTGTTCTGGCTTTCGAGAAGCTTGCCTGCCTGAAGGAGGAATGTAGGCGATATGCTGTTGTTCACGTCGTCAGCCTTGCTGTCTGCCATGTCGGCAGCCTTCTTCAGTGTGCTGATAGCCTTGTCTACGTTGCCTGTCTGTGCGTAAGCGTTAGCGAGAGCAGCTGTAGCGGTCGGGCTTACCATAGCGTCGCCCTTTGTAGAGAACTTCTCAAGGTATGTAACAGCCTCTGTGTACTTGCCGAGGTTGAAGTAGCTCAGACCTGCATAGAGGTTAGCGAGGTTGCCAGCGTCGGTGCTGCTGTAGTCGCTTGCGATCTTCACGAAGCCTACATAGCCTGCACCATCGCCGTTGAGAGCCTTGTCAAACTGCTCAGCGTTGAAGTACTGCTCGCCCTTTGCGATAGCTGTGCTTGCCTTGTCCTCACGCGGACCTGCTACGTAAGCGTTGTAAAGGATAGCACCTGCTACGACGAGGAGGATAGCTACCACACCGATGATTATCTGCTTTTTGAACTTCAAGAAGAAATCTTCTTTGTTGTTGGTGCTCTCTACGTGTGAGTTTGCACCAAAATCAATTTTGTTTGTCATTTGTTATTTTGTTTTTTTATTTTATCGGTTTATAGTTTGCAATGCAACACATTGCGAGGAGCAAAATTACTGATTTTATCTCATATATTGAAATTTATTCTGCCTTTTTTTCTTTTTTCAATAATAAATGGGGTAACTTTGCAGTAATACAACGTGTTGTTTCTATTTATAATGGCGACCCACGGTGGGTCTACATGGTATATAATTACATGATATTACGCAATTTATCCATACTCAATTTCAAGAATATCGGTGAGGCTTCGCTTGAGTTCTCGCCCAAACTCAACTGTTTTCTCGGCAGCAATGGCGAGGGCAAGACCAACTTGCTCGATGCTATCTATTACCTGTCGTTCTGTCGCAGTGCGTTCAATCCAATCGACTCGCAGGTGATAAAGCACGATGCCGACTTCCTCATGCTCGACGCTGCGTATGCTACTGATGAGGAGGAACCTGTGGCAGTGTATTGTGGCATGAAGCGTGGACAGAAGAAACAGCTGAAGCGCGACAAAAAGGCGTACAAGCGTCTTTCGCAGCATATCGGATTGATTCCGCTCATCTTCGTCTCGCCTGCAGATCAAACGCTCATCGCTGGTGGTAGTGAGGAGCGCCGCCGACTGATGGATATCGTGATATCGCAGTATGACAACACGTACATCGATGCTCTTAATAGCTACACGAAGGCACTTCAGCAGCGCAACGCTTTACTGAAGATGGAGCAGGAACCTGATGTTGCGCTGCTTGATATCTGGGAGCAGGAGATGGCACGACACGGTGAGACTATATTCCGTGCGCGTGAGGACTTCGTGGAGCGACTCGTGCCCGTGTTCCAACGCATATATCAGCACGTGTCGGATTGTAAAGAAACGGTGTCGCTAAGGTATGTATCGCACGCGCAGCGTGGACCGCTATTGGACGTTATTCAGCGCGACAGGTTCAAAGACAGAGCTGTGGGCTACTCGCTGCATGGCGTGCATCGCGACGATTTGGAGATGATGCTCGGCGATTATCAGATGAAGCGCGAGGGCTCGCAGGGTCAGACAAAGACATTCGTGCTGGCACTGAAACTCGCGCAGTTCGACTTCCTGCGTCGCACAGCATCGCAGACTACACCGTTGCTACTGCTTGACGATATCTTCGACAAGCTCGACTCGCATCGTGTGGAGCAGATTGTGAAGTTGGTGTCGGGCGACGGTTTCGGACAGATATTCATCACCGACACCAACCGCGAACACCTTGACCGCATACTCGATAGTGTAAGTTACGACTATCGCCTGTTCGACGTGAAGGGCGGCGAGATAGTTCCTCATCAACCGACTAATAAATAAAGTGTATGTTCAGACGTGACGTAAAGTCGATTAACGACTTGCTAAATATGTATCTGCGACGCGAAGGTCTTGAGACTCCTCTGCTGCAGCGGCGTGCTGTAGACGCTTGGGATAAGGTAGTAGGTGCAGGCGTGGCGCGGTACACTGGCGAGAAGTTCATAAAGAACCAAACGTTGTTCGTGAAGATACAAAGTCCGGCACTGCGCCAGGACCTTACGATGATGCGCTCCCAATTGGTGAAGCGTATCAACGAGGCTGTGGGTAGCATGGTGATTGCCGATGTGCGTATTTATTAATAGTATTTGCTGAGTGTTTCAGCATCAATCGCTGCATCCGTAAACACTTCAAGCAGCACAGGGCGATTGCCCTTGCGTGTTAGAAGTTCGCTTATTCCGTGTTGCATTTCTTCCTGATTGTGTGCCGCGATGTACTCCACGTTGTTCTGTGCGCAGATGCCTTGCGCCGTTGTCGTATGGCTTGCACCCACAAAGGTATCAGCCACCGGACTGCGGTGGAGGTTGGGTAGCTGCTTGAAGATACCACCACAGGAGTTGTTGAGCAGCAGTATGCGCAGATTGCCACCTACGCAGTTGTTCCATAGGGCGTTCTGATCGTAGAAAAAACTGAGGTCGCCGATGATGCAGACGTTCAGGTCGTGGTCGGTGAGCGAGAAGCCGGCAGCTGTGGACAGCGATCCCTCGATGCCGTTCACACCGCGGTTGCACCACACGTAATGGTTGGCGTAGATGCAGGCGAGGCGCACGGCAGTGCTGTTGGCGTAGTGGGTATTCACGCATACGGCAGACTCCTCTATCAGCTTCTCGAAGTATTTCACTACCGCCATCTGCGAGTATTCGGGCTCGTATGCGGCAGCGTGGTTTGCCCATTGGCTGAGCAAACACCTCCATTTGTCCAGGAACATCTTTCTGCTCTCCTCGTTACGCCACGCCACTTCGTCGTTAGTGTGTAGGTCGCGGTGTGTATATATGTCGTAGAGCATGGGCATGAGTAGCGCAAGGTTGGCGTTGTCGCACGTCACGATGTGGCGCAACGACATGAGTGGGTCGCTCGCGTGCAGTGGGTCTGCCGTGATGAGACACGACGGAGCCTGTGTCTGTCGCAGCCATCGGCGCGTAGCCTTGCTGACCAGTGTGTCGCCAATATATATAATGTAGTCGGGCGTGTAGTCGGGAGAGAGTTCGGGATGCGCCGTGAGATGCCTCACCGTCTCGTCGAAGTGGATTGTCTCGCCGCTGTTCGATAGCGGTTCGGCGAAAACGACGAAGTGTTTTGACAGCTCGTTGATGTCGAAGACGGAGCATCCGAAGCTGTCGGCAGCCATCTGTCCGACCACTATTAGCGGTCGCTTCGCCTGGTACAGTTCCTGTTGCAGAACTTCGACGGTGGTGTTGGTCAGTGCTGCCTCGCTGTCGAGCATACGGAAGCGTCGCTCCTTCGGCAGTTCGGCAACGTCGAACGTGAAGAGCGGTTCGGTGATGGGCACATTGATAAGCACCGGAGCCGGCTGGCGGAATGTAGCAGCGTGCAAGGCTTCGTTCACAAGACGATTGCAGTACCAACGCTCCTCCTCGGTGCGCGGTTCGGGCAGCGACACGCTTCGACGTACAAACCGATTGAGCGCATCGGGTTGGGGCAGAGTCTGACCGTCGAGCTGGTCGATCCATTGCTGCGGTCGGTCGGCTGCGATAACGATGAGCGGTACGTGCTGATAGTAAGCCTCTGCCACAGCCGGAGCGGTGTTGAGCAGAGCCGAACCCGATGTGACGCATACCACGGTGGGGTGCTTCGTGTTGAGGGCGATGCCCATGGCGTAGAACGCTGCCGAACGCTCATCGGTGATGGGGTGGCAGCGTATCGTGCCGCACTCGTTGAGGTTGTGCACGATGGCAGCATTGCGACTGCCCGGGCACACCACCGCATCCGTCACCCCCCATTCGAGGAGTAGCGATGTGAGTATGTTTATGTTTTCCTTGTTGCTGTACATTATTTCGTTTGTTGTCGCAAATGCTTTATATGTGCTTGAAAAGTTGTCGCATGGTGTTCATCTTCGCCTCCGTCTCCTCCCACTCCGACTGGCATTGGCTGTCCTTCAGCAGTCCGCCGCCGGCATACAGGCGATAGGCAGTGGCTTCGCTCTCGCTCTCTATCTGCATACAGCGCAGCGTGACGAAGAGGCGGGTGTCGCCGTTGGGGTCGAGCAGGCCGGAGAATCCGCTATAGTAGTTGCGCTCTCCCGACTCGTTGTTGATGATGAAGTCGCGTGTGGCATCCTTCGGCATACCACAAACGGCAGGCGTAGGGTGCAGAGCGTTAATAAGATTGCCCAAATGCGCCGTGTCCTTCAGGTGGAAGCGTATATCGGAACGCAAGTGTACGAGGTCGCCGGCGCGCACGGTGAACGGTCCTTCAACGTTTACGTCGTCGCTGAACTGCTCCACGCACTCGGTTATATACGTCTCCACGTAGCGTTGCTCCTTTATATTCTTTGTGCTCCAGTGAATATCGTCCTTGCCTATTGAGCCACCCTCCACGTCGAAATCGAGGTTTGCGCCACTCAGACGCATTGTTCCGGCAAGTGCCATGGTCTGCATTGCGCCGTCGGTGCCGCTGATGAGAGTCTCGGGTGTGGCTATGAGCCATGTGCCGCTACGCTCGGTTGAGAAAAGTGCTACGAACATGCGCGGATAGCGGTGGCAGGCACGTGCAAAGAGCGTGAGCGGGGAGAGTTTCTCCGTAGCGGTGAGTCGCGCACAGCGTGCCAGCACTATCTTCTGAAACGCATCATTCGTCAGCTGTCCGTGGTAATTGTGGAAGTCGACGGCATAGCGTTGGCGTTCCTTCTCGTAGTCGGCATCAAGCAGCATCGCCGATACGCCGTCGTTAGAGCTAAGATACGTTTGCTCGCCATTCTGATTGTCTCCACTAAAGTTCAATTTCGCCTTCTCCCAATCGGTGGGCAACAGGAGTATAGGACAATCATCTGACGGGGTGAACGGAGCGATTACGAAGCCACGCCGTCCGTTCAGTTCGGCGAGCGAAGCAATCTCTTCGGGTTCGGTCGACAGGCGGTTGCGGAAAACGTGCGTAGAGTGAGGCAGACGGAAATATACGTAGCTCATTCTATTTCGGTTTGTTCATCACAAAGTTAGTCACCTCTACCGACGAAATCAGATCGCCTGCCTCGTTACGTATGTCCACGTGCCACTGGTGCAGCGTCTTTCCTTTGTGTAGGATACGCGCAGTAGCCGTCACGGTGTCGCCGTCGAGCACCGCTTTCACGTGACTGCCACTTACGTTGATGCCCACGCATATATTGTTCGGACTGAGCGCAAGCGAGCCTACTCCAGCCAAGTTCTCAGCAAGAGCCAGTGAGGCACCGCCACTAAGAAAGCCGAATATCTGACGATTGCGTTCGTCTACCTTCATGCGACCTTGGCATGTGTCGGGGTCGGGTGTGGAGATGAACTCCATGCCGAGCGTATTAGAGAGTCCATCGCGTTTCAGTAGTAGTTCTTTTATCTTGTCAATGTTCATATCTGTTTGTTGTTAATTTCGTGTGATATACAGTCAATATCCTTCTCTTATGAAGTCGAGTGCCTCGCGTATCTCCTCGTCGGTGGCTGTTTGGTTGATGTGTATGTCGCCGATGTCGTGGAGCAGTGTGAAGTTGATGGTGCCAGACGTGTTCTTCTTGTCGTGGCGCATGAGGTTGAGCAGAGTGGGGTAGTCATCGCATGTGAACGCCACTGCACCGTAGTTCTCGCGTATGAAGCGAGCCGTTTGATGGAGACGGGCGGTTGGAAATCCGGCTTTGCGTGCACTGATGTATAGCTCGCCGATCAAGCCGAATGCTACTGCGTAGCCGTGCAGCAGAGTGTTCTTTGGTGCAGTTCTTGCTCTGGCAAGCGGCAATAGCCGAGCGGAGACAACTGCACCCCCTGGTTGTTGCATTGAGAACTCCTCCAGGGCGTGACCGATGGTATGGCCGAAGTTGAGTGCCTTGCGGATGCCATGCTCGTGTGGGTCGTCGGCAACGATGTGTTCCTTCACGGCGATGGACGCAGCCACCATGCACTGCAGTTCAGCGAGGTCGGGTTGCAGGATGTCGAAGTTGACGTGCTCTGCCCACATCTGTGCGTTGCTTATCAGCGAGTGTTTGAGCATCTCGGCGTAGCCCGAACAGAGGTTTGCGGTGTCGAGCGTGTCGAGGAAGCAAGTGTTGACAATGACGTAGCGTGCGTTGGCGAACGCCCCGACCTCGTTCTTCAGTCCGCCGAAGTTGATGCCCGTCTTGCCTCCCACCGCTGCGTCGACCATGGCGAGCAGCGTTGTGGGGATGTTGATGAAGTTGATGCCGCGCTTGAAGGTGGCAGCAGCGAAGCCGCCGAGGTCGGTCATCATGCCGCCACCGAGGTTCACGAGCATCGAGTGGCGTGTTGCGCCGCCCCGTTGCAGTGCTGTCCACACGTCGGCGAGCGTGGCGAGCGTTTTGTTCGTATCGTCGTGACGTATCGTTATGGTGGTGGCGTTGTGCTTGGTGAGCAGCGCTGCCACCTTCGGCAGGCAGCACTCCTGCGTGATGTCGTCGGTGAGAACGAAGACACGGTCGTGTTCCGTCTCGGCGATGGCTTGCGCCAGGTCGTGCTCTATGTCTTGGGATATTATCACTCGTTGTTGCATAAGTTCCTCATTCTTGTTATGGATTGGCTCGGTGTATTGCCGTCTGCTACGTTTTTGCTCACTTGCTGCCTATCTCCACGCGTGTCTTCTCAAAGCCCATCGACCGCAACATCTGTCCGAACTGCTCCTTGGCGTTCAGTTGTGCAGCAGCGTAGTTCTTCTTTGTGAGGCAGCGTTGGCGCATCTTCTGGACAGCACGGTCGTACATCTCCTTACGGTCTACGCTCGACCACTTGCCCGAGGCGATGAACGAGCGTGTGCGTGTCTCGTCGATGAAGTCGTTGTCGAGCAGTCGCACGGGTGGCAGTTTTGCCACGAGCGTGTCGCCCGACATACTGAGCCATCCCTCTTTAGCGTCCTTCAGGTTGATGCCTAAGCGTAGCGTACCATAATATATGCGCACCAATTCGTCGTTGGAGAATATTCCGCGACGCACGGTGTCCACCAGTTCTTCATCGTTTATCTCGAGGAATGACCACTCGCCGATTTGTTCTATCGAACGTATCATAGTCGGTGTTACGTCAATCTTTTCGTTCTTTACTACATCCGGCACCGTGGTGTTGGTTGTTGTCACGACGGTCTTGATGCTGCTGATCAGATAGACGACGATGCCGACAATCAGCACGACGAATGTCAGTTTCAGCCATATAGATAGAGGTACACGTTTCAGAACCGCCATCAAGCCGAACCTCGATTTGTCAGTATGCGGCGTTGTTTGCTTATCTTGTTTTAGATTGTTCGTTTCCATCCTTTAGCCCTTATTTTATTCGTTCAGTTGTATAGATGTTTATCACCTGTTCGCACCACCATTCTTTTTCTCTATGGTGCTTGCATCCACGAGCTGCTCAACCTCCTGTTGTGTAAAGTTCTTGCGGAAGGAGATGATGATGTTCGGTTCGTCAAAGCCCAACTGGCGCAGCATGGGCACCAGAGCGTTAGTGGCTCCGATGCGTGCCTGCTCGATGATGTTGCTTTTCGCTATGTCCTTGATGATGGCTTCGCGTCCCTGAAGCTCGTAGCTGGCAAGCTCTTCATCGCTGAAGTCGCGTCGCATCAGTGCCACATACTCCTTCACGTCATCGTGGTTGATGCGCGACGATGTGAGCACGATGTGTGGGTCGGGCAGTATCAGCTCTATGTGTGTCGGCGTGCGGCGCACATTGGCAGCCGAGAAGTCGGCGAAGTCGATGTAAGCCTTCATCGTAGCATCAATGGGTATTGCCACCTTTCGTTTGCCGAGAGGCAGGTTGATGTTATAATCCTTGTTGAACAGCTTGCCCTTCAGTGCGAGTTGGTCGTCGTGTGTCACAATCTTGTGCACACGATACTCCGTTGTGTACAGTCGCGAGCACTTCTGTACCTGCATCACCAGCATCGCGAGCGTATCTACACGCTCCTCCTGCTCTGACTTTTCGGCAGGTGTGGGTGCTTCCGGTTGTTTTTCGTTGCCGCAAGAGAACAACAATGCGACAGCAGAAAGGCAAAGTGTGAAATATAATTTCCTCATATTTATTTTTCTGATGTATATGCAAAAGTACGGTTTTTCTTTCAAAGGGCAAACGTATTTTATATGTATATGGAATATTTTTTATACCTTTGCCCCTATACCAAACAAGATAAATATGAAAAAAGCAATAGGTCGTGTTGTGCTTTGTGCAGCAGCGATGCTTGTAGTGTCGTGTGCGGAGAAGCCGAAGAGCGACAACATAATAGTGCACAAACGTGCGAAAGTGCAGAAGAAAGGCACTCAGACAATGAGTGGCTATGAAGACAAACGTAATGTGGAATGGCTCGGATCTACGTATAAGGTGTGCGTAGAGCGTAAGTCGGACACCTCGTTGCCACAGGCGTTCGACGAGATGGGCAATAGCTACTACGACAACACCATCACGGTGCGCGTGCTGCGTAGCGACGGCTCGGTGTTCTTCGAGCGCACGTTCCTCAAGAGCGACTTCACGCAGTACATCAGCGATGCTTATGCCAAAGGGGCACTGCTCGGTGTGGTGTTCGACTGTGTGGAGGGCGAGAGTCTGCGCTTCGCAGCGAGCGTCGGTTCGCCCGACAGGATGAGTGATGAATACGAACCGCTCGTGGTGAAGATATCGCGCATGGGCGCTGTGAGCATAGCGAAGGATACTAAGCTCGACACCGCAAGCGAGGACGAACTCGAAGACGAGGACGAAGGAGTATAAACAGGTCCGATTTGATGAGGATTTTGTGACGGATGGTAGATGGCAGGAAGATGAAAACGGCTATCTACCAGACTTCAGCCCACTCTCTTGTTTTATAATATCCTCAATTTCATAGTACAGTTCTCTACACCTCTGCTCTTGCATTTTATTTTTTACACCGATAGCAATCATATCCTCTATAGATGGATGAGCCGAATTGTTTACCGATGTAGCGTGTTCGCCATTATATCCCTCTGTGCAATGAGTAAGGTCGTATGCGGGAGCCAAATGCCAGTGCCATTTGTTTTCCTTGTCTTTGGTAACTATAAAGCTGAAATTTTTGCAATGATCGTCTTTGTTTTCGGCAATATAATTGAACACCATTCTACGATACATTTGTTCCACATCCTTATAATTCTGTGTGAGATAGCCCGTCAGTGCCAAGAGATTAACATAGTCAAGCACGGGATTGCTAAGAGATATGGATAGCAAGCCTCCTGCGGTCGCTGTGTGTATGCGTTCACCGTCAGCTGTTATGTCAAAGCGACGGGTTGTGAAATATTTTTCATCAATCAGTTTGAAGTCGGGTACGATAATGCCGCATCGTCGTGCTTTTTCGTTATAGGCAAACTCCTGTCTACCCATATCTTGTGGATCATAAGTATGGCGAAATTTGATAAGCCAATGTCCTTCTTCGTCAGAGAATATCGCCTTTGGTCTGCAACCTCCACTATTGCCACTATTATATAGAAGTAGTCCTGCGTCTGTGTCTTGCTGTTCTCTCAATACTTCAAGGGCTTTTTCCTGTAAAAGGTCGAAATCTTGCAGTTCCATTTCTCTTTCTATAAAAGTCTCAGGCTCATAAGTTAAAGTTCCCATACCACCTTTTCCTACTAAGCTTAAGCGGTCGAGTGCAGAGAGTTCGAAGTCATTAATGCCTATTTTCAGTAATGCCTTGTGTAGAAGATAGCGGCCATAACCGTCAGGCAAACTGTCTTCGAAGATGCCAAAGTTGCCATTGAAAGGATTTGGTTGAGCAATAAAAAGTCCTGGTTTCAATGGTAATTCCAAGGGAGATATGCTGAATCCTTCTACCAGCCATAGTGTATCGTATTCGAAGACACAACATTTCTTGTCGGCAGTTAATGTTAATGTGCCGACCTTTTTGTTGTGAAACTTAACTTGTAATGATTCTATCTTTTTCATAATCAACGTAAGCTCGTTTTATCTCTTATAGGCTTTTTTCTTGTTCATGTTTCGCTTTATCTCTTGCAGTTCTTCCATTGTGTCATACTTCTGTTGGGAGAAGATATGACGGATTTCGGAAGTATACTCTAAAGCCATAGCAATGCCTATTAGGTTTTTGAGTGATATGAGTCCTTTCTGTTCAAATCTCACAATATTGCTCACAGCAACCCCCGACTTTTCTGCCACTTGTTCGCGGGTTAGGTTCTTCTCTATTCTACGACGGCGGAATTCGGCAGCTATCTCCTTGGCAATCTCGTCTGGATTGTCGTGTAGATAGTTGTCCAATATTGCCAATATCTTATTCGTTTCTGCCATAATCGATGATTCATTGATAATATATTATCGATTGCTAAGTTACACTTTTTTATTGAAATGACAAAGGATTATAGAACTGTTTTTGTAGCTTCAAAGCAATGACAAAAACAAAGGTAACTAAAAGGGCTGAATTCCAAGCGAGGAATCAGCCCTAATTTTTATGCTCAAAAAGTTTTTAGCGGACAGTAATAATTGTGAAACGTTACTCGTCGAAATCAAATTCGTCGTCGAAGTCGTCGAAGCCGAACATGGCAGGCTCGGCGAAGGCGTCCAGTGCGCGGCGCTCCTTCTTCGTCGGACGACCCGTGCCGCGTGCGCGGTCTACGAATCCGCTGATGCGACTCATCTCAAGCAGTTCGTACTGCTTTGCGTCGGTCACGTTCTCGTAAATCTCCGGCAGAAGCTTTGCGCCTACGCGCTGCTCTATCGTCTTCAATATCTTGAACGAGTAGGTGACGGGCGGCTTCTTCACGCTCACCACGTCGCCCACCTTCACCGTGCGGCTCGGCTTCACGGTCACTCCGCCCAGCATGACACGACCGTTCTTACAGGCGTTGGCAGCTATGGAGCGTGTTTTGAATATGCGCGCTGCCCACAACCATTTGTCTATACGTGCTACTTCCATGTTAAAAGTAAAAAAGTAAAAGGGTAAAAAAGTAAAAAGCAAAGGCTTAGAAAGGCTTATTGGGGCTTAAGAAGGCTTAGCGATACTTAACCTATTTTCTTCTTCTTTCCGAGTTTGTTGAACTGATTCATCGTGATGTTCAGTCCGGCAAGCACGAAACTTTTTATTATTTCCACCGCCTGGTCAATGCTCGGCTGCAGCGTCTCCATATCCTCGGCACTGTACTTGCCCAGCACCCAGTCTACCTGTGCACCGCGCTGAAAGTCGGCACCGATGCCCATGCGTAGACGGGCGTACTGTTGACCGATGAGCTGCTGTATGTTGCCCAGTCCGTTGTGTCCGCCGTTAGAGCCGTTGCCCTTCAGTCGGAAGTCGCCGAGCGGAATAGAGAGGTCGTCGACAACAACGAGTAGACGAGCCTGGTCGATGTTCTCCTTCTGCAGCCAGTAGCGCACGGCGTTGCCGCTGAGGTTCATGTATGTTGTCGGCTTGAGGATGAATACCTTTCTGCCCTTCAGTGATGTCTCCGCCACGAAGCCGTAGCGTTTGTCTTCGAAGGTGGCACCTACCGACTTCGCCAGTTCGTCAACGACCATAAAGCCAGTGTTGTGGCGTGTGCGGTCGTACTCGGCACCAGGGTTGCCCAAGCCTACTATTAAGAATTTGTCCATGATGTTGGGTTGTTGTGATGGGTTGTTATGTTGAGATGGTGAGATTTGTTATGTTGAGGTGTTGAGATTAGCAACATAATTAATCTCGACATATCTCAACACCTCAACATCTCACCACATCTCTCACCAAATATAAAAAGCGCACGCGTCGTTGACGCATGCGCTTTTTATATTTCTATCTGATGTCATTAAGCCTGAGCCTGTGCAGCAGCAGACAGAGCGGCACGTGTCATCTTGATTGAGCAAACGATAACCTCCTTGCCTGTAACGATCTCAAGACCCTCGAAGTTGAGCTGACCAACCTTGATGCTCTTGCCAATCTGGAGAGCAGTAACGTCGATGTCGAGGTGCTCAGGAATCTGCTGATAAGGAGCATTAACCTCAATCTTGCGGATAGAGAGGTTCATGCGACCACCGTCACGTACACCCTGTGCCAAGCCTGTGAGCTTAACTGGGATACCGATTGTGATAGGCTTCTGGTCGTTAACCTCGAGGAAGTCAACGTGCAGAACAGCGTCAGTTACCGGGTGGAACTGAATCTCCTTGAGGATAGCTGTGCGTGACTCGCCGTCGATAACGAGGTTGATAACGTAGATGTGCGGAGTGTAGATAATCTTGCGGAGCTCTGTCATAGGAACTGCGAAAGCCATAGCTACTGGCTTGCCGTCCTGCTCTGCGAGGCCGTAAAGGTTGCAAGGAACAAGTCCTTCCTTACGCAATGTCTTTGAAGCTTTCTTGCCAAGGTCTGTACGCTTCTGACCTGTAACGTTAATCTCTTTCATTTGTGTTACTCTAAATTAAGTTGATAAAATAATGTTTATGCCTTAATTCGCCATCACACGAGAATTTTTATATTTCTGTACGGATGTGCTCAAAAAAGCGGTGCAAAGGTACGCATTTCTTCCGAATTGAGCAAAAAATACATTAAAAAATACACAATAATGTACGTTTCGCTTGGTGGTTCAGCCAAATTTAGTTATTTTTGCACCTGTTATTGAGACAAGGGTGTCGCAGTGTTTAGTCTGGTTCGCCCAGCGTTTCTTTAATCTATGCAAACAACAGCAAGATACGTATTTATAATAAAGTATATAAGAGAAGGATGATCAACCGCGAATTAATCAGAATTAAGATAGTTCAGTTAACCTACGCATACTATCAGAACGGAAACAAACTCATGGACAGCGCAGAGAAGGAATTGCTTTTCAGTCTGTCTAAGGCTTACGATTTGTACAATTATCTTTTGGAACTCATCGTTGCCATCACACAGGAGGAACGCAAGCGTGTAGAAGTAGCAACGCAGCGTGCACTGCGTGAGGGTGGAGAAATGCCGTCGCAGAAATTCGCTTATAATAAGTTCGCAGTGCAGCTTGAGGAGAACAAGCAACTCAACGAGTTTGCTGAGACGCAGAAGCAGTCGTGGGCAAATAGTGTAGAGTTTGTGCGCGGTCTGTGCAATCAGATTGAGCAGAGCCAGGCATATATTGAGTATATGTCTGATACAGATAGCTCGTACGAGGCTGACCGCGAATTGTGGCGCAAGCTCTATCGTCAGCTCATCCAGGAGAACGAAGACCTTGACCAGCTCCTTGAAGAGCAGAGTCTTTATTGGAACGACGATAAGGAAGTGGTGGACACATTCGTGCTCAAGACTATCAAGCGCTTCGAGCCAGAGAATAAAACAAAGCAGGAACTCCTGCCGGAGTATAAGGACATCGAGGACAAGGACTTCGCTGTGAAGCTCTTCCGCGCCACAATACTCAATGCCGATTTGTATCAGCGCTATATGAGCGAGACATCGCGCAACTGGGACTTCTCGCGTCTGGCATACATGGACGTAGTGATTATGCAGATTGCCATCGCTGAGATGCTCACATTCCCGAACATTCCGGTGAGCGTAACCATCAACGAGTACGTCGAACTCGCCAAGCTCTACTCAACACCGAAGTCGGGCTCGTACATCAACGGTATGCTTGATGCCATAGCACGCTACCTCATGTCGACAGGCAAGCTCCTGAAGACCATTGAGGACCGTCCGCAGCGCCGCCAGGCACCACGTCGCCCTGCCACACCGCGTCTCAACCGCGCACAGCAGGCTCTCGAAGACGGCGAAGTGCTCCGCACACGCTATGCCGAGCAGGCAGAACAGGCTGCTCAGGAGCAGCCGGAAGAGGAGACAATCGGCGCAGAGTAAGCGTAATATAAAAAGAGAAAATCTTAAGAAAACAATAATATTAATGTTGTGATGGGAGATGTTGAAGCGCAGACAAACGTCAACAGTTCAATCGTTCAACCCACAACTTAACTAAAACGAGAAAACAACAATGATTACAACAGTACTCGCTGCAGAAGCAGCACAGCAGGGTGGTGGCATGGGTATGCTCATAATGATGGTAGCTATCTTTGCTATTATGTATTTCTTCATGATTCGCCCACAGCAAAAGCAGCAGAAGAAGATTCGTGAGTTCCAGAACGCACTCAAGGAGGGCGACAATGTGATGGTAGGTGGTGGCATCCACGCTACAGTACGCCGTGTAGACCTCACAGCCGGCACCGTAGACGTAGAGATCGCTCGCGGCGTTGTCGTTACAGTAGACAAGGCAGGCGTGTTCGCTGACGGCACACAGCAGCCACAGAAGTAATACGAAAGCCATAACAAAGGTCTTTGAATCGTTCCTTATAATATATAAAGGAGCGACGCTTAAGAGTCCGATTCATTAATAGATACTTCGACCGCCAACGGCTTGAAGTTAATTCATTAATCGATGATTCGATGGAAAAACGCTTGACGCAAATAATAAATATGGTCAGAAACTTCCTGTTCAGCTCAGCTAACAGGGAGTTTCTGACTTTTTTCTTCTTTCTCGTATTGAGCACCATCTTCTGGCTGATGACCGCGCTCAACGAAACATACGAGAGGGAGATAGGCGTACCCGCGTACCTCGTGAACATACCGAAGAATGTGGTCGTTACAAGCGACATGGAGGACACCGTGCGCGTAACCGTGCGCGACAAGGGTTTTGCACTCCTTGCCTACACGTATGGCGAAGGCATACGCCCCATCAACGTAAACTTCCAGTCGGCTATCACGCGTCAGTCGGGCTACGGCGTAGTGTCGTCGCAAGAGCTGATGAAAATGATTAATCAGCGCTTCAGCGGATCATCGAAGATAGTGCAGGTGAAACCCGATCGTCTCGACTTCCACTACAACTACGGACTGTCGCGTCAGGTGTCGGTAAAGATGTCTGGACACGTAGTGCCTGGCAAGTCGTTCTACCTCGCTCGCACACGCTTCTGGCCCGAGAAAGTCACAGTCTACGGCAGCAAGCAGGCACTCGACTCGCTGCGCTTTGTGAAGACTGTGCCCATCAACATCACCAACTTCAACGACACCGTCCTACGGACTGTAGCGTTGGAGACGATAAAGGGTGTGAAGATAGTGCCCAACACCGTGCGCATCGGGCTCTATCCTGATATCCTCACTGAGGAGAATATCGAGGTGCCAATCACGGCTATCAATATGCCTGAGGGCAAAGTGCTGCGCACCTTCCCGCAGCGTGTGACGGTGAACTTCATTGTTGGTGCAAGTATGTTCCGCAGCATCTCGCCTGAGCAGTTCGCTGTTGTTGTCGATTACAACGAGATAATCGACCACCCGTCGGACAAGTGTAGTATACATCTGCGAGAAACTCCGCAAGGCGTGCGCAACGCCCGACTGAAGATGACGCATGTCGATTATCTTATTGAGGAGCAGTAGGATGTTGAGGTGTTGAGGTGTTGACATTTCTGGCTTCTCGATCTCTTGAACTTCTAAAGATTATAAACAATGAAGATAGCAATAACAGGCGGAATAGGGTCGGGTAAGAGCTACGTCTGTCGACTCTTGGAGCAGCGTGGCATAGCGGTGTACGACTGCGATGCGGCTGCTAAGCGACTTATGCGCACATCAACCACACTGCAGCAGCAACTAAAGACACTTGTTGGCGACGCAGTCTACTCAGCCGACGGCGTGCTACAGAAGCCGGTGCTTGCCGAGTTCCTACTCGCAAGCGAGGCAAACAAACTCGCCATCAACGATATCGTTCATCCCGCAGTGGCAACCGACTTCGCAACCTCGGGGCAGCAGTGGCTTGAGAGTGCCATACTCTTCGAGAGCGGGTTCGACCGCCGTATAGCGTTCGATTGCATCGTTTGCGTGACAGCACCACGTGAGGTGCGCATACAACGCATCGTACAGCGCGACGGCATTACCCCTGAGCGTGCAGCCGAGTGGATTGATGTGCAGATGAGCCAAGAAGAGATAGCAGAACGTAGCGACTTCCGTATCCAGAACGACGGCGTATGCGACCTGCAAGTGCAAATCGACGATATATTAAAACAAATAGCAATCAATAATCAATAATTAATAAATAAACATTAAAGACAATGGAAACAATTCTTTCAATAGCCGGCAAGCCGGGACTTTACAAACTCGTATCACGTGGCAACCGCAACCTCATCGTTGAGGCTCTCGACGCTACACACCGCCGTATGCCGGCTTTTGCTTCTGACCGTGTAACATCGCTCGGCGACATCGCTATGTACACCGATGCAGAGGACATCCCATTGTGGCAGGTGCTCAAGAACCTCGGCGAGAAGGAACAGTCGAAGGAGTGCTCACTCAACTACAAGAAGTGCTCAGCCGACGAGCTCCACAACTTCTTTGCAGAGGTATTGCCGGCTTACGACCGCGACCGCGTTCACGATTCGGACATCAAGAAGCTCATCCAGTGGTACAACATTCTCGTCAGCAACGGCATCACCGACTTCGAGGCTGTGCTTGCACCCACAGAGGGCGACAACATTGACGACCGTCAGGAGGCTGAATAATGGTGAAGGCGGTTAGACCGAAGAAAAACCTTGGACAGCACTTCCTCACCGATCTCGGCATAGCGAAGGCTATAGCCGACACGGTGGACGCTTGTCCCGACATACCGGTGTTGGAGATAGGACCTGGTATGGGTGTAATGACACAATTTCTTGTCACCAAGCCGCGTCTTGTGAAGGCGGTGGAGATTGACAAGGAGTCTGTGGCTTACCTCAACGAGACCTTTCCGAAGCTCCGCGAGAACATCATCGGTAACGACTTCTTGCGTATGGATCTCAACGAGATATTCGACGGCAAGCAGTTCGTACTCACGGGCAACTATCCCTACGACATTTCGTCGCAGATATTCTTCAAGATGCTCGACTACAAGGAGCTTATCCCTTGCTGCACGGGTATGATACAGCGCGAGGTGGCTCTGCGCATTGCGTCGGCACCCGGCACAAAGGCATACGGCATCCTGTCGGTGCTCATCCAGGCTTGGTACGACGTGGAGTATCTCTTCACGGTTGACGAGACGGTGTTCAATCCGCCTCCAAAGGTGAAGAGTGCGGTGATACGCATGACGCGCAACACTGTGACCGACCTCGGTTGCGACGAGCGTCTGTTCAAGCGCGTAGTGAAGACCGTGTTCAACCAGCGCCGTAAGATGCTGCGCGTGAGCTTGCGCCAGATATTTGGTGGCTCGGCTTCTGCCGAGTTCTACGCACAGGACATCATGACGAAGCGTCCGGAGCAGCTCTCCGTGGAGCAGTTCGTTGAGCTTACGAACATCGTGGAGGCAGAGATGAAGCGCCTTGAAATATAATAGGGGTGTACTTGTTTTTTTTGTTGGTGCACTTATCTCTTTGTTGGTGCAGTTGAGACAACTGCACCCCCTGATAATAGCACATACTTCTTAGGGGGTGCACTTGTCTCAAGTGCACCAATTTATTAATAATACATACTTCTTAGGGGGTGCACCAACTTATTAATAATTCAAGTTTCGGATTTAGAATTTATGCCGTTTGAGCATACTCTTTAAGTGCAGCCAAGGCTCTTGTCATTCTCAATAATTTGGATGGTTAGTTCATCGGAGTCAGCACCAATGAGTTCTGAAACGACGGCTACCACCTCTATTATTAAAAAAACTATGTAATATCCGCCGAATCACGTCACTTTATTTGTGCCCTGATCCGGCTCAGACTTGCCTGTGTTATGCCTAAATAGGTAGCAATGTTTCCCAACGGCAATCGTTGCAACAAATCGGGTTCTTTCTCTAACAACTCTTTGTACCGTTCCGAAGCTATGGCGGACAACATGGAAATTAGTCGTTCCTCGGTGGCAAGCAATTCCATCTCCGCATAACGCCGTCCCCAATTGGCAATATGCAAGTCTTCCGAAAACAATTCTTTCAGCTTTTTCCTCTCCAATACGTATAAGACAGAATCTTCCATCAGCTCCATCGTCTCATATCCCGGCTCATTGTTTACGTATCCTTTCATAGAAACAAGGGTCGCTCCTTCCTTGCCAACCCAAAATGTAATTTCTTTCCCGTCCACCGAAGTGTAAGCGCGGACAATGCCTTTCTTGATGAAAAAGATATCCTTTTCTATCTTGCCGCTTTCCAACACGCAGAATCCTTTTGGGTATGAAACCTCAGTCAGGCATTGCCGTAATCTATCCAAAGACGCATTCGGCATGGCATATCTTTGATTGATGATTTCCTTTATATCCATAACTCATTGTTGTATTCGGTGTGCAAAATTATAAAATAGCACATAGAAAAGGGAATGAACGGCTGTTTTTTTGCCAAATGCAAAATCAGTTTTTACCAAATGCAAAAAGCCATTAGAGATTACTTGCTTACTTTTGCACCTGAATTTAATAATTTATAGGTATGAATTGGATAATCTTATTATTGGCAGGATTGTTTGAGGTGAGCCTTACATTCTGCTTGGGTAAAACGAGAGCTGCGTCAGGACTTGCTTTTTATCTGTGGGGTAGTGGCTTCTTGGCTTCCACGGTATTGAGCATGACCCTGCTTGCCAAGGCGGTTCAGACTTTACCTTTGGGAACGGCATACGCCATTTGGACGGGTATCGGGGCGGTTGGTACGGTCTTGATAGGGATATTCGTCTTCAAGGAGTCGGCCACTCCCATCCGTCTTTTCTTCCTGTTCACGCTCATTGCTTCCCTGATAGGATTGAAAATCGTGTCATATTGAAAGGATACGGAAGATGAAGTATGAATTGAGGGAGAATCAAGGCATTCCGGCACCTCTGCTGGCGCTGATGGCAGTTGCTACCGGGCTTTCTGTTGCCAACTGCTATTATAACCAGCCTCTGTTGGGCAGCATGGCTAAGGATTTCGCGGTAAGCGACTTTTCCGCCAGCATGGTGGCGACATTGACCCAGATAGGCTATGTGGCAGGGCTTGTATTTGTCATTCCGCTTGGCGACCTGGTTTCACGAAAGAGACTGATATTGGCCAATTACATCGTTTCTTCGTGCGCCTTGCTTGCCATAGCACTCGCTCCGAACATCTATTGGGTGTGGGGCGCATCCTTGTTTGCCGGGGCATCTTCTGTCATGCCGCAGTTCTTCATTCCGTTGGTGTCGTATAATTCAGCTCCGGACCATAAGGTGCGCAACGTGGGGATTATACAGTCATGTTTGCTCATAGGCATTCTTGGGTCACGGGTATTCAGTGGTTTACTCGCCGATATATGGGGATGGCGTTCTGTCTATTTTGTGGCTTGCGTGTTTATGCTCGGGTGTTTTCTGATGATTCACAAAATGCTGCCCGTGTTGCCTGTCCGTTCACAAGAAAAATATGCAGGGCTGATGAAATCCTTGTTGTGTCTACTTTTCAAATACCCGTACTTGCGTATCGCGTCGTTGAGGGCGGCATTGGCTTATGGCTCGTTCTTTGCCTTGTGGAGTTGCCTTGCTTTCCGAATGAAGCAAGAGCCTTTCTTTGCGAGCGACGATATTATCGGAGCACTCGGTTTGTGCGGATTGGCAGGTGCATCCACGGTGGTTTTCATCAGCGGATATATCCAAAAATATGGCGCAAGATTCTTCTCCATTGTCGGAGGATGCGTCATCTTGTTTGCATGGTTGTTGGCATTTTGGGGAAATGACAGTTACTTGTGGATGATAATCGCCATTCTCTTGATTGATGCCGGAATGCAAAGCATCCATCTGTCAAATCAGACCAGCGTGGTCGCTCTTGACGCATCCGCCATCAACAGGGTCAATACCGTCTATATGACTATTTACTTCTTAGGAGGTTCTGCCGGTACATTTGTTTCAGGTCTATTCTGGCAACATTATGGATGGATGGGTGTGGTAGGGGTAGGAGTTGCCTTTACCGCAGCTTCCTTGCTTGCTAATTGCTTCAACTCTAAAACGGCATAAGGGTGGATGTAAAATTTCTTGTGCTTTTCCCAATCAAGTTTTTGTTTTCTACTGCTGTATGTAATAAGTGTGTAGTTGAAAAGATCTGCCATATCTACCAGTATCTTACATAACTCGCACATTATAAGCACAATAAAGGCTGGTAGATAAGTCGCTGGAAGCCTAAATCTTCCATCTTATCTACCAGCCTTTATTGTATATCTACCAGCCTATGCCGTTCTGTTTAGCGGCACAGGCGGGTTGTTTAAGCTGTTTTACTTCTGCAGATACTTCTTGCCGTTCACGATAACGATGCCCTTGTAGTCGGCACCTACACGCTGACCAGCGATGTTGTAGCGGATGTTGCTCTGCGGCTTAACAGTTGTCTGAACGCCGTTGATGCCAGCAGCCTCGTCGAATACGAAGAGCATCGGCTTAACAGCCTTGTCCTGAGCCTCTGTCCATGCACCGAATGTGGTGAATGTACCGTTGCCGTACTGTATGAACTGACCGTTGTTTGTGATGGTGAATGTGCCGTTCTCTGCAGGCTCTACAGTCCAAGCCTTAGCCTCGTTGCCGAGCTGGAATGAAGCGTGTTTGCCGTCCATGTAGAGGTAGTAGCCGTTAGCGTCCTTGATAGCGTAGCCGCCTGCAATAGCCTCGAATGTGAATGCGTCGTTGTAAGACGACTTGATCTTGAGCTCGTCAACGATGCCGTCAACTGAGAAAGAGTTGAGGTAGCCGTACGGCTTCTCTGCGTTGTACTTAACAGGAGCAGCGTAGTATGTCTTGTTGTCGCGCTGAGCCACGATGAGATACTGCTTGCCAGCCTCTACTGCGGTAGCCTTCTTGTACACGTTCATGCGGTAAGCATAAACAGTGCAAGTAGTCTTGCCTGCGTTGTACTCTTTGTTCTCCTCAGAGGTAGCTGTGATAACAGCCTTGCCCTCCTTGCCAGTTACTGCGATAACGCCCTCAGCGTTTACGGTAGCTACCTCCTCGTTGTCAGAAACGAACTTCACAGCAGCTGTTGTTGCCTTTGTGAATGTAGGAGCAGTGAATGTTGTGCCGAGCTCGTAGTCGACGGTTGACTCAGAGAACTTCAAGCCTGCAGACTTCTTTGTAGGACCAACCTCTCCACCTACTGTTACCTCGATTGTTGTAGCGCGTACCTGGTTAGACTCTGCTGTGAATTTAACTTCAGCAGCATTGCCTGCCCATGTGCCAACCTTGCCCTCGTAAGAGTAGCCGTCCTGAGCAGCGAAGCAGCCAGGACCCCACTTTGTAGTGTTGTTGGCTGTACATGTGAACACGATCTGTGTGATGTTGCCAACAGTAGAAGATACAGTCAGAATGTTGCCTTTGTAGATACGGAACTGCTCACCGTTATACAGGTTGCCGGCACCAGAAGGAGATGTACCCTTTTCGATGGTGAGAGTGATGCCATCCTGAGTTACAGTAGCGGTTTCGCTACCTTTGAAGTCGGTCGCATTGAGAGTGATAACGCCTGCGAATGCCGTGCTGCAAACGAGCATAAGCATGGCCATGAATGTGTAGCGTAAAGTTTTAATCATAGTGTTTAATTTTAAGTTTATAGATGTTATTTGATAATGTTCGATTACGTTATTATTGACAATGCAAAGTTATATATTATATATGAGAAAAGCAATTACAATGAGGTGAAAAAAGTTCTACAATTCAAAAAACTTTAGCTTTTCTTTGGGGATTTCATTAAAATAGTTTAACTTTGCCAATGCGTTAATGCAAAGCAACTATATTTTTTAATTCATTAAACCCCTGTTTATTGCCTATCGAAGCACATTTACTTAACAAAAACCGATTAAGAAAATGAAGAATTTAAAGGATATGACCGACGAAGAGTTGGCCCTATCATACGTCGATGGGAATAACAAGGCTTTCGATTTGTTGCTTTCGCGCAATCAGCAGAACCTCTTCTCATACATTCTTTTCGTGGTTCACGACCGCGAAACCGCTGATGATATCTTCCAGGAGACCTTCATAAAGGTTATCACACGTCTTCAGGAGGGCCGTTATGTTGTCAGTGGTAAGTTCAGCGCGTGGGTGATGCGTATCGCCCACAACGCCATCATGGACTGGTATCGCGACCAAGCGTCGCGTTGCATCGTGAAAGCCGGAAAGGACAACGACCTCTCCAACATCGGAGGCGACGAGCTCGTTGAGGGTAACATCGAGAGCGCATACGTCAACCGTCAAGTGATGAACGACGTGCGCCGACTTCTCGATATGCTGCCACCCATTCAGCGTGAGGTGGTGTACATGCGCTATTATCAGCAACTCTCGTTCAAGGAGATTGCCGACACCACGAGTGTGAGCATCAACACCGCCCTCGGCCGTATGCGCTATGCCCTGCTCAACATGCGTCGCATGGCGAAGAGCAACGGCATCTCGCTCCAATTAGTGTAATTTCAGGGGCACTTATAGGGGGTGCACTTGTCTCAAGTGCACCAACCTATTAATAACACACGCAACTCTGTTGGTGCAGTTGAGACAACTGCACCCCCTATTAATAACACACGCAACTCTGTCGGTGCAGTTCTTGCTCTGGCAAGCGGCAAAGCCGAGCGGAGACAACTGCACCCCCTATGGGTTACTTACAGTGCTTCAGTCCGTGGATTGTAGCGATAGGGTCTGCAGCCTTGAACACGTAGCTGCCGCTCACGAGCACATCGGCACCAGCCTCTACGAGCAGCGGAGCCGACTTGTCGTCTACGCCACCATCAATCTGTATGAGAGCCTTGCTGCCCGACTCGTCGATGAGGCGGCGCAGGCGCTTCGTCTTCTCCACCGAGTGCGGTATGAACTTCTGTCCGCCGAAGCCCGGGTTCACGCTCATCAGCAGCACCATGTCCACGTCGCAGATGATGTCCTCGAGCACGCTCACCGGAGTGTGCGGGTTGAGTGTCACGCCAGCCTTCATGCCCGCAGCGTGAATCTCCTGGATGGTGCGGTGCAGGTGTGTGCACGCCTCGTAGTGCACGTTCATCATCATTGCCCCCGTTGCAGCCACCTCCTTGATGTAGTGTTCCGGATGCACGATCATAAGATGAACGTCGAGCGGCTTCTTGCACTCCTTAGCCACCGCCTGGATGACGGGGAAGCCGAACGAGATGTTAGGCACGAACACGCCGTCCATGATGTCCAGGTGCAGCCAGTCAGCCTCGCTGCGGTTTATCATGTCGATGTCCGAACGCAAGTCGATGAAGTTCGCTGAGAGAAGCGAAGGTGATATAAGAGTTTCCATTTCTTTTTTTGTTTCCTTTCTTTTGTTTTCGATTTTGTAAGCTCTCAACTTGCGCGAGCTAACGAGCCGGCAAGTTGACAAGGGTGTTGTTTTCTTTAACTAACGCAATACGGTTTGTTGCGGTTGTTCGCCTGCGCCAGTCTGTAGGAGTAGGCAATCTGTCGGATGAAGCTCAATGTCTTTTCCGAAGGCTGTAGTTCTTCTTGAGTAAAATACTTCATAGGCAAAGCTATTTTATATGTTTTAGAGATGTTTTTATATTTAGTAAACGCAGACCTTCGGTGTTTATTACATATTGTAGCGAATATTTTTTTCTTGCAGTTTCAGCTCTTTTGTCATCCGCGTCGGTCGATGCGCACGTCTGCGTCGGTCGGTGCGGATGTCTGCGTCGGTCGGTGCGGATGTCTGCGTCGGTCGATGCGTATGTCTGCGTCGGTCGACGCGGATGATGTTTGCATATTAAAAAAGGTAGCGTAAGCAGAACTATTCCACGGTTCTGCTTGCGCTACCAATCACTTTATGTGCCTGGTGGACAGTATTTATTGCTGTCTGTTAGGATGCGACAATTGTATAAGTACTATTTTGTCTCGTCACTTTAATTCATTTATTCTTTAATAGGCATTTTATAACAATCTACCCAATAGTTTCCTAAATAATTAGCTCCGCAATAACTACGCAATTGAAAAGAATAGCGAATGTAGTTGTACTTGTCTTTTGGTGAACCATATTCCCGGTTTGCACTTACATAAAGCCCCTTATTTCTAATGTCAGCCATTTTACATGGTTTAACCGGATAAAAGAAGCTGTTTATCTTTTCATTGTTCTTTGCTGGATATATAACAATTCCATATTGTTGATCGTTTTCTACAGCATTTAGTGCCTTTACTCTTTGCATAGAACAATATTTAGCAAGTTTTTTAGCCTGTTCTACTGATGGTGTTGTAGATGCGTCTAATTCATACTCGTGTTTTATTAAACTACCTAATTCATCGTTGATATCTAAATACGACTTTCCATCAGAATCTTTAACAAAAACTCCTTTCTGCCATTTTGTGCCTGCAAGATATATACATCCGTCAACCTCTTTGCCGTCTTCGGATGTGTCGTAGTCACTGATAGTTTCTTTAATTACTTTAAATTCCAAATGTCCCTTCAAAGTGTATTCATCAATATCATTCTTTATGGTTAATGATGGGTGACCACCGAAATTTGCAATGTCGTACAAGTTGATGTCGCAATACATACTGCCGTCATCAGCAAAAGTTAAGGTGTAGCTCTTTTCACCAAAGGTAACCTTTGCTGTAGATATTTTATTTTCAAATGCGATGTTCTTGCTTTTAATGATATTGACACAATATCGTACTACGTCATAGTTGAGCGGATTTGTCTGTATAGAGTCTGCAAACTCAGGGGCAAAATCCATTGTTGTGTATTTTATGTCCTTGCTGCATACACTTCCGTCTTCTCCGTTTATTGTAGCTATAGTAGATATTTTTACGTTTGCATTAAGTGGTATGTTGAGCTCGGCAGAGTAGAAGTCGTTATTGCCCTTTTGGGCGGCAACTATTTCCTGACCATTAGGACTTTCTACCTTGAAGGCAACTTTAGATATATTGGGGGTTGCTGTCAGTTCTTTTACAGGATGTCCGTATTTTATCTTGCACGAAGTAGGGGTTGCAGATATCACCTTCTGTTCGTACTCACCATCTATTTGTGTGACGAATATATCCGATTTGGTGTATCTTACGGATCTGTCACACTGTAAATTTTCATCTTCCCCGTTTATGGTTGCTACAGTAGATACCGTAACATTTCTATCATACGGGATTTCTATCTCAGCATAGTAGAGGTCGTCATCACCTTTCTGTGCGTCTACAATCACTTCTTCGCCGTCTCCATTCAGTTTGAAAATCACCTTTGAGAGCTTTGGGTTACCTGCCACGTCTTTTATGATCTGTCCGTATTTTATTTTGCAGGAAGTGTGATTTGCAGAAATTACGTCTTGAAGACATGTGCCCTCTGTTGTGACAACATATCCTATTTCGTCATCGTAGCTGTTGCAGGAGATAGCTGCAAAGCAGACCAATAGTATAAAAAGATATTTCTTCATGATTAGTTGCGTTTTTTGTTTTTATGGATGCTGATGCCTAAGCCTATGTATGGGTCGTGATGCCACTTGGTGTCGCCGAATTTTCCGGTCAATATTGAGGCATATCCAACCTGTAGCAGTAGGGCTTTATACTTTACGATTATACCTATATCTCCTGCAACACCTTTGGCACCGGATACATAACGTTCGTGGCTGTAGGAGAACTCGGTATCATCCAAGTCTTTCATTTGTTCGTACTTCTGTACATATTGTCCGTATCCAGCTCCTACGTAAGCGAACAAGTATTTGTGGCAACGTTTCATAACTCCGGCTGTAACGGTTGCGTATGCCGGATCCTTCTTCTTGTATATGCCAGTGCCATAATACGCGCCTTTATGATAAGGCTCAGGATAACCCTCTGAGTCTATACCAAAATCTCCGCCTGCATTGGCAATTCGTAGGTATGCACCCCAGTTGCGACACAAGGCGAGTGTCGCGCCGAAAGCGTTGCAGCCAGTGTAGTTGGCTATAACCATGCCGTACAGGCGTGGCGGACGCTTCTTTAGTGTGTACGAGAAGTCTTTCTTCTCAAACGGGTTGATAGTAATTTGGTCGCTAATGTCGAAATATTCTTTCTCGTCGCCCTTGATTTTGATGTTGTGTGTGCCGACGATTTTTAGAGTTTGAGGAGTCAGTCCTTGTGGTATGCCGTCCATGATGATTGTGGCTTTTGGCATACTGCTGATATTGGCTTCACCTTCGATAAGGAAAGAGAATTCGGTGTTGCCGGTAGTGCTGACTTCGATAGGGTAGTTCTTTTCAAATAAGCTGCCGTATCTTACGGTTACGTTGTGCTGTCCGGTTGCTACTTTTGTGTACATTATGTTGGTTGACGACCAATCGCCGTCAATGGCGATATCCGCACCAGCTGTGGTTTGCAGCTTGATTCTTACCGAGTCGTTGGCAGTCTGCGCTTGTGTAGCGCAGACCGTCATTAGAAGCGATAAGATAATAAGTCCTATTCGTTTCATTGTTCTTGTATTGATGTTTATTCGATGTTGAAGTTCATTCGCCAGATGTTGTATTTGCTTTCGCGGTTAGCTCTGGTCGAGAGGAAGTAGATGCTACGTCCGTCTTTAGCCCAAACCGGACACATGTCGGAACTCGGGTTGAAGGTGAGCTGTGTCAATCGCGAACCATCGGTTCTTACCACGAAGATGTCGGTGTTCACAACGTTGTTGATAGCCGATGTAGAGTTGCCTTCAACTGCGAGCCACTTGCCGTCGGGCGAAAGAGCAGGGTTGGCGAAACTACGTTTTTCGTCAGTAAGGATAAGTGTTTCCTGACCTTTAATATAATTGATATACCATATCTCGCTGCGTCCGGCAGAAGAGTTTCTGACGCAGTAGAAAGCTTCCGGGTCATTAGGGATAAGGCAAACATTGTAGCCGGAAGCGCACGATGTGAGTGTGCCGTCCTTTCTGTCGAGCGACCATACCGACGGACCATTAACCGACTGGCGTGAGAAGAATACCTTCTGACCGTCGAGTGAGGCAGGGTTCCAATCCGCCACCGAACCGTTGGTTATCTGTTGCATCATGCTTCCCTGGTCGGCGTTGACAGAAGAGATGTAATAGTTGACACCGTTCTGATCGGAGAAGTAGAGTTTGTTGTCCTTTGCCCACGAGAACGAGAGTACGTCGCGGAATGTGCGCTGTGTGGCAGCACCCTGAGCACCTGCGTTTCTCACCATGATGTTTGTCTGACCGTTGGCCTTGTAGAGGTATGCCAGTTTGCTACCGTCGGGCGAGATAGCGAGAGTGCGTAACGGACACCACTTGAAGTGGGCTTCGGCACTGTATGCCCAGCTCGAGTTCTTGTAGTAAGCACGATTGGCCAATGCTGGCTCCTTGGTTGAGTTGCCGGAGATGATACTGTTGGTCGACTCGTCGGTGAGCTTCACAAGGTTAAGACCGCTTTCCTCGGGGGTGAATGCCTCAAGATAGTTGGCTACTTTACTCGAACCGCATGATGCGAGTAATACAGAAACGGCTGCAAAGCCTAATACTTTTACTGATGTTTTCATAATGTGTTGATTTTAGTTGCTTGTTGGTGATTCGTTCGTTGGTGATTGGTTTGAGTTGGATGTACCGTTTTGCTGAAGTTGTTTATCAAGCGCCTGTTGGTACTTTGAAGTAGCGCAACTTGCTGCTCCAATCACAAAAACTGCCGCAACGATGCACGAGCAGATAAGCTTTAAAGACATGCTTTGTGTCATAATTATAGTTTTTTTGTTAGTAAATAAATGATGATTGCGATTGAGTAAGACGTTAAGTCGAGAATATCCCATGTGCCGCTGGCAAGCCCCATGAGTTGACAGAACTCGTGCGCTATGATAGCCACTGGCATAGCCCAAACGAAAAATAGCCGTATGTGTTCGCCGTCGTTGTTCCATATGAATTCCATTGCAAACATGTATGACAACAACCACATTCCGTCGGGTAGGCTATAGACAATCCATTCAGGAACCGTCTCTATAGGCGGAAACCAATGCGCAGACCTTAAGGCTCTGACATCGTCGAGCAAGCCCATCAGCTCAAGCGGTTTAAACATATAGAGCGTTAGCGGTCTATACAGAATGTAAACCAGTTCGCCAATCGATATGAGTAGGACTGATAGTAATATGTAAGTTTTTCTTTTAATAGTTATAATACCAGACTCGCTGTCTCCAAGAAGTCTATTAAAAATAAAAACTCAGTGATGACCGATATAAAAAAAGGACGTGGAGACTCTATCCGTTACTCGCTCCACAGCTTGAGGCCCTAGGAATTGCCCATTGTAGTCGAAACGAGCAACCCAAGACCCCACGCCGATATGAACGTATCAGTCTCATCGTATATGTATATAGTCATAAGTGCATACTTACGTGAATGTAAGTACACATTATATATTAATATAATATACCGATGAGGGCTGACAATAGTGTCATACCCCGTGGCATCTATCGTTGCCATGTCCCTTGACCACAATTTGAGAGTTTCCTAGGCTTTCAAGCTGTCAGTGAACAAAGCGCGTGATAAACGCCTTTCCATATATGGTATCTCCACGACACGCAGCTAACCGAATAGCGTTGTCTTTCCCGGCACTTAAAGTGTCATCGGCGTAGAGACAATGCAAAATTAGTGTATTTTTTTGAAACTGCAAATTATTAAAGCTAATTATTTTTATTACTTGCATACACTGCGGTCTCGTTAAAGCAGACTGACAATCCGTAGGTTTTGTGTTCTTGGTATTAGTTTTATGTGATTACAATATATGCAAAAAACTTTGCATAAGTCGTTCGCAATACGGAAAAAATACGTAACTTTGTCTTCTGCGATAATAGCTGTCGCAGTATGTAATCAGTTAGTGTTTAGCATATATTTTTCGAACCTACATTTTATACATTTATGGCATTACCGATAAATATAGAGAGTCTTCTTAGTGGAAGTGCTGTCGAAAGTAATCAGCTTGAATTTAAGGAGGGTTGGAACCCAGATGCTATATACAGAAGCGTTTGTGCGTTTGCCAATGATTTTGAAGACACCGGTGGTGGCTATATTATTGTGGGAGTGAAAGAGGAGCACGGGCGTGCAGTGCGTCCGGTATTGGGAGTTGAGCCGGAAAAGATAGAACAGATAGAGAAAGATATGGTTGGATACAACAATCTTATCCGTCCTTATTATCAGCCTCGTCTTTTTATAGAGGAGGTTGATGGCAAGACTGTTCTAATAATAAAAGTGGCAGCAGGAGAACGCCGCCCTTATAAGGTGCCAGAACGTATCACTTCCAAGCAAAAGGACTTCAACTATTACATTCGCTATAATAGTAGTAGTATTGTGCCTAAAGACGAATACGAACGCGAGTTGATAAATCTGGCAAATCGTACTCCGTTTGATGATCGTGGTAGTGATATAATCACTTTGAAGGATATCTCAACGGCATTGCTGAGGGATTTTCTTGTTGAGGTAGGTAGCGACTTGGCAGACCAAGACCTATCGGGCGATAACCTAAAAAATGTTCTCGACCAGATGGATCTGTTGGAGGTGACACCTGAGGGCTTTAAGGTGAAGAATGTGGCTGCCATGATGTTCTGCGACCATCCTGAGAGATTTTTCAAGATGACACAGGTGGAGATTGTAATATTTCCCAAAGGCAGATTGCAAGACCCTGATAACATGATAGAGATAGCACCAATCAGAGGTTGTGTGCCTAAGATGATTCGGGACACACTGAACTATCTCAAGACAAACATCATACAAAAGACAATACACAAGCCAGAGGATACAGAACGTTCTGTAGTCGTATACAATTATCCTTATCAGGCTTTGGAGGAGGCAGTAGTTAATAGTCTCTATCATCGTGACTACTTGGAGCGTGAACCTGTTGAGATTACTATAGAACCTGACAAAATCAGTATTCTCAATTTTGGTGGTCCGAATCATACCATATCGTCTGAAGCTATACGCGAAGCTCGTATGCTGCGCTCTCGCCGTTATAACAATAGACGTTTAGGTGAATTTTTGAAAGAGCTGAATCTGACAGAAGGTAGAGCTACCGGAATACCCACTATTCAGCAGAAACTGCAGGAGAACGGATCACCGCGAGCAACGATTGAAACAGATGAAGAGCGAACCTTCTTTTTGATAGATATTCCTTGCAATCGGCATTGTCTTGGCGTTCCTGTAATAAGAGATGACAAGAAAGATGACAAGAAAGATGACAAGAAAGATGACAAGAAAGAACTAACTGATATTCAGCGAGTTTTAGTTTCTGTTATATCAGAAAACGACAAGATAACAATATCTGAAATGGCAAGAATGACTGAATTATCTGAAAGTACGATATCTCGCGAAATAAAGAGATTGCGAGTAGACCATAAAATCCTCGATCGTGAGGGCGGACGCAAAAACGGCCATTGGGTAATAACAAAGTAACATAAACAACGATAACAACCGAAATATGAAGACAATCAACACACGTCGCAGCATACGCAAGTACACCGATGCTGCGGTAAGCGACACGCTGCTGCGCCGCTTGCTCAGCGAGGCGGAGCGCACGCAGACAATGGGCAACCTGCAACTTTACAGCGTAGTGGTGACACGATCCGATGAACAGAAGCGCCGCCTCGCGCCAGCACACTTCAACCAGCCGATGGTGGAGGGTGCGCCAGTAGTGCTCACGTTCTGCGCCGACTTCCGTCGCACCACGCTTTGGGCGGAGAACCGCAACGCCGACCCGGGCTACGACAATATGCTCTCGTTTCAGAACGCAGCTACCGACGCGCTGCTTTTCTGCCAGACCTTCTGCAACCTTGCTGAGGAGGAAGGTTTGGGCTGCTGCTTCCTCGGCACAACGGTGTACATGCCGCAGATGATTATCGACGTGCTGCAGCTGCCTCGCCTTGTGGTGCCCGTGGCTACTATCACGCTCGGCTGGCCCGACGAGCAGCCTGCGCTCACCGACCGTCTGCCCCTCGATGCTATCATGCACGAGGAGACTTACTGCGACTATACCCCCGAGCGCATCGACCGCTTCTATGCCGAGAAGGAGGCATTGGAGGAGAACCGAGAGTTTGTGCGCTTGAACGGCAAGCAGACTCTCGCGCAGGTGTTCACCGACTGCCGATACACGCGCAGGGACAACGAGGCTATGTCTGCAGGACTTATCGACGTACTAAAGAAACAAGGTTTTTTGCGTTGATTTGCCGACCGCTAAGCTGAAAGGTATCATAACAAGTATTCAGATATAACAATGAACAAAGACACGTTCGACAAGCCGCTCTCGCTCCTCGAACTTAACTCGCTCGTTGCAGCTGTCGTTGACATCAGTCTGCCCGACGAGTACTGGGTGGAGGCTGAGCTGTCTGAAGCACGCGAGGTGCGCGGGCATTGCTACATGGAGTTGGTGGAGAAGGACGAATTCTCCAACACGCCCACGGCTCGCGCTTCAGCCAAGTGCTGGGCATCGCGCTGGGCGCTACTGCGCCCCAAGTTCGAGCGCATCACTGGTCAGCGGCTGCACGCCGGCATGAAGGTGATGCTGCGCGTGCGTGCGCAGTTTCATGCAGCCTACGGCTTCTCGTGGATAGTGAGCGACATCAACCCCGAGTACACCATGGGCGATCTCGCACGCCGTCGCCAGGAGATAGTGCGCCAGCTGAAGGCAGAAGGTGTGTTCGACCTGCAGAAAGAGCTTCGGCTGCCGTTGTTTGCGCAGCGCATAGCCGTCATATCGAGCGAAGGAGCAGCCGGCTACGGCGACTTCTCGCGCCAGCTGCACGACAATCAAGGGGGCTATATATATAAGGTGGAGCTCTTCGCTGCCGTGATGCAAGGCGAAGCCGTGGAGCAGAGCGTGATTGCCGCCCTCGGACGCATATACGAGCGTGTGGACGACTTCGACGCGGTGGTAGTGATACGCGGTGGCGGAGCCACGAGCGATATGTCGGGCTTTGACACACTCGCTTTGGCGGAGAACGTAGCCAACTTCCCATTGCCCGTCATTACCGGCATCGGTCACGAGCGCGACGAGTGTGTGCTCGATATGGTGGCGTTCGCACGCATGAAGACCCCAACGGCTGCTGCGCAGTTCCTCATCGACAACCTGCAGCGCACCGCCTTGCGTCTCGATCAGCTCGCCGACCGCATTGCCGACCGTGTGCAACGCCGCATGGATGTGGAGCGTGTGCGCCTCGTGTCGCTATCGGAGCGTATTCCTATGCTCTTCTCGCTCGTGAAGACGAAGGAGTGGGGCAGAGCCGACCGCCTTATGCAGCGCATAACGACGGCTGCGAACAGGCAACTTGTGACGGCGGAGACCTATGTCAACACCTTGCAGCACTCTATAGAGATGTCAGTAAGACGAAAGATAGACAACGAGCACCACCGGCTCGAACTGCTCGCACAGCGCGTTGAGGCTGAAAACCCCGACCGTCTTCTGCGTCGCGGTTATAGCATCACGACGTACAACGGCAAGGCGGTGCGCGATGCCGCACAGCTGCCGAAGGGTGTGCTGGTGGAGACGCACGTGGAGAAAGGAACATTCAAATCAAGAGTGGAATAGTAGGGTGCTGCAATATAGGGGGTGCACTTGTCTCAAGTGCACCGATCAATTAGTCTTTTGTTTGGTTGGTGCAGCTCTTGCTCTGGCAAGCGGCAAAGCCGAGCGGAGACAGCTGCAATAGTAGGGGGTGCACTTGTCTCAAGTGCACCGACCGATTAGTCTTCTGCTTGGTTGGTGCAGCTGAGACAGCTGCACCCCCTTGAAGATGGCACTGCACCCCTAACTGCACACACTAATAAAAACAATAACCCAAATGCCCAAAGAACAGAAATACGAAGCAGCGATGCGCCAGCTGGAAGACATCGCAGCAAAGATGGAGAACGGCGAGCTCGATATCGACTCGCTCAGTGAGCAACTGAAGACCGCGCAGAAACTGATAAAGCAATGCAAGGACAAACTCACGAAAACCGACGAGGACATACGCAAAATACTCGGCAGTGAGGATTGATAGCGCAAGTCGTTGTCTGCTTTTTTGTGCTAATAATCTCTAATCTGCGGCAAATAGTTGCAGGTTTGTTTTATTATTATTACTTTTGCCTGCGGTTAGGGGAGCATATCCCCGCTATGAAAAAGAAACGTATTAAAACCTAAAGTTTTATGAAAGATATAGCATGGTCAGAGTTGTCGTTCGGCTATATGCCTACCGACTATAACGTGCGCTGTTGCTACCGCAATGGCAAGTGGGGCGAGATAGAGGTCTGCTCCGACGAGTACATTAAGCTCCACATGGCAGCCACCTGTCTGCACTACGGACAGGAAGCCTTTGAGGGACTGAAGGCATACCGTTGCCCCGATGGCAAGGTGCGCGTGTTCCGAATGGAAGAGAACGCAGCACGTCTGCAGTCTACATGCCGTGGTATCATGATGCCAGAGTTGCCTACAGACATCTTCGTTGAGATGGTGAAGAAGGTAGTGCGCCTCAATCAGGAGTACATTCCGACATACGAGAGCGGTGCTACGCTCTATATCCGTCCGCTCCTCATCGGTACATCGGCACAGGTAGGCGTTCGTCCGGCAGAAGAGTACATGTTCATCATCTTCGTCACACCGGTAGGTCCGTACTTCAAGGGTGGTTTCTCTACAAACCCGTATGTCATCGTGCGCGACTACGACCGTTCGGCTCCGCTCGGCACAGGCATCTACAAGGTGGGAGGCAACTATGCAGCATCGCTCAGAGCCAACCATCTCGCTCATGAGAAGGGCTACGCTTGCGAGTTCTATCTTGACGCAAAGGAGAAGAAGTACATGGACGAGTGTGGTGCTGCCAACTTCTTCGGCATCAAGAACAATACATACGTCACACCGAAGTCGACCTCAATCCTTCCGTCTATCACAAACAAGAGTTTGATGCAGCTCGCTGAGGACTTCGGCATGAAGGTAGAGCGCAGACAGATTCCTGAGGAAGAGCTCGCTACATTTGAGGAGGCAGGTGCTTGTGGTACAGCAGCCGTAATCAGTCCGATCTCGTACATCGACGACATCGACACAGGTCAGCGCTTCATGTTCAGCGAGGACGGCAAACCAGGTCCCGTTTCAACCAAGCTCTACAACCACCTGCGTGGCATTCAGTATGGCACGGAAGAGGATAAGCACGGTTGGACAACAGTAGTAATCGAGTAAAAATTGATTAGGTAAATATTCAGAGTAAGGGTGCAGCGGTTTTTGCCGCTGCACCCTTATTTGTATATATAAACCAACCCAAATTCCACTTTTAACCCTCCGAATTTGTCTAATCGTCCTTTATTTCGTAACTTTGCATTTTTGAAGTGTCGATGACTTATATTGACGAATTTTTAAAAATACTTCTTTCTGAAGTGAATTAAAAGACAACAATGGGCAAAGGAAAACTGGCGAAGTTCGCTGATATGGAGCGATACGAGAACGTGTTTCAATATCCGTTCTCGGTAGCAGATAATGTGCCGTTCGACATGAAAGGACGATGGCGCGAGATATATTTCAAGAACGACAACCCGATTGTGCTCGAGCTGGGCTGCGGCAAAGGCGAGTACACGGTGGGGCTGGCAAAGATGTTCCCCAACGTGAACTTCATCGGCGTAGACATCAAGGGCGCACGCATGTGGACAGGTGCCACGCAGGCACTCGGTGAAGGCTTGAAGAACGTGGCGTTTCTGCGCACGAACATAGAGATAATCGACCGCTTCTTCGCAGAAGACGAGGTGCAGGAGATATGGCTCACGTTCAGCGATCCGCAGATGAAGAACCCGCGCAAGCGTCTCACCTCTACCTACTTCATGGAGCGCTATCGTCGCTTCCTGCTGGACGGTGGCACGATACATCTGAAGACCGACTCCAACTTCCTCTTCACATACACCACATACATGCAGCAGCGCAATAATCTGCCACTGCTCTTCCGCACCGAAGACCTCTACCACACCGAGGGATTGGACGCACAGACAAACGAGATTCTCGGCATACAGACCTACTACGAAAGCATGTGGATAGAACGCGGACTGAATATCAAGTACATGAAGTTCGCATTGCCGCACGACGGCGAGCTGTACGAGCCGGAAGTTGAGATACCGCTCGACGAGTACCGCTCGTATCACCGTGACAAGCGTAGCTCTAAAACGACTGCAGTATAAGTTTTGAGTTTTGAATTTTGAGTTTTGAATTGTCGGCTACGCCGATTTTGAATTAATCAATTTAAAACTCAAAACTCAAAACTCAAAATTGCGACGCATGTCGCAACAATTCAAAACTCAAAATTCAAAACTCAAACATGACCCTATATCCGAAACTCATTACTGACGCACTCGCAACAGTAATATATGCAGGTACAAAGAAAAACCTCATAGAAAGTAATATGCTTGCCGACGATGTGCGCATCAACGGCATGAAAGTGAAGTTCACACTCGTCTTCCCACGCGATACCGACCCGTTCATGAAGTCGACTATCAAGTCTGCTGAGGCTGCTATCCACTATCACGTGTCGAAAGACGTGGAGGTGACCATCGAGACCGAATTCCTCTCGAAGCCGCGCCCGGAAGTGGGCAAACTGCTGCCGCAGGTGAAGAACGTCATCGCTGTAAGCTCTGGTAAGGGCGGCGTGGGCAAGAGCACCGTTGCAGCCAATCTCGCCATCGCTTTGGCACGTCTTGGCTACAAGGTTGGTCTGCTCGACTGCGACATCTTCGGTCCGTCGGTTCCGAAGATGTTTCAGGTAGAAGACGCACGCCCCTACGCCGTGAAGAAAGACGGACGCGACCTCATCGAGCCAATCGAGAAGTATGGCATCAAGCTGCTCTCTATCGGCTTCTTCGTAAACCCCAATACCGCAACACTGTGGCGCGGTGGCATGGCATCGAACGCACTGAAGCAGCTCATCGCCGACGCCGACTGGGGCGAGCTCGACTACTTCGTGCTTGACACACCTCCCGGAACAAGCGACATACACCTCACACTGCTCCAGACTCTCGCAATCACAGGCGCTGTCATCGTGAGCACACCGCAGAAGGTGGCGCTCGCCGACGCTCTCAAGGGCATCGACATGTACGAGAACGACAAGGTGAACGTGCCTATCCTCGGACTCGTGGAGAACATGGCGTGGTTCACACCAGCCGAACTGCCCGAGAACAAGTATTACATCTTCGGCAAGGAAGGCTGCAAGCAGCTTGCGCAGGAGAAGGGCTTGCCTTTGCTCGCCCAGATACCGCTCGTTCAGGGCATCTGCGAGAATGGCGACGCTGGTACACCTGCCGCTCTCGACAGCAACAGCATAACAGGTCTGGCGTTCATCAACCTCGCACAGGCTGTTGTTACCGTCGTGAACCGTCGTAACAAGGAGCAGCAGCCCACAAAGATTGTAGAGGTTACGAAGAACTGATAGAGCTGAACGTACAAAAAATAAGTCTGAACGTACAGAAATCTATTTGTATTACAATGACTAAAGAGAAAGAAATATTCAAGCGCGCCGAACTGCTTATGGGCGAAGACGTGATGGAGGCGTTGGCGTCGAAGCGCGTCATCGTCTTCGGCGTGGGCGGCGTAGGCAGCTGGTGTGTAGAGTGCTTGGTGCGCTCGGGCATACGCCATATCACGATAGTCGACTGCGACTGCGTGTGCGCCTCGAACGTAAACCGTCAGCTCATGGCTACGTCCTCTACAATAGGACGCGTGAAGGTGGAGGCGCTGCGCGAACGTCTGCTCGAGATAAACCCCGACTGCGAGGTCAACGCCCTGCAGAAGATGTACACCGACGAGACTGCAGCCGAGTTCCATCTCGAAGAGTACGACTATATCATCGACGCTATCGACTCGCTGAAGGACAAAATATCGCTCATAATGCGTGCCTGCGAGACCAATGCCGTGTTCTTCTCGTCAATGGGCGCTGCGTTGAAGATGGATTCTACGCAAATACGCGTGACTGAGTTCTGGAAGGTGCGATGCTGTCCGCTCGGATCGGCGCTACGCAAGCGCATGAAGCGTGCCGGATTGAAGCCGGCGCACAAGTTCCAGTGCGTCTACAGCGAGGAACTGCTCGACAATCGTGGCAGCGACACAGGCAACGCCCCCTGTCTGATACAGAAGGCGCAGACAAACGGATCGATGGCGCACATCACGGCTATATTCGGCTTTACTATAGCCGGACTTGTGCTTAAAGATGTGTATCAGAAGACACTTGGCAAGCTGTAATACAATAAAACAACTAAAATAGAGTTATATAAAGAAAACAATTATAAAACAATGAAGAAATACGTTATTTATCTGTTTCTGTTCATATTCCTGCCGTTGGCTGCCATGGCACAGTCGTCGATGACCGACCAGCAGGTGATGCAGTACATCGTGAAGGAACACAACTCTGGTAAGTCGCAGTCGGAGATTGTGACCAAGCTTATGCAGCGTGGTGTGGACATCTCGCAGATTCGCCGCGTGCGCAACAAGTACGAACGCCAGATGAAGCAGGGCGGATTAGGTAATGTGTCGGACAACACAACGGGCAAGGACGAATCGCGTCTGCGTACTAATAACGGTAATCCGCGCGAGCTGACAAAGCGTGACGACTATGGTAAGGAGGCTGCGCAGAAGGCTTCGCAGTATTCGAATATGCGCCTGAAGGCAGAACGCGACCGCAAGTATAAGAACACCTACGATGAGACCGACGAGGAGTTTATGGACTATCAGCGCGAGATGTTCGAGCTGGTGCCAGATACAGCACAGATGCTTGAGCAGCTGCTTGCTGAGCGCGACGCTCTGAAGAAGAAAGTGTTCGGACGCGACATCTTCAACAATCAGGAACTCTCGTTCGAGCCGAACATGAACATCGCTACACCGCAGAGCTATGTTCTCGGTCCGGGCGATGCTGTCTTCGTTGATATCTACGGCGCTTCGCAGAAGTCGGAGCAGTGTACCGTGTCGCCCGAGGGTGAAATCACAATCGAAGGCTTCGGACCCGTACACGTTGGCGGACTTACAGTTGATCAGGCTAACAGACGCCTTCGCTCTACGCTTGGCGCACGCTATAGCAGTTCGAAGGTAAAGCTGTCGGTAGGTCAGACACGTACTATCATTGTTAACGTGATGGGCGAGGTGAAGACACCTGGCACATACACACTCTCGGCTTTCGCTACCGTCTTCCACGCCCTCTACATGGCTGGCGGCACAAACGACATCGGTACGCTCCGTAACATCAAGGTATATCGCAACAACCGCCTTATTACAACCGTCGACATCTACGACTATATCCTCAACGGCAAGCTCACGGGCAATGTGCGTCTCGCCGATAACGACGTGGTTGTTGTAGGCCCGTACGATTGTCTTGTGAACGTGACGGGTAAGGTGAAGCGTCCTATGTTCTACGAGATGAAACCCAACGAGTCGATCGCTTCGTTGCTGAAATACACGGGCGGTTTCACTGGCGACGCTTACAAGAAGGCTGTGCGTGTGAACCGCAAGAATGGAAAGGAATACTCGGCATATAACGTGGAGGAGTTCGACTTTGCGAGCTTCCATGTAGCCGACGGCGACTCTGTGTCTGTTGACTCAATCATGGCACGCTACGCCAACACCGTTGAGGTGAAGGGAGCCGTGTTCCGTCCGGGTATGTATAACCTCGGCGAGCAGGTGAACAGCGTACGTTCGCTCATCGAGCACGCCGATGGTGTTACAGAAGATGCTATCACTTCGCGTGCCGTGATGCACCGCATGAAGGCAGACCGCACTCTTGAGGTGGTCAGCGTAGACATTGAGGGCATTATGAGCGGTCGTGTAGCCGACATCCCATTGAAAGAGAACGACGTACTCTTTGTGGCTACCAAGACAGAGAAGATGTCCGACCGAACGCTCACGATACGTGGCGAGGTGCAGTACCCTGGTGTGTACAAATACGCCGACAACGAGACTGTAGAGGACTTCATCATACAGGCAGGCGGTCTCACCGACAAAGCATCGCTTATGAACGTAAGCATCAGCCGACGTGTGAGCGACCCGAAGGCGTTGCGTCCAGATAGCGTCATCGCAAAGACATTCAACGTGGCGCTGAAAGACAACTTTGCTGTTGACGGCGACCGCACGCTGACGCTCATGCCTTTCGACGAAGTGTACGTAATGCGCTCGCCGGGCTGCACCGAGCAGCAGAACGTGTCGGTAGAGGGCGAGGTGCTCTTCGCCGGAACCTACGCTCTGGAGCGCAACAACACACGCTTGAGCGACCTCTTCAAGAAGTCGGGCGGTTCGAACGGACTCGCCTACATAAAGGGCGCACGACTCATGCGTAGGGCTAACGAAACCGAGAAGGCACGTATGGAGGCTGTACTGAAGATGCAGCAGGAGGAGCAGAAGAAGAACCTTTTGCAGCTCTCGGCAAGTGCCAACAACGCTGCAGCTCTGCAGACTACAGCCCAGGACGCTACAAAGGCCAACATCGAGAAGTTCCAAGTGACTGACGAGTACCCTGTAGGTATCGACCTCGCAGAGGCTATGAAGAATCCGGGCTCTGATGCCGACCTCGTGTTGCGCGACGGCGACCGTCTCATCGTGCCGCAGTACAACGGAACGGTTAAAGTGAACGGAGCCGTGATGTACGCCAACACCGTGGCTTACGAGCGCGGAAAGCGTGCTGGCTACTACATCGACCAGGCGGGCGGCTATGCTTCAGATGCCGTTAAGGGCCGTGCATACATCATCTACATGAACGGTAAGGTGTCGAAGCTGAGCCACGGAGCGAAGGTGCAGCCGGGCTGCGAGATTGTAGTGCCTGCTAAGCTGAAGCGCAAGATGACAGCTGCCGAGATGATGAGTATGGGATCGAGCATGTCGTCAATCGCTGCGATGATCGCAACAATTAGTAACATCATTACGAAGTAAGGTTTGATAAAAATATAAGTTCTGAGAACCCTGACGTGGATTCTCAGAACATAAACAAACAGAGTGTACAGAGAATTATACAAACCGATTGTATAGAATAATATATAACAATGAGCGAACAAAAGAAAGACGTGATTGACCTCGTTGAGGTGTTCAAGTTACTTAAAACGAAGAAGAAAGTCTTCTTCATCGTGCTGCCGATAGTGTTTGTGTTGTCGTGCCTATATATCTTTCCACAACCACGCTACTATCGTTGCAGCGTGACGTTGGCACCGGAGGCTACTGGTGAGAATGTGGCTGGCGGACTCTCGTCTCTTGCTTCTCAGTTTGGCGTAAACCTTGGTGGAGCATCGCAGGATGCCATCTATCCGTTGCTCTATCCGGAGCTTGTTGAGTCGAACGAGTTTATTATCGGTCTGCTTGGCATCAAGGTGACTACAATGGACAAGAGCCTGAGCACCGACTACTACACATACATGCGCAAGCATCAGGAGAAGAACCCGATAACGGCTCCGTTCAAGTATGTGATGCGCAAGGTTACTTCTTGCTTCAAGAAGAAGGAAAACACGAAAGGCTTGCGCAGCGGTGCGCAGATGGATCCGTTCCGTATGTCGGAGAGAGACTCAAAATTGCTTGATGAAATAAAAAGCAACATCAGTTGCGATGTAGACAAGAAAACGGAGGTAATAACCATAAAGGTAGAAGCACAGGATCCGCTTATCTGCGCCACGATGGCCGACTCGGTTCGTGTGCATCTTCAGGACTTCATCACACGCTATCGCACCAACAAAGCCCGCATAGATGTAGAACACTACGAGAAACTTGCAGTAAAGTCGAAGAAGGAGTACGAATACTGCGCGCAGATATATAGCGCATACTGCGATGCCAACCAGGACGTGATGTTGCAGTCGTTCCTCTCGAAGCGCGACGAACTGGAGAACGAGATGCAGCTGAAGTTTAACACATATAGCGCCATGCGCACACAGCTTGAAGCCATGCGCGCCAAACTTCAGGAGAAGACTCCAGCGTTCACAACGTTGCAGTGTGCAACCGTGCCTGTGAAGCCAGCCGGTCCGAAGCGCATCATTTTCATCTTGGGTATGTGCTTCCTTGCCACATTCGTCACAGCCTTGTGGCTTGCACGCAAGCAGCTCTTTACAAAAGCATAAACATACGGGGAGGCGCATTGTCGCCTTCCCATTTATTTATAAAAGGAAGAACCATAATGTCGTTGTTCACGTTCAAACGAATACCACTGTATTTCGATAAGATTTCTGCCCGCGTCAATCTGCATGATATGACGTTCCTGCCTGCTGTCATGATATTCTTTCTTGTGATAAACACGACACTCTCGCTGTCTGCTTTGGAGATGCAACTGTTGTCGTATGCGGTGCTTGCAATGGTTATTGTGAGTTTCTTGTTTATGTTGGCGTTAGTGATGCATGATAAGGAGATATCTCGTTATGGCTTTATGCATTTTCTTTTCTTGTTGTTTCTTTTCGCAATGACATTAGTTAATGTCAACGATATAAAAAACGATATTTATAATAGTATTGCTATAGGTCTCTTACTGCTCCTCATGCGTTATTATCGCCATCGTATGAATATGATTTTGAAGTGTTTCACCATAGCATTTACGGTGTGTATGTGGCTCAACCTTTTTCATCTCGTTACTCACCCGTTGCTTTGGCTTGTAGAAGACCATAAGGACGGTATTGGCTATCTGCTTGGCGACAACTATAACCAAATGGGTTGTCGTATGATAGTGGCATTGGCAGCCAACCTGATGTGCATACGCTATTCGCGTATATGGCTCTTCAACTTCATCATAATGGCTGTGGTAATTATAGTCTCTTTGTTGATGGTCGGTTCGATGACCTCGCTTTCTATGATTGTTGTTTTCCTTGTTTGCTGTCTGTTACCAACATCTAAGTTACGACTATCTGCAATATGTGGCTTATTTGCAGTTTTCCTACTCTTTCAGGTATTTGTGGTGTTCAATGGGCGTGGTCTTGAGAACAATGAACTTGCGGCATATCTTGTTGAGGACGTGTTAAAGAAAGATCTTACATTTACGTATCGTACACACATGTGGGAGAGTGCCTTAAAGATTATAGAAGAATCGCCTATTTGGGGGTGGGGCTTTGCTGATGCCGATTGGTACAAGTCAAATATGTCTTCGTTCGCTATCGGTCCTCACAACTTCATTCTTGCCATACTTATTCATGGTGGAGTGATATTGCTGAGTATATATATAATTATATGTGGTAAGGTTTTCAAGAACGTTCTGCCGTATCTGAAGGAAAAGAACATACAGTTGTTATTGCTTTCTGTTGCTTGCCTTTGGATTATGTCTCTTTTTGAGATGTACCCTTATTACTTTATGTTATATCCTCTCGCATTGCTTTACTATTCCCATTATGTTTATGATGATGCGGATAAGTGTACTTTGATGGCAGAATGAGAGTGTGTACAATAATTACTTAAGAATGCAAGAAAATACAAACAAATCGATAGCGGTAAACTCGCTGATACTTTACATCCGCCTCGCCATTATATCCGTTAGCGGACTGCTCTACACGCGTTTCAGTCTGCAGGCATTGGGTATAAGCGACTACGGATTATACTCGGTCATTGCCTGCATCATCACCTTCATAAGCATCATCAACACAATTATGGTGACCACCTCCAACCGTTTCATCGCCATTGCCATCGGCAAGAACGACCAGGAGGAGGTGTGCCGCCAATTCAACGTGAACCTTGTGATACATGTGCTCATTGCACTGCTCACAATAGCCGTTGCGCTACCCTTGGGTTATTGGTATATCGTTCATCATGTGACGTACGACGGCGATATGCACACGGTGCATACCGTCTTCAACGTGTCTATCGTTGCGGCAGCCCTGTCGTTCATCGGCGTGCCCTACAACGGACTGCTCATTGCGCGTGAGCGCTTCTTTGTTTTCTGTTTAACGGATGTGGCAATGAGTCTTTTTAAGTTATTCTTCACTTATCTTCTTATTGACCATTTCGAGCATAAGCTCATCATCTATACCTGCGTAATGGCATTCATGACCGCCTTCCCTACGGTGGTGTTCTTTGCCTATTGCCGCAGGCAGTTTGCAGCCATCACGCGTTTTGTCTTTGTGCGCCAGTGGCGCAAATACTATGATGTGCTTAATTTCTCCATAGGTATAGGCATCGGAGCCATAGCCACAATCGGCAAGGCTCAGGGTGGTGCGCTCATTATCAACATGTTCTTCAGCACCACGATGAACGCCGGACTTGCAGTAGCCAATTCTGTTAGTTCTATATTGCAGAACTTTGCCAACAATGCACAAAAACCCATCTCGCCACAGATTGTGAAGAATTATGCTGCGGGCAATCTCGACCGTTGCACATCCCTTGTCTGTCTGGCTTCCAAAGCCACTTATCTCTCGATGTTCTTCGTCTCCATTCCCTTCATCCTTGCGCCTGAAGTGATTTTCGGTTTGTGGCTGAAGGAAGTGCCGCCGTATGCAATAACGTTCACTCATCTGCTCATTGTCGACATTCTGATATTCTCCATCAATGCAGGCGTCAACGACTTCGTGTTTGCCACAGGAAAGATAAAGCTCTATCAGATCATTGTCAACACGTTGCTTGTAAGTTCGATTGTCGTAGGATACTTGGCGATGCGCCGGGGCATGCCGCCTGAATATCTTTTCTATGTCTACATAGCCTTCTCGTTCATGGTCTTTCTGGTGCGTCCTTTCATCATTATCCGCATCACGAAGTTTGACGTGTGGGCTCTTGTGCGCTGTTCGTACGTTCCTGTGCTCCTGATAACGCTTCTCTTCCTCCCGACGCTGTATTTGAAACAGATAATGGGTCAGATGCTAAGCGTGGTTGTGGCTTATGCTTATTTCGTCATATTGCTTTACACCATCGGACTGCGCAAGAATGAGCGCCACTACGTGAATTCTCTTGTACGAAACAAATTGCTTCGTAAACATTGATGCAAGATCAATAAAATAGTATTATTATAACGTCCGATACAATATAGTTCTGTATCGGGCGTTTATATTATATAATTCGCAATACTTAAAAGTCTATAATGGAACCGCTCAGAACATCTCTCTCCATAATAATGCCCGTGTTCAATCATCGTGACGAAGTACGTACGATGATTGACAGCATACTCGCCAACGACTTCAATGCATGGGAGCTTCTCGCCGTAGACGACGGTTCGGGCGAAGACACGCTGCAGCTGCTCGAAAGCTACGCTGCAGTCGACAGCCGCATACGCGTAGTAAGGCGCAGCCGACAGCCGAAGGGTGCGCAGACCTGCCGCAACATAGGTTTGGAGATGGCGCGTGGAGAGTTCGTCATCGTCTTCGATTCCGACGACTATATAGCACCCTATTGCCTGCGACAGCGGGTGGAGATGCTGCAGAAGCGCCCCGACCTCGACTTCCTCGTGTTCCCTTCGGGCGTGTTTGTAGACGAGCGTTTCGTCACCGAGTCGCATCCTTACGCCTTCGGATTCCGCGTGGCTGAGGACGATGTGGCGCTGTTCGCCAGTCGCCGTCTGCCGTTCATCGTCTGGAACAATATCTACCGCACCGAGTCGCTGCGCCGCCACGACCTCACGTGGGATGTCAACCTGCTGTCTTTGCAGGATGCCGACTTCAACATATCAGCCATCGCCGCCGGACTGCGCTACGACTATGCAGAGGCTCCGCAAGACTACGGCTACCGCATCATCACTACGTCTTCTATTTCAAAGAAAATAAACACACAGGCGCACGTAGACAGCCATGTGCGTGCCAACAGCCGCATGTACGACACGGTGCGCCGCATCGGAGGCAAGCGCTACGACCGTTCACTCTACGATGGTATGTTGCGCATTTACAACTCGGGCATGACTGGTAAAGGCATCAACCGCGCGCTCGCCGAAGCGCTCGCCGACAGCGTGAGTAAGCGATGCCCATACCACAGCCGTCTGCTGAAGTTGCAGATACGTCTAACGCTACTACTCCAGAAACTATTGCCGGCACGTCTCGCACGCCAGTTGCCCGTGGCTGCATACCTCTTGCGTGAAGCACGCTGGCGCAAGAAAAAGACTGCCATAATAAACTCACTTATTGAGACACAGAAACATTAACAAAACACGATGAAATTAGCAATACTACTCTCTACATACAACGGTATGAACTATCTGGAGGAGCAGGTAGATTCTATCATTGCGCAGACCTACACCGACTGGAAACTATACATACGCGACGATGCTTCTACCGATGCGACGGTGGCTCTCATCAAGCGACTCGCCGACACTGACCCACGCATCATTAACATATCCTCCTGCGGCAACCTCGGAGCGAAGGAGTCGTTCATGTGGATGCTGCGCAATGTGGAAGCCGACTATTATATGTTCTGCGACCACGACGATGTGTGGCTCCCTAAGAAAGTGGAGCTGACGCTGAAGCGCATGCAAGAAGCCGAGGCTGAGCATAGCGGCAGTCCGGTCATCGCCTGCACCAACCTGAAGCTGGTGGATGCCAAGCTTAACGTCTTCGCCGAGTCTTACTGGAAGTTCCGCCACTATCCCATGTCTGTCTTCAACGACAAGTACTATCATCTGTTCTACAACAACATGCCTGGCTGCACGATGATGCTCAACCGTGAGGCAAAGGCGGTCTGTTTCCCTTATTCTGAGAAGATAGTGATGCACGATGCGTGGTTCGCCATCGCCGTTCTGTGGAACAAGGGCTTCGTCGTAGCCGAACCCGAGCCGCTTATGCTATACCGTCAGCACGAGCACAATGTAGTCGGAGCAAAGAAAACCCGCAGTCTGATGAATCAGTTGGGCATGATAAGCGAACTGATGGCGAAGACCCACGAGCAGCATCTCTCCACAGTCTCACTGACGCACATGTCATTCACACGCTTTGTGATAATGAAGGCATACTATCTTTTGCGTGAGCATCTATCAAATTTCTTCGGAAAGTAACAACTGTTAACCTAAAACAAGCGAATATGAGAAAGATAAGCATCATTGGCAATTTTGATATAAAGAACAACAGTTATAACGGGCAGACCATCAAGACGCGCATCGTAGCCGACGAACTCGAGTCGTTATACGGGGCGTCAGAGATAAAGTGCATCGACACAGCCGGCGGCAAGAGCGTTGTACTGCGCCTTCTTTTCCAATTGTTCGGTTGCGTGGTACGCAGCCGCAATGTGATTATCCTGCCCGCGCAGAATGGCATAAAGGTGATTCTGCCGCTTGTCGTGATATATAACCTGCTGTTCCGTCGCCGCATCCATTATGTAGTGATAGGCGGATGGCTCGCCGAACTGCTGCAGCGCAACCGCTGGCTGCTGCCTTTCGCCAAGCGTCTGCACATGATATACCCCGAGACACAGAACATGAAGACTGCGCTTGCCGCATTGGGCTTGCATCGCGTTAAGGTGATGCCCAACTGCAAGCCGCTGCACATTCTGTCTGCCGACGAACTCGCGGGCTGTAATCTACGTCCTATGCGTTTTTGTATATTCTCGCGTATCACACCAACGAAAGGCATTGACGATGCAGTGCAAGCCGTGAGTCTTGCTAACGAGAAGGCTGGCAGTACCATCGCTACGCTTGACCTCTATGGTAATGTGGAAGAAGCAGACCGAGCTTGGTTTGAAACTCTTCAAACCAAGATTCCAAACTTTGTGAAATATTGCGGAAAGGTAGCGTTCGACAAAAGCGTATACACTCTGAAAGAATACACCGCGTTGCTCTTCCCAACGTACTATCCTGGCGAAGGACTCGCCGGCACTGTCATCGACGCTTTCGCAGCAGGTCTGCCCGTCGTAGCGAGCGATTGGCACGACAACGCAAACATCATTACCGATGGAAAGAATGGTTTTGTCTTCCCTACGCATGACGTTAATCGCCTTGCTGAGATAATCCTCGACATTTATAAATGCCAAGATTGCCTTGTTCCAATGAAACTCAACTGTATACATTCGGCACAGGCTTATCTTCCCCCATTTGTCATCAAGATAATAGCTGCAGAATTGGCTTAGCCATATCTATTGCTATTGTTTTGTTATAAATGGTCCTCCATTTCAAATAAATATGTTAACTTTGTACGAATTTTTAAATATATAATGTAAATGAAAATAAAAATTGCTGTTATCGGACTTGGATATGTGGGCTTGCCGTTAGCTCGTCTTTTCTCAACAAAGTATCCGACTGTTGGTTTCGACATGAACCAGCATCGTGTAGACGAGCTTATGCAGGGTCATGATTCCACACTGGAAGTGTCTGATGAATTGCTTGGCGACGCTATACATAACCATAACTTCGTTTGTTCCACCAATCTTGACGATATACGCGACTGCAACTTCTACGTTGTAGCCGTGCCAACACCCGTTGACAATAACAATCATCCCGACCTCAAGCCGCTTTGGGGTGCTAGCGAGACAGTGGGCAAGGTTATCAAGAAGGGCGATATCGTCGTGTACGAGTCGACCGTTTATCCTGGTGTTACAGAGGAAGAGTGTCTGCCTGTAGTGGAGCGTGTGAGCGGACTGAAGTATAACGAGGACTTCTTTGCAGGCTACAGCCCCGAGCGTATCAATCCGGGTGACAAGCTTCATACCGTGGAGAAGATAAAGAAGGTGACCTCTGGTTCTACGCCCGAAGTGGCTGATATCGTAGATAGCGTCTATAACTCAGTGCTCATCAATGGTACGCATAAAGCACCGAGCATCCGCGTTGCTGAAGCTTCGAAGATAATTGAAAATTCGCAGCGCGATGTCAATATCGCCTTTATGAACGAGCTGGCAAAGATATTCAATGCTATGGGCATCGACACCAACGACGTCATTGAGGCAGCGGCTTCCAAATGGAACTTTATTAAGCTAAAGCCTGGTTTGGTAGGCGGACACTGTATCAGTGTCGACCCTTATTATCTCATTCAGAAAGCTCAAGTGTATGGCGTTCTTCCGCGTGTGATGTTTGCAGCACGTCGACTGAATGACGGCATGGGCGACTATGTTGCCAATCAGGTTATCAAGTGTATGAATAAGAAAGGCATCGTTGTAAAGGATGCCAAGATACTCATCCTTGGTATCACGTTCAAGGAGAACTGTCCCGATATCCGCAACACCAAGGTGGTGGACATCTATCACACTCTTAGCGAATATACCAATAACATCGACGTTTATGATCCGTGGGCTAACGCCGAAAGAGTTGAGCACGAATATGGTATCAGTATCAAGACGCAACTTCCTGAGGAGAAGTATGACGCTGTAATTCTTGCCGTTGCTCATAATGAGTTTCGCGACATTGATTTCTCTGCTATCCGTGCTAATAATAGCGTGCTTTATGACGTTAAGGGCGTATTGTCGCGCGATGTCATAGATGGCAGATTATAAAATAATTAATCATTATAAGCAGTTTGATTAAAAGTATGAAACTGTCTGTTATCTGTCCTATATATAACGAAGAGAAATACATCGTTCCGTTTCTCGATTCGGTTCTGCAGCAGGACTTCAGTCATGACGACATGGAGGTGCTGCTGGTAGACGGAATGAGTCGGGACAGGACGCGTCAGGTAATTTCGCAATACATAGCCAAGTATCCCTTCCTTCGTCTTCTTGACAATCCGGAGCGCACGGCTCCATGTGCGATGAACGTCGGCATAAAGGAGGCTAAGGGGGAAGTCATCATACGCTTGGATGCACATGCCCTGTATCCATTCAACTATTTCTCTACGCTTGTCACCCGTTTGTACCAGCTTAATGCTGACAACATCGGTTGTGTCCTCAATACCGACGTACTCAATAAAACTCCCAAGACTCTTGCTATACGTGAGGTTTTGAGCAACAGATTTGGTGTTGGTAATTCGTCGTTTAGAACAGGAGTGACTTCAGCATGCGAGGTTGATACTGTGCCTTTTGGATGTTGGCGTCGTGAGGTGTTTCAGAAATACGGATTCTACGACAAGCGTCTTGTGCGTAATCAAGATATAGAACTGAACAAGCGCATTAAGCGTGGTGGCGGACATATCTTCATAATCCCTGATATTTCGTGCACGTATTTAGCACGTGAGACGTTCAAGGCATTGGCAAAGAATAATTATGGCAATGGTAAATGGAATATACTGACAGTATATTATACAAAGTATTTCAGCTCTTTGTCTGTTCGACATTTTATTCCGTTAGCATTTGTACTATCGCTATTATTGCCAGTAGTGCTGATGCCCCTTAATTTATGGCTTGGAGTGTTGTCGTTGATGTCTTTGGGTGCGTACCTGGTGACTTTGGGCGGTGTAAGCTTTACTATATGGAAGACCAAAAGGCTTAATGTATTCTATCTACTCATGTCGTTCCTTACGCTGCATCTTTCGTATGGTTGGGGGTCGTTGATGGGGATATTCAAAGTTGTAGGATTGAAAATACAAGGTAAATAATGATAGCAAAATATCTTTTCGATCGCATTATGGCGTTTGTCGGACTCGTTGTTTTGAGTCCAATACTCTTCGTGGTATGGATACTTATCCGCATAAAAATGCCTGACGGACCGGCTGTTTTCACTCAGAAGCGTGTCGGTAAAGGTGGAATACTATTTACCATGTATAAGTTTCGCTCCATGAGCGCACATCATAGTGGCTCCACTGTATCGGTGGCAGGCGAAAGCCGAATCACTCCGCTTGGTGCCAAACTACGTAGATACAAACTCGATGAACTTCCTGAGTTGTGGAATGTGTTCATTGGGGATATGAGTTTTGTTGGTCCGCGTCCTGACGTGCCTGGATATGCAGACAAACTTGAAGGCGACGACCGACGTGTGTTGCAGCTGCGCCCTGGCATAACTGGTCCAGCGAGCTTGAAATATCGTGATGAGGAGGTTCTGCTTGCTGCTCAAGCCAATCCACAGGAGTTTAATGATAAGGTCATCTATCCTGACAAGGTGCGTATAAACCTTTATTATCTTGATCATTACAGTTTCGTGGCTGATATCAAGATGATTATCGCAACAGTTCTTGGAAAGCGGATAGAATACAATAATGAGATAATTTAGATTTTAATTGAGTATGGAAAGAAAACGAGTATATTTATGCCTTGCCCACATGAGTGGCAAGGAGATGGATTATATAAAAGAAGCTTTCGACACTAATTGGGTTGTGCCATTGGGACCGAATGTTAATGGTTTCGAGAAAGACCTTGAAGAGTTCGTAGGCGAAGGAAAGCGTGTTGTTGCTTTAAGTTCGGGAACGTCATCGGTTCATCTGTCTTTGATAGCTTGCGGAGTAGGTGCAGGCGACGAGGTGATGGTGCAGTCCTTTACGTTCTGTGCCTCAAGTAATCCCGTTAAGTATCTTGGTGCGACACCTGTCTTTGTGGACAGCGAGCGTGATACTTGGAATATGGATCCGCAATTGTTGGATGAGGCTATCGCTGATCGTGTGGCTAAGACCGGACGTAAGCCCAAAGCCATCATTGTCGTGTATCTGTATGGTATGCCGGCAAAGATTTCTGAATTGCTTGCTGTAGCTGATAAGTGGAACATCCCCGTCATTGAGGATGCAGCAGAAGGTTTTGGATCGTCCTATAAGGGGCAAATCTGTGGCACATTCGGTAGATACGGCGTGCTTAGTTTCAATGGCAACAAAATGATAACAACGAGTGGTGGTGGTGCTCTAATCTGTCCTGACGACAAGGCGTGGAACGAAATAATGTTCCTTGCTACACAGGCTCGTGAGTCATATCCTTATTATCAGCACGAGCATATAGGCTACAACTATCGATTGAGCAATGTTTGTGCAGGTATCGGACGCGGACAGATGACTGTCGTAAGCGAGCATATTGCTCATCATCGCCATGTGCATGAGTTGTACAAGCAGTTGTTTGCCGATGTTGAAGGTATCACTGTGCATGATAATGCTACGTCTGACATCAATTCCAACTTCTGGCTTTGCACTATCCTACTTGACGAACATCTACATGTAGAGGGTGAAGAAGATGTTTATGCGGAAGTTGTGAGCGGTGCGGTAGGTGGTGCTGCAGGTGTAACACACGCGGCAAAGTCAGCCCATACAAAGCTTGAGCCTAACCGCAATGTGGAGGCTATGCGTATAGCTCTCGATAAGGCTAATGTAGAAGCACGTCCGTTATGGAAACCGATGCATAGACAGCCTGTATACAGCGATTGTCCGTGTTACGCGAATGGCGTAAGCGAGTCGCTCTTCAAGTGCGGACTATGTCTTCCGAGCGGTCCATGCGTTTCGGATGAGGATGTTACGTATATCGTAGACGTAATAAAACGTGCTATTCTGCATTAGTATTATTAGGTTTATTTATCAATCAAGATAGAGATGCAATTTTTTCATAAACTCATAAACTGGTACTTCAACAAGAAGTCGCTGCCTTACTGGTGCGTCTTCCTGTTCGATTGTGCCATTGTCTTCTTCTCGTTCCTGCTGGTCTATCAGCAGACTTATGGTGGAGCAAAAACACTTAGCGTATTGTGGCAGTTGTGCTCAATGTGTGCTATTTATGCCATATTCTACGCTGTAGGCTTCAAGATGTTTCATACATACGACGGCATTCTGCGCTACTCCTCGTTTGTCGATCTGCAGCGTGTGGGTTTTGCTTCGTTCATAGGTTGTGTGTTTTCATACTTGGGACATTTCTTTTTGTTGCAGTTCGACTATTTCCAAAAGGTATATATAGGCGGACGCGAGATAGCGTTGGCTTCGATTATCTGCGTGCTGCTTCTGTGGGCAGTGCGTGTGTTGGTGAAGACGGTTTACGACGTGTCAATCGACACGTTTAACGCTCGTCCTGCAATCATTTTTGGCGTTGACGAGTGTGGCATGGGACTGGCTAAGCTTGTGCGCAATGACAAGTCGCTGCGTATGCGCCTTTTCGGGTTTATGTCTAACGGTAATGAGGTTCGCCATAAAGTGCTTATGGGCTTGCATGTTTACAGATATGATGATGTAGAGCGACTCATACATCAGAAGAAAATGGAATGCCTGCTTGTTTCGCAGAGTTCTGTGGGGGTGTTTCGTAATGACAAAACTTTGCAGGATTTGCTCATTGCTAATGGTGTGCATATTTTTATGCCGCGTACTAATGAGGAGTGGAACCCGGCTGCGCCCGATGCCACGCTGAAGGAGGTGAGCATCGAAGATCTGCTGCCGCGTGACGAAATAAGCATCGACCTTAAGAGCGTAGCCGACACGCTGCATGGCAAGTGTATCCTCGTGACGGGTTCGGCGGGCAGTATTGGTAGCGAGATTGTGAAGCAACTCTGCCAGTTCAATCCGCGCGAACTGGTGCTCATCGACAGTGCCGAGACTCCGCAGCACGACATACGCCTGATGATGGCGAAGCGCTATCCGCACATCAAGGCGGAAACCATCGTTACGTCTATCACCGGACAGCTGCGCATGGAGAACATCTTCTGCCGTTTCCGTCCCGACTACGTGTTCCATGCCGCTGCATACAAGCATGTGCCGATGATGGAGAACAATCCGACGGAGAGCGTTGAGAACAACATCTACGGCACGAAGGTGCTTGCCGACATGGCTGTGAAGTACGGCGTGAAGAAGTTTGTGATGATTTCCACGGACAAGGCAGTAAACCCCACCAACGTCATGGGATGCTCGAAGCGCATCTGCGAGATGTACGTGCAGAGTCTTAACAACGCCGTGCGAAGCGGAAAGGTGGAGGGCTGCACCCAGTTCGTCACCACGCGCTTCGGCAATGTGCTTGGCTCCAACGGTTCGGTCATTCCGCTCTTCAAGCAGCAGATTAAGGCAGGCGGACCGGTCACCGTGACCGACCCGAACATCATACGCTACTTCATGCTCATACCCGAGGCGTGCGAGCTGGTGCTCGAGGCTGGCGTAAAGGGCAACGGCGGTGAGATATTCGTCTTCGACATGGGCAACCCTGTGAAGATTGCCGACCTCGCGCAGCGCATGATAAATCTGAGCGGTGCGAAAAACGTTGAGATAAAGTACACGGGGCTGCGTGCCGGCGAGAAACTCTACGAGGAGGTGCTCAACGACAAGGAGTCGACCAAGCCGTCGTTCCACGAGAAGATTCGCATCGCTAACGTGCGCGAGTACGACTACAGCGAGGTGGAGCGCGACATAGAGGAACTTATTGAGGTGAGCAAGCAGTACGACGACATGCTTACCGTGAAGAAGATGAAGGAGATTGTGCCCGAATTCAAGAGTAACAACTCTGTGTATGAGGCATTGGATGCATCGACTGACGCCGCAAAAGCTTAGCAAAAGTCATCGTTCTGCGGACGCAATCGGTGCAGATGGCGAACGGAATCTGATTGGGTGGCGGACGGAATCCAATCGGGTGGCGTACGGAATCTGATCGGACGGCGGACGCGAACGGTCGGATAGCGTGAGCAAAAAAATGAAACAGATAGCGGTATTCAATCGCGTATTAATAGGTATAAATGAATAAAGCCATAGGTTTAGGATCTCTAAATCTATGGCTTTATTCGTTATGTTGTAGTTCTGGGTTTACCTCTGTGTAGCGTTTAGAATCGCTTGAACTTCAAGCGCAGCGTCTTCGAGCGCAGTATCATCTGTCCGCCGTTGAGCTTCTCCTTTACGAATTCCTCCTCAAGGTTGTTTATGCCGTACGGAGCCAGTAGCTTCGGGTCGTCGATGGGGTGGTCGCCGCCGTTGTCGCCCTTGTCCTGGTGCCAGTTGTCCTTGTATGGCGTGTGCGTTACGATCTTGTCGCTCGTCTGCTTGAAGCGCAGATAGTAGCCGTGCTGCTTGTCCTTGTCGACGTCGCGCACGCTGATGAGCTTGTACTGCACGCCCCAAAACACGCGCTTCTTCGAGAGGTCGGTTGTGCCGCCCGTAGCGAGTGTGTCTACGCGCTCTAAGTGCCAGAAGCCGTCGAAGTCGCCGTTGTCGCTGGTCTCTATCTCGCAGGAGGCGAGGGCGACGAGGGTGAACGCAGCCAATATTGTTTTGAATAATCGTTTTGCTATCATTTGTGTGGTGTTGTGATGTTGTGGTGTTGAGATAGTGAGATGGTGATGGGGTGGTGGGGGTGTGGTGTTGAGATGGTGATAGGGTGAGATTTTCTCTACTTCTTCTTGGTGAGCAGTCCGCTCTTTGTCACAGTGAGCTGGAATCCGGCGTTGTGTCCGTACATCTTCTCGCTGCCGAAGTCCATTGCGTAGCCGCCTTTCACCGTCCAGTCGTGGTTGAACTTGTACTTCGCTTCGACGAGGAAGCTGAAGTTCTTGTACGCCTTTGTAAATGGGTTGTTGTATGTGCCCCAACCTTTCTGATAGGTGGTGAGCACGCGGTAGTCGAGGCGTTCCGTAGGCGAGCCTTCCACGCCGAGGTGTACGGCATAGAAGCGGTTGTTGCGCACGTCGATGCTGTTGTCGGTGTTGTATATCGGCGAGCGGTAGAGTGGGTTGCCTATCACCTGTCCCCAGTGCTGCCATCCGGTGTAGATGCTATGGTTGTAATAGTCGTCCATGCCTGCGATGTGGTCGCCGATGTTCTGGGTGCGGTCGTGGTTGTAGGGGCCGCTCTGATACTTTGTGTAGATATACTCGAAGACGAGGCTGCGCAGCCATGTGCCGTACTTCATGTCGAATTCGGCACCGAGCATCATGTCCTTCAGACTGTACATGAAGTAGCGGCGCTTCTGCCATGTGTTCCACTGTTCGCCCTCGCCGTAGCCGTTGTAGTCGAGCAGGAACATCTGGCTGTGGTCTTCGAAGAAGTGGTCGGCGTATACCGAGAAGCGCCACAGATCGGTGTCAAAGTTCAGACGCGCCACCCAACTGCCCAACTGGTTGCCGGCGCGGTTGGTGTAGAGTCCATCGGTAGCATCGCTGCCGCCCGGTATGAAGGCGTTCCAGAAGTCCTTTACGCCCGTGCTGGTAGGTATACGCTTCATGTTGCCGTGACCGTCGAGGCGATAGGGCTTGCCGCCGAACTCGCACGCCATCTCCAGTCCCAGTTCGAGGCTGAGCGGGAAGAACGAGTCCTCGTTGCCTATCTTTAGGTAGCCCGCCTTGGAGTGGTAGAGCACGTGGTCGGCGTATTTCTGTCGCTTGTTCGTGAAGTCGTGCTGCCAGCCGTCGTCGGTCATCATGCCGTAGGCGATATGTCCCTTAAGGTGTAGCCAACGCTTGGTCCAGGGGATGGTCCAGTATTCGGGCAGGGCGATGCGCACCTGCGGCACTGGTCGGGCGTTGATGCCTAATGTTTGCGAACCGCTGCTCAGCGTCTGGCTCTTTAGCTCCATTGGGTACTCCTTGGCACCTACGGAGAGCACGCCGTGCAGCCATCGTGCCTCGGCGAAAGCCTGCTGCACTACGACGTTCGACGTGTAGTTCACCGGCACAGCCACGTCCACACCGTAGCCTATCGCCCAGCGGCGAGCCGAGTCGGTGGAGAGAGGGCGCATCACGGCGCCACGCACGTAGCCGTTGAACTCGTCGAGCGAGCTTAGGCCGTGCTTGTTGGCGTTGAGCCAGAGCGGAGTCTTGTCCTTCGAAAACGAAGATTGCATCTCCACCTTGTAGCCTATGTTGTTGTCCAGTCGCTGCTTCGACGGCATGCGCTCGTCGTACTCCTGCCAGGCGTACTGCGCATTGGCAGGCAGCGCGATGCCCATCAGCGTTATGAGGGCTAAAGACAGATTTCTTATTGTCATGTTTTTATATTGTTTTCTATTCTTATCTCCTGCAAAATATGCAAGTGCTATTTTCTGCAAAGTTACATAAAATATGCTAAATACTGCGCCAATCGAAAAATAATAACTACTTTTGCACCGATATTAATGCTGTAAGTGAGGTTTTGCTTGCAGTTGATAAGTAAAATTACAAGAACTATGAGAATATTTGTTAGATGCCATCCCCTTACCGCGTTGTGCATCACTGCATTGATGTTGTTCACTATGTTGAGTGCTGCAGCGTATGCTGCGCCTATTGATACTGCTCAGGTGGTGGCTGAGGCTGCTGTGCCTACTGCTCAGGTGGCTGCCGATTCGGCTGCCGTTGTGCCAGTGGAGATTGCTGAGGGCGTGGAGAACTCGAGTGGAGGCTTGAAAAATGTGCTGAAGAACAAGTTCATTGAGGGTAATGCGTCGTTCATGTCGCTCGTTGCCTTGGCTCTTGTGCTTGGTTTGGCGTTCTGCATAGAACGCATTATCTACCTCAGTCTGTCGGAGATAAATGCCAAGAAGTTCATGCGTGAGATTGATGCTAAGATTGAGGCTGGCGACATTGAGGGTGCCAAGACGCAGTGCCGCAACACGCGCGGACCAGTGGCATCTATCTGTTACCAGGGCCTGCTGCGCGTCGACACGTCTATTGAGGACATCGAACGCTCGGTGGCTGCCTACGGCACTGTGCAGGCGGCTAACCTGGAGAAGGGCTGCTCGTGGATTACGCTCTTCATCGCTATGGCACCATCGCTCGGCTTCTTGGGCACGGTGATTGGTATGGTGATGGCGTTCGAGCAGATCCAGATTGCGGGCGACATCAACCCTACAATCGTGGCTGCGGGCATGAAGGTGGCGCTCATCACCACTATCTTTGGTATCATCGTGGCACTCATCCTGCAGCTGTTCTACAACTATGTGCTCTCTAAGGTAGACCACCTCACAGCGCAAATGGAGGAGAGTGCTATCACGCTGCTTGATGCGTTGCTCAAGTATAAGAAAGGATGTTGAGATGGTGAGATGGTGATGTGTTGAGAAGTTGAGATGGTGATGTGTTGAGATTTCTCAGCAAATTATAGTAAGGCTTAGAAAGGCCTAAGAAGGCTTAGTTCTGCTTAAACGCTCCCTTAGTAAGGCTTAGTTCGGCCTATTAAGTATAAACAACAAACAACAATGAAAGTAAATATAAACTTGCGCCACTTGACGGCTATGCAGCTGTCAAGCCTCATATTCTATATATTAATAGGTGTGATAGTGCTACTGTTCGCACTGTTCTGGATTATCGGCTACGACATGCCGTACGACGATAATCCCGACTATAGCGCGCCACTGCTTACTGATGCGCTGATATGGTTTATGATTGTGCTGACGTTCTCCACGTTCGGCTTAGCTGTCTTCGGTGCTGTCAATGGTATGCGCAAGAATAAAGGCGAGAATGTAGTGGTGAACAATGTGCCGGCGCGCCGCATCTCTGTGGCGGTCATCATCGGTACGGCGTTGCTGCTTGTGCTTACCTACGCTTTCTCGAGCACCGATGCGCTCCTGGTGAACGGCGAACGCTTCACCGACACCTTCTGGTTGCGCACTGCCGGCATGTTCATCGGCACATCGCTGCTGCTCATCGTTGTGGCTGTGGGCGCAGTTGTGTTTGGAGCCACACGCTACATTAGGTAAAAGTAAAAAAGTAAAAGAGTAAAAAAGCCCCTCCCAACCCTCCCCGTCGGGGAGGACTTAGAAGGCTTAAGGAGGCTTAGTTCGGCTTAAACGCCGCCTTCCAAGAGGCTTAGAAAGGCTTAAGGAGGCTTAGTTCGGCTTAAACGCCACCCTCCCAAGGCTTAGTTCGGCCTATAAACAATAAGGCTTATGCTGATAAAACGCAGAAAACACTCGGTACCGTCGCTTAACACGACATCCACAGCCGACATTTCTTTCATGCTGCTCACATTCTTCCTCGTCACCTCGTCGATGGATGTGGACCGCGGACTTGTGCGCCAACTGCCACCGCTCGACAAGGAAGAGCAGACGGACAGGACGAAGGATGTGGCGAAGGAGAACACGCTCGCATTTCGCATCACGGCGCAGAACAAAGTGATACTCAACGATGAGCCAATCGCTGCTACTGATGTACGTAGGCGTATAGCCGACTTCGTGCGCTTGCGTGGAGCACAGCATCTGATAATTGTGGATGCTGACCCTGCTTCCGACTATAACACTTACTTCAATCTTGAGAACGAAATAGTGGCGGCTTATTCTGAGGTGCGCAATGCTGAGGCTAAGCGCCGCTTCCACCGCGACTATGCCAGCTGCACTGAGGAAGAGCGCAAGAAGGTGCGCGATATATATCCGCAACATTTATCAGAAACTTACAATACTGCTGAGCCCACATCGCAAGCCGATACGAAGAAAGGAGGAACCGCAGAATGATACGCCAACGCATTGACCGCAGCGTACCGACGCTGAACACGTCGTCGCTGCCCGACCTTATCTTCACCGTGCTGTTCTTCTTCATGGTCGTAACGCACATGCGACAGGTGACGCTGAAGGTGCGCTTCCGTGTACCGCAGGGCACAGAGCTGACGCGCCTCACGAAGAAGAGTGCCGTATCGTATGTGTATATAGGCACGCCGTCGGAGACTACGACAGGGGAAATTCCATCGTACAAGGGGGTGACTATTCAGCTCAACGATAAGTATGCTACGCCATATGAAGTGACGACATATGTAAGTGCCGAACGCAAGGCAATGTCGGATGAGGATCAGGAGCAACAGATAGTATCCGTAAAGGCTGACCGCAGTACGCCGATGGCACTAATCAGTGAGGTGAAGTTGGCGTTACGCAAGGCTGATGTGCGACGCATGAGCTACTCGGCAGAGCAGAAGAAATGATTAACGGAACGTTGGTAACAATTACTTAAAACTTACAATTAGTGAGTTTTTAATGTAAAAATGTTGCAGAATAAATTTATTAGCACTATCTTTGCACAACAATATAAACTGTAATTAGAATGGCACATTATAATTTAGACTCTTTAGATAAGAAGATATTAAAGTTGATAGCTAAAGACGCTCGCATACCATTTCTTGAAGTGGCACGCTTGTGCAACGTGAGTGGTGCAGCTATTCATCAGCGCATACAGAAGCTCACCAATCTCGGTGTGCTCAAAGGGTCGCAGTTTATCATCGACCCAGAGATGCTTGGTTACGAGACGTGCGCTTACATCGGACTCTATCTGCAGAACCCTGCTACGTTCGACGATGTGGTTGAGGAGTTGAAGAAGATACCTGAGGTGGTGGAATGTCATTATACTACGGGCGGCTTCGATATGTTCATAAAGCTATATGCTCGCAACAACCACCATTTGCTTAACGTCATCCACGATAAGTTGCAGCCGCTCGGACTCTCACGCTCCGAGACGATTATCTCGTTCAATGCTATCATCGACCGACAGTTGCCAATCAGCGAACTGCCAGTTGAGGACAAAGATGATGCAGAAGAAGTGTTTGAAGAGGACGAATAACACATACTGCAAAACAAATAGAAGAATAACGGAAAAACTCGTTGCATATCCCGATAAGGATGTGCAACGAGTTTTTTCGTTGTGCCTTTTACAGACCTCTTGCTATCTTGTAAAGAAGTGATTGTTATTCTCTTACATAGTCGACGAAGGCATACGCTTGGTGATGCTTTTCGTCGGTGGTGTGCTCCTCGCGTGCGGTTTCCTTCCAGCCGTCGTACTCGGGGAAGAAGGCATCGGCGTTGGCGGGCGTGTCGTGAATCTCGGTAAGGCAGAGTCGGTCGGCTATGGGGAGTGCCTGCTCGTAGACGCTTGCTCCACCTAGTATATATATGTCCTCGTCCTTGGCGCAGTGAGCGAGTGCTTCTTGGAGCGATGTATAGCAGTCGCAACCTTCTAACTCGGTGGCTGTGCGACTGAGCACCACGTTGCGGCGGTTGGGCAGAGCACCCTTGGGGAGCGACTCGAATGTGCGGCGTCCCATGATGATGGTGTGGCCCGTGGTGAGCGCCTTGAAGCGCTTCAGGTCGTTGGGCAACCAATAGAGTAGTTTATTCTCGAAACCGATGGCGCGATTGGCGGCAACGGCGGAAATTATTGTTATCATTTTGATAATTATTAATTGGTAATTATTAATTATTAATTGAGTTTTGAATTCTTAATTCTTGCTTTGGCAAGCGGCAAAGCCGAGCGCAACAATTCAACATTCAACATTCCGTCGTCTCGACGACGGCCTGCTACACGCTTACAGTGGCTGCGATGTGTGGCCACGGGTCGTAGCCCTCCAGTTCGAAGTCTTCGTAGCGGAACGAGAAGAGGTCCTTCACGTCTGGGTTTATCTTCATGCGCGGCAGCGGTCGCGGTGTGCGTGTGAGCTGTAGCCGTGCCTGGTCGAGGTGGTTGAGATAGAGGTGAGTGTCGCCCGTTGTGTGTATGAATTCGCCCACTTCGAAGCCCGTCACCTGTGCCATCATCTGCAGCAGCAGAGCGTACGACGCTATGTTGAACGGCACGCCAAGGAAGGTGTCAGCCGAGCGTTGGTAGAGCTGTAATGAGAGCTTGCCGTCTGCCACATAGAACTGGAACAGGCAGTGGCACGGCGGCAGTGCCATGTCGTCCACCTCAGCCGGGTTCCACGCCGACACGATCATGCGGCGTGAGTCGGGGTGGTTGCGCAGTTGGTCGAGCACGTTCTGTATCTGGTCGATGGTGCCGCCCTTGTAGTCGGGCCATGAGCGCCACTGATGACCATAGACGGGTCCGAGGTCACCGTTCTCGTCTGCCCATTCGTTCCAAATGCGCACACCGTGCTCCTGCAGATAGCGCACGTTGGTGTCGCCGCGCAAGAACCACAGCAGTTCGTAGATTATCGACTTGAGGTGTAGCTTCTTCGTAGTGAGCAGCGGGAAACCGTTTGCCATGTCGAACCGCATCTGGTTGCCGAATACGCTCATCGTGCCCGTGCCCGTGCGGTCGGTCTTGGTCGCACCCTCGGTGAGGATGCGGTTTAGGAGGTTGAGATATTGTTGCATGAAATTATTAATTCTTAATTATTAATTATTAATTATTAATTCTTCCGCCGGCACATGACTGCTTTTGATTCGCCACTCCTGCGGATACAGATTGTTGGCGCGGTTGCCTATGTTCTTCTCGAAACCTATCGGTCTGCCGCGGTATGTGAGCAGAACGAAGCCGCGCGGCGTGTCCTCGGGCAGCGTTACTGCCTCCTTGCGCAGATAGTTGATGGCGTCAGTGTAGCCAAGTTCTACGCGTGGGTAGGCGTCGTCGGCGAGTTGTCTTGAGAGGGCGAGCGACTGGTCGGGGATGATGTCCTTGCCCTTCTCCGTGCCGAGACACACACCGGCGTGCATTATCTTCAGCTCCGCGTCGGCAGCGTCGTACGTGTCAGCCCAGCGTTCCGGAACGGCGAACAACGCATCCGTGCGGCGTCTCACCACGTAGCTCTCCGGTGCATTGAGCGGCACGGCTACGTTGCACGGCAGCTTTGCGCCCGCCTTTGCGCTCTTGTTGCCGCGGCGCTTTTCCTTCTTCGGCTTCTCCGCCTTCCTGTCGGCACCGTCCATCGCAGACAGACAACCCTCCGCCTCGCCATGCTTGCGCAGCACGGCAAGGAACAATCCCTCGCCTCTGCTCACGCCCGGTAGGAAACGATACACCGGAGCATCGCCCGTCAACGCACGTGTTATGTGCCAGTCCGGCTCTACAGGCACGTCCACGAAGTCGGCACCCAATTCCTCGGCTATCCATGCCACGTTCTCCTCGTCCTCATGCGCATTGAGTGTGCAGGTAGAGTAGATGAGTAGTCCGCCAGGGCGTAGGCAGCCCCATATGTCGCTGATTATCTCGCGCTGCAGTCGCCAGCAGTTCTCTACGTTCTGCAGGCTCCACTCCTCGCGTGCGCCTTCGTCCTTGCGGAACATTCCCTCGCCCGAGCAGGGTACATCGGCAAGAATAGCGTCGAACTGTATGCGCGCCTTGCGGTAGTCGTGTGGGTAGTTGTTGGTTACGACCACGTCCTCGTGACCGAACTTCTGCAGGTTCTCGCTCAGAATCTGTGCGCGAGTGCGCATCGGCTCGTTTGAGAAGAGCAGCGACCCTTCGGGTAGTGCCGCACGCAGTGCCGTCGACTTGCCGCCAGGGGCAGCGCAGAGGTCGAGCATACGCACGGGTTCGTGTATGAGGTGGCGCACCACATGGTCGACGAACATCGACGAAGCCTCCTGCACGTAGTACGTACCAGCGTGCAGCAGAGGGTCGAACGTGAAGTTCGGTCTGCTCTTCAGGTAGCGTCCCGTCGTGGGGCACCACGGCACGCAGCAGTCCTTCAGCTCGTCAGCCACGTCGCCCCCATTCTGTTTGAACGGATTGATCCTCACGCTTGTCGGCGTGTCGTCAGCATCAAGTGCTTCCGCCAAACGGTTGTAGAGGTTGTCGCCGAATAGTGGGCGTATTGATTGTTCGAAGTCTTGTGGAAGATTCATTTCTATTGAGTTCTGCTTTTATATCTATTGAGTTTTGCTTTTATAGTTGACGGGTATATTTGTTCTGTTCTTATTCTGTAGTAGACCAATATATTCGTCTTGCTTTTATTCTGCTACAAAAGTACTGATTTTTATCCGTGTAGCCATCGTTCTACCTAAAAATATATCTTTCCACCTTGTTATTTATTGAACTTGTGAAAGTTCAGTTATTTATACATAGTATTAGGAGGGTAGTATTAGGAGGGTATGGCATCCCTGCCATACCCACGCACCCCTCTTTTCCACGTTTATACCCCTCTTTCTTCCGCTTCACGCTCTTCTTTTCACTTTTCACCCCATCTCTTTTCCTCTTCATACTCCCTACTTTTGTCATCCGCATCGGTCGGCGCGGATGCTCGTAACGGTCGACGCGGATGCTCGTATCGGTCGGCGCGGATGCTCGTATCGACCGACGCGGATGCTCGTATCGACCGACGCGGATGACTTTTGTTGATGTTTCGTGCTGCCAAACCTTTACTTTCGCAGTGTCAAACCTTTACTTTCACTACGTCAAACCGTTGCTTTTGCGGTTCAAGACCTCCCTTTTTACATTTTACACACTCTTTTTCTTTCCATATCTTCTTCTGTTTTCCTCGATCAGTAGTGCTTTCCTGTTGTGTGCATCCTCTGGTTGCAGC
>ENA-UONT01000128-UONT01000128.1-human-gut-metagenome-genome-assembly--contig:-CS20-NODE-128-length-106942-cov-56.614602_pt1 | contig 106942 bp, 89 predicted proteins | sample MGYA00242459_ERZ724006 | MGnify/ENA metagenome assembly ERZ724006
TGCCTTCTTTAGTTGAGGTCTTCAGAGTCAAACGACTTTGGAGACCTTTTTTTGTGCCCATAGGAGGCTACGGCATCCTGCAGGGGTGCACCAACCGAAGCTTGGTTGGTGCAACAGAGGGCTCATTTGTCTCAAGTGCACCAACCGAAGCTTGGTCGAGGGTGTGTCAAAACTAAAATATTTGGCAAATTGAATAGCAAACGGTTCTAATCGTAGGAGGCTACGGCATTCCTGCCGTAGCCATTAGTAACTGAAATACAACTGTTTGCAATGACTACGGCAAGAATGCCGTAGTCTCCTACAGTTAGCCATTCATCACAATTCTATAGTTTTGACACACCCTTCCCTGATCCTGGAAAGTCCCGAGTAAGCCCCGGGAATTACATAGCCAAGATCAATGGTGTTCATCGTGAGGTGATGTGTTGGCATCTCCTTTCCACAACCCATGCAGGTTGCAATACTCGCGAGCTGATACCTCTTTGGCATCTGTTAGGAAGATTACCTCTGGCTTCTCGCCTGGCTGTAGCTCATGGCGAAGTACATCGGTAGGAGTGAGCAACTCTATCCATTGGATATAATGCTCTGGGAGCATCGGATGCTCTACGCTTCCAACTTTTACACGATAGCCGCCCTCGATTGGTTCTATAACGGGCACATGCTTCTCTTTTGCCGCATCCGTGGTATTCTCCTTCATCAGTTTCATGGGCTGACCGCAGCAGCTGAGCATGGCTCCAGGATTCACTACCTCTATCACGTTGCCACAAACCGTGCAACGGTAGATTTCTCTTGTTTTAGTCATAATCGTTCCTCCTAAAATTTTGAAATTTAAATGACGTCTTTATTCTTTGACGATTATAAAGATACTCGTTTTTTGTGAGTTACACAAGTTTTAGAGCCTTTTTTATTCCAAAATAAAGTTAAAACTTGTAGATATTCACTTGCGAAACTTTAGTAACCGAAGGTTTTCGTTAAGCCAGATAAGCAGAGCTAAGTTTACTTAAGCTTTGCCATGGCGAGAAAATGTGTTCGTGAAATGTAACAATCTACACCTTAGACCGAGGGTTGAGTGGATTACAGATGACAATGTTTAGTCAAATTGCTCCATGACCCGAAAATATTGGGGTACGCAATGACGAAGTCAAGAAAGAGTGAATAAGTTGCGTGTCTGATCCTATCAAGTCGTGAGAGTGTTAAAAATGAGATCTGATTTGATGAAAAACCGAATTTTGTATCGCCGTTTGGAAACAAAGCGTTATCTTTGTTCCATAATTCAAAACAAAATGTGCATCAACAAGCTAAAAGTGGTGTTGACAGAAGAAGCACAAGCCTTTTTGGATGCGCAGCCATTCAAAGCTCAGCAGAAGATATACTACAACATCTTCAAGGTTGAGGAAGGAGTGATGAAAGTTGACATCTTCAAGAAACTGGAGAATACTGAGATATGGGAGTTTCGAACTCTCTACAATGGTATATGCTACAGGCTTTTCTCCTTTTGGGATACTGAGGAAGAGACTTTGGTTATTGCCACACATGGCATAGTCAAGAAAACTCAGAAGACACCACTGAAGGAAATTACCAAAGCAGAAGAAATAAGAAAAGAGTACTTTAATAATAAAAATAAATAGCACTATGGCACAGATGAAATTGATACCAGCAGACAATATGAAAGATAAGCTTTGGGGTAGAAGAGGAACACCAGAGCGTGAAGCAATGGAAACTAAACTCAAAGAAGATGTGAACGCCTATATTGTAGGCGAAGCCATACGCAAGGCTCGATTGTCACAAAACCTCACGCAAGAACAACTTGGTGAACGTATCGGTGTGCAGCGTGCTCAAATTTCAAAGTTGGAGAAAGGTACAAGTGTTATCACATTGCCAACAATGAGTCGTGTATTCCAAGCTTTGGGTATCGCAACAGCCACTCTTGATTTGGGTATTGCAGGCAAGATTGCGTTGTGGTAAGATAATTAATAAATAAAACCTGAAATATATATCATCATACCCTCTAAGAAAGATGAAATACAACAATATAGATTATCAAAGATGTGTACTTATATGCATGGTCGTGATGATACACATCGTGAATTTCAGTACACTATACCCTGACGTAAAAAACTTTATAAACTTCTTTTTCATGCAAGCGTTTTTGTTGATTACAGGCTATTTGGTAAACATCAGAAAAACGTATAAGGAATTTGCGTCTTACACCATGAAGATTCTCATTCCTTATATAATAATGGTTACCGGTTATGCTTTTGTATCAACATTACTACCAGTAAGAGATGGGGTAAACGAATTTACAATACCTATAATTCTTAATACGATATTTGTCACCTCTATTGGTCCATATTGGTTCTTGCACACAATGGCTATATGCGGGGTAATATATTATTTGACATTCAATTTGGTTGGCAAATGGAGCATAATGGGCAAATTGTGCTTATTTGCCACATTTCTTATGTTAGTCTCACAATACACTCCAGTTCTTAATTCTACGAATGCAGCTTTTTATTTCACTGGTGTCTGTTTGCGTCTGTCTGAAAAACGTCTTGATGAAATTATAAAACCATCGTTGTGGAGTATTCTGCCTTTCATAGCAATAGCAAGTTTCCCAAACTATAAAAATTGGAACTTTTTAGCGGTTACAATATTAGCATTGTCATTCCTTTCTTTCGTTCCGAAACTCATACAGAGTATCAAAAACAAGAAGGTCTTGGGAATTATAGGATATATCGGAAGAAACACACTTCCTATATACCTTTTTCATCCAATATTCACAATGGGAGGCAAGTTAGCATTGCCACTATTCCATTTTGATAATTCGGGGGGTACATACGGTCTTCACTATTGCCGTTAGCATAATCGGAAGTATTGCTATTGCTGCAATCCTTGACAGATGTCACCTGTCTTATATTTTTGCGAGAGAAAGGTTCTTACGCTAATCATATCAACGATAAAATAAAACAGGTAGAATTTGAGAATGGACAATGATACAAGGTATATTTGCTATCATGTGCAATCTGGGTAGGATTATATAAGAGTGATGTTATTGCATTGATACACAATACTTGTTGCTTGGTGATCACTTGAAATGTTCCCAAAATGAGAATACAAGTATAACATTGCCTAAAAATAATATATTCATTTACATTCTTTAACTAAACGTCATGCAGTCATCAAGCCGTTTGTGTATCTATATCAAGATAGATAGTACGAAACAATTCGCTCATGGCTTCAAATATAACAACATTAGTAGAAAAAGCGAAACAAGGTGACGCTGACGCTTTCAGCACATTATACCAAATGTATTATCCTAAGATGAAAGGGATATGCATCAATATTCTTAGAGATGACAAGGCTGTCGTTGACGACCTTGTCCAAGATGCTTTTATACTTGCGTTTGTTTCATTGAAAGACTTGAAGAATATTCATAGGTTTAGTCAATGGCTTACAAGTATCACCACTAACCTCGTATTGAAATATCAGGAGCAAGGTAAGAGATACGATTTCATTTCCTTGTCTGATATAGAGGATGAATTTAGTTCCGTATTGGAAGATGGCAACACTTCCAAGCAGTCAATTCCGTATGAGGAAATTATGGCAGCAATAGACAGTTTGCCTGAAGGGTATAAGAAAATATTCAACATGTCTGTTTTGGATGGCTTGTCCCATCAAGAAATCAGCGAATTACTTGATATTGCTCCACATAGTTCTTCCTCGCAATTGTCAAGGGCAAAGGCAATGTTGCGAAACATATTGTCCCCAAGAGCTATGCTTATCATCGTATTGGCGTTGATAGTCATCCCTGTATATAGATATTTTACTGCAAAGAAGAAACTCGTTTCTGAAAATGATGTGAATATAGTTCGAACTCGAAAGCCTAATGAAGGCATTACGCCTATACAAAAGAAGCCTAATGTTTCTGTTAGTAGAGCGCAAAATGCTATTTTGTGCTCTAATTATCGAAGTGTTCAACAGAGAAAGAACACGGTGACAACTGGTGGTGATTCTATTAAGGCAGGTCAAAATGTAATAGTCGAAATATCCGATTCTTTGCAGGATAACCAACATATTTTGGCTGATAACAAGCGAGATCGTATCATCACAAAAGATACTGTCTATACACCTATTCCAAACGAGGAAAGATGGATTGCGGATGATACAAAGACGCACAAGAAAAGTAAATGGCAATTGCTCGCAGCTGGTTCTTTGGGTACTACTCTTGCGCAAAATGTTTGTAAGATTATAACAAGTAGCGGTGATGATATTACGAGTGAACAACCTTCAAAAAAGATTTTTACTACATGGGAAGAGTATTCTGAATATCTACATCGCTTAACTCCAACTGACCCAACGGCGGAAAATATTGCAATGATGGATATTGCCGATAACAACAATGGCAAAATTGAAGAGGCAGAACATCATGACAAACCTATAATATTAGGATTGGCTGTGAACAAGAGCATAGGAAAGCATTGGAGCTTAGAAACAGGACTCCAATACTCTTACTTGAAGTCATATTTTACTTTGGGTACTGGCAATTACCATGTTGACAAGGAACAAAAATTGCATTATATCGGTATCCCTGTCAAGCTCTCGTACCAATTCATGGCGTACAAGAGACTGTCGGCTTACGGTTCTGCAGGAGCAAGTATTCATATACCATTGTCTGGAAAGACATATGCAGACTATGTAGTAGGAGGAAAGTCTGGCTATGCAACGGATTGGAAGACAACACCTTCTATACAGTGGACTGTAAACACTAATATCGGAATACAATATCAATTTGCACCAAAGTTGACATTGTTTGTTGAGCCAACGCTGAATTGGTACATTCCGAATGGAAGCGAAGTCAAGAATACTTGGACAGAACGTCCATTTACATTGACTGTGCCTTTCGGTATTAGGCTCTCTTGGTAAGAAAGTATCAAATTGCATGCAGTCTTTATGAATGATCTGTATCTATATATACAGAAAAGTCAAAAAATAAGATACATGCAAAAAAGACATACAGACAGGAAGATGTATTTCCGTGACTTGGAGATAACATCTAAGGAGTTTTACATCAGCTACTTGTCAGATTTTACGGAACTGACACCAAAGAGTAGAATCTTGGAGGTAGGCTGTGGTGAAGGAGGAAACTTAGTTCCCTTTGCACAGTTGGGCTGCAAAGTGACAGGTATAGATATTGCCGAGTGCAGAATTAAAGATGCCAAAGCATACTTTTCCGAAATCAGCAATCATGCTACATTTGTATGCTGTGATTTCATGCAATATCCTGTTCCATGTAATGAAGAGGATAAATATGACGTAATACTATTACATGATGTGATAGAACACGTTCCTACAAAAGAGCCATTTCTTGCACACCTAAGAAAGTTTATTAAACCAAAAGGCGTGCTGTTTGTCGGATTCCCCGCATGGCAAATGCCTTTTGGAGGACATCAACAGATTTGCAGAAGCAAACTTTGCTCACATCTGCCATTCATTCACTTGTTGCCAAACCCTTTATACAAGTTGTTGCTAAAAACATGCAATGAAGAGAAAGGAACTATGAATGAACTTATGAGCATAAAAGAATGCCGAACAAGTATAGAGTTGTTTGAAAGACTCATACATCAATGTGACTTCTCGATAACAGATCAAAAACTTTGGTTCATCAACCCACATTACAAACAGAAGTTCCACCTTACCCCACGGCTCTTGCCACATTGTGTCTGGAAGATGAAGTATATCAGAAATTTCTTCACCACTTCATGCTGGTATATATTGACCATAAGCCATAAATAGAACTTACGTTCTTTAGGCAACCATTAAATCTATGAAACATTAAATAAGATATACTTAACCATTTCGGAAAAGCAGACTCCAAAAATCAGTATTGGAATCTGCTTTTCTACTTGTATAAAAATGTAGGAAAACAGTATGATAGACAGCATTTCTATTTGTTCTTATAGAATAAAAGGGGATGATTGGCAATCACATCTTTTAAGGGAAGTTGTTTCAACCCTACACATCTAAAATATTATAGAATAACTTTGGTTGTCACATTTTGAGTTCGGTTGAAACGTTCCCATCCAAACACTATTTGGTAGTTTTTAATGTAAGCGAAAGTTAAATACGTTAAATTACTACCCTTTCGTATCTAAACAGAATCCACACAGTCACTTTTCTACCGTTTAAAGCGTATAATACTGATAATCAACTAATAATAGATACTCTGATTGTAAAAATATTCCATCTAAAATCGAATCTGATATCATAAACCGTTTTGGCGAAAAAGTCTTTGAATAATGATAGTGATAGAATCCAAGCGCAGGAAGCGCAAAAGAACACTGAAGAATATGCAGAAAAGCCGTTGCTATCATATCCGAAAAATGCAAGCTTTGCAGCGTCACTAAAAACATTTACTTAAACCATACAACATGAAAGTATTAGTATCTTTTCTGATATTCATGACCAGCTCGCTTTGCTGCTATAGCCAGACCTCTGTGACGGGTGCGCAGCAGACTGTCGCGACGCAGCGTGCGACTTTTAATGATATCATTAGCATTGGTGAGCTGATAAAGAGTGTGAAAGAGGACGATGTTAATATTAAGAAAATAGCGGAAAGGAGCGGCTATGCGTTTCGAGGTCGCTATCACGACCCTGAGTTGAACGACTTCTACTATGAGGATGTGTACTATAAGAATTGTATGGTGGCGGCAGACGGCAGTCCGATTAAATATGGTAAGGGTAATTCTTCTGTGCTGATAGCAGGAAGCGTTGGCTTCGGACCTTTCGTCTCGATTCGTGTCTACAACAAACGTGCCTATAACTACATAAAATCGGAACTAAGGAACAAGTTCCATTTCAAAACCGCGGAGGTCGATGGCAAGTGGACAACGCTGAAGAAAGGGAATGTGGTTGTTGACGTCTCCGTGGATGGGAATGTCTATTGTTTCACCTTTTACATCAAATAGACGTTGGTTTTTTCGTTAACTTTATTTGCCAAATAGTTTGTCTTCTTTTTGAGCGTATGTGCATTTTATTTTATACTTACTCCTTTTTTTGACATCTTTAGATAAGATTAATTAAAATAAGAATGGAGTTATGCCGACCGCGGCATAACTCCATTCTTTTCCATGCTTCTAATTTGCTTAATATCTTGCGTTTGAACATAGCGTTTGTTTTAATTTATGGGCAAAGATACAACTTTTTTGTCTCAAATCAGTGGCAATAGCTATAAATTTTGTTGCAAATCATGGGCAATAGGGCTTCAGTTTTGTTGCAAATCAGTGGCAAGCGAGGCTTTTCTGTTATGTTTTTTAGCGGATGAGTTTATGGAAATCACATTTATTTGCACGAGTATTTGATGTAAACTTACATTTATTTGCATGAGTATCTGTGATAAAGATATTAAAAAAAGTAGTTGTGCCACAAAAAAACTGTATCTTTGTGTTTCGTTACTAACGTAGAACAAATAATTGATACGACCTTGCAACAATGAAAGACTTTGCAGCTATAGATTTTGAAACCGCCAACAATGAGCGTTCTTCGGTATGCTCTGTTGGCGTGGTTATTGTTAGAGGAGGTGAGGTGGTAGATCGTTTCTACTCGCTCATCAAGCCAGAGCCAGAGTATTACAACTACTGGTGCAGTCAGGTGCATGGTCTTTGCGCTTCTGATACAGACAGTGCGCCGGTCTTCCCCGAAGTATGGAAGCAGATTGAGCCGAAGATAGCGGGGCTTCCGCTCGTGGCGCATAACAAGGCGTTCGACGAGAGCTGTCTGAAAGCCGTCTTCCGTGTCTATCAAATGGACTATCCCGACTACGATTTCTACTGCACTTGCATCGCCTCACGCAAGGTCTGGCCCAAAGGTCGTCATACGCTTGACGTTATAGCAGCCCGCTGTGGCTATGACTTGACACAACATCATCATGCCCTCGCAGATGCGGAGGCCTGCGCAGCTATTGCGCTGAAAATATTATAAAGGCTGACAGATAGGCTGGCAGATAACTTATGTTTTTAGCTATCTGTCAGCCTATCTATCAGCCTTTATTTTGTTTATACACAGCTTGTTATGTCGCTGCTGATAGATATGGTAGATTTATTGCTTATAACCAATTCTTCTCAGTACCCACAATGCTGAGAAAAGCATCGCTATGCCTAAGATCCAGGAAATGGCAGCACTGGCTACGATGCCGAGCTGCTGTGTGAAGCCGGCTACGACAAAGGTAAGGAACGACACAGCGGCTACTGTCAGGGCGTATGGCAACTGCGACGACACGTGGTGAACGTGCTTGCACTCGGCACCTGCCGACGCCATAATGGTGGTATCGGAGATTGGAGATATATGGTCACCGCAGACTGCACCTGCCATGCATGCCGAGATGGAGATGATGCGCAGCGGAGCGGTAGCAGGGAATACGGCGATGCAGATAGGGATGAGTATACCGAATGTTCCCCAAGAGGTGCCGGTGGCAAAGGCGAGCAACGCTGCAACGATGAAGATTATAGCCGGCAGCAGCATCTGCAGACCAGAAGCCGTGCTTGACACAACGCCCGATACGTATTCGGCAGCGCCAAGTGAGTCGGTCATGCTTTTCAGTGTCCATGCAAGGGTGAGAATCAGTATGGCAGGAACCATCGCTTCAAAGCCTTTGATAAGACAACTCATGGCATTGTCGAACTTCAACGTGCGGCGTGCCACGAACATTGCTATTGTAAGAATCAACGCTGCAAGCGAACCGATAACCAGTCCGACAGAAGCGTTGCTTGCAGCAAACGCGTCTACGAAGTTGTGGTAGCAAGTGCTTGTTGCGTTGAAATATCCTCCGGAGTAAACCATGCCAGCCATGCAGAACACGATGAGCATCAGGATAGGCACTACAAGGTCGGCAACCGAACCCTTTGTCGTTACTGGTTTCTTGCAGTCTTGCTTGGCACCCACACCGTGCTCCACGATTTGCAGTTTGGTGTCAATCACCTCATCTACCTGACCGCCGGTGCGCTCGTACCATTCCTGCAGACGTGCGTCGTACTTGCTCATAGCCTTGAAGTCGAAACCCGACAACACAATCATAAATATGAAGATGATTGTGAAGAAGGCGTAGAAATTGAACGGTATAGCCTGGCAGAACAACGCCAGACCGTTCTCGCCGCCCGACACGAAACCCGACACGGCAGCCGCCCAGCTCGATATGGGCGATATGATGCAGACAGGGGCAGCAGTGGAGTCGATAAGGTAGGCGAGCTTTTCCTTTGTCACGCCATGGCGCATAGTTATCGGGCGCATCACAGAACCTACTGTGAGGCAGTTGAAGTAGTCGTCGATGAAGATGAGTAGGCCGAGAATGATAGTTGCAATCTGCGCACCTATCTTTGTCTTTATGTGTTTGGAAGCCCAGCGTCCGAAAGCAGCCGATCCGCCAGCCTTGTTCATGAGCGACACGATGGAACCCAAAACCACAAGAAACACGATGATGCCCACGTTCCATGGGTCGGACAGGCAGGAGATAAGACCGTACTGCTTGGCGTCAGTTCCCGTGCCAACGGTGTCATTGAGCAGATGAGTCAAGAAGCCTTCAAAACCTGTGCCCATCGACATGCTGTATAATACAGCGCCGAGCACAATACCTATGAATAACGATGAATATACCTCCTTGGTCTTCAGTGCAAGCGCAATTGCAACGATGGGAGGAAGAAGAGACCAGATAGTCCCGATAAAATTAAAATCCATAAATAATTATCCTTAAATCTTTTCGGGTACAAAGTTAAGGCTTTATTGGGATTGTAGCAAAAAAGTTATAACAAAAAAACGGATGGTAAGCTGTTTATGGCTTGCCATCCGTTTTGTCGGTTATGTTAGCGTCGCTTGTTGGCGATGCGTTGTCTTACAGTTATGACGTCGCTTTTACTTGGCGATTATCTCGAATACCTCTACATTACCCTCAATCTCAGCCTTCGCAGCCTTGTTGTTAAGGTTGACGTTGAAGAACGAGTTGTTGATGTCGGTAGAAGAGAGGAGCTTACCCTTCTTGTCGTACTGGTTGAATTTAACGGCATTGCCCGGCTCTACGTTGAGGAGCATGGTGTATGCCTTTGTGCCAGGAACAACAGAGAACGAAGTCTTGCCACTGTTGCGGAATGATGTTACGGGGTTCTTGTCGAAGCCGAACATGGCAGCGTCGAGATTTGCTGATTCAACCTTGAAGTTGAGGCTCTCGGGAGTTGTGGGGTTAACCATGAACTCGCGCACAGCAATCCAGCTCTTCTTCTCAGACACGGCCTTGCGGATGCGGACGTAGCGTGCCTTTACCGGCTCGCCCTTCCAGTGGATGATGTAAGTCTTGAGCAGTTCGCCAGTGAGCTGTGTCCACGACTTGCCGTCGGCAGAAGCCTCGAGCACTACGTTGTCGAAGTAGTCGACGTCGTCTACAGAGTTGCGGCCCTGGAGTATCTTCACCTCACGAACGTCGCGCACTGCACCAAGGTCGGCACCCACCCAGTCGCCAGTAGACTGGCTCTGACCGCAGTGGTAGTATGTAGTAGAATCGTTATCGAACATCAGCTTGCTCTGTGTAGTAGCGAGCGTTGGGTATGTGCCCATGCCCTTATAGAAAGCAGGCACCTCGCCGGTTAGGTTCTTGAAGAACTCCTGCGCCATGTCGTCCATAGCGTTCTCGTAGAACGGCTGCAACTTCATAGTGCCGAGCTTGTGCTTCTCGTAAGCGGCGCGAGCCTCCTTTGTCATGCGGTTAGCCACGAAAGCGTTCCAGAAGTTCTGTGCGTTGCCGTTGCGGAATGTCTTCATCAGCTTCAGTGTGCTCTTGCCACGCTTGCCGAGCAGTTCAAACTGCTCAAGCCATGGCTTCAGTTCCTTCATCAGAAGCTGGTTTTTGCAGTCGCGCTCCATTGTGCTCTTCGTCTTCTCCACGCGGTCGAACTCGCCATAGAGGTCGTTGTAAGCCTTCTGCGAGAAGTCGGCAAGTCGGAAGGTGTTAGTCTCCCACGACTCGGCACGGCGATATCCTGTCTCTGTATCGCAAGAGTGGATGGCGAAGGTGCGGTAAGCCTCGTGAGCCTCAGGGGTGAGGTCAACCAGACCGCGCTCCCAGTTGTCGATAGCATTGTAGTCGGCTACGTTCCAGTTGTAGTCAGCCACGCCGTAGAGCGCCAGCTTCGAAGCCTCGCCGTGCTCCATCGGATTAGACAGTACGCCAGAAGTCATCTTCTCGGTGATGTCGGTTTCCAAGCCGTATGTCGGGCCCTGCATGATGATATGTCGGGCATAGTCGGTAACGGGGAAGTTCCACCAGTAGTAAGCAGGGCGCTTGATACGAGAGTCGACGAAGTCGAGAGTCTCCTTGGTGAGGTCAGAGCAAACCACAGCACCTGTCCAGAATACCTGTACCTCAGGGTCGAGCTCGTTGCCGTAGATGGCGAGCGGACCATCTGGTCCAGGTTTAGCCCAAAGCTGCGAGTAGTCGGTAGGGCAGACAACGAGCGGAGCAACGTCGCCCTTAGCCTTCACGAACTCTTTTGTGAGGCGGTTCACGAGAGCCACCTGCTTGCTTGGGTTAGTGCCCTCTCCGTCGATGTCGTCGAAGTGGATGGCGAATGAGCGCACACCGAGGTCATACATGAGGTTGAACTTGTTCACGAGGTTGTTATAGTCCTCCTCGTTCCACTTGATATCCTGACCCGGGTGGATAGCCCATACGAAGTCGACGCGGTTGCGGCGGCAAGCCTCTACGAGCTCGTGAATGTTCTTAGCCTGCTCGGGAGGGTAGGGCAGACGCCAGTTCGGGCAGCTGTGATAAGGATCGTCCTTCGGACCGTACACATACTCGTTGAGTTTGTTGCGTCCGTAGTAGTCGATGAGCGAGAGACGCACCTGATGCGACCACGGTTCGCCGTAGAAACCCTCTACAACGCCACGCAATGGCAGGTCGGGATAGTCGTTGCAGGTGAGTGCCGGCACCTTGCCCTGCGCTGCTGGACTCTCTACAATCTGGCGTAGAGTCTGCAAAGCATAGAACGCGCCACGCTCGTCGTAGCCCACGATGTTGATACCCTTCTTGTCGACAGTGAGGAGGTATGCTCCCGACACCATCTTCTTCAGACCAGCCTTCTTAGCCTGCTTCTCGCCGAAGACGATTGTGAGCGGAGTGCCCTTAGCATTCTGTTTGAGGAAATCGATATCGTTTGTAAACTTACCCGCCTTGTCGATGAGCTTCACACCGGCGCTGAGGTCGGTCCAAGTCTGCATGTCCATGTTGAGGTTGTGCGGTGTTGGGTTTACGACGATACCGTGGTGGTCGAGCAGTTTGCCCGGCACCATGTTCACATCCTGCTTTTCACCACGCTGCGAGTTGAGGTCGAAGCTCTCGGTCTGCGCAAAAGCGCTACCGCAAGCGGCAGTGAAGAGTGCTGTGAGAAGGAGATTGTTTTTAATCATTGTTATGTTTGTTTTTAGTAAAATCGATTAGGTGTATGTTGCTGTTCATACATCAGTACAAAGTTACTTATTTTGTGTTGATTGGTAAAATAGGCAGGGCTCTTTTAATTAATTTTAGTAAGTGCGGAGCTAAAACGTGTGGGGTGAGCACTGCGGAATGGAAAAAAATGTGTAACTTCGCATTTGTATGATAGACCACGCAACGATAGAAAGGATAAAGGATGCTGCCAACATTGTGGAGGTGGTGTCGGAGTTTGTTACACTTCGCAAGAGTGGAAGCAACTATAAGGGCCTATGCCCGTTTCACGACGAGAAGACCCCGTCGTTCTACGTGTCGCCTGCACGCGGCACCTGCCATTGCTTCGGATGCGGCAAGGGTGGCAACCCCGTCGGTTTCATCATGGAGCATGAGCAGATGACCTATCCTGAGGCGTTGCGATGGCTCGCACGAAAGTATCACATCGAGATAAAGGAGCGCGAACTCTCCGACAACGAGAAGCGAGAGCAGAGCGAACGCGAGAGCATGTTCATCGTGAACGAGTGGGCAGCCTCCTACTTCCAGCACCTTATGCACGACACCGCCGACGGCGTAGCCATCGGTATGCAGTACTTCCGCAGCCGTGGGTTTCGCGATGACATCGTCAGCAAGTTCCAGTTGGGTTACGACGATACAGACCGCCGTGCCTTAGCGCAGGAAGCACTGCGCAAGGGCTACAAAGAAGACTTTCTGCTGAAAACCGGCATTTGCTACAAGAACGACCGTGGCGAACTGATCGACCGCTATGCCGGACGCGTCATCTTCCCCTGGATAGGCATCAGCGGAAAGGTGGTGGGCTTCGGCGGACGACTGCTCGACTCGCGCACAAAGGGTGTGAACCAGAAGTATGTCAACTCGCCCGACTCGGATATTTACCATAAAGACCGCGAGCTGTATGGCATCTATCAGGCTAAGAAGGCGATAGCCAAGGAAGACCGTGTGTACATGGTGGAGGGCTACACCGATGTTATCTCCATGCACCAATGCGGCATAGAGAACGTGGTGGCCAACTCCGGTACGGCACTTTCGGTGCACCAGATACACATACTGCACCGCTTCACGTCGAATATCACCCTACTTTACGACGGCGACGCGGCTGGCATACATGCTGCGCTGCGCGGTACCGACATGCTGCTCTCGGAGGGTATGAACCTCAAGGTGTTGCTGCTGCCCGACGGCGACGACCCCGACTCGTTTGCACGCAAGCATTCGGCAGACGAATTCCGTAAGTACATCGAAGAGCATCAGACCGACTTTATTGAGTTCAAGACCGACCTGCTGCTGCGTGGCGAACGCGACCCGCTGAAGCGTTCGGAGGCAATCAACTCCGTGGTGCGCAGCATATCGTTCGTTACGAACCCTATCCTGCGCGACACCTATCTGCACGACTGTTCGGTGCGTATGGGCATCAACGAGGCTACGCTCATCAACACGCTTAACAACTTCATACGCAGCAACCGCGAGGCAACCGCTTCCTCATCGGACAATTCGCAAACGACGAAGCCAACGACTCAAAACTCACAACTCAAAATACAAAACTCTCCTTCCCCTTTGCAGCAGGCATCGAAGGTGGAACAGATGCTCGTAGAGTTGATAGTGCGTAACGGCGATACTGTCATATATAATAATGTAGAGACGGAGGACGGCACGACGGTGAACCTTAATGTGGCGCAATACATAGCCTATAACCTTGGTGTCGACGGACTGAAGTTTGCCAATCCGCTCAACTCCCGCATCCTCGACGAGGCGGTGAACCATGCTGGCGATGAGCAGTTCTGTGCCGAGCAGTTCTTCCTGCACCATTCTGACATTGAAATATCGCGCATTGCCACCGACCTTTGCATGGACAAGTATCAGTTGCTCGACGAGCAGAAGGCGGCACGTGCCGACGAGGAGAAGAATGCTGACGAGCTGCGCGTCGAAGAGGAGAACCGCATCGAAGCACTGCGCCAACAGACAGAACACCTGCTCAACGACTTCCGTATGGACTATCTGGAGCAGCGCCTGCGCGACCTGAAGCGCGACATATCGCTCGCAGTGAACGACCCCGAACGCCTGCAGCAGCTGATGGAGGAATACAAGACGGCACACGAACTGCGCTCGCAGCTCGCCCGACTATTGGGAAATAATATTATAGCATGATAGGGGGTGAAGTGGTGAGATGGTGAGGTGGTGACAAATGAAGCATATCTCAACATAACAACATTTCAACATCTCAACATAACAACAAATAATATGTTCTACATCCATTGGGTATTCATATTAGCTTACGTCTTCATTATTGTCAGCATCATGCTGGCAGTATTGATGGACAACCGTCAGCCGGCAAAGACGATAGCCTGGGTGATGGTGCTACTCTTTATGCCCATTGTTGGAATAATACTTTACGTATTCTTCGGTCGTAACACTCGTAAGATGACGTTTATATCGCAGCGGTCGCTTGACCAGTTGTCGAAGCGGTCGATGCTGGAGTTTGTGGAGCAACGCCAATTGACGTTGCCCGACGACTATCGTTCGCTCATACAACTCTTCACCAACCAAAGTCTTGCCCTTCCGTTCAAGGACAACGATGTGGAGTTCTACACCGACGGCTACGAGTTCTTCCCCGCATTGCTGAAGTCGATAGCTTCGGCACGCAAGCATATACATCTTGAGACATACATCTTCGCCGACGATGCACTCGGACGATTGGTGGCGGATGCCCTCATCAGCAAGTCGAAAGAGGGCGTAGAGGTGCGCCTCATCTACGACGATGTGGGCTGTTGGCGTGTGCCGCGCTCACTATTCGAGCGTATGCGCCGTGCTGGGGTTGATGTCAACGCCTTCATGCCTGTTAAGTTCCCTGCGTTTACGAGCAAGGTGAACTACCGCAACCACCGAAAGGTGTGCATCGTGGACGGCGTTGAGGCATTCGTGGGTGGTATGAACATCGCTCTGCGCTATGTGAAAGGCCTGTATGGCGGACAACTGCCGTGGCGCGACACCCACGTCCGAATACGTGGTGGAGCGGTGTACGCCCTGCAGCGTACGTTTCTCGTCGACTGGTACTTCGTCGACCGCACACTCGTCACCAACTCAAAATACTATCCGCCGATGCCGTGGCGCATCGATAATGACTGTCTGATGCAGGTCGTGACGAGCAGTCCGATTGCCAAATGGCCGGACATCATGCAGGGATATGTGCGCATACTGCTTGAGGCGAAGAACTATGTATACATGGAGTCGCCTTACTTCCTGCCTACTGAGCAGGTGCTCTTCGCCATGCGCACGGCAGCACTTGCTGGCGTAGATGTGCGACTGATGATTCCGCGTCATAGCGACTCGCGACTGCTTGAGCTGGCGTCAATATCGTTTGTTAAGGAGGTGATAGAGGCTGGTGTAAAGATATTGCTATATGAAGGCGGTTTCAACCATAGCAAACTGCTCGTTTCTGATGACACGCTTTGTACCTGCGGTTCTACAAATATCGACTTCCGTAGCTTCGAGAACAATTTCGAAGCTAACGTCTTTATTTACGATCGAAGTGTGGCGTTGCGCATGAAGAACATCTTCCTTACCGATGAGCAACAAAGCATTGATTATCAAAGTGTGTACGGCGAGCGGAAACGCCCATTCATGCACCGCTTGGCAGAGTCGTTCGTGCGCTTGTTCTCACCATTGTTGTAAAATATGATGTTGATGTGTTGAGATGGTGTTATGTTGACAAATGAAACATATCTCAACATAACAACATAACACCACCTCACCACCTCACCACCTCACCATCTCACCACATATCCTAAATGATTTCAAAGTGTTTCAGCGCATTCGTTATACCATCCTCATCTACGCTGCTCGTGATATAGTCGGCGTGCGCCTTCACCTCGTCGAGCGCATTGCCCATAGCGACACCAACGCCCGCTGCACGCAACATCGTAAGGTCGTTGCCGCCGTCGCCGAACGCCATCGTCTCGCTGATGTTGATGCCCAAGTGCTCGGCAATGGCGCGGATGCCGTTCGCCTTGTCGGCTGTGGCAGACGTAAGGTCGCAGAACGCAGGATACCAGCGTGCAGACGTTGTGCCTGGCACGTGGGGTAGGATAGTGTGCTCCTGGTCCTCGGTGAGGAACGGCGTAATCTGCAGTATGCCCTGCTTTATAACCTCCTCAACCGGCACGTCGAACTTGTTGTACGTCACCTTCAGCATGTCGTAGAATACATGGTTCACGCTGTCGTTGCGGTTGATGATCTGCAGATCCTTTGTGCCCACAACCACCGCCGGAACGCCGAGACGGTTGCAGAAGTCGACTATCGCCTCTGCCTCGTGAGTAGGGATGAGGTCCTGGCGCACTACCTTGTCGCCATAAACGCATTGAGCACCGGTGGCAAGAATAAAACCGTCCATGATGTCCTCCACCTCCGTGATGTTGTTGAGCAACTGGCGTGGGCGACCCGTGGCGGTGAAGAGCTTCACGCCGCGCTTGTGAGCCTCGCGAAGCGCTTCGATTGTTGACTCCGGCACCTTGTGCGTATTAAAGCTGACGAGCGTTCCGTCGACGTCGAAAAATAAAGCTTTTATCATATTTCGTTTTTTTTATTCAGTAGGAGGCTATGGCATTAGCTTTCCGCTACGCGCCGCTGACTTTCAGTTCTTGCCGTAGCCCTGTTGTGTGATACGGGCAGGAAAGCCCATACCTCCTAAACATTGCAAAGGTACTGAAAAAAGTAAAAAAGTAAAAGAGTAAAAAAGTAAAAGAGTAAAAAAGTAAAAAATAATTACTACTTTTGTAATTCATTGTTCACACAGAATACACATTAAACAACCATTAATCAGCATAGGAAATGACAGAGCAAACGCAACTCGCTTGGGACATAATAGAGACAACGAACACCAACCTCTTCCTCACCGGTAAGGCTGGCACGGGTAAGACCACCTTCCTGCGCCGACTGAAGGAGGAATCGTCGAAGCGCATCGTGGTGGTGGCGCCTACGGGTATCGCTGCCATCAATGCCGAAGGTGTGACCATCCACTCGTTCTTCCAGTTGTCGTTTGCGCCGTTCATACCCAACTATAATCTCAAGGAACAGCAGTTCCGCTTCTCAAAGCAGAAGATTAACGTAATACGCTCTATCGACACGCTCGTCATCGACGAGATTTCCATGGTGCGTGCCGATTTGCTCGACGCTGTAGATAGCGTGTTGCGCCGTTTCCGCAAGAACAACCTGCCGTTCGGCGGTGTTCAGATGGTTATGATTGGCGATTTGGGTCAGCTTGCTCCCGTAGCAAAAGACGATGAGTGGCAGATGCTCTCGCGCTATTACGCCACGCCTTACTTCTTCTCGTCGCTCGCCCTGCAGCGCACACGCTACGCCATCGTCGAACTGACGAAGGTGTATCGCCAGAGCGACAAGCGTTTCCTCGACATACTGAATAAGGTGCGCGAGAACCGTGCTGACGCTGCGGTGCTCTCTGCGCTCAACTCGCGCTATATACCCGACTTCAAGCCGCGCAAGGAAGACGGCTACATACGTCTTACGACGCACAACTGGCAGGCGCAGCGCATCAACGACCACGAGCTTGAACTGCTCCCCGGCAAGCCCTATACCTACACTGCCACCATCGAAGGCAAGTATCCAGAGATGCTCTTCCCGACCGACGAGACGCTTACGCTGAAGACCGGTGCGCAGGTGATGTTCGTGAAGAACGACTCGTCGGCAGACAAGGCTTACTATAACGGTATGATTGGCACCATTGCCGAGATAGACGCCGAGGGCTTCACCGTTACGGCGAAGGACACCGGCGAGAATATACGTGTGCAGCCCGAACAGTGGGACAATACGCGCTACGTGCTCAATGAGAAGACCAACGAGATAAGCGAGGAGGTGGAGGGTACATTCACGCAGTTCCCCGTGAAGACAGCATGGGCTATCACCGTTCACAAGAGTCAGGGCTTGACGTTCGACCACGCCATAATCGACGTGCAGCGTGCCTTCACCCACGGACAGACATACGTGGCGCTCTCTCGCTGCCGCACTCTGGAGGGCATGGTGCTCAGTGCGCCACTGCCGCAGACTGCCATCATTCGCGATGAGGCTGTAGACGAATACGCCACGCACGCCATTGAGCACACGCCGAGCGAGGGACAGATAGAACAGTTGCAGCGCGACTACTATCTGTCGGTGGTGAGCGAACTGTTCGACTTCCGCCCGCTGATGGATGCCTTCAACCGTGTGCTCGATTTGCTCGACGGACATTTCCGCCGTTCGTTTCCGAAGCTCATTGCCGAATACAAGGCACGCACGGGTACTATAAAGACCGAGCTTATGGATGTAGCCGAGCGCTTCAAGTTGCAGTACAGTCAGATCGTAATCGCTTCTGCCGACTATCAGACCAACGTCCTGCTGCAGGAACGTCTGAAGAAGGGCGCCGACTACTTCGCTCGAAAGATTACCGATGTGGAGGAGCTTGTGAAGAAGACGTCGGTGAAGACCGAGAACAAGGACGTGAAGAAACGTTACAACGATGTGTTCCCAGCGCTCAAAGAGGTGGTGATGCAGAAGCGCGCCCTCCTCAACTGTGTCAAGGCTGACGGCTTCACTCTGCACAGCTATCTGCGCCAGCGTGCCCTGGTACTTGCCGGAAAAACAATATCAGAAAAATAGACAAATGGTATGGTTCTTATACCTATGAACCATTATGGACTTGTATGGTTCGTCACTTTACCATAACTTTGCCCTTTGACAGGTAATGCCGTGCAAACGGCATTTATAGTATAACCTAAAAAACGAATTACTATGAGTAGGGTTTTTCAAGTGAAGCCTAAACAAGTGTTTGAAAAGGTGGAGCTGAAAGCCATCTGCTTTACCCCCAGAGAACATCGAAGCGGAAATCGCTTTGTTGTAATCAAAATTTACGTATAATAAATGTGCCGAACAACATTTTATTCAATATAAAAGATAAAAGCGGAATTTTTAGTGGTTTTGTCTTTTATAAAAGATAAATTTACTATTTTTGCGGAAAATATCTTTTATAGTGAATAAATATGGCAACAATTAGGAGACAAAGAATGACGATGATGGCATAACACACATTCATCTCCGCAAGTTCTTGCGAGAAGGTTTGTAGAGATTATTACTTACAAAGTCTGTAAGCATAATAAAAGATACCATCAATGCAAGTATTTTTATTGCCGTAAACGCTAAAAAATCCACCATATCTCCCAGCAGGCGTATAACGCGTTGTTGGGTAGTGAGTTAGAGGCTGGTAGATAGCTTCTGTTTTGCAGATATCTACCAGGCATCTATCAGCTTGGGTTCTATAGTTTATGATTGGATTAGTTCATGGTTCTAACTTATGGCAAACAACATATTCTTTCAGCCCTTCGTCGGCAAGCATTATGCCGACGGAGGTATGCGAGGCGCTCGACAAGTATCAGCCTGAGTATGTCGTCGTTTGGGGCAAGCGCCTTTGGGATAAGATGCCGGGCGATCGATGGCAGGACGGCGAGGCGATAGTAGTGGACGGGTGCAGCACGGCGACGGGCGCTTATCTCCTGAACAACGGCAGGCGTGTGAAGGCGATGGCGGTGAACCATCCTTCGGTAGGCTATTCGTGGGATTATTGGTATCGTGTGTTAGAAAAATTCTTCTTGCATTAAATGGTGGAAAAAACAACGCAGGTTTCCGAAACGATTGTTTCCGAAACCTGCGTTTCGTAAATAGATATGCGGGGGGGTGCGCTTCTGTCAATGATAATATTGTACTAAACACTTTGATTATCAATTAATTTTCTTTATCTTTGCATTCGAAATGGCTGTTTCCGAAACATAGGTTTCGGAAATGAAGCAAAATAATCGTTCTATAAATCACTTAAATTATGAGATTCTTTGGAAGAAAAGATGAGATTGCCGAATTGCATAATATCCGCAATCTATCGTTACATACAGCACGTTTCACTATCGTGACTGGCAGAAGACGCAGCGGAAAGACATCGTTATTGCTTAAGGCATATGAGGATGTGGACGACTTGTTGTACTTTTTTGTTGCAAGAAAGTCGGAGGAGGAATTGTGCAAGGATTTCGTCAATGAGATTAAGGAAAAACTGCAAATACCTATTCTTGGAGAAGTTTCGCGGTTTGCTGATATATTCAAGTATCTTTTACAGCTGTCGAAAACTCGCCCGCTGACTATCATAATAGATGAATTTCAAGACTTCAAAAGGGTGAACGCTTCTGTGTTCTCTGACATGCAGAAGATATGGGACCTGAACAAGCAGGATGCTCATGTCAATCTGGTGGTGTGCGGTTCGATATATTCGCTTATGAATATCATCTTCAAAAACAACAAACAGCCACTGTACGGACGACAGACCGGTGAGATAAAGGTAACGCCGTTCCCTCCATCCGTGATAAAGGAGATTCTTTCTACATACAATCCTTCTTATACTAACGAGGACCTGCTGGCTCTCTATTCCTATACTGGAGGTGTGGCAGAATATGTGGAAATGATGTTGGATGCAGGGGCCAACACCAAAGAACTGATGACCGAGAAATTCATTGGCAAGAACTCATATTTCATATATGAAGGCAAAAACATGCTGATAGAAGAGTTTGGCAAGGACTATGACCGCTATTTCGAGATATTGCAGTTGATAGCCTCTGGCTATACTACCCGTTCGGAAATAGAGGGCATTATGAAGGTTGAGCTCTCGGGTTATCTCACTAAACTTGAGAACGACTATAGCCTGATTTCACGCAATATGCCAATGTTTCAAAATACCAACCGCAATATACACTATCAGATAGAAGACAACTTTCTGCGCATTTGGTTCAGGTATATCTACAGATACAACTATATGTTGGAGGTGGGAGCCAACAAAAAACTGAAAATAATAATGGACAGAGACTATACTACGTATACCGGAAAGGTGCTTGAGAGGTATTTCAAGGCGAAGATGATAGAGAGCGAGCTGTATACTAATATAGCCTCATGGTGGGATAGAAGGGGTGAAAACGAAATAGACATAATAGCTGTAGACGAGATAGAACAGGCTGTTTGTTTCTATGAGGTTAAACGGCAAGCTAAGGATGTGGTTATCGGTATAGTGAAAGAAAAAGCCGAGCACTTCTTCCATACTACAGGAAAATTCAAGAAATACGACATAGAGTATAAAGGCTTGTCTATGGAGAATATGTAATAGGAGTGGTTTACCGTCCGCCGCCCGATCAGATTCCGTCCGCCGCCCAATCGGGTCGCGTTCGGTGTCCGATCGGACGGCGGACGGTGCACGGTGGGAATTTGTGGTGTTAAGGCTAACTTTTGATAAGTTTGGCTGCATCTCAACAATAAAAATAAGTGAACTTAGAATTGCAATTCTTATCTTTGCAATTCTTGTATTGTCTTCGATTTACACTAACGTTTGGTGTAAAAGACAGATAAATGATAATTTAGAGGCGATGGCAAAGCAACTCTACGATTATTGGTTTGTGCAGTTTGACTTCCCGAACGAGGAGGGCAAACCATACAAATCAAGTGGCGGAGCTATGGTATGGAATGATAAGCTGAAGCGTGAAATACCGCAGGGGTGGAGCATTTCCAATGTAAAATCATTAATTGAACCAATAGAAAGAGGTATTTCTTATTCGTCAGATGATTTGTTGGACCCGTTTGCAACTCCAATGATTAACCTTGCTTGCTTCAGTAAAGCTGGTGATTATAGATTAGGTGAAATGAAATTCTTTTCAGGTAAAGTCTCAAATGATAAACTTATATCACCTATGGATATGCTAATAGCTTGCACGGATATGACGCAGGGGGCAGATATTATCGGTAGACCAATACTGGCATCAGATGAATATGACCAATACACTTTCTCTACAGACTTGGCTCTTGTTACGCCAAAGGGAAAATTTAAGATGTACTTGTATTATACTCTGCGTACTCCATTTTACCATAAATATATACGCCCATTTGCTTCTGGAACGACTGTAAAGCATTTGAATTTAATTGGTGTCGAAAACTATGGTTTGCCTGTTCCACCAATAGAAATACAGAGTAAGTTTGAAGATTTAATAACACCAATAAAGGAAAAACAGAGCAAAAATCTAAATGAAATAAATGCTCTCACTAAGCAGCGCGACGAGTTATTGCCATTGTTAATGAACGGCCAAGCCACGGTAAATTATCATTTATCTGACGATTAAGTGTAATTTTTTTATCTATCGTTTTTAATGTGTCAGCGATAACTCGCTGACACATTAAATCAGGAGCATAGAATACCTTTTTCCTTATATCGTCATTGTAAAGTCTTAATATTGTACTTCCCTTTGATGGATTCCATGTAATGTTATCAAGAACATAATACAAGTAATCATTGAGAATGATACTTTCATCATTATCTATCCAAACAATATTGGAGTCTTGATAATATGAATCCTCCCCATTATACACTACACATCTACCTATTGTACCTGCAGCAGATATTAGAATGTCTCCTTTATTAGGAAAATTATAAAGATTCTTATATGTATCAAATAAATCTTTGTTGATAAACGTATCGGCCTCTTTGCCGAAAGTTCCGATTTTATAAAAAGGTATGTCTCCACTCGTTGATGTTTGAGATTTTAGAATTCTCTTACACATACGAATTTCTCCTATATCTCCTAATTTGTATTTCTTCAATTCCATATACATTAATCAAACTTTTGACAGTAGTATAGTTAATAAAATATTCATTCCTTATCCAACAACCCTCTCACTTCCTTATCGAAGTCAGAGTCAATGCGTTGTGTCTTATTGAAAATATCATATTCTTCTTCCGCTTTCTTTTTGGCTTGCGCTGCAGATATTTTGCCTTTATCGGGCAATATCTGATAACGTCTGAAAGTTAGGAATTCATTGACACTTGTAGAGAACTGCGCCATGTTGAACGTGTTTTCACGCTCAATGAGGTCTTCGATATAGTCAAAGAAACCAGTAACAGCACGTTCTAATTGTCGGATTTCTTTCTCTTGCAGATAATTCTTAGCAATAGATACGTCCGACTTTAAGACACGCCCATCTGGGGCATTTTTCCAAGTGGTCAATCCCATGTGGTCTTTCGTATGGTCTGCTTTTGAATAGATAATCTCCGCTGCGGTCTGCCCAGTGATGGCAAAGTGGAAGCGGTTTTGTATCATCGCATAGAAATCGCGTGTGGTAGGCGAGTTGCGGTCATAGTCGGTGCTACACTCAGCGTAGATGTCCGTTATCTGTTGCCAAATGCGGCGTTCGCTTGCGCGGATAGAACGCACACGTTCGAGCAATTCGCGGAAGTAGTCTTTGCCAAACAACGCCGTTCCTTGTTTCAACCGCTCATCGTCCATGACGAAACCCTTCTTGATATACTCACTCAGAATCTTGGTAGCCCACTGACGGAACTTTGTAGCCTTTGCCGAGTTGACACGGTAGCCAACAGCAATAATCATATCAAGATGGTAAAAATCTACTAGCTCCTCAACATTGCCACGAATCCCCCTGTTTACGACGGTTGCAATTTTTGCAACCGTCGTGTCGGGCAGAAGTTCGCCAGTCTTGTAAATATTTGAAATATGACGGCTGATGCCAGACTTGTCAATGCCAAACAGTTGAGCCATAGCCTTTTGGGTACACCAAAGCGTTTCATCCTTTATGACGACTTGCACTTTGCCGTCCGCATCCGGCATGCTATACAGAAGATATTGAATCTCGTTACTCATCGTCGTGTTCCTTCCCTACGTTTTCGTTGAGACTGATACTATCCAACTGCTTCAGTATCTCTTCTTCGAGACGGTGACTCTCCTCAAACTGTGCTTTCAGCGTAGACCTATAATTATTCATGCGCTTGTTGAACTCCTCCTCGGTGATGTCCACATAGTCAATCTTAATGTCGAAATACTGACCTGCAGAAAGGCTGTAACCTTTCTCTTTGATTTCATCGTATGTCACAGCTACCGAGAAGTCATCAACAGCCTCCTTGTTCTGGAATGTGTTCACAATCTTGTCGATTTCGAAATCGCGAAGACGGCGTTTCTGATTGTTACCTTCCTTATATTCCTCACCCAGCTTGCTTGCATCGATGAGAATCACCTTGTCGCTCTGTGCCGATTTGTCAAAGAACAGCACGGAGACATTGGTACCTGTAGTAGCAAACACATTTGACGGCATAGACACACATCCATACACCCATTTTTCATCTACGATGCGTTGCAGGATGCGCTTCTCTACGCCACTTTTAGATGTGATAAATCCAGTAGGTATGACGATTGCGCCCTTTCCCGTTGGCTTCAGCGAGTTGAGCAGATGCTGGATGAAGCAAGTGTAGATAGCCATTTTTGGTTTGTTCGGATCTACCTTTTTCACAGAGTTAGGAACACCAGCCCAAAAACGGATTGTGTCGGCAGCGAGCGTGTCACGATACTCTGGAAAATCGAGTTTGAACGGTGGATTGCTTACAATGAAATCGAATTTCTTCAGCACACCATTATTCTCTTTATGCGATGGTTCGGTAAGCGTGTTGCCTTGCACCACATTAGGCAGAGAAGCCGAAAGGTTGTTGAGGATAAGATTCAGACGCAGCATCTCGGATGATTTCTCGGAAATGTCCTGCGAGTAGATGGAGCATCTATCCTCACCAATCTGGTGAGCCAACGCCATGAGCAGTGTGCCAGTACCTGCCGACGGATCATAACAAGTAATTCCGCGGAAGTCCGACTTGTCGCCCACAAGCAACCGCGCCATAACCTGCGCTATGGCATGAGGTGTGTAATATTCGGCATATTTTCCGCCACTGGCGTTGTTGAACCCCTTCAACAGATACTCGAAGATGTGTGAGAAGAAATCGTATTTCTCGCCAAACACATCATCAAAGTTGAAAGAAGCCACATTGTTCATCAGAGCCTTGGCAAACTCATCACGCTTCTGTGTGTCGGTAACATATGTAGTTAGCGGAAAGAAAATATTCACTTTGCTCTTTCCTGACGTGGTGACAGAGAAAGTATCGGCATTGAGCGAGGCAATGTCAATGAGAGTAGCATCGAGCAGTGTAGAAAAATCGCCTTTGGTGGCAGAGTTATAAAGGTGAGATAGCGTATGCTCCGGCTTCATGCGAGGCACGGAGTGTGGCAGATAGCTGAACAGGTCTTCCACTTCATCCTCAGTGAATTTGTCATACTCAGCATCCCACTTCTCGGCGGTTCTCAGGCGCTCGCCATAAACTTCGTCGCGCTTTGCCTCATAACCGAACTTATCGTTAAAAAACTTGTAAAGGAACATCTCCGTTACAATTTTATATTCGCTGCCAGTGCCTGCCAATCCGTAAGCCCCGGTAGTGCTCTTCAGAGAGTCGATAAGGGCGATGGTAGCCTCAGATATATTGATGTTGCTCATAATTGTTTTTAATATGCGTAGTTACGTTGTTGTAAATATTCTGTTGTGATGAGATTATTGATAAACTTGCGGTCCTTGATGTCAGCCCTTATGTGCATCTTCAGCAGTTCCTTGCCGATGATGGCAAGCACATCCTGCTGAAATGCCGGTTCGTTGTCGAGCTTGTTGATGTCGAGGAATATCATCCGGTCGATATCCTGCTTCATATTTGCCAGGTTCTCTGCAATCTCATATTCGTGTTTTGATATGATCGGTTTTTCGCGTTTCTCGTTCTGCTCCTCAATACGCTTGTGGATTCGCACAAACCGTTCGTCGCCCTTGTACTTGCTTTTCAGCAGGCGGTTGCGACGATTGATTTCGCGTATTTTCTTCATCACCTCGTCCATGTACTGTATGCTTTCTTTTGCGTCAGCGGTGTCTTTGGGTACAAATCCCTTTTTGCGGAAATACTCACGGAACTCATCGGCAAGAATAACATATTTGTCCTCCTTTGTATCGAAGTTTGCTTCGAACTCAGCCTGCACACGCTCGCAACGCTCACGAATGTCGTTGACTATGATGCGCATTTCCTCTGGCATTCCTTTCTTGAACTCAAATTCCAGCTCGGAAAGTGCCACGTTGATGATGCCCGACACGTCGGCCTTATGCTCCGTGTTTTCAAGAAGATTGATGCGCTCGATGCGATGCGTCACCTCCGTGATAAGCGTAGGAATGGTGCCGATAGGCAGCGACGCAAGTTTCTGCTTTGTTTCCTCGTCGCCGAAAGAACGAACTTGGTTGACAATAGCCTTTGCTTCTGAAAGCGTGTTGCGCAACTCATAGAGGCTGTCCTTGTTGTCAACTTCGTCAATCTGCTTACGGAACTCCTCCATATTGTCAGTGGTGAAGTTGAAGAGAACGCTTTTCACTTGCCTGATTTTGGCTTCCACCTCTTCTTTCGTTACCATCACATCGTTGGCGATATTGTTCTGTCCCGAGCCAATGCCGTCAGAAGTGCGGTTCAATTCGCGGAGGTAGCGGTCGTTGGTAGCATCAAAATTCTCCTTGATGTTCACGAAGTCAACCACATAACCATATTTGAAATCATGGTAAGGTCGGTTGACACGCGTCAAGGCCTGCAACAAGTCATGGCCGTCGAGCGAGCGTCCGAGGTACAGTTTCTTCAGACGAGGAGCATCAAAACCAGTGAGAAGCATCTTGTTGACAATGAGTACGTCCACTTCCTGAAGTTTCTTGAACCCCTCGATATACTCTTTACGTTCCAACTTATCGCCTTCGTCATGCAATATAAGCGAAGCGGTCAAAGGTCTGTAGCCAGAAGGCAAAGTCATTGGCTCTGCTGCCATTCCGAGCTGTTCCTCTTTATGTTGCCATATTTTCTCCGCATTATGAAAACGCTCCTGCCACAAGCGGAACATCTCTCTTGCCTGAGGGTTTGTCTTGCAGACAATCATGGCTCCGACAGAGTTATCGTTCTGCTCCCTGCGGAAACGGCGGAAGTCGGATATGACATAGTCGAGCAACGCATTGAGATAGCTTTCATCCTCAATGATCTTATTGCGGTCGATGTCCGACTTCTTCACTTTTACACTTCCAGCCAATTTGTCGAGGATGTCCTCAATTTTTTCCTTGTAGATGGTTTCGACAGGCTCACGCATAAGTTTGCAAGTATAGCCGTCAGCGATGGACTTGTCGTAATAGTAGGTATGGATATAGTCGCCAAATACTCGCCAAGACTCACGCTCCTCCTTGAGAAGCGGCGTGCCAGTGAGGGCTATCTTCACAGCGTTTTTGTCAGCTTCGAGCAAGTTCGCCAAGAAACTTCCCTTGGGGTTATATCCACGGTGCGCCTCGTCGATAAAGAATATACGTTGCAGGTTGGTGCTGTAGCTGTCGTCAACTTGCACCTTTGCCTTGTCTTCTTTGAACTTCTGGATGTTGACCACCATGATCTCCAACTTGCCTTCATTGTTCTGTGTGATAGACCGGCTTGCAATGTCCTTCATCAGTTCTTCACGGCTCTTGGCATTATGCACGATAAGACCACGGGCGGCAAATTCGTCGGTAGCCTGTTCCATAAGGTCGATACGGTCGACTATGAAATAGAACTTTGCCACGATATTTTTCCGTGCAAAGAAATCCGTCAGACTACGCACGCTGTAATAAGCAAGAGCTGTTTTTCCGCTGCCCTGTGTATGCCAGATGATACCGCTCTTTATCCCATTGTTTAGGGTGCGACGGATAGCATAAGAGGCGAACATCTGCTGATAGCGCATAATATGCTTTTGCAACGTTGTGCCCTGTGTGCCGTCCTCCAATTCCACCTTGCGCTCAACGTATGCTATGCCATAACGAAGCAGGAACAGAAAGCGCTCCTTGCTCAGCATGGAGGTTATGATACGGTTGGTAGGGGTGTTGACATCCTTGTTGGTCTGATACTCCTTAAGGTTCTTGATGACTACACAGTTGCGGTGTTTCAATACCTTATATTCGTCGTCATCCGTTATTTCATGATAGGGATAATTGGTAACAAACGTTTTGTTCTCCTCACGGAACACATTGAAGAAAGCCTTGCCCTTGGCAAAGCTACAATAGAATGCACCTTGAATAGGTACACGGCTCTCATTGTCGTATTCCTGATTATTGGAGAATATCATCAACTGCGTAACGTTGAAGAAGCGGCGAAAACATGTCTTGCTCATTCGGGTATTGATGCGTTCACGCTCAGCCAAGATACCCTCGTGGTTATTGGGTTTCTTTACTTCAATGAAAGCCAGTGGCATTCCATTGATGAAACAGGTGATATCAGGACGGAAATTGTCCTCCGTGTCTTCGTTTTCACAAGTAAACTCGGTGGTGACGTGCCAATCGTTGTTTTCAGGATTGTCAAAGTCAATAAGTTTTATTCCGCTATTGGAAGAAAGCATCTGGTAAAACTCGCGTCCTAAATCATCATTGTTTGCAACGTTTACAATCTTTGAAAACAACAAAGATACTTCCTGGCTTGACAAAGACGGATTCAGACGTTTGACTGCATTCAGAAAAACGTCTATCAATATATTGGTCTTGGTATCATATGCATTGATATTGTCCAAGTAGGTATAGCCCAACTTACATAGATGGAGAGCTGCAGGCACTTGTACCCTGGTATTCTCATTGAAGTTAGAATTTCCCATAAATATAGATTTAGTCAAAGTTAATAATTTCACTTACATTGACATTCAGCAACTCTGAAATTCGCTTCAGTGTTGCCTTCCATACAGTCAATATATTGCTTATAATGCAAATTTATAGATTTTTAGCGAGAAACAATATTGCTCAATTCTACCTTTAACAAGATATAACTTTTTACATATCTTATCTTTGCAATTCTTGTATTGTCTTCGATTTATATAAAATCCTCACGCTCACAAATGTAAATAAATTTCCATTTGTTTCGCTTAATCGGATTTTTGCACTACCTTTTGATAAGTTAGGCTGCATCTCAACAATAAAAATAAATGGATTTAGAATTGCAATTCTTATCTTTGCAATTCTTGTGTTGTCTTCAATTTATATAAAATCCTCACGCTCACAAATGTAAATAAATTTCCATTTGTTTCGCTTAATCGGATTTTTGCACTACCTTTGCAGCGTAAACTCTCAAGTCTATTAATATTCAATCAAATAATAACTAAAACAAACAAAAATGAAACTCAATCGTTTAATTCTTGCGGCTGTGGCGGCACTCTTCGTACAGAGCAGCTACGCACAGCAGCCGTACGGCGGATGCTGGCATCCGGACGACATCAAGAACTGGTCGCCGGAGACCGACAAGGACGCTAAGTTCAACCGTTCACGCGTGCCATTGGCTGAGCGCTTCAAGGAGCCGAAGCTGATGAAGGCTAATAGTCAGCAGTACTATGAAGGTCAGATCTGCAACGCTCCAATCCTTTTCCCGACATGTTCTATGTGTCCGTCGCAGGGCGCGTACAACTTCCTCGGCTATCAGCCTACCTACTGGCAGTATATGGACAAGCTCGTTTACTGGGCAGGTTCGGCTTCTGAGGGTATCATCATCCCGCCGCCAGCAGGTTCTATCGACGCTGCTCACCAGAGCGGTGTGAAGGTGCTGGGTCAGGTGTTCTTCCCGCCGTACGCTTTTGGTGGCAACCAGGCTTGGGTGCGCCAGATGCTTACCAAGGAGAACGGCGTGTATATCTATGCTAAGAAGCTCTACGAGATTGCTAAGTACATCGGCTTCGACGGTTGGTTCATCAACGAGGAGACTGGTGGCGGTAGCGAATCGGAGTGGGTTGGCTTCATCAAGGAGTTCAACAAGATTGCCGACGCTAACGGCGATACACACATGGAGATTCAGTGGTACAACGCTGAATACTCTCCGAACGTTACAATCCTGAAGTCGCACAAGAATACATCGCAGTTCCTCGAGTACGGCTCTCCGGGCGACTATCGCAGATATGCAAGCCAGCTCGGCTGCACAGAGGCGGAGACCTTCTCTAAGATTTACGGTGGTGTGCAGGTGGCTTCCAGCGGACACACCGGTTTTGAAAGAGATTTGCAAAAAGCAATGCCTACCAGCGGACACGTTGGTTCGCTCGATCTATTCTGCCCCGAGGAGAAGACATGGAAGGACAACGTGCGCAACTTGCTCGGCAAGAACGATACGGGTTCTGACGCATACAAGGCTATAACGAAAACTTTCGAGAACGAGATGCAGATGTGGACTAACTATGCCGGCGACCCGACTGTTACTACAGATGAATGGTCAGGCATCTCGGGTCACGTACTCGAGCGTTCGGTTATCAGCTCAATGCCGTTCACTACATCGTTCTGCGTAGGTGTGGGCAAGCACCGCTTCGTAGAAGGTGAGAAGGTGGCTACACAGGACTGGTACCACTCTGGCGTGCAGAGCATCATGCCGACATGGCGCTACTGGATGGAGAACAAGGACGATGCTTCTTTCGAGATCAACTGGGAGGACGCTTGGAACTTCGGCTCAAGCCTTAAGCTGAAGGGCGGCTCTGCGTTCAGCGGCGACCACCTCTGGCGTCTGTACAAGACTCAGCTCGCCGTGAACGGTGGCGGCACATTGCGCCTGGTTTACAAATCGTCGAACACGACAAACGCTTCTGTAGAGGTGAAGCTCTCTACAACAAGCTCTGTAAATCCTGACGTTACACTCTCTGCACCGAAAACCACAACAAAGAACGGTTGGACTGTTGCTGAGTACGACCTCTCTTCGCTCAACGGCAAGACTATCTATATGATCGGTCTTAACGTTAAGGCTAAGTTCACAGTCTACGACTACGAGCTCTCGCTCGGCGAACTCTCTGTGCTGCCTGCTAACTATGCTCCGGCACCAGTGGAGGTGAAGAACCTCGCTTCTACAAGCACGCTTGGCAACGTTCAGGGCGACGCTCGTCTGACATGGGACTTCGACTATACAGCCGACTTCGACCACTTCGACATCTATAAGGAAAACGAAGACGGCACACGCACAATGGTTGGACAGACTCGCGACGAGGCGTTCTACGTTCCTACATTCCAGCGTAAGGACAACGAGGCTTATGTTAAGTTCATCGTTACTCCGGTTATGAAGGACATGCGCCAGCAGAAGGGCAAGAGCATCGTGCTCGACTACCCGCAGGCTACCGCTCCGGTTGTTTCGTTCACTATCAGCAACAGCTATCTGAAGGTGGGCGAGAGCGCTACTATCACAGCCAACGGTACGGGTAATCCGACTGCGTTCAAGTGGACTCTGCCTGAGGGATTGAAACTTGCTGATGGTTCTTCGCTCACCAGCCAGACGATAAAGGTTGTTGCGCAGAAGGTGGGCAAGCAGCGCGTAACTGTTGATGTTACAAACGCCATCGGCACATCTACTACTTCAAGCAATATCCTCGACGTAATGACCGAGGAGGAATACAAGAAGATATACAACGTGGTTTACCAGAAGAAGGTGCTCGGCTACAGCGGCTCTACCAACTATCAGGAGGTGCCGGATAAGATTATCGACGGCGTGACCAATCCTACTTCCGCATCGGACAAGTGGTGCAACGTGAGCGCTGACAACTGGGTTACATTCGACCTCCAGAGCGTTTACCGCATCTATAGCTTCAAGATTTTCGATGGCAACGCAGGTCCGGAGTCAGGCGTAGACCAGATTGACTCTTATCAGATCCTCCTCTCTGAGGATAACGAGCACTGGACAACAGTTGTTGATACCTACAACCGCCAAAAAGAGAGCGTCAAGACCGACTACATCGCTCCGATGCGTGCACGCTACGTGAAGCTCGTTCCGCACGTCAACGGCATCCTCCGCATCTGGGAGTTTGAGGTTTATGGCAAGAAGGACAACAGCATGAAGCTCTCTACATTGACAAACAATGTCACTTTAAACGCTGGTGAGTCGTATAATATCAATGTGACTTACGATTTGGGCGAGGGAGCTACTAAGGCTGATAAGTTCGAGTGTGTTGCTACAAGCAAGAACGGCAACGTGACCATCGGCACAATCAAGGAGAACGTGAAGAAGAAGACGTTCGTCATTCCTGTAACTGCTAAGCAGCGCATGGGCGACGATGTTGTTACTATCCGCGTCGTGAATGGTGACGACTACGAGGAGATTGCTGTACAGGTTGAGGTTGACGCTACTACACAGCCTAACGTGCTCAAGGGCAAGACGGCTGAGGTGCGCCACTATGAGAACGACTACTCTTTCGAGGCAGCTTTCAAGAAGTATGATGTCAGCGGTCTGACCGACGGCAACAAGGTTGACGAGGCTCTTAGCGATATCGAGGACGCTTCTACACACCGCGACGACGTATGGGTGATCTTCACCGCTCCGGAAGGCAAGCAGTGGGACCTCGCAAAGGTTGTTGTGAACATCCCGAACGAGAACTACGCAGAGAACGACAACAACGAGATGAACTACGTCAACAAGGACGTGAAGATTGCTGTGGGCGACGACCTCACACGCATGAACACGGCGAAGACATTCTCTGGCTTGAAGAAGGTTTCTGAGCTTAGCTACATCTTCCCGGAGAGCGTGAAGACAAAGTATCTCGCTGTCATCTGCAACCTCTATGTCTACTCTCTTCCGTCAATGGCTGAGGTTTCTGCTTACGAGCAGTTCGCAGACCCGACTGCCATCAACAACGCTACTGTACAGAACGCTGTTAAGGGCATCTACACCGTGAACGGCACCAAACTCAACGCTCTGCAGAAGGGCTTGAACATCGTGAAGTTCGCTGACGGCACTGTGCAGAAAGTGCTCGTTAAGTAAATTATTAATTGGTAATTATTAATTATTAATTGGTGATTGCTAATTATTAATTCGTGAATAATACGGCTATCAGAAGTTTAACAGCTTCTTGATAGCCGTTTTTCGTATCCTTAAATGTAAAAAATACAACACAAACGCAAATTAGTTTGGCAAATGCTTGGTGGGTTGACTTTTATGATATATATTTGCAAACAAATTGTTAAAGTGAAATTATTACAACCGCTAAAAGCCACCATAACATGAGTAAAGACAATGTATTATACAGAGTGTGCCACTTCTATGTTGAAGGTTTTCGCAGTATGACTCTTGGCAAGGTCTTGTGGACAGTTATCCTCATAAAACTGTTTGTTATATTCTTTGTGCTGAAGCTGTTCTTCTTCCCCAACGTGCTTGAGCAGAAGTCGAATGGCGACAAAGCATCGTATGTTGCAGGGGAGTTGACGGGCGATAGGGTGGACAGATAGCCACTCGCATCGGTTGACGCAGATGGTAGATGTATAAGTTCTGTAGCCCGAAAGAAACTAAATATAAACCTAATCAATAATAAAAAGACATCAAAAAATGACACATCTCTTGACTGTAGATCCTACACTTATCGACTGGTCGCGTGCGCAGTTCGCACTCACAGCCATATATCATTGGCTGTTCGTACCGCTCACACTGGGTCTTGCCCTCATCATGGGCATTATGGAAACGTGCTATTATCGCACTGGTAAGCAATTCTGGAAGGATACCGCCATCTTCTGGCAGCGACTGTTCGGCGTGAACTTCGCTATGGGCGTTGCTACGGGCATCATCCTCGAGTTCGAGTTCGGCACCAACTGGAGCAACTACTCGTGGTTCGTGGGCGACATCTTCGGCGCACCACTCGCCATTGAGGGCATCGTGGCGTTCTTCATGGAGAGTACCTTTGTCGCCGTGATGTACTTCGGTTGGCAGAAGGTGTCGCGTGGTTTCCACTTAGCATCGACGTGGCTCACCGGACTCGGCGCAACAATCTCGGCTTGGTGGATTCTTGTGGCTAATGCGTGGATGCAGTACCCCGTGGGCTGCGAGTTCAATCCTGACACCGTGCGCAACGAGATGACGAGCTTCGCTGATGTGGCACTCTCACCGTTCGCCGTGGACAAGTTCTTCCATACCGTGACCTCTACGTGGGTGGTAGGCGCAGCGTTTGTGTGCGCCGTGAGCTGCTGGTATCTGCTGAAGCGACGCGAGCAGGAAATGGCGCGCCAGAGCATCAAGATAGCGAGCATCGTGGGCATCGTGGCTGCTGTGCTTACTATGGCGACGGGCGACTTCTCTGCCGTGAAGGTGGCTGAGAAACAGCCTATGAAACTCGCTGCTATGGAGGCTCTGTACAACGGGGGCGAGGGCGTTTCGCTAACAGCGGTTGCAGCTGTTAATCCGTTTGAGCAGCCCGACTATGCCAAGGGCGAGGAGCCACCGCTGCGCATTGCCATCCCGAACGGACTCTCGCTGCTTGCTACGCACAAGGCGGACGGATATGTACCTGGCGTGAACGACCTGCTCAACGGCTACACACGTGCCGACGGCACACGTGAGCTCTCTGCTGAGGAGAAGATGGAGCGCGGACGCAAGGCGATAGCTGCGCTTGCCGAATACCGCAAGCTGAAGGCTGCGGATGCCAACGACGCACGCTTGCCAGAACTTGCTGAGCAGCTGAAGCAGGATATGCCTTATTTCGGCTACGGCTACATCAAGGATCGTGCAGAGTTGGTGCCGTATATCCCCATCAACTTCTACGCATTCCGTGTGATGGTAGGCGTGGGCACGCTGCTTATGCTTTTCTTCCTCGTCATCGGCCACATAGCATGGCGCAAGGATATCACCTCGAAGTATCGCTGGCTCTACGTGGCAGCACTGGTTATGCTTTCGCTCACGTACCTGGCGAGCGAAGCCGGATGGATAGTAGCCGAGCTGGGCAGACAGCCGTGGGCTATTCAGGACATGCTGCCAACGGTGGCTGCAGTTTCCGATATTAAGTCGGGCAGTGTGGCGTTCACGTTCTTCCTCTTCCTCGTGCTCTTCACGGTGCTGCTTGTGGCTGAGGTGAGCATCATGTGCCGCGTAATACGCAAATATAACGCCGAGAAACCTCAGACATCAACCGACAACACTTATGTTTAACTCTTCATATAACACATTCTTATGACATACGAATTTTTGCAACAATATTGGTGGTTCATCGTCTCGCTGCTCGGGGCGTTGCTCGTGTTCCTGCTCTTTGTGCAGGGCGCTAACTCTATGGTGCATAGCATAGGCAGAACGGAAGACGGGCAGCGCAAGGTGCTCGAGTCGACCGGCAGAAAGTGGGAGATAACGTTCACCACGCTCGTCACCTTCGGCGGAGCCTTTTTCGCCTCGTTCCCGTTGTTCTATAGTACGAGCTTCGGCGGAGCGTATTGGCTGTGGATGATAATCCTCTTCTCGTTCGTGCTGCAAGCCGTGAGCTACGAGTTTCAGCTGAAGAAGGGCAATCTGCTCGGCACACGTACCTATCGTTGGTTTCTCGTGCTGAACGGCATCGTGGGTCCGTTGTTGCTCGGCGGAGCAGTGGCTACGTTCTTCGACGGTTCCAACTTCCTCGTCGAGAAGGCATCGCTGACGGATATCGGTGCGCCCGTTATCAGCCGTTGGGCTAACGCTTCGGCAGGACTCGACGCGCTGCTCGACCCGTGGAACCTCGTGTTCGGACTCGCCGTGATGTTCCTTGCACGTATGCTCGGCGCACTGTACATAATAAATAATGTGGAGGATGAGGACATTCGTTCGCGTGCCAGTGTGCGCCTTGTCGGCAGCACCGTGCCGTTCCTTGTGTTCTTCCTCGCTTTCTTTGTGCGTCTGTTGCTGAAGGACGGTTACGCTGTAGACGCGCAGGGCGTGGTGTTCATGGAGCCTCTGAAGTATCTGCACAACTTCCTCGCCATGCCGCTGTTGGCGGTGCTTACGCTCGTGGGTGTGGTGTTGCTGTTGTATGGAGTAGGGCGCACCATTTTCAGTAACTCCTACGTGAAAGGTATCTGGCCGGCAGGCATCGGTGTGGTCATGGTGGTGCTCTCGCTTCTGCTCATTGCCGGTCTTGGTGGTACTGCCTATTATCCCTCTAACGCCGATCTGCAAAGCTCGCTCACCATCGCCAACAGTTGCAGCAGCGAGTTCACCCTACGCACCATGTTCTATGTGTCGCTTCTCGTGCCATTCGTGTTCGCGTATATTGCATATGTGTGGCGTGTGATGGACAGAAAGTAATATTAGGAGGCTACGGCATTCTTGCCGTAGCCTTTTTATATGCCTATGCAACAATAAAAATAAATATATTTTAGTAGTGTTTCATTTTTTTGCAGTAACTTTGCACAATTAACTTTGCTGCATTGTGTTATGCGATGCAGACTTTCTAACGATAAAAACCAATCTATAATAAAATGAATACAAAATTATCATTCCGACTGCAATGGTCGAAGCGAGCAATGGCACTTGTCGTTGTTGCAGCTCCTTTGCAGTGGGCGTTTGCTTCGCAGGCAGAAAGTGCGCTGCGCACTCCCGTTGCGACTCAAATCGCTACCGTTGTAGCGCAGAGCGACAAGACACATAGCGTGAAGGGTCGTGTGTTTGACGAACTTGGCGAGCCGCTTATCGGTGCAACAATCTCCGTTGAAGGCACTAACGTAAAAACAGTTACAGACATCGATGGCAACTTCTCAATCAGCACACAGAAGGCTCCAGCCTCTACAATGCTCCGCATCTCGTACATGGGCTATAAGGACAAGGTGGTGAGCGGTGCTGCCAACCTGAATGTCACTATGCAGCTCGACCAGCAGTCGATCGACGAGGTGGTCGTAACGGCGCTCGGCATCAAGCGCGAGAAGAAGATGCTTGGCTACTCGGTGCAGGAGGTAAAGGCAGACAAGCTCAACGTAACCGGCGACCCGTCAGTAGTGGGAGCATTGGATGGCAAGGTGGCAGGTCTGCAGATGAACACAGCCAGCACCGGATTGGGCGGTTCGACAAAGATAACCATTCGTGGCAACTCTTCATTGACAGACAACAACCAGCCGCTCTGGATTGTGGACGGCGTACCGTTCACCGACGACCAGACTTCTTCGGCTTCTACATACGGCGGTTACGACCGTGGCGGAACATCATTCGACATCAATCCTGAGGACATCGAGTCGATCTCTGTACTGAAGGGTCCGAACGCTGCTGCGCTCTACGGTTCGCGTGCCGGCAACGGTGTAATCCTCGTCACTACAAAACGCGGCTCGCACAAGCAGGGTTTCGGCGTTTCGTATAGCGGCAACTTCACATGGAGCCAGGCTGCTGAGACTCTGAAGATGCAGAAGCTCTACGGTCAGGGTTCGCAGGGTCAGTTCCTCTTCAATAAGGACGAAGATGGCAACCCCACTACCATGACGGGCGAACTGGCGTTCGGTCCGCGCTTCGACGGCTCGATGCAGACCAACTGGCTCGGTGAGAAGGCTCCATACTCATACACTGGCGACCGTCTGAAGGACTACTTCCGCACGGGTTTCTCGCAGGCACACACCGTGGCTGTAGGCACATCGTCAGAGAAGTCGCACTTCCGCCTCTCTGTAGGCTACAACGGCAACGACGGCTTGTTCCAGAACGAGTCGCTCAACAAGATTAACGTCGATCTCAACGCCGGTGCTACCGTGAACAAGTGGCTCTCGCTCGACGGCAAGATTTCGGTGTCTAACACCAAGGCTGAAAACCGTCCGTACACCGGTCTGAATGGTGAGGTGGCTCAGCTGCTCCTCATGCCGGGCAACGTGTCGTTGCGCGACTTGAAGGAGAACTATACATCGCCCAATCAGCTGCACCGCAACTGGTTCGGTCCCGACCAGCATTACTCTAACCCTTACTATGCTCGTCACCGCTTCAAGAACAGCGACGAGCGCTGGCGTGCATTCGGCTACTATGCTGCTAATGTGAACATCACCGACTGGTTGAAGTTCAACGCCAAGTATTCGTTCGACTACTATCGTACACGTCTTCAGACCTCAGACCTCTCTCTTGGCGACGGTGCTATCTCTACCGACGGCACCGGATGGCAGGGCAAGCTCGTCAACGACGGCATGACACGTGCCGAGGAGAACCACTTCGAGCAGAACATACAGTTCCTTCTTATGGGCGACAACCAGCTTGCAAAGAAGTGGCGCTTAGGCTACACTGCTGGTGCTAACATAATGTATCTGAAGTTCGAGCAGCTCTCGGCATCGGTGCAGAACATGCTCGAGAAGGACAACTGGATATTCAACACCGGCAACAAGCTCACATCGGCTCTCGACGACGGACACAGCCGCGCTATGTACTCGGCGTTCGCTTCGGCTCAGTTGGCTTACGACGAGTGGCTCTCGCTCGACATCACAGCACGCAACGACTGGTCGTCAACGCTGCCTAAGAAGAACAACTCGTTCTTCTATCCGTCGGCATCACTCAGTTGGGTGTTCTCCGACTTCATGCGCTCTATCGACCATAAGCTGCCGTCGTGGATTACGTTCGCAAAGCTTCGCGTGTCGGCAGCGCAGGTGGGTAAGGATCCGGCTCCGTACAACCTCTACAACGTGCGCAAGTATCAGTTCGAGATGGGCAACCGCAAGCCTATCAACAACACCATCAAGCTCAACGCCAACCTGAAGCCGGAGATCAAGACTTCGTATGAGGTGGGTGTAGACATGAAGTTCCTCGATAACCGTCTCGGCTTCGACTTCACCTATTATTATAATACTACGAAGAACCAGGCTATGCTCGTAGACGCTTCGTCGCCTTGGACACAGCAGTGGGTGAACGCCGGCAAGATTAACAACACTGGTGTCGAGTTCATGCTCTACGGTACGCCGGTGAAGACACGCGACTTCCAGTTCGACATCACCGCCAACCTCGCTCACAATCGTTCTACCGTTAAGGAACTGGCTGACGGCGTGAACCGCGTTTACTTCGCAGGCGACTCGAACATGCCGGTGAAGGTGGGTGCTGTGAAGGGTGGCAAGCTCGGCGACATCTTCGCCAACAACCTCATGCAGCGCGATGCTCAGGGTCGTGTAATCATCGGTGCCGACGGTCTGCCTATGGCTGCTACCGGCGACGGTAACCTTGAGCAGTATCTTCTCGACCATCCTATCGGCAACATACAGCCCGACCTGCTCATGTCTATCACTCCGACCTTCACATACAAGGGCATCTCGCTCACCGCAATGTTCGACATGAAGTTCGGTGGCGATATCGTTTCTGTATCAGAGGGTATGGCTACATCTGTAGGTACATCGGAGCGCACAGCATATCGTGGCGAGTACAAGACCATTAATGGTGTGCATGACTGGTATATGGTAGTGCCGGGCGTGAAGGCTGACGGCAGCGTGAACACACAGGAGGTGAGCGCACAGAAGTATTATTCTACAATCGGTCTGTACAGCTCGCAGAAGGGTTATGCAGAGGAGTTCGTACACGATGCTTCGTACATCAAGCTGAAGGAACTTTCGCTCGGCTATAGCTTCCCGCAGAAGATGCTGCGCCGCACTCCGCTCACACAGCTGAAGCTCTCGTTCGTGGCTCGCAACCTCTGCTTCCTCATGAAGCACACACCGGGCAACCCCGACGGCGGCTACGATACAACGATGTTCTCGCAGGCTATCGACTACATGGCAGTGCCTTACACACGCACATTCGGTTTCTCTGTTAACGTAGGATTCTAAATTTAAAACGACAAAATGAAACGCAATATATTATATACTGGTCTGATTGCAGCTACAACGCTGCTGACACTCGGTTCGTGCTATGACCTCGAGGATATGAACCGCGACCCGTACGGAGTGGAGGACAATGGCACCGATGGAGAGATAACACCGGAGGAGCCTACCGACACACGTTATGCCAACATCAACCTCAACTATCGTGTGAGCAAAGAGGACTCTGCTGCGTACAAGAAGCAGCTGGCAGATGCTCCGGCTAAGTTCCGTAAGTTCCTCTACGAGGGCTACTACAACGACTATCAGCGCACAACCAACCTCTCGCACGACATCTATGCCGGATACGTGGCTAACAACCAGCCGAAACATGCAGGCAAGGCTCCCGACTATAACTACACCGACGGTTGGTCGGCTCTGCGTTGGAACTTCTTCTACAACGACCGCTCATCGGAGTATCGCGACCTCGTGCGTGCGTACAAGTTCAACGAGACACCGGAGAAGTATCGCAACATGTTCTACATCACGCGCATCTACTATGCGTTCCTCGCTCTTGCCAACACCGATACTTATGGCGATATGCCGTTCACGGAGTACGTGCAGGCTAAGGTGCCGGAGACTAACAACGTTGCATACAACACTCAGGAGGAGGTGTACGACGCGATGTTCCTCATGCTCGAGCAGGCTGTAGACAGCATTAAGCCAGACGATGCTTCGCAGTACAAGATTGACAAGGACGACATCTGCTACTTCGGCGATGCCAACAAGTGGCTGCGCTTTGCCAACACGCTGCGTCTGCGTCTTGCGCTGCGTATAAGCAATGTGGCTCCTGAGCGTGCAAAGAAGGAGGCTGAGGCTGCACTCAACAACAAGTACGGCTTGATGACTTCTAATGCAGACAACATGCAGACCGTGCCACGCCATGCTCCGGTTGAGATGGGCGGCGAGGATTCCGGCGGCGACGAGAACGGATTGGCTATGTGCTCTGTAGCATACGGTGGCGAGAGCGTTCTGTCTAAGGATATGGAAGACTTCTATCGCAACCTCTCTGACGGTGGCAAGGAGTACACCATAAAGAAGGGACGTAAGGAGGAGATTACAAAGCAGATTGACCCACGTTGTCTCATTTGCTGGTATCGCAGCAATATGACATCTTCTACATTGGCAGAAGGTAAGGATGCTTTGCGCAACGACTTCGTAGGTTGTGAGCGTGGTGCTCAGGCTCCGCAGATTTCCATGGATCCGCTGCAGTATAGTCTTACACGTACCGTTAAGGATGGTGCTTCAAAGGATCTTCCCGATGACCACTGGTTCAATTACTCTCGTCCGACGGTATGGCTCGGCTATGCAGAGTCGCTCTTCCTCAAGGCTGAGGCAGCGTTGCGTGGTTGGGCAGGTGCCGACCTCACAATGGATGCTGAGCAGTACTTCCGTGCTGGCGTTAAGGCGTCGATGGACTACTATCACATCGCTGCAGAGGATGCCGACAAGTACATCGACGGTATAAAGGCTCTCAAAAACGGCACATTCCAGAGTGGCGACCGCGAGCGCATCCTCGAGGCTATCATCACTCAGAAGTGGATGGCTGTGTTCCCGAATGGCAACGAGGGTTGGGCTGACTTCCGCCGCACCGACTATCCGGCTCTGCGCACTCAGCTGAGCAACTTCTCGGGTGGCGACGTGCCTAACGGCAAGCAGATCAAGCGTCTGCTCTACCCGAACAGCGAGTCGCAGAACAAGTTCTTCCAGGCACATCCCGAACTGCAGACCGCCAACACTCAGGGCACACGTCTCTGGTGGGATGTTAGCGACACCAACGATGCTGCTGGCAACCGTCAAAAGCCGAATAACTTTAGATAACATTATTAGGGGGTGCACTTGTCTCAAGTGCACCAATCAAGTTATAACATTTACTCACAAGGGGGTGCACTTGTCTCCGTTCGGCTTTGCCGCTTGCCAGAGCAAGAAGTGCACCAACCAAGAAGAATGTATTAAAGCAGCTTGGTTGGTGCAGCGGAGACCGCTGCACCCCCTATTTTTAGATAGCTGAAAAAATCTCCCATATCTTCCAGCTTTGCCGCAACTCTCTAATTATAAGGCATATAAAGGCTGGAAGATTTTCTTTTGAACGGGTTATCTGCCAGCCTATCTGCCAGCCTATCTTCCAGCGGAGACCGCTACACCCCTTGTATTACCATGCTACGGCAACGCAGTCGTCCCGCTACGGCAACGCAGTTGTCCCGCTACGGCAATGCAGTTGTCCTGCTACGGCAACGTGGTTGTTCTGCTACGGCAATATGGATTTTGTTGGGCAGCAATAAAAAAAACAGCATTAATGCCCAAGCATTAATGCTGTTTTTTTATATTAATATGTATAGAGTGTCTCTTATTCTGTTTCTTGTTTGCTGCCCTTCACCTGCCAGTAGGTTACGAGACTTGCCAGCACGCCGTACACAACAGTCTGCATCCACAAGCCCTTTATTTCGGGCAGGATATCGCTGAATGTGGCACCCAGCGTGTTGAGCTTCACGAAGCCCTGAATGCCGAACGACGAAGGGATAAACCACGATACGTAGTGCCACAGTTCAGGCACGTTGCTCTTTGGCCATGATATGCCCGAGAGGAACAGGAACGGCACTGAGGTGAAGACCACTAACAGCATCACGTCCTCGCGACGACGCACGAAGAAAGAGAAGGTGATGGCGAAGAAGATGCACGCCAGTAGATAGGGGAACGTGAACAGCAGGAAATCGCCGAAGTGGATAAGCTGCACGAAGTGGAACAAGCGTGGCACTGCCAGTATTACCCACGCTGCGATAAGCATGAAGAGTACGAGGAAACCCATTGTGCGTCCGACCATGATGCGAGCCAGTCCGAAGCGACGGTCGAGCATTGGTCGTATGCGCAGGAAGCGGTTCTTCTCGTAGCTCGTGCCGTATGTAATGCCGATGCCGAGCAGTAGTATCTGCTGCAGGATGAGCACTAATACGGCAGGCAGGATGAAGTTGCCGTAGCCGCTTGTGTTGTTGAACATCGGCACATCGGTGATGCTGAGCGGTACCGTCGTCAGTTCGTCCTCACGGTTGGTCTTGTTGCCCGACAGGCGTATCTGTATGCCAGAGTTCATGTCGGCAGCCACAGCTGTACAGGTCTGGAAGATAGCCTTGTACGTGAGCATCAGTCCCATATTGCAGTAGACACTGACGTGTGCCTGCTCCATGCGGTTGAGACGAGTGTCGAAGTCGGAGGGCAGATAAACCACGCCGTACACCTTGTGCTTGCCTACAAGATGCGAGGCTTCCTCAAGAGATGTGCAGCGTTCTGCCACCATCACGTCGGGCGATGCGTCGACATGGCGCACGAACTCGCGACTTGTAGCCGAGTTGGAGCAGTCGACAACAGCCACGGGCACCTCGCGCACCACCTCGTTGTTGTATATCCACGAATAGAGGAGCGGGTAGGCGAGTGGCAGGAGGATGACAAAGAGCAGTGCGCCCTCGTCGCGGAACATCTCAAGATGCTCGTGCAGCCACACCTTTGCGGTGTCTTCCCAGAATGTATGTATCTTTTTTAGTGTCATTTGAGTATTCTTAAAAGCGAGAAGCGTGATTTCTTACTCCATATATACATATTCCTTATAAGCTCGGTTGATGCGCAGAATGACGAACACCGGAGCCGCAGCGAACAGCACGAGCGCCGCGATGTTGAGTGCTACGTCTGAGAGCGGATTATTGGCGAAGATGCACGTCTCGTAGATAAGGAAGAAGTGGCGCATGGGGAAGATGTTAGCCAGCAACTGCAGCGGAGCGTCCATAGCCAGCACGGGGAACGCCGTGCCTACCATTGAGAAACTGAGCACGCCCCACAGCGAACAGATGCTCATCGACATGCGCAGCGCAGGCAGAAGTCCGAACATGAACACGCCGAAGCCCACGGCAGCGAGTACGCTGAGCACAGTGAGCAGCACGATTACGCCCCAACCGCCAGGGTGAGGGAAGTTGAGCACGCCGAAGGTGTAGACCATGTATGCGCCCATCACCACAATCCATACGGCGATGTGGGGGAGCATCTTGCCGACGAGGGCGATGAACGGATTGCCACCAGCCGCAGCCACCAGTTCGGTGGCAGTGTTCTCCTTCAGCTCCATACCCATGGCGTAAGCCGTGAGGAGGAAGATGAGCAAGAGCAGACACGTCGGCACGAGCATCGTCGAGAGATATATGTTATAGTTCACCCACGGATTGCCCACGGTGTGCAGGTCGAGCACAATAGGCTGCAGGAATGCAATTATCTGGTCGTCGGTGTAGCCTTTGGCAGACATAACCGACTTGGCAACGCCTGCCGAACCGAGTGTGGACACGGTCTTCAGGTCTTTAAAGACGAGCGCACCCGATGTCAGCGTGGCGTAGCTGTAGTAGTACGACACGTGCGGTTGACGTTGTGCCAAGAGCTTTGCTGTCGTCTCCTTCGGGAAGTAGAGGAAACCATAGATGTCGCCGCGCTGCATAGCCTGGCGAGCCTCCTCCACAGAAGGGTAGTGAGCCACCACCTCCGACGACTGGAACGAGTCGAGCAGACGTGTCAGCTTGCGCGTCGTGGTGGTGTTGTCGAGATCTACCACACCCACGGGCATATTCTCCGGCTGCCCTTCGTGCATGAACGACGTGAAGAACACCGTGACGAACACGGGGAAGAGCAGCATCGAAAGCAAGTACATGCGGTTGGCTGCCATACGTCGGCATTCGCGTTGGGCGATAAGCAGAAGTCGTTTCATAGTTTGCTGTTTAAAAACCGACGACTGCTTACTTCTTCAGCACTAACGACATGCCAGGGCGGAGTCCGTCAATCTTGTCGATAGGGCGAGCCTTCACCTCGAAAGTCTTCAAATCGTACTGTCCGTTCGACTTGGTAGCCTTCCATACGGCGTATGAACCCTGATCCTTGATGTAGTACACCTTCATGCGTATCTCGCGGTTGTAAGCCGGCACGAAAGCCTTTATCTCGCTACCGATCTTCATACCGTCAAGCTGGTCCTCGCGCACGTTGAATGTACCCCACATGTCATTCATCATAGAGATAGACATGATTGGTGAGCCTGTGCCTACGAGTTCGCCTATCTTCGGATATACATCGCTCACCTCGCCTGCCATCTGTGCAATCTGCATTGTTTCGTTGATGTACGACGACACCTCAGCCACCGCACCCTTGGCGCGGTTTACCTGCGCAGCTGCAGCCTTCTTCTCCTCCATACGAGCACCGTTCAGAGCCATGTCGTACTGGCTCTGCGCCGCCTTCACTTGTGCCTCCAAAGCCTTGTAGCTGGCGAAAGCCTCATCGCGTTTCTGCGCTGTCACCACGCCCTCGTCGAAGAGTCGCTGCACGCGGTTGTACGATTTCTCGGCAATCTCCAAGCCTGCCTTAGCCTGCTGCAGTACGGCGAACGCTGCACGCACCTGTTCCTTGCGTGCTCCGTTGTTAGCCATCTCGTCCATAGCAGCGGCAGCGTTCTCTGCCGACTCTGCCTGTGTCATCTTCGCACGCACCTCGGGCGCGTCGAGAATGGCGAGTGTGTCGCCAACATTGACGTAGTCGCCCTCCTTGACGCGCAGTTCGAGGATGCGACCCGGCACTTTGCTCGACACACGATACTCCGCCACTTCTATCTGGCCTTGTATTGTTTCGGGCTCACTCTTGAGCGACAGGGTGCCGATGACAGCCACTGCCACAATAACCAACGTCATAAGGACGATGGTGATAAGAATATTCTTATGTTGTGATTGTTCTGACATAATAAAATGATATTGAAGGTTATTACTGCAAGACACCGAGTGCCTTCTTTAGATTTACTTGACTAAGTCGGACATCAATTTCGGCATCAATCTTCTGCGACTGTGCCTGGAGCCATGCTGTCTGTGCCGCCATCACATCGGTGGTTTGCAGCACGCCCTCCTTGAAGCCGACGTTTGCGCAACGCAGGTTCTCCTCTGCGTTCTCCACGTTCTTGCGAGCGAGCGAGAGTCGGCGGTTAGCCTCGTTCACCTTGAACTTACACTGGCTTACCTGCAACTCAATCTTCTCGCTTATCTCGTCGCGCTCCAGCTGAACGATGCTTGACGCTATCTTGCTGGCACGCACCTTGTACGTGCCTTCCATCCAGTTCCAAAGCGGCACGCGCACCACTACGCCAACGTTCCATACGCCCGAGAGCTTGCGCTCGAAGCCGTTGAAGAGGTTTGGGTTGGATGCCATGTATCCACCGGTGAGGATAACCTGCGGCAGGAAGGCAGCACGCACGAGCTTTGTCGACTGTCGGCTGAGGTCGAGAGCGTTGTCGAGCAACTTCAGTTCGGGGCGGTTCTCCATAGCCACGCTGTTGTCGGTGTTCTCTACGTTAGCCGTAGCTACCAAGTCGGTAGAGTCTTCATCCTCAAGATGCACGTCGTTCTCCACGGGCAAGCCGCAGAGCTGGCAGAGCAACATCTTCGAGAGGGCGAGTCCGTTCTCTGCCTGGGTGAGCGACATCTCCGCCTCGTTCACTTTCACTGCCACCTTCAGTCCGTCGGCACGTGTAGCCACTCCTTCGGCAATCATCTTCTGTACGTCGTTGTCGAGTTTCTTCACCACTTCGAGGTAGCTTTCAGCCAGCTGCTTCTTATGATGTACAGACACCACGAGCCAGTAAGCCTGATCGATGGAGTGGAGTGTAGACTGTGTAGTGGCTTCGATGTTGTTAGCCGCCATCTCCTCGCCAATCTTCGCCATGCGGTTGGCAGCAATGATGCCGCCACCCATGTAGATTGGCTGTGTAAGCATTACCGATATGGTGTACATCTGTCGAGTGTCGGTGTGGAGAGCATCCACCACTTTCTGGCCGACACCGTCTACCACGCTGCCAAGCTTTGAACCTACCTGTCCGAAGAGGTTGCCCAGTCCGTTAGCAAGTTCGGGAGAGATGGCTCCCTGCTGCGCCAGTCCGGAGAGTGCAGACGAGATGTCGTTATGCAATGCACCAGTGGCGTGTGTACCTGCCGAAGAGAGCGATGCCTTTTGGTCGTCGCTTAGCAAAGAAATCTCACGACTCGTCAATTCGTAGCCACCGAGCGCACTCACATGTGGCAGATACTTCGTCTTTGCTGCCTTTACCTTGTAATGAGCCATGTCCAGCTGCAAGCGCGAGGCACTCAACGTCTTGTTGTTGCGCAGAGCCATAGCTCGGCAACTATCAAGACTGAGCCTCTGCTGCGCCTGCACGTTAGCCGCACAACAAGCCAAGGCGATAAATAGAAATCTTTGTATCATTTGTGTTATCCAATTATTTAAAACTAAAGCTGCGTGAGCCAATCATATTGCCGTCGGCGAATATGCTCACCTGGTATGTGCCCTCCATGAGTGACTGCGACACATTCCAATACAGAGTAAGCGACTTCTCTTGACCATCATACTCTATGGTCTTCTTCATTGTAGCCTCGAGTTGTCGGTTCTGATAAGCGAATGAGCCTCCTCCGCTGAGCACTGTGCCCGAAGGTGTGGTGATGCGCACGTAGAAGGTCTTTGTGCCGTTGGCAGCAGTGACGTTCTTCGCAATAGAGAAGTTTACCTGCACTGACTTACACTTAGATGTGTTGTTGGTAGACTTTCCGCGCTTGTTCTTCAGCTGCATTGAGATGCCCGTAGCATCGAGTTGGGCAGCGATAGCCACCTTCTCCGAGAGCGAAGCACGCTCAGTGTTCAAGCCCTCAATCTGGCGTGTAGCCTCGTTATATTGTCCTTTGATGCGTGAGTTCTCTTCTGTAAGGTTATGATTTAAGCGGTTGAGCGAGTCAATCTCGATGACATAGTTGCGCAGGATGGCACGCACGGTAGCCAGCTCCTTCTTCAGGCGTGCTATCTCGCGAGCATCGTTTGTCTTCGTCTCTTTCAACTCCTTAAGTAATTTCTCTGTTTTCTCCTGCTCTGCTGTGAGCTGTGCGATGATTGAGTCGTTGCTAATCTGCATACGCATCTCGCTATACTGATTGGCAAACTGCTGGTACTCGTTCTCCATCTCCTTCTTGTCGAGTTCTGCGAGTTCCTGCATCGCTTTGTTTTCTTTTCTTTGGTTGTCCAAATTAATGTAGAGATAAGCCACTGCGCCAATAAGCGCAAGACCTACAATACCCCCTACTATCCCAGCAATGAGCTTCTTTTTGTTTTCCATAACTTTTGATATATCAAATAATTAAATAGTTTAAACTTTATGCAAAGTTAAATGTTTAATTTTAATGCGCAAAGCGAGGCGTGTTATAAATAAGGAATATTATCCAAAATCGGTGAATTTTAATGAAAAACAGGACAGAATCTGTGTGTTGAGGTGTTGAGGTGTTGAGGTGTTGAGGTGTTGAGATGGTGAGGTGGTGAGATTACTTTTTTATACATATCTCAACACCTCAACATCTCAACATCTCACCATCTTTCACCTCAACACCTCAACATCTCAACACTATTGTTGGAGATTCCATTTATTTCGTGTAATTTTGCACATATGAATGAGACATATCAAAATATGGAGTTAAACGATAAGCGGATTGCCGTGCTGCTCTCGGGTGGCGTGGACAGTTCTGTTGTGGTGTACGAACTGGCGCAGCGTGGACTTCATCCCGACTGCTTCTATATAAAGATAGGTCCTGAGGAGCAGGAGGAATGGGACTGCACTTCGGAGGAAGACCTCGAAATGGCGACGGCTGTGGCGCGTCGCTTCGGCTGCAAACTGGAGGTGGTGGACTGCCACCGCGAATACTGGGATCAGGTGACACGTTACACCATGGACAAGGTGCGTGCTGGCTTCACGCCCAACCCTGACGTGATGTGCAACCGACTCATCAAGTTCGGTGCGTTCCACGAGAAGCGCGGACACGAGTACGATCTCATAGCGACCGGTCACTATGCGCAGACCGAGATTGACGAGCAGGGCAGAAAATGGCTCACAACGAGCCCCGACCCCGTGAAGGACCAGACCGACTTCCTCGCGCAGATATACGACTGGCAGTTGAAGAAGGCGCTGTTCCCAATCGGTCATTACCAGAAGGGCGAAGTGCGCGAGATAGCGGAACGCGAACATCTCATCAATGCAAAGCGCAAGGACTCGCAGGGCATCTGCTTCCTCGGCAAGATAAACTATAACGACTACATACGCAAGTTCCTCGGCGAGCAGCCTGGCGAAGTACTCGAACAGGAAACTGGCAAGTTCATAGGCAAGCACCGCGGTCTGTGGTTCCACACCATCGGACAGCGCCACGGACTCGGTTTCGGTGGCGGTCCGTGGTACGTCGTGAAAAAGGATGTAGCCAACAATGTGTTGTATGTAAGTAAGGGTTTCGAACCGCGCACCGCTTACAAGAAGGACTTCCCCATACACGATTTCCACTTTCTTACGCTCGACCCGTGGGGTGAGCCGGGCACATCGGCACGTGTGCGCTTCAAGATTCGCCATACGCCCGAATACCATACGGCTGTGCTTGAGCGCACGGGCAAGGGCGAGTTCATCGTCCATGCCGACGAACTGATACAAGGCGTGGCACCGGGTCAGTTCTGCGTAGTCTACGACGAGGAGCACCACCGCTGCTATGGTTCGGGGGAGATTACGGTATAAAGGTACAATTAGTTTTATTGCTGTCCGCTAAACACAATTTGTTTAGCGGACAGCTTTGTTTTATACGCCACGGTTGGCATCTTGTAATCGTCGTAGTGACTCGTCTTCGCCTACAATCCAAAGGATGTCGCCAAGACGCATCTTGTATGTAGCACCAACCATAGAGAGGTTTTCTTTTCCTTCCTCTCTGCCCACCACCATGCAGTTGAACTCCGAGCGCAATCCCGTCTCGGGCAATGTCTTGCCTACGAACGGCGAGTGCTTGTCGATGATGATCTGTGAGAGTCGCATCTCGCGCTTCTCTATGTCCGGGTCGTCGGGTTCGATGTCGACGGCGAGGGCAGCGTGCGCAGCAGCCAACTGCGAGTCGCTGCCGATGACCTGCAACTTGTCGCCGGGGAATACGATGTCGTCGCCACCAGGGATGTTGATGCGGCGGTGTCCGCGCAGTATGCTGCTTACGTGAATGCCGAAGCGGTTGCTTAGGCGTAGGTCGGCAAGGCAGAGTCCGCTCCAAGTGGAGTTCTCGGGTATTTCAATTTCTGATATGTGTATATCGCGGTCGAGCAAGTGGCCCTCGTATAGCGGCTTCTTCAGTCCGAGCACCTGCTGCTCTATGTCGCGCGAACGCAGGTTCTGCACAAACATACGTTCCATCTTAATGCTCTGTTTCTTCAGTCCGCGCGACAGGATCATTATGCCCACCACTGCCAGTGCGATGGTCATCATCAGCGCATTGGTAAAGCGTGTGAGGTAGTTGCAGATGTAGAACACGAACGCCGAGGCGATAATCAGTCGCACGAGGATAGTGACGAGCAGCGGCATACGGTTCGACCGGCTGTCGTTCCACAGCGCACGGAACTCCTCCGAGTGGTTCTTCTTCATCACGATGGCACGCAGAAACGGTGCGATGAACATCACGGTGAGCACACCGCAGATACCGTTAGCCCACCAGTGCATACCAGGCATCATGCGGCGTATGAACGGCAGGAAGAACGTTAGCATCAGGGCGATTGTAGCCACGGAGAGGATAGAGTAGATGAGCGTGATGCGAGCCATCTGCGCGATGAGCGAGTGCCAGTTGCTCTTCGGAGCCGACGAGGGGTGGGAGAGCGTGATGTTGTTCAGCGCGCGTACCCATGTCTTTGGCAGGTGGCGCTCCAGCACGTTGTACGAAGGCACCGAGAGGCGTATCATGTAGGGCGTGAGGAACGTAGTGATGACCGACACTGCCACTACGACTGGGTAGAGGAACTCGCCCGTGACGTGCAGCGAAAGACCCAATGAGGCGATGATGAACGAGAACTCGCCAATCTGCGCCATCGAGAAACCGCAGCGCATAGCCGACTTCAGCGACTGGCCGCCGATAAGGAAACCGAAGGTGCCGAAGATTGACTGTCCGAGTAGGATAGTCAGTACGAGTACGGCTATCGGTATGGCGTACTCAACGATAATCTTCGGGTCGACAAGCATACCTACCGATACGAAGAACACCGCTCCGAAGAGGTCTTTCACGGGCGAAACGAGCTTCTCTATCTTTGCCGCTTCGATTGTCTCGGCGAGGATGCTGCCCATCACGAACGCACCGAACGCCGAGCTGAAGCCCACTTTTGTAGAGACTACAGCCATGAGACAGCACAAGCCGAGCGACACGATGAGCAACGTCTCGTTGTTGATGAGTTTGCGTGTGGAGCGCAGGAAGAGTGGCACGGCGAAGATGCCGACCACGAACCACAGCACGAGGAAGAAGCCTATCTTCATCACCGAGCCAATCATCTCACCGCCGTCGGGGTTGTTGCCGCTGGCGATGGCGGACAGCATTACCATCATCACAATGGCGAGTATGTCCTCAAGGATGAGCACACTCATAACGGGCTGCGCAAACTTCTGCTGTCGCAGTCCCATATCCGTAAATGCCTTGTATATAATAGTGGTGGAGCTCATGGCGAGCATACCGCCGAGAAATATGCAGTCCATACGCTTCCAGTCGAAAGCGTGTCCGACAACGATGCCGAGTGTCATCATTGCGAAGATGATGGTGAGCGTCGTTATCACGGGCGTTATGCCCATCTTTAGAATCTTCTTGAACGAGAAGTCGAGACCGAGCGAGAACAGAAGGAACATAACGCCTATGTCTGCCCATATCTTAATGTCTACGGTGTCCATGACGGACATGGTGTAGGGCATGTGCGGACTCACGATGAAGCCAGCCATGATATAACCGAGCACAAGTGGCTGCTTGAGCTTCTTGAAGAGTAAGGTAACGGTGCTCGCAACAATGAGGATAAGGGCGAGGTCGTTAATCAATGTAGGTACTTCGGACACTTTGTATTCTTTAAAACAAGACAACCCAAACGATATTGTTTGGGCTGTCTTTCATTCTATTAAATTGTTTTCTGTAGTTGCTTGATAGCAACGCTTAGTCGTTGTAATGTGCAGTCAGCTCGCAGATTTTGATGATAACCTGCATAGCTTTCTCCATCACCTGCACGCTCACAAACTCGTGAGGACCGTGGAAGTTGCAACCGCCTGCGAAGATGTTGGGGCAGGGCAGACCCTTGAACGAGAGCTGTGCGCCGTCTGTGCCGCCACGGATGGGCTGCACCTTCGGAGCTACGCTGCTTTCCTGCATCGCCTTCAGTACAATGTCGATGACGTGCATGTTCGGGTCTATCTTCTCCTTCATGTTGTAGTACTGGTCGTAGAGGTTTACGCTCACAGTACCCTCGCCCCACTTCTCGTTCATCTTGCGTACACACTCCTCGATGAAGTTCTTGCGGTGCTCGAACTTCTCGCGGTCGTGGTCGCGGATGATGTACGACAGTGTCGCCTTCTCGCAGCATGAATTGATGCCCAAGAGGTGGTAGAAGCCTTCGTAGCCTTCTGTCTCCTCAGGAGTGTCTGTAGCAGGAATCATCTCTGCGAACTCCACGGCGAGGCGCGAAGCGTTCACCATCTTGCCCTTGGCATAACCAGTGTGCACACTCACACCCTTGATGTTCACCTTGGCACCCGCAGCGTTGAAGTTCTCGTACTCCAGCTCGCCGAGGTCGCCGCCGTCGATGGTGTAAGCCCACTCGCAGCCGAACTTCTCGACGTTGAAGTGGTGTGCACCCATTCCGATTTCTTCGTCGGGGTTGAAGGCGATGCGTATGTCGCCATGCTCCACTTCGTCGTGGTCGCGCAGCCAGCACATTGCCTGCACAATCTCAGCGATACCTGCCTTGTCATCGGCACCGAGCAGAGTGGTTCCGTCGGTGACGATGATGTCCTCGCCGATGTGTGCCTTCAGTTCGGGGAACTTTGTCGGCGAGCTGACGATGCCTTCAGAGAGAACGATGTCGCTGCCGTCGTAGTTCTCTACGATGCGTGGGCGGATATCCGCTCCACTGCAGTCGGGAGACGTGTCGTAGTGCGAGATGAAGCCAATCGTCGGAATGTTCTTCTTCGTGTTTGCCTTCAGCGTAGCGTAGATGTAGCCTTGCTCGTCCATCTCAACGTCGCTCATGCCCTCGCGCTCAAGCTCCTCTTTCAGATACTTGGCGAAGATGAGCTGCTTCGATGTGCTCGGCACGGTCTGCGACTCCTCGCTCGACTGTGTATCGAATTGTGTGTATTTAAGAAATCTTTCAGTAATATCCATTTGGTTGTGTATTAGATGATACTGTTCTTCTTTGTCCACTCTACGATCTCTGGGATGTAGCCGAATGCGAGACCCGTAACGGTGTCTGCGCAACCGTAGTAGACAGCGATGCGACCAGTCTCGGGGTCGTGAACCTCAGCACATGGGAAGCATACGTTTGGCACGTCGCCCATGCACTCGTAAGGAGTCTGCGGAGAGATGAGGTACGGACCCGAACGGTGTGTAGCCTTCCAAGGCTGCTCGAGGTCGAGGAGAGCTGAACCGAATGCGTAAACATAGCCGTTGCAAGAGCGGAGCACGCCGTGGTAGAACAGCAACCAGCCCTCTGATGTCTTAACAGGAACAGGACCTGCACCAATCTTCATGCACTGCCAAGCTGAAAGCTCGAAGGCAGCCGGTGCCATAACGTGGCGGTGGCGTCCCCAGAACTCCATGTCGGGCGACTCGCTGTAGAAGATATCGCCGAACGGTGTGTGACCGGTGTCGCTCGGACGAGAGAGCATAGCGAAGTTGCCGTTGATCTTCTCAGGGAACAATACACCGTTACGGTTGTAAGGCAGGAATGCGTTCTCAAGCTGGTGGAATGTCTTGAAGTCCTTTGTCCAAGCGATGCCGATTGTTGGTCCGTGGTAGCCGTTGCACCATGTTACATAGTAGCGGTCCTCGATGAAGCAAACGCGCGGGTCGTAACCATATACCCACTCGCCGATCTCCTTGTTGTCGCACTCGAAACGGAGTGGCTCCTCGTTGATGTTCCAGTTCACGCCGTCCTTAGAGAAACCTACGTGGAGCACCATGCGGCGGTTTGTGTCGTCACAACGGAATACACCTGCGAAGCCCTCACCGAACGGAACTACTGCGCTGTTGAAGATACTATTTGATGTAGGCAGCAAGTCGCGCGGAATGATTGGGTTCTTTGAACAGCGCCATAACGGAGTTCTCTGACCTTCGGGACGATCTTCCCAAGGCATGTTTGGCAATGGGTTGCCTGAAATGATAAGTTTGCTCATAGTTTTTTAAGTTTTTAAAGCCGTCTCTTCTGTCCCGTTCATAGGAGAGAAGAGGTGTGCTTGGTTGTTATTGTTATGTGAATTTATTTCTTGTCAGGATAAGTGAACGGCACAAACCATGTGATGAGGAATGCCGGTATCGTGCAGAAGAGCACGAAGATGAAGAAGTTCTGGTAGCCGAGCATATCGCTTACGTAGCCGCTGAGCATACCTGGAAGCATTACGCCGAGGTTCATGATGCCCGATGCGAATGCGTAGTGTGCCATCTGGTGCTTGCCCGGTGCAATCTGCTGCATCATGAAGAGTGTCAGACCAACGAAGCCGAAGCCGTAGCCGAAGTATTCGAGAACGATACCGCCACCGATGAGCCAAAGGCTGCTCGGCTGATAGATAGCGAGCAGGGTGTAGGCAACGAACGGAAGGTTGAATACGCAGCAGAGCGAGAAGAGCGACTTCTGCAAGCCGCGGTGTGCAACGTAGTAGCCTGCAAGCACACTGCCGATAACGAAGGCTGCTGCGCCGAAGGTGCCGTAGCACAAGCCGATTTCCTTCTCTGTGAGTCCGAGACCGCCGTTCGCAACGTCGGCTTTAAGGAATAAAGGCACGATCTTCATCACGAAGCCCTCTGCAAAACGATAGAGGATGATGAAGCAGATATAATAAGCAATGTGTTTTTTGCGGAAGAGGTCGACGAATACATTGCCCAAGTCGATCATAGTCTGCTTGAAGTCGGGCTTTTCGGCTGCGTCCTTTGCCTTTTCCGACGGCACGAATTTAGCGTTGTACAGACCGAGCATAACCATAATCACGCCAATCACTGCCATGATGATTGTCCAAGCCACTACTGTTCCGTTGTGCTTTGCTGCAGCTGCGGCTGTAGCGCTGAGTCCGGTGAGGTCGCCCGTGTAATAGTCGATGAGCATACCGGCAAGGTAAACCAAACCGCCGGTAGCGGCAATTTTTGCGATGTTATAGAACGCACCCTGCCAGCCGATATAGCGAGCCTGGTCGTCTTTAGACAGCGAAGCCATGTAAACGCCGTCGGCAGCTACGTCGTGTGTAGCGCCGCTGAAGGCGATAACTGCGAGCAACGCGATGCTTAATGCGAAGAAATTTGGAAGATGCAGAGCCAAGGCAACGAGTCCGAAGATGCAGCCGGTAGCAATCTGTGTAACGATGACAAAGAACTTCTTTGTCTTATACATCTCAAGAAGCGGACTCCAAAGCGGTTTCAGTGTCCAAGGCAGCATGATAAGCGAAGTCCAGAACGCAATCTGTGTGTCGCTCACATCGAGGCCTTTAAACATAAGTGTACATACTATGTTTAGCACCACGAACGGCATACCCATGGCGAAGTAAAGCGTCGGAATCCATGATATCGGGCTGCGCTTCTTGTCTTCAATAGCTATCTCTTTCATTGATTTGGTTTGAAAATATTAGTTTTTAATTTGTTAAATTCAAGTGTGGGGCTTTTGTTGCATGTCTTTCGCTTGTATGGCAAGCAAGTGATCTGCTTGCATTGCGAGTTTTCACGGTGTGAAGTTACTAAGAAAATGTCGAATGACAAAACAACTGCGCCTAAAATTTGTTCAACACGTCGATGATTGTCTCCACTTCCTCTTGTGTCAGTGTTTGGTTGAGCGGAATGCTCAGTTCTTCGGCGTGTATCTGCTCGGTGATAGGCAACTGTAGCTCTGCCATTTCCTTGTAGCAAAGCTGTCTGTGCGGCGGTATGGGGTAGTGTACCATCGTCTGTACGCCGTGCTCAAGAAGGTACTTCTGTAGTTCGTCGCGCTGTTTGCATAGCACGGGGAAAATGTGATGCACGCTATGCTTGCAGTATTCCATTGAAGGAAGCTGCAGACGCTCGTTCTGTATGCGCTCTGCGTACTGCTTTGCTATCTCGCGGCGGCGTGCATTGTCTGCGTCAAGATAGCGCAGTTTCACGCGCAGCACGGCAGCCTGCACTTCGTCGAGTCGGCTGTTTCTGCCTTTATAGTCGAACACGTACTTGCGGCTCGAACCATAATTGGCAAGTGTTGTAATCATCTCTGCAAGAGTCTTGTCATCGGTTGTTACAGCTCCGCCGTCGCCCAATGTACCGAGATTCTTGCCCGGATAGAAGCTGTGAGCAGCCGCATCGCCAAGCGAACCTGTGCGTCGATTGCCGAAATGGCAGCCGTGAGCCTGCGCATTATCCTCGATGAGTCGCAGGTCGTGGCGTCGGCAGATGTCACCGATATGGTCGGTGTAGGCGCACTTGCCGTAGAGATGTACAATCATTATGGCACGTGTTCGGGGCGTTATCGCCTCCTCGATGCGTGTGTCGTCAATCTGGAACGTGTCGATGCGCGGCTCTACGAGCACCGGCTTCAGATTGTTCTCGGTGATGGCGAGTATGGTTGCGATATATGTGTTCGCAGGCACGATCACCTCGTCGCCGTCCTGCATTACTCCCATCTCTTTGTAGGCACGCAGAATGAGTGTAAGGGCATCAAGTCCGTTGCCGCAACCTACGCAGTGAGCGGTGCCAATGAAGTTGGCGAACTCTTCGCAGAACGCCTTGTTTTCTGCTCCCAGCAGATACCATCCGCTTTCTACAACGCGCTGCACGGCTTCGCTTATCTCGCTACTGTGCTGTGCTGTAACCGACTTTAAATCAAGATATTTAATCATTTCGTAAAACTATACTTTAATGTTACGGAACAGCCTATGTTCTCCTTAAACTCGCATAAACCATAGTTGGGTATGCCGTCTTCCGTCGACGGACCGATGTCGAGCGTGCGCAGTCCGGCTTCGTAATAATGACGGAACAGAGAGTAGGTGAGGAAGTTCATTGGGCGCAGAGCCGAATACTCGCGTATGTCGCCCCAATATACCACTTGCGCAACGCCCTCGGCTACATGAAAAACCTGCGCTGCAGCCACGTCTTCGCCTTCATGTTCGAGCACGAAGAAGTCGGCTTTTACGACGTTGCTCACCGTCTGCCACACTTGCTCCAGCGTCATGCGCAGCGGAAAGCCACGCTCCTCACGGTTGCGGCGTATCACTTCGTATGCTCGTGTTACGTCTTTGATGTCGTTGCTGTTGAGTTTTATGAGGTTGAACGGCACGTTCTGTGCATGATGAAGGTTCTTCCTTGCGCTGCGGTCGATAATCTGTTCGTAGTCGGCAATGCGCTGGAGGTCAACATGATAGTTGAGATCCGTGCAGCGCACATTCATCTTGCGCATGAGCACACTCGTCCATTTCGACAGTTGTGTTTCGTCGTAGACAAGCGGTTGCAGCGTTACGGCAAGTTGCAGCGAGCGTTCTGCAGCGTATGCAAGCAATAAGTCGACTGCCTCCTCCATGCGTTCAAGAGTCTGAACGCCACGTGTTGTGAAGCCTCCGAACGGAGCCGAAAATGGTGAGCGCAACATTCCGTTGCGCTCACCAAGTATAATGCCGAAGCGGTGCTTCGTATCGTGTATCGACAAATAGTGAAGATCTTCAGCTTTGTCGCGGTTCAGTTCGGTGAATCCTACCGAGTTGAACACGTGCTGTGGCGTGTATATCTTTGCATATTCGTCGGGAGATAGTCGTTCTATCTGCATCATTTCTTTACACCTTTATATATTAAGGAGATTTTTCTTGATTGGTGCAGTTCTTGCTCTGGCAAGCGGCAAAGCCGAGCGGAGACAACTGCACCCCCTTCTTTTTTAAAGCACTCCTTTATATTTAAGAAACTCCTCGTAGTCGTAGATGTAGTCGCTCTCGTCGTACAACTCCGAGGCGAGCACGAGGCACACTGCACCCGACGAGAAGTCGTCGATGGTGCGCCATATTCCCGTTTCGATTAGCAGTCCTTGATAAGGGCGGTTGAGCAGAATCTTGCGTTTCTCGTGTCCGTCGTCGAGTGTTACGGTGAACGAGCCACTCAATGCAATGAGCAGTTGCTTCAATCGCTTATGTGCATGACCGCCACGCATCGCACCTGCCGGCACATCATAGAGCCAGTAGGCGCGTGCAATATGGAACGGCACGTTCTTGAACTCCTCTACTACAGAGAGGTTTCCGCGTCGGTCCTCAATCTTCGGGATGTCAATTATCTTAGCATCTGCTACTTTCATAATAAGTTCTTTTCAGGTCGTTTACTTATCCATATACGGGTCGGTGCCCAATACGGTGGCAGCCAGGCGCTTCGCCTTGTCGCGCAATGCGGTTGTATCGTCTGTCGGTTCGCCGTAGCAGAGCACAACGCCCATTCGTCTACCAAAGTGAGCCTCCTCCTTACCGAATATGCGTATGCGTGTGTGGTCTTCCTTCAGAGCCTCAACGAAGTTGTAAGGCAGTGGGTCGTTCGTCTCCTTCGGCGAGAGGATAACCGCACTTGCGCCTGCGTGCTCCAAGTGGATACCTGCGATAGGCATACCCATTACGGCACGGAAGTGGAGCTCGAACTCAGAAAGGTTTGTTGTGTGTCCGAGAGTCACCATACCCGTGTCGTGCGGACGCGGAGAAAGCTCGCTGAAGATTACTTCGCCCTGCTTTGTGAGGAAGAATTCAACGCCCCAGATGCCGGCACCGGTCAGTGCGCGTGTCACCTTCTCAGCCATATCCTCAGCCTTGCGCAGCTCATCCTCCGGAATAGCGAACGGCTGCCAGCTCTCGCGGTAGTCGCCGCCCTTCTGCACGTGTCCGATAGGCGGGCAGAACAGCGTCGGTCCGTTCTTCTGTGTCACGGTGAGCAGTGTGAACTCAGAGTCGAAGTGGATAAACTCCTCGATGATAATCTCCTTAACGTCGCCGCGACTGCCTTCCATTGCGTCGTTGAACGCCTTCTCGAGGTCGGCTTCGCTGCGCACGATGCTCTGTCCGTGACCAGACGAAGACATGAGCGGCTTGATTACGCATGGGAAACCAATCTCCTTAGAGTGTTCGCGCAACTGCTCGAGCGTAGTAGCGTAGAAGTACTTGGCTGTGCGCAGGCCTAACTCCTTTGCAGCGAGGTCGCGAATAGCCTTTCGGTTCATTGTATAGTTCACGGCGCGTGCGCTCGGCACCACCTGAATGCCTTCCTTCTCGAAGTCGAAAAGACGCTCGGTGCGTATCGCCTCAATCTCTGGCACAATGATATCGGGGCGGTGTTTCTCTACAACAGCTGTCAGAGCGTCGCCGTCGAGCATATTGAACACTTCGTGCTCATCGGCAACCTGCATTGCCGGGGCATTCTCATATCTGTCGCATGCCACGACATACTGTCCAGCACGCTTTGCGGCGATGACAAACTCCTTGCCCAGTTCGCCCGAACCCAATAACAATATCTTCTTCATAGCTTATTCTCCTATCTTGATTATGTATTCGCTCATGAACGAAGCACCCGGCTGCAGGTGATTCATCAAGTATTTATCACGGAACTGACCGCGATACTCGTAGTGGTCGTGTACGCCATACCACGGCTCGATGCAGAGGAACGGAGCGTTCTTGCCGTAAGGTGTCCAGATGCCAACGCAAGGAGCGTTGAAGCTTACTGTGACTGCAGGACGCGCTGTCTGAGGGTCGAGTATTTCTATCTCGCGCAACTGACACTTGTCGATGATTACTGCGTCGTCCTTGAAGCTCTCCTCGTTGAAAGCCCAGAGTCCGCCGTTGCATCCCTCCAGTTCGTAGCGGTCGTCGGTGATGCAACCCTCGTGATTGCCATAGATGCGCTCAATCTTGTCGCCACGGTCGAAGCGCAGGCAGCCTTTGATAGGCTCGCCTTCCTGCACGCCCGGCAGGTAGAAAGCGGGGTGGGCACCTATCTGGAAGTGTATCTCGCGTGTATCGGTGTTGTGAACATGCCAGATGACGTGTATCTCGTTCTCCACGAGCTTGTACGTTACTGACAGCATGAAGCGGTATGGGTACTGGCGCAGAGTAGCCTCTGTGTCTGAGAGCACGTATGTCACGCGGTCGTCAGCCTTCTTCAGCACTCGGAAGTTCATGTCGCGTGCAAAGCCGTGGCGTCCCATCTGATAGGTGTCGCCTTCGGTGCGGTATGTACCTTTCCACAGTCCGCATACAATAGGGAATAGTATCGGTGAGCGGCGTCCCCAGTAGCGGTCGTCGCCCTGCCACAAATACTCCTTGCCTTCGTCGTCCTTGATGCTCTGGAGCTCGGCTCCAAGGTCGGACACTTCAACTGTTAACAGTTCATTGTGCAATGTTTCCATTTCGATAATCTATTAAATTATTCTTGTGTTCTCTCGTTGAACTTCTCCATGAGCCACACCTTCTGTTCGGCGATAGTAAGGTGGCTGTTGTCGAGTACGAGTGCGTCGTCGGCTTGGCGCAGAGGCGACGTCTCGCGGTGGGTGTCGATGTAGTCGCGCTGCTCCACGTTCTGCAGTATCTCGTCGAAGTCGGCAGGCATACCCTTTGTTTCAAGCTCCTTGAAACGGCGTTGTGCGCGTATCTCGGCTGAGGCAGTCACGAAAATCTTCAGTTCGGCGTTGGGGAACACCACCGTACCGATGTCGCGTCCGTCCATCACGATGCCCTTCTCATTGCCCATAGCCTGCTGCTGCTCCACGAGCTTTTCGCGTACAAAGGGCAGAGCCGCTATCGGACTCACGTGTTGCGACACCTCCAATGTGCGTATATATCGCTCTACGTTCTCTCCGTTGAGGCAGACTTCAGGCAGCTTAGTCTCATTGTTCAACTGAAATGTGAGTTTTACATCGGGCAGCAAAGCCTTCAGTCTCGTTTCGTCGATGTTGCCTTCGGCGTCGAACACGTCGTTGCGCATGGCGAATAGCGTTACCGCACGATACATAGCACCCGTGTCAACGTATATATATCCCACTTCGCGTGCAAGATCCTTTGCCATTGTGCTCTTGCCACACGATGAGAAGCCGTCAATGGCTATCACAATTTTCTTCATATATAAGTTGTATATTTAGTATATGTTTTTAGTTGTTCGTTAGTTGTTTAAAGCGAGAAGGCGAGGTTCAGTATGAGCGACGAGCTCGACACGTGGTACTTGCCGTAAGCTAAGTTTATCTTGAAGCGGTTGAGGCTAACGCCTGCTCCCACCGAGAAACCTGCCAAGTGGGTGCTTCCGCCTTCTGAGGTGTTTATCTCCATCTCGTCGGCACGTCGGAAGTTATAGCCTAATCCGAGCCAGAAGTTCTGCGAGATAGTGGCATCTACGCCCAGAACAAGATGGTTGAAGAAGCGGTAGTTCCAGTGGGTGAGGTCTACAAGCGTGGCAGAGATTCGCAGTGGTGTGTGTGCCAGTCGCTTGCTTGCTCCGAGTTGTATGTCGATAGGCATCGGGTCGTATTCGTCGTCGTATGCCTTCAACTGACCTCCTAAGTTCTTCGCCACAATCGAGAGTGACCAGTCGTGCTCGGGGTCGAAGTAGTTGAGACCAAGGTCGATGCCTGCGCCAACCGAGTTGTATCCTCCTATGTGCGATGTCAGGAACTTGGCCGTTATGCCACCAGCGAAGCGGTCGTTGAGCATATACGAGAAATATCCGGCTACTGAGATGTCGCGTGCCGAGAACTCGCCCAACTGGTTGTTGTTGGCATCGGTCTGTCGCATCTTGCCGTAGTCCATATATTGTCCTGATACAGCCCACGATGCGCGTTTGCCCACGGTACGGTTGAATGTGGCACTTGCAGTCTTGGCTCCCGCCATGTAGGTCATAATGTTCAGTCCGATTGTCTTGTCGCTTACAGAAGAGAGCAGGGCAGGGTTGTTGAATATCAGCGCGGCATCGTCTTCAACGAGTGTCACGTTGTCGCCACCCACGGCTGCAGCGTGTGCGCTGACCGGCAGACGCAGAAAGTTGTAGGCTGTCTGGCTTTCCTGCGCTGATGCTGTCGTCGTTGCTAACACGGCTATGGTTGTTATTATTGCTTTCTTCATTCTTCTGCAAAGTTAGTTATTTATTTTAATAATAACGCAGGAGTTTCCGATTTGTTGTGTTTGGGAAAGCAAAAAGGCGTGCCAACAAGCACGCCTTTTTGCTTAATTAGTCATCGTTCGCGTTCGCCGTCTGGTCGGATTGCGTTCGCCGTCCGATTGGATTGCGTCCGCCGTCTGATTGGATTGCGTCCGCCGTCTGATTGGATTGCGTTCGCCGTCTGATTGGATTGCGTCCGCCGTCTGATTGGATTGCGTTCGGGTGACGATGGCTTTCAGTCCGCTTGAATGGTTTGCGGACAGCAGTAATTCTTCTATTTTCCGCTGACAATCTCCTTAGCACGTTCGAGTGCCAGATTGATATGGCTGCAGATGTTCTCCTCGCCCAGGATATCGTAGAAGCGAGCTTTCTGTAGTTGGGCGTGCACCTTCTCGCTCACACCAGAGAGTACGATTGTGATGCCCTCGTTCTTGCTCATCTCGCAGAGATTGGTGAGGTTGTGTATGCCTGTTGAATCGACAAACGGCACCTTGCGCATACGTATGATGCGCACCTTCGGGCGGTCGCCGAACGAAGCCATGATTTCCTCAAACTTGTTGCCGGCACCGAAGAAGTACGGGCCATTGATTTCGTACACCTCTACGCCTTCAGGAATGGTGAGATGTTCGATGTTGCCCTTGCTGATGTCCGACTCCTCGTTTATCTCGTCCATGATTACCTTTACGTCCGTAGTCTCCGACATACGCTTCATGAAGAGCAGGCAGGCTATGATGAGTCCCACCTCGATAGCCACGGTGAGGTCGAAGATGATAGTGAGGAAGAAGGTTATGAGCAGCACTGTCACGTCGCTTTTCGGGTTCTTCATCAGTGCTACGAACGAGCGCCAACCGCACATGCCGTAGCTCACGATTACGAGCACGCCTGCCAAGCACGCCATAGGGATGTACTTAGCTAATGGCATGAAGAAGAGGAAGATAAGCAGCAGCACTACGGCGTGGATGATGCCGGCGATAGGAGTACGTCCGCCGTTGTTGATGTTGGTCATTGTACGAGCGATAGCACCCGTTGCAGGGATGCCGCCGAAGAGTGGCGAAGCGAGGTTGGCTACGCCTTGCGCCACAAGCTCGGTGTTAGAGTTGTGGTGGTCGCCGATGACACCGTCGGCTACGGTTGCCGACAGCAGCGACTCGATGGCACCGAGCACAGCGATGGTCATTGCCGGAGCCACCAGACTCTTTATTGTCTCCCATGTCATCACTGGTACCTGCACGTCGGGTATGGCGTTGCTCACGTTGAAGCGGTCGCCGATGGTCTCAATGCTTGTGATGCCTGCGTACTGCTTCAGAAGCAGAGCTGCTATGGTCATAACGATGATAGCTACGAGCGAGCCGGGTATCTTCTTGCTGAACTTCGGTGTGATGGCGATGATTATCACGCTCACCACGCCCACCAGCGAGCACCAAAGGTCGGCGGTGGAGAAGTGCTGTATGTAGCAAATCCACTTCTCGACGAAATCGGACGGCACCGTGTCGATTGTCAGTCCGAAGAGGTCCTTAATCTGTGTGGTAAAGATGGTTATGGCGATACCGCTTGTGAAACCTACAACAATCGGGTAGGGGATGTACTTGATGATAGTTCCGAGCTTCAGCAGCCCGAACAGTATGAGGAATACGCCTGCCATGATGGTAGCAATGGTGAGTCCTTCGATGCCGTATTTCTGGATGATGCCATAGATGATAACGATGAAAGCTCCCGTCGGACCTCCAATCTGTACCTTACTGCCGCCGAGCAGCGACACGAGGAAGCCGGCTACGATGGCGGTAATGATGCCCTTCTCGGGTGTTACGCCTGAGGCGATACCGAATGCGATGGCGAGCGGTAGTGCCACAATGCCTACAATGATGCCTGCCATGAGGTCAGACATGAAGTTCTTCTTGTTGTACGACTTCAGTGTGTCAAACAACTGGGGCTTTAAATCGAATGTTTTCATCCGTATAAATTAGTGTTGAATGAGTGAATATAAAATTATAGTTTCCTGTAAACGGATGCAAAATTAAACATTTTTATGTAAATAGCGAAATAATGCTAATGCTTTCCACCGCCAGTTACCTATATTTAACACTGCAAAAGTGCCCGTTTCTTATATAAAAAGCGTAACTTTGCAAGGTTATAAGAAGTGAAACGAAGTAATATATATTTAAGGTGGAACAAAAGAAGTCAAAGAAAGCAGACCTTGAACGCAAGCGCCCTCTGTGGTTCTTGATAGGACTCGTCATGCCGACGTTGGTCTTTGTTGCGCTGTTGGAGCTGGTCACCTGGAGCGGCAGAAGCAGCACATCGGACAATGCGCTTGATGACTTTCTCGAAGAGATGGAGCAACGCCCAAAGAAAGAGCGCGAGGGTATGGTGGCTGCGATGGATGCACGCAAGCAGAAGCCGAAAGAAGCTGAGCGTGTGAACATTGTTGACGAGCCGAAGGAGATGGAGCCGCTTAAGACCATCGCCGATATGCACATCGAGGGCGACGAGGAGGGTGCGCCTTCGGTAGACAAAGATGATAAGAGAAAAGACGATACGCAGGTGGCTGCCGTAGACATGGGCGACAATCCGCTCAACTTCCGCATCGTGGAGCAACTGCCCGAGTTTCCGGGTGGCATGTCGGCTTATGTGAAGTGGCTCACCGACAACCTCAAGTATCCTCTCGCTGCACAGAAGCAGAAGATAGAAGGACGCGTTGTTGTCTCGTTTGTCATTAATCGCGACGGATCACTCACAGACATTAAGGTGACGAAGTCGGCTAATCCGCTTCTCGACCGCGAGGCTCTGCGTGTGGCGAAGATGATGCCCAACTGGAAACCCGGCATCAACAACAATAAACCCTGTCGCACGCTCTTCGCCGTGCCTATCGACTTCAAGTTGTAGAATGCTCACCCCCTCAAATCTCAATACCTCAACATCTCACCCCATCACCATCAAATCTCAACATAACAACACCACAACATCTCAACATCACATAACAACATTAATCATGCACACATCAGATCAAATCCTGAAACTTGTCAACGACACACTTGACAACCTCGCATACGACCGCAAGCCGTCGTCGCTCTACGAACCTATCCGCTACGTCCTCTCACTTGGCGGCAAGCGCATACGCCCCGTGCTGATGCTTCTTGCCTACAATCTGTTCAAGGACGACCCCGAGTCGATCGTCATGCCTGCTTGTGGCTTGGAGACATACCACAACTATACACTTCTGCACGACGACCTCATGGACAACGCCGACCTGCGTCGCGGACACGAAACCGTACACCGCCGTTGGGATGCCAACACCGCAATCCTCTCTGGCGACTCGATGCTCGTGCTTGCATACCAGCGCATCGCACAGTGTGAGAAGGAGAAACTTGCCGAGGTGCTCGCTCTGTTCACCGAGACAGCACTCGAAATCGGCGAGGGACAGCAGTACGATATGGACTTCGAGCACCGCAACGACGTTGCCGAGGAGGAGTATATCGAGATGATTCGTCTGAAGACAAGCGTGCTTCTTGCTTGTGCCCTGAAGATTGGTGCCATTCTTGGTGGTGCTTCTGCCGGGGATGCCGACAACCTCTACCGCTTCGGCGAGCAGATTGGCTTGGCGTTCCAGCTGCAGGACGACTACCTCGACGTATATGGCGACACAAAGGTGTTCGGCAAGGCTATCGGTGGCGACATCACATCCAACAAGAAGACATATATGCTCATCAACGCCTTCAACCGTGCCAACGACGAGCAGCGTGCCGAGCTTGTGCGCTGGATTGAGGCTACGGAGTTCGACCGCGCAGAGAAAGTGGCTGCCGTGACACGCCTCTACAACGAGATTGGTATCGACCGACTCGCTCAGCAGAAGATAGAATACTTCTTCGCCGAGAGTCGCAAATATCTCGCAAAAGTATCTGTTGCTGAGGAGCGTAAGGCAGAACTGGCTGCTTATGCCGAGCGCATGATGAAACGCAAGTATTAATTGTTGGTAGACAACTTGTCAACTTATAAAACAGAAGAATGTTCATAGATACACATACGCATTTGGACGGCGAGGAGTTCGCTACAGACCGTGCCGAAGTGATGGCTCGTGCCCGTGAGGCAGGAGTGGGCAAGGTGTTCCTTCCTGCCATCGACATCAAGTCGACGGAGGCTATTCTCGATGTCTGTCGCCAATATCCCGGCTATGCCTACCCGATGGTGGGTCTGCATCCCGAGGAGGTGCGAGCCGACTGGCGCGACGTGCTTGCCCAAATGAAGCAATATTTGAAACCCGAGAACCGCTTCATCGCTATCGGTGAGGTGGGCTTGGACTACTATTGGTCGCGCGAGTTCGAACAGGAGCAGCTCGATGCCTTCGAGGAGCAGGTGAAATGGTCTGTAGAGACACGCCTGCCGCTGATGATCCACTGTCGTAAGGGTCAGAACGAGATGGTGCAGCTGCTGCGTCGCTACAAGAACGACCTGCCCGGCGGCGTGTTCCACTGCTTTACAGGCAACGAACACGAGGCGGAAGAACTGCTGCAGTTCGACCGCTTCGTGCTTGGCATCGGCGGCGTGCTCACCTTCAAAAAGAGTCATCTGCCCGAAGTGCTGCCCGCCGCTGTGCCTCTCGACCGCATCGTGATAGAGACCGATTCGCCATACATGGCTCCCGTGCCCATGCGCGGACAGCGCAACGAGAGTGCCTACGTCAAGTTTGTGCTCCAGCGCCTCGCCGAAGCCTACGGCGTGAGCGACGATACCGTTGCCGATGCTACCAATGCCACCGCTAAGCGCATCTTCCCGCTGGCGTTTGCTGAGTAGAATGCTGATATTTGTTTGGTAAAGGTAGGCAATCGAATGTATTGAGCTGCCTTTACTGGTAGATATTTTTGACTATTATTATTTTAACGAGTCTCTTTGTTATCGTCCTGAGGCGATAATGTCAATAATCAGGTAACCAAGAGCAACGGCAAGCAGTCCACAGAACATACTGCTGGCGATGTAGAGTAGGGCGACGAAAGCGTTGTCGCCACGCAAGAGCGCGATGTTCTCGTTGCAGAATGTGGAGAACGTGGTGAAGCCGCCGCACAAGCCGGTGGTAAGCAGCAGTGTTGTGGTGTTGTTGCCAAGGTGTCCGCGTGCAGCGAGTCCGTAGAACAAGCCGATGAGCAAACAACCTACGATGTTCACAGCGAAAGTGTGATAAGGGAACGCACCGTTTGTACTGTCTTGCACAAACTTCGAGACGGCGTAGCGCAATGCCGAACCGATGCCGCCGCCAAGAGCTATAATTAAATAATTCATTTTTCTTTAGTTTAAAAGTCCACTTAAAAGTCCCTAAAGTTCACCGAAAGTGCTCAAAAGTGCCGTTTTTACCCATAGGTTACTACAAAATTATTACTTTTTGATTGAATGCTATGGTTGCTTGTTAGGTTTTTACGCTTTGTTAACAAAGTGAGATTAGGCAGTTGTGATAAAAGTGGGTATTGCATTATAAATTATAAACATCATACACGTAACGCACAAATGAACAAAGATATAATAGACAGACTGAACGAGTTGGGCAGCAGCGGAGAACCCTTTCTGTTTGTTGTCGACTATAAGGGCGACAAGGCGTATATAAAGAAACTCTCGGAGATAGATGCCGGCGAGTGCCTCTACGACTTCGGCAGCCATACAAATGCCGTCGGCGGATGCGCCAGCCAACTGCCTGCGGAGATAGAGTGGGAGGTGGAGGCACCGAAGTACGACGAATACGAGCGTAGCTTCAACATCGTGAAGAACAATATGCTGGCTGGCAATAGCTATCTCGCCAACCTGACATGCCAGGTCGCGGTGCGCTGTAACCTCTCGCTTGAAGACATCTTCTGCCATTCGAAAGGTAAGTACAAGTTGCTGTTGAATAATCCGTCGGATGATATAGGGCGTTTCGTGTGCTTCTCGCCCGAAACATTCGTAAAGATAAGAGGTGGCAGAATCTATTCGTTCCCGATGAAGGGCACCATCGACGCAACGCTGCCCGATGCCAAGCAAGTGTTGATGGACGACAGGAAGGAGGCAGCGGAGCACGCCACCATTGTCGACCTTATACGCAACGACCTGAATACGGTGGCTACGGACGTGAAGGTGGAGAAGTATCGTTTTGTTGACGTTCTGCACACCAACAAGGGCGACATCTTGCAGACAAGTTCGGAGATAAGCGGCAAGTTGCCCTCCGACTACACGCAGCGCATCGGCGACATACTCGCTGCGCAACTGCCTGCCGGAAGCATAACGGGTGCGCCTAAGAAGAAGACCTGCCAAATAATAGACGAGGCGGAGACGTACGAGCGCGGATTTTACACCGGCATCATGGGCATATACACAGGCGGTGAGCTCGATTCTGCCGTGATGATACGCTTCATAGAGCAGACCGACGAGGGAATGTTCTTCAAAGCAGGTGGCGGCATAACGTCGCAGAGCCAGTGTGTAAAGGAGTACGAGGAGGTGCTGCAGAAAGTGTATCTCCCGATTACAAAGTAAACGAAAGTGATAAAAGAGTAATTCGTGAAAACAATGCAGCAGTTTGTAGAAACAATAAAGATAGAGGACGGAAAGGCACTTAACCTGAATTTCCATCAGGCACGCATGGAGCGTACCATGCGCCACTTCTTTGCCCACACGCCGGTGCCTATGCTCTCTGGCGTGCTGTCGCCCACGCCCGATATGCACTTCTACAAGGCAAGGGTGGTGTATGGCGGACAGGGCGTTGAGGATGTACAGTATGCACCCTACAAAATGCGCGAGATACGCAGCTTGAAGCTTATTGAAGACAACGAGATTGACTATTCCTTCAAAAGCACCGACCGCGCATGTCTCAACCGCCTCACCGCTCGGAAAGGCGACTGCGACGAGGTGCTGATCGTGAAGAACGGATTGCTCACCGACACTTCATTCACAAACGTAGCAGTGTTTGATGGTGAGCGATGGCTCACCCCCAAGCATCCGCTTCTGTTGGGCACAAAACGCGCCGGCCTGCTCGAAAGGCAAGTGATAAGAGAAGCGGATATAAGTGTCGAAACGTTGATGAATGCGCAGAAGGTGAGCCTCATCAACGCTATGATTGATTTGGGAGAGATAGAAATTTCTATTGCAAATATCATCCGCGTCGACCGTTACTGATGCCCGTACCGTCCGCCCCAGGAGGTGCAGCTGTCTCAGCTGCAACAACCAAGCAAGAACTGCACCGTCCAATCGGATTCCGTCCGCCATCCGTAGGAGGATATGGCATCTTGCCATATCCACGCAGCCCTCCACGCACCAACTTCTAATGAGTGATAAAATTGCGAATTATGCGCCTTCCTTCTGGCGTGAGTATCGATTCGGGGTGGAATTGTATGCCGTGAACATCATAAGTGCGATGCTTCAATGCCATTATAAGTCCGTCTTCATTCACCGCTGTTACAACTAATTCTGTAGGGAAGTTTGCCTGCTTCACCGCCCAAGAATGATAGCGTCCTACCAACGTGTTGCCGGGTATGTTGTTGAAGATGTAGTCGGGCGCGACAATGCGTATGCTCGACTGTATGCCATGGTAGACTGCGGACAGATTGTATATCTCTGCGCCGAACGCCTCGCCAATGGCTTGCTCGCCCAAGCACACGCCAAGTATGGGCTTTGTAGGGGCATAACGGCGGATGACAGCCTTCAGTAACCCTGCCTCGTCGGGCACACCAGGACCCGGAGAGAGAATTATCTTGTCGAAAGGCTCAACGTCATCAAGCTCGAACTGGTCGTTTCGCCAAACGGTTACGTTCACATCCGCACCTCCTTCTTCCTTTATGTATTGAAAGAGGTTGTATGTGAACGAGTCGTAATTGTCAATGAGTAGTATATTCATATAAACAAAGGTATTACAATAATTCTGAATATCAAAATTTTATTTGTAACTTTGCACAAATTATATACAATAACTATTGGAGTTTTATATTGAAATTATGCATACAAGAGAAGAAAAGCTGAAAGCGTTCGGACGTATGCTCGACGTGCTTGACACACTGCGCGAGAAATGCCCGTGGGACCGCAAGCAGACCAATGAGTCGCTGCGCCCGAATACCATAGAAGAAACCTACGAACTGTGCGACGCACTGCTGAAGGACGATGAGCCGAACATCTGCAAGGAGCTTGGCGACGTGCTGCTGCACGTTGGCTTCTACGCTCGTATCGGAGAAGAAAAGGGCGAATTTGACATTGCCGACGTGTGCGACAAGCTCGTCGACAAGCTCATCTATCGTCATCCGCACGTGTACCATCCCTCGCAGGTTGGTGCGCCCGACCCGAAACCGCTACCTTACGGCGAGCAGGCTGACGAGCATCTGGAGGACACGGCGAAGACATCGCAGCAGGTGACGGAGAAGTGGGAGCAGCTGAAGCTGAAGGAGAAGGACGGCAACAAGAGTGTGCTGGCTGGCGTACCCGACGCTCTGCCTTCGCTTATCAAGGCGTATCGCGTGCAGGACAAGGTGCGCAATGTGGGCTTCGACTGGGAGGACAAAGGCGATGTGTGGGCTAAGGTGCGTGAGGAACTCGACGAGCTGGAGGCAGAACTGCGCCGTGAGGACAAGGAGCGCTCTACAGAGGAGTTCGGCGACTTCCTCTTCTCGCTCATCAACGCAGCACGTCTCTACAAGATAAATCCCGACACGGCGCTCGAAAAGACCAACGCCAAGTTCATCCGCCGCTTCAACTACATTGAGCAGCATAGCATAAAGATTGGCAAACCGCTGAAGGATATGACGCTCGGAGAGATGGACGCGCTTTGGAATGAGGCGAAAAACAACGAATAACCATTTAAATAAGGATATTATGAAGAGTCTTGAAATGTTGCTGCGCCCTTTCTGTAAGGGAGGCGTAGCACTTCTGTTCCTCGCCTTGCTTATGGCTGCCTGCAACGGCAAGCCGGAGAAAGCGCAGTCGGAGAATGCAGCCGAGGCTGAGGAGGTGAACGACACTACGGTCTACGGCGTATGCGGTGAGGGCACATCGATGCACTCGCTCGAGATTATTACGGATGCAGGCGACACCCTCGTTTATACACTTCTCAGTCAGGATGCCGAAACGGAAGTGGAGACACCCTCGGATGTGCAGGGCGGACTCATGGCTGGCGACAAGATGGCTGTGACCGGACATAAGACGGCTGACGAACTTGTGGCTGACCGGGTGATAAACGTTACATCGTTGCTCGGACATTGGACAAGTATCGACAAGAACTTCACGATAGAGGAGGGCGGAACGGTGCACTCTGCGGTCAAGGCAGAGACAAACCCTTGGACCTCATGGAAAATACTCAACGGCTCACTACTGCTCAACCGCGACACGTTCGCCATCGATGGTCTGAGCGCCGATTCGCTCTATCTGGAGAACGCAAATGGCATCTTTACATTCAAGAGACAGAAGTAGAGAACCGCTCTTTAAACGAAAGAATAATCTCTGCTCTTAAACGAAAGAAGTAAGAAAAACAAGTGGAGATAGTGTAAACTATGGAACCTTTCAAAATACATATACTTGGTTGTGGCAGTGCGCTGCCAACGTTGCGCCATAACCCTTCGGCGCAGGTGGTGGAGATACGCGAGAAGCAGTTTCTCGTCGACTGTGGCGAGGGTACGCAGCTGCAGATGCGTCGCTCGAAGATAGGCTTCAACCGCCTCTGTGCTGTGTTCATAAGCCATATACATGGCGACCACTGCTTCGGACTCATCGGTATGCTCTCATCGTTCGGCTTGCTCGGACGCACCATGCCACTCGCAATCTACGCTCCGAAAGAACTGAAACCCGTGCTCGATATGCTGCTGGAGACATTCTGCAACGACTTCGACTACGAGATACAGTTTCATGCTGTCGACACGAAGAAGCGTGCAGTCATCTACGAAGACCGCAGTTTGACGGTGGAGTCGATACCGCTGAAGCATCGCGAGCCGTGCGCAGGCTTCCTCTTCCGCGAGAAGCCGACACTGCCGCATATCCGTCGCGACATGATAGATTTTTATCATATCCCCGTGTCGCAGATAAACAACATAAAGAACGGAGCATCGTGGACTGACGAAGACGGCAACGTGATACCAAATAGCAGGCTGACACGCCCTGCTGATCCACCGCGCAGCTATGCTTATTGCAGCGATACGTGCTATCTGCCCGAACTGCATAAGCAGCTCGAAGGCACAACGTGTATCTATCACGAAACGACGTATGCTACGGAAGACGCAGAGAAGGCGACTAAGTATTGTCACAGTACGGCAGCGCAAGCTGCACAAGTGGCTCGCGACGCACATGCAGGTCGTCTACTGTTAGGTCACTATAGCTCGAAATACGACAACGAACAGGTGCTACTCGAAGAGGCTCGCGCCGTGTTTCCAGCGTCAGAACTAACGCGAGAGGGCATGGTAGTGGAGCTGAAATAATATAAAGATAGGCTGCATCTCAGCAATAAAAATATGCGAGCATATTTTGTATTGTCTTCGATTTGCACTATCTTTGCACTTAAATAACGTTATATGGGAATTTTTGGATTTTTTAATAAGAACAAGAAAGAAGTTCTTGACAATGGTCTGGAGAAGACAAAACACAGTGTCTTCGACAAGATTTCTCGTGCTGTCATGGGTAAGTCGACTGTCGACGACGAAGTGCTCGATAATCTTGAAGAGGCTCTGATTACATCTGACATAGGTGTAGAAACAACTTTGAAGATTATCCAGCGCATTGAAGAACGTGTGGCACGCGATAAGTATGTGTCTACGTCAGAACTTAACAATATCATGCGCGATGAAATTGCATCGCTGCTTACAGAGAATAACACTGCGGATAATGACGATTGGGAATTGCCAACCGACCATCGTCCTTACGTGATTCTTGTTGTTGGTGTGAACGGTGTCGGCAAGACAACCACCATTGGCAAGCTCGCTTATCAGTTCAAGAAGTCGGGCAAGAAAGTGTATCTCGGTGCTGCCGACACATTCCGTGCCGCTGCCGTTGAGCAGATTTGCATCTGGGGCGAGCGCGTAGGTGTGCCCGTAGTAAAACAGCAGATGGGTGCCGACCCTGCATCCGTAGCTTTCGATACGCTCTCTTCGGCTAAGGCAAACGGAGCAGATGTCGTAATCATCGATACCGCAGGACGTCTGCATAACAAGGTGGGCTTGATGAACGAGCTGAAGAAGATAAAGGATGTTATGAAGAAGGTGCTGCCCGAAGCACCCGACGAGGTGCTGCTCGTGCTTGATGGCAGTACCGGTCAGAACGCTTTTGAGCAAGCAAAGCAGTTCTCGCAGGTCACACAAATCACATCGCTTGCTATCACAAAGCTCGACGGAACAGCGAAGGGTGGAGTGGTTATCGGCATCAGCGACCAACTTAAGGTGCCGGTGAAGTATATCGGACTGGGCGAATCGATGGAAGCATTGCAGCTCTTCAACAAACGCCAGTTCGTCGATTCGTTGTTCAAGAAGTAATTATGAAGAAAGGACAGGTAGACATTATAACAATGGGCTGCTCAAAGAACCTTGTCGACAGCGAGAAGCTGATGACACTTTTCGAGCAGTCTGGATATCATTGCACCCACGACGCAAAGCGCATCGAGGGCGAAATCGTTGTGGTCAACACATGCGGCTTCATTGAGGACGCAAAGCAGGAGAGCATAGACACCATCCTCGAACTCGTTCAGGCAAAGGAGGAGGGCAAGATAAGCAAACTCTTCGTGATGGGTTGTCTCTCACAACGCTATCAGAAGGAGCTCGAAGAGGAAATTCCGCAGGTGGACAAATATTACGGCAAGTTCAACTTCAAGCAGTTGCTTACCGACCTCGGCAAGCCCGAAGAGCCTACGTGCTCTGGTGCACGCCACATCACTACGCCGCACCACTATGCCTACATAAAGATTAGCGAGGGTTGCGACCGCCGTTGTGCCTATTGTGCCATACCAATTATCACCGGCAAGCACGTAAGCCGTCCGAAGGAGGAGATACTTGAGGAAATACGCGAGCTGGTGGCAAGTGGCGTGAAGGAGTTCCAGATTATCGCTCAAGAATTGACATACTACGGAGTGGACATTGACGGCAAACGTCATATCGCCGACCTTATCTCGGACATCGCAGATATAAAGGGTGTGAAGTGGATTCGTCTGCACTACGCTTATCCTAACCAGTTCCCGTTTGAACTGCTTGACGTTATTCGTGAGAAGCCGAACGTTTGCAAGTATCTCGACATCGCTCTGCAGCATATCTCCGACAATATGCTCACACGTATGCATCGCCATGTTACTAAGGCGGAGACAATGGAGTTCATAGAGCGCATCCGCAAGGAGGTGCCGGGTCTGCATCTGCGTACAACGCTGCTCGTTGGCTTCCCAGGCGAGACAGAGGAAGACTTCAAGGAACTCGTAGAGTTTGTGAAATGGGCACGCTTCGAGCGTATGGGGGCTTTCGCCTACTCTGAGGAGGAAGGCACATACAGCGCAGAACATTACAAGGACGATGTGCCAGCAGAAGTGAAGCAGCGTCGTCTCGACAAGATAATGGCTGTGCAGCAGCGTATCAGTGCAGAGATTGAAGCTGCTAAGGTTGGCAGCGTTCTGAAGACCATCATCGATCGCAAAGAGGGCGACTACTACATCGGTCGCACGGAGTTCTGCTCACCAGAGGTCGACCCCGAGGTGCTAATCAAGGCTACGCGCCGTCTGCGTGTCGGTGCGTTCTACGATGTACGTATCACCGATAGCGACGACTTCGACCTCTATGGCGAAGTAAAATAATATAATCATTACACATTCTCACCTTATATTATATATGAACAACAAGGAATACATCACAGAGCTATCTCGACGCACGGGATATTCGCAGGAGAACACTCAGCGCATGGTGCGTTGCGTGTTAGAGTCTATTGCCTCTACGTTCGATGAAGGTGAGAATGTGTCAGTACCAGATTTCGGTACCTTTGAACTGAAGAAACGTATGGAGCGCATCGTTGTCAATCCGTCAACGGGGCAGCGTATGCTCGTTCCACCGAAGATTGTGCTTAACTTCAAGCCTGCAACATCGGTGAAGAACAAGATGAAGAAAGGAGACGACGCGAATGGCTAAGGTGAATGATTTCGCTCGTGAGCTGAGTGAGAGGTACGGCTTATCGCTTAGTGACGCTTCCGACTTTATCGGTGCAATGTTCGATGTAGTAAATGAGGAACTTGACGACACTGATAGCTCGGTGAAGATAAAAGGCTTCGGCACTTTCAAGGTGTCGGCGGTGAGCGCACGCGCCAGTGTCGATGTGAATACTGGCGAACGTATTATCATCGATGGACGCAACAAAATCTCGTTCACTCCCGAGGTCTTGCTGCGCGACCGTGTCAATCGTCCGTTTGTACAGTTTGATACTGTAGTGCTTAACGATGGAGTCGATTTTTCTGAAATAGATGATGAAATGGATGAGCTCTCCGATTCTGTAATTGAAACGGAAACTCAGGGGGTGCAGTTGTCCCCAACTGCACCAACCGACCAGTTGACTGATCAATCCGCTAATCAACTCACACCAACTGAGCAATCTCAGGGGGTGCAGTTGTCCCCAACTGCACCAACCAATCAGTTGACTGACCAATCCGCCGACCAACCCACACCAACTGAGCAACCTCAGGGGGTGAAGTTGTCCCCAACTGCACCAACCGACCAGTTGACTGACCAATCTGTCAATCAACCCACACAAACTGAGCAATCTCAGGGGGTGCAGTTGTCCCCAACTGCACCAACCAATCAGTTGACTGACCAATCCGCCAATCAACCCACACCAACTGAGCAATCTCAGGGGGTGCAGTTGTCCCCAACTGCACCAACCAATCAGCCAACCGATCAGCCAACCGACCAGCCAACCGACCAGCCTTCCCCCTCAGAACCTGCATCAAAAGTGGTAAACACAGAGGAACACCGTGACATGGCTCGTCGTTTGATGGCTCCAAAGAGCGAACCAATAGATGATGATAACAATAAGGCAGACGAAGAAAAGTCGGCTAACGACATAGATGAGTCAGACGATGAAGGCATTGTTATTGGTGGATGCAAGCAACGCAGTCCGCGTATGATGTATGTTCTCACTATTGCGTCGTTTGTTATACTCGTGAGTATTGGCATAGGTATGTATTTCCTCTATCAGCGAATAGAAGAGAAGAACCATGTCATAGATAGACTTGAGACACGATTGTATGCTCAACAAGACACGGCGGTAGCAGTTGAACCGCAGTGTGTTGTTAGTGATACAATAGCGTCTAATGATGCTTTGAAAGCAGCAGATGCACACACCGCAGAAAACATAAAGAAAGAGAAGAAAGACTCTGTTCGTGCGTCTAACTCTAAGGCTGCGACAGGCTCTACAGCAGTAATGTCTGCAGCACCAACAGCCACAACACCATCCGACTACAACTATGATGTTCGTGTACGTACAGGTGCTTATATTATTGTTGGTGTTGCCAAAGTGGTTACCGTAAAACCAGGGCAGTCGCTCGCCTCAATTAGTAAAGCCTATCTTGGAGAAGGTATGGAATGTTACGTTGAGGTGCTGAATAACTGCCATACAGTGAAGGCTGGTGACAAGTTGAAAATACCAGAAGTAAAGTTGAAACCGCGTAAAATATAAAATAAGAGTAACATTTTGTAAACATTTGCTTGTTACTTTCAAAAATTAATTGTAACTTCGCCTGCGATAGTAATCAAACTTATATTAACTTAATAACAAACAGGCAGATGAAGAAATACAACTTTAATGCAGGACCTTCTATTCTTCCTCGCGAAGTGATCGAAAACACAGCAAAACAGATTTTGGATTTTAATGGTTCAGGACTTTCTTTGGCAGAGATTAGCCATCGTGCAAAGGATTTCCAACCTGTTGTTGATGAGGCTGTAGCCCTTATCAAGGAACTCTTGAAGGTGCCAGAAGGCTATTCGGTATTGTTCCTCGGTGGTGGCGCTTCATTGGAATTCTGTATGATTCCTTACAACTTCTTGATTAAGAAGGCTGGTTATCTCAATACGGGTACATGGGCAAAGAAGGCGTTGAAGGAAGCTAAGCTCTTTGGCGAAGCTGTTGAGGTGGCTTCTTCTGCAGACGCAGGCTATATATTCTATCCAAAGGATTACGAATGTCCGACAGATCTCGACTATTTACATATTACAACTAATAATACTATTTATGGTACCGAAATCCGCAAGGAGCCGGAAGTGCCTGTAAGACTTATCGGCGATATGTCTTCTGATATCTTCAGCCGTCCTATCGACGTTGCTAAGTACGACTGTATCTATGCAGGTGCTCAGAAGAACCTCGCTATGGCTGGTGTTACCCTCATCATCGTAAAGGATGACTGCTTGGGTAAGGCTCCGCGTCAGATTCCGACAATGCTCGACTACCGTACACACGTAGAGAAGGGTTCTATGTTCAACACTCCTCCAGTAGTACCTATCTACTGCGCTCTCGAAACACTGCGTTGGATTAAGGCTCAGGGTGGAGTAGAAGAGATGGCTCGCCGTGCTGAGGCTCGCGCTAAGGTGCTCTACGACGAAATCGACCGCAACAAGTTGTTCCGTGGTACAGTAGAGAAGGACTCTCGTTCTTTGATGAACATCTGCTTCGTTATGAACGACGAGTACAAGGATCTTGAGAAGCCGTTCTTCGAGTACGCTACACAACGTGGCATGGTCGGCATCAAGGGTCACCGCTCAGTAGGTGGCTTCCGCGCAAGCTGCTACAACGCTATGCCTATGGAAGGCGTTGAGGCTCTCGTTAAGTGCATGCAGGATTTTGAAAAGGAACATTAATAAAAATAGTATAGCTATGAAAGTATTAGTGGCAACAGAGAAACCGTTTGCAAAGGCAGCGGTTGACGGCATTAAGGCTGAGATAGAAGGTGCAGGCAACGAACTCGTTTTGCTTGAGAAATATACAGAAAAGCAGCAGCTTCTCGACGCTGTGGTTGGCGCTGACGCAATGATCGTGCGCTCAGACAAGGTTACACCAGAGGTGCTTGACGCTGCAAAGCAGCTTAAGATAGTTGTACGTGCCGGTGCCGGTTACGACAATGTCGACTGTGCTTACGCTAAAGAGAAGAACGTTGTTGTTGAGAACACACCTGGTCAGAACTCTAATGCTGTGGCTGAACTTGTATTCGGTTTGCTCGTTTACGGCGTTCGCAACTTCTACAACGGCAAGTCGGGTAGCGAGTTGAAGGGCAAGAAGCTCGGTATTCTCGCTTTCGGCAACGTAGGTAGAAACGTGGCTCGCATCGCTAAGGGCTTCGAGATGGAAGTTTATGCATACGACGCTTTCTGCCCGAAGGAGGCTATTGAGGCTGCTGGCGTTAAGGCAGTTGACTCTCAGGACGCTCTCTTCGAGAACTGCGACATCGTTTCGCTGCATATCCCTGCTACTCCCGAGACAAGGCAGAGCATCAATGCTGCTCTTGTCGGCAAACTCCACAAGAACGGCATCCTCATCAACACAGCTCGTAAGGAAGTTATCAACGAGCCTGAACTCCTTGCCCTCATGGCAGAACGCACCGACCTGAAGTTCATCACAGACATCATGCCGGACGCTAACGAAGAGTTCCAGAAGTTCGAAGGCAGATACTTCTCTACACCTAAGAAGATGGGTGCTCAGACAGCAGAGGCTAACACCAACGCTGGTATCGCAGCTGCTAAGCAGATCAACGCTTTCTTCGCTGACGGCTGCACTAAGTTCCAAGTTAACAAGTAATTAAGTAAAAATCCCCTATAACCCCACCCCTTTGCCCCATAGGGAGGACATAGTGGTGGGGTTTTAAAATAATCATACTATGGCAACAGTAAAACCATTCCGTGGCGTACGTCCACCGCAAGACCTTGTTGAAGAAATAGCATCACGTCCTTACGACGTGCTCGATAGTGAAGAGGCAAGAGCTGAGGCTGGCGATAACGAGAAGAGTCTTTATCATATTATCAAGCCGGAGATTGACTTCGAACCGGGCACAAGCGAGTATGATCCGCGCGTTTACGAGAAGGCTGCCGCTAACTTCAAGATGTTCCAGGAGAAGGGTTGGCTTCGTCAGGACGCAGACGAGAACTATTATATCTACGCTCAGACCATGAACGGCAAGACTCAGTACGGACTTGTTGTGGGTGCTTTCGTCAACGATTATCTCAATGGCACAATCAAGAAGCACGAGCTGACACGCCGCGACAAGGAGGAAGACCGCATGAAGCATGTTCGCGTAAACGACGCAAACATCGAGCCGGTGTTCTTCGCTTATCCTGACAACGAGGTGCTCGACGCGCTCATCAAGCGCTACGCAGCAACAAAGCCCGAGTACGACTTCGTTGCTCCCGACGACGGCTTCGGTCATCAGTTCTGGGTTATTAGTGACAAGGCTGACATCGAACTGATCACTAAGGAGTTTGCTAAGATGCCGGCTCTCTACATCGCCGACGGCCACCACCGTAGCGCTGCCGCTGCTCTCGTTGGTGCAGAAAAGGCTAAGAACAATCCGAACCATAAGGGTGACGAGGAGTACAACTACTTCATGGCTGTTTGCTTCCAGGCATCGCAGCTCACCGTGCTCGACTATAACCGCGTTGTAAAGGACCTCAACGGTCTTACATCAGAGCAGTTCCTTGACGCTTTGCGCGAGAACTTCGAGGTTGAGGACAAGGGCGAGGCTATCTACAAGCCGCAGCGTCTGCACGAGTTCTCACTCTATCTCGACGGACATTGGTATTCGCTCACAGCCAAGCAGGGCACATACGACGACCACGACCCTATCGGTGTTCTCGACGTAGACATCTCGAGCCGTCTTATCCTCGACAAGGTGCTCGGCATCACCGATTTACGTTCGGACAAGCGCATCGACTTCGTAGGAGGTCTTCGCGGTCTCGAAGAGCTGAAGCGTCGCGTAGACAGCGGCGAGATGCGTATGGCACTCGCCCTCTATCCGGTTTCAATGAAACAGATAATCGACATCGCCGATAGCGGAAAGATTATGCCGCCAAAGGCAACATGGTTTGAGCCTAAGCTCCGCTCAGGACTCATCATCCACAAGCTGTCGTAACATAGTAGTAGATAAGTGAATAAGCAACGAGTAGACAAGGTGGTTTGCATAACTGTTTGTTATGCATCTCGCCTTGTCTACTTGTCAATTTAATATCAATGGAGCCAAAAGACGAATTTCTAACAATCACAGACACACCCGCAGAAGGCTTTTACAGCGAGAAACGCAGTAAGTTTCTCGCTTTTGCCTTTCATGTCACTTCCGAGGAGGAGGTGAAGCAATACGTAGCAGAGTTTCGCAAGAAGTATTATGACGCGCGTCATGTGTGCTGGGCATACATGCTCGGTGCTGACCGCACTGATTTCCGTGCCAACGACGACGGCGAGCCGAGCAGCACAGCCGGCAAGCCCATTCTCGGTCAGATCAACAAGAACGAGTTGACCGACATTCTTATCATCGTTGTGCGCTATTACGGAGGTGTCAATCTTGGCACAAGCGGACTTATTGTTGCCTATCGCACCGCAGCGGCTGAGGCAATAGCCAACGCAGAGATTGTAAGTCAGTTCGTAGAGGAGGAGGTTGTTTTCGATTTTCCTTACATTATGATGAACGACGTAATGAAAATCATCAAGGACATGTCGCCGCGCATTATCAGCCAGACCTACGACAACACCTGCGAGATGAAACTCTCAATTCGTAAGTCGGAGGCTCCAATGCTTAAAGCCAAGTTCGACAAACTGGCGTTTAAAGAAGATTAGTTGAAAGCATCCCCATATCACCATCACATTATGAGTAAAGGAAGGTGTTCCATTCCTGCCGTAGTCTTGTGAAAATTACATTGTTTAAAGATATGGTTAAGAAAAAGTGTTTTGCGAAAAAAAACTACCATATCCTCCATTCGGCGCATAACGTGCTGTGTATCAGCGAAGTAATGGCTGGAAGATATCTGAACAATAGGGGTTATCTTCCAGCCTATCTTCCAGTCTATCTTCCAGTTTGTCTTCTAACTCATCTTCTGTCCGTTTCTCGACATTGTTGTAGCGTAGCAATGTTGTTGTAGCGTGGCAACATTGTTGTCGTAGCGTGGCAATATTGTTGTTGTAGCGTGGCAACATTGTTGTTGTAGCGTGGCACCCTACCCTTATGGCAATTTTCTTGCCGATTCTTTCTTTATTTTGGATTTTTCTTATTACATTTGTTGTCGGATTATAAGCACTCTGACTGTCGTTATAGGAGACGTGCTCTTCTAAGACCACAAGAGAAACGCCTACGCCGAGCTGAATGTAAGTAACATGCAGCGGGCTATGGGTGGGAAAATAGTTATGACACGAAATGTCAATCCCCAACATTCGAAAACGAAAAATGTCTTAGATGTAATAGACTTCCAGTATGTATGGGGTTATGTCCTCGTGATTACATGTCAGGTTTCAGTCATTGCAAATATGAAGTTATGGACGAAAATTTTGAGGTTAGTTTATTAGACTATTTGCAACATCAACTCGGATAAAAAAAATATGAAAAAGGTTCTAGCAATAATTAGTCTCTTGTTTCTTGTTTTGAATGGTGATGCTCAAGAATCATTAGATACTATCAAATCTTTTATACTAAGTGAAGTTGTGGTTAAAGCAGAAAGGATTATTCATAAGGGTGATCACGATGTACTATATTTATCAAACGACAATAAAAAGTTTGGTACAAATGCTTTAGATGCAGTTTCTTCCTTAGAATTGTTCCAAACAGCAATAAATGAAACAAAATTGGTTTCTTGGGACAGACAAAATGTATTTATCCTTATAAATGGCGTTCCATCAACGGCATATGACTTACGTGGATATAAGGGTGAGGACATAAAGAACGTAGAGTTTTATTCTATTGCTCCTCCTCAATACATGAGTCTGACTGCAGGGCCTGTAGTCAACATTGTTGTGAAGAAGAGGCACGATAGATCTTATACGGTTATTTCAACACTTCTAATGCTGTAAACACAGGATTTGGAACAAACCAGATTGACTTGACATATGCGGATTCTCTGAACCAAGTAAAACTGGATTATCTGATTGATTACAGAAACATAGGCAATATTGATAATCTTGCTGAATACACTTATAGTCCGCAACTACATTCTCAATATAGGGGTACAAGTCGCTATAAAGGTCAATATCATAACATCAGTGCATCGTACCAAAGATATCAGGGTAATCATCTGTTTAATGCTAAGGTATATACTATCATTGAACCCTTACAAGATGAAGAAAAAAGGGCGGGCCTTATTTCGACAGATGACACCAAATATAATGGTGAAGGTACAAGCCTTTTGAAGAGTCGTTCCAATACGGTGGCTGTAGATTTATACTATCGCTATTTATTAAAGAAAGGCCGTCTGTTTGCCATAAATGTGGTCAATACATTTGGAAATAGTTATTCGGATTCGAAGCAATCTATGCTCTCGGAGAATACAGGAAACAATGACTATGACTACAATTTACACTCAAGAGTGGATAATGATTCGTATTCATTTATTACAAACGCTGTCTATGCCTCTCCGCTTTGGGGTGGCTCATTGAGTGTTGGTTCAAGATATGAATATAAGCAACTTAATCAGACTTCATTCAATAACAAATACAAACCATATTCTCACTATGAGTTCCTTAATACGGGTGGTTCCTGGACATGGAATACAATATCGTTTGTTCCGGCTGTTGGATTGAATATATTTAAGCAGACATCCTCGGGTATATCGCAAACCTCTGTTCTTCCTTACATAAGACTTTATTCAGATTGGTGGGGAAAGGGTAAAATGAAAGGAACAACTGTGCAGTTGACGTTGACAATGCGTAATATATCTCCTTCGTTAAATGAAATCACTGAGAGTGAAACCTATTTAGACCCCTGGCTGATATCTGCTGGCAATCCAAAATTGAAAGATTATTGGATTACATCGGGGAAACTGTCGTTTGCATATTTCTCACCCAATAATAAAAATCAGATAGTCTTCATGGTACAGCCATCATATGCTAACAATAAGATAGCTACCACAATACTAAAAGAAGGCGATAATGTTTATTTCAGACCTCAAAATATAGGAGGTGATTTCGAATGGAGATTTGACCTTTATGGGAGTTGGTATCCATTTAAATGGTTAGAATTATCACCCTATGTTGAATACTATATCTCACGACTTGAAACTCCATCGCAAAATATCAACTTTGATTATTGGCGTATAGGTGGCAATATTACAGCATCATTTGAAAACTTGTCTTTGATCTTCAGTGTTAATTCACCAACAAAAGTATACGACGGCGACCTTTTGTCACGTGGCAGCCTTCAATATGCTGGAACGATACAATATAAAATAGGTAATTGGTCAGTAGGTGCAAAATACAATTATTCAGGACACAACAACTATACTGTTTCGAATTTACCTATTCTTAGGTATAATGAGAACAAGGATTGGAAACCACTTCAGCATATGGTACGCTTGACTGCCACATATACATTCTCCGTAGGAAAATCAAGAAGGCACGATGGCAAGATACTTATAGAATCAAGTAAAGACAATACCGGTTTAGGTAAGTTTAATACACCACAGATAAGCAAATAAAATGAAACGCTTCCCCTTTATAAAGCAAAAAGATTCAATGTAATGTGGGGTGGCTTGCCTTGCATCTATATGCGAATATTATGGAAAGAAGTATTCAACCCAATTCATTTCAAAACTTTGTTCGTGTACCCCTACAGGTAGGGTGTTCAAAATCCGCAATTTTTTTCTGCACGATTTTTGACCCAATAAACGTCATAACTCATTGATATTCTGCAACAATTATATGCATAATGTATAGGAATGGAAATCCTGCACGATTTAAAAAATGCAGTTTATTGATTTACTGTTAGTTAGGTGGATATTTGGGGGACAAATTGGACATAAGAATTATGAGGATTTTGAACACCCTACCTTTAGGGGTGCATTCTATGTTTAATTATAGTATTGACAACGCTCGTTTCAAATGTCGTTTTCGTTTTCGTTAAACGACTCTTTCAAACCATTAGGTGCAAAAACGGTACATACAATTTATTTTGTTTTCTTCAATCCCTTGTACGCAAGGAATGCGACGACGAGGGCGGCGAGAGCGAGCAGAACGTAGCCGATTTCGTGGCTGTACTGCAGAGCCTGCTCGTAAACATCCTTTGTGGTCTTCAGGTTGGTGTACTTGTAGATGCTCCAACCGATCATGGCGAGCACCGTGTTCCATACGCCTGCACCGAGAGTGGTGTAGAGGAGGAACTTGCCTACGTGCATACCAGAGAGGCCAGCAGGGATGCTGATGAGCTGGCGTACAGCCGGCACGAGGCGTCCGAAGAATGTTGAGGTAGCACCATGTTCGCGGAAAAACGCTTCGGCTTTCTCTACAGCTGCACGGTCGATGAGGCACATGTGTCCGATACGGCTGTCTGCAAACTTGTAGATGATAGGTCTGCCGAGCCACTTGGCAAGGTAATAGTTGATGAGCGCACCGAGATCGGCACCGATTGTGGCGAACACCACGACGAGCACAAAGCTCATGCCGCTGTCAGGGTCCATAGCCTTCCATGCTGCCGGCGGAACAACCACCTCGGATGGAAAGGGGATGAACGAACTCTCGATAGCCATAAACAGGGTGACAACCCAATAGTTGAGGTTGTCGAGGATCCAAAGGAAAAGCTCTGCTGTATTCATTTCTTTTTACTTTTTACTCTTTTATTTTTAAAGATATGCTTTTTGTGGGTGCGTGGGTATGGGCAGGATGCCCATATTCTTCTACTGGGTGCGTGGGTATGGCAGGGATGCCATACCCTCCTACTCTTTTACTTTTTCATAGTCGAAGTAATCCTTCGGGTCCATGCCCGTGGGGAAGTATTCGCCGAGCACCTTGCGCGCTTCCGACGGGTTCTGCTGACAGGCTATGTTGAGATACTTCAAGTATTCGTCACGCTTCTGCAGCTGTCGGGAGCACGCAGCCAGATAAGCTGCACCCTCGTCGCCTGGATTGTGGTGCGCTTCGTGGTATGTCTTGAACATACGGTAGGCAATGGTAGGGTAGCCACAGTCGTACACCGAGATGGCTATGCGGAAGAATATCTCGTGAGAGAAGTGAGTGGCTTGCAAGGCTTCAACGAAACTCTTTATTGCTTCTTTCACTCTACCATGCTCTAAGAGGATATGACCACGTATTACGTTTATCTCGCTATGGTTGCAATCGGGGTCGTTGTCGGTCTCGGCAAGACATTCGAGTGCCTGTTCTATATGTCCGAGTTGTGAGAGAGTGAATGCACGACATTGGTTCACTTCCGATGTGCTAATATCGCATTTCTTGAAACATTCCAACGCCTTGTTGTACTGCGGCATAGCCTCCTCCGGTCTGCCCATGTTGAGCAGGCAGTTGCCTACGAACATATATGCAGCACCCTCCTCCGGACAGAGTTTGAGGAAACGCTGGTAGTAGTCCATTGCCTCGGTGAAGTTGCCAAGCGAGAACAGACCGTTAGCCTTGTTGAGCAGTGCCTCCTCGTCCTCGGGGTCGATAGCTATGGAGTATTCGCTCGACGTTATCGAGTCGTTGATGCGGTTGCTCATGAGCTGCGTTACGGCGAGTGAGTTCCAGTACTTGCCCGAGTAAGGGTCTTCGTCGAGCAGCTGCTCGAATATTTGTTCGCTCTGCTCGTAGTCGCCCTTGGCGAAAGCAATGCGTGCTTTCACCTCACGATAGTCGAGCAGGTCATCCTCGTCGCTCATGGCAAGCCACTTGGCTGCTATGTCGGGTTGGTTATAATCGATAAAAATAGTAGCTATGTCGAGTACATAGTCGGGCACGTCGTCCTCGTCAATCTGGTGCATCGCATTGTTAAGGAAGTTGTCAGCTTCCTCAACATTGCCACGTGTAATCATAATCTCGGCTTGCAGATAAAGACAGTCGAGGTCGAGCTGGTCGGAAATCATGTCAGCGTAGTGTTGCGCTGTGTCGATGTCTTTATTGTCGATAAGAGCTATGCGTCCCTTGAACACCAATGGCATAGATGCTCCTGGGTGTAGTTGGATGGCATAGTCAAGAACGTCAACAGCTTCCTTTCTCTTGCCACTGTCATAGTAATATTCAGCAATGTCCGACAGCTCGTCGCTGCCGAAGTACTCTGGATGGTCTTCTTGCAGCGACGATTCGTATCGGTGTAGTGTCTCTTGAAATTCGGGACTGTTGAAATAATTCTCTTTTTTCTCCATCAAAGTTTTACTTGTTTTGCTTTGCCCAAGCGTCCTTCAGACCCACAGTCTTGTTGAACACGGGGTTCTCGGCTGTAGAGTCGAGGTCTGCCATGAAGTAGCCGATGCGCTGGAACTGCAGATACTGTCCAGGCTTGCAGTCGGCAGCGTAGTCCTCAACGTAGCAGTTCTCGATAGTTTTGAGGCTCTCCGGGTTGAGCAGTTCGCGGAAGTCGCGCTCGTCAGCCGACGGGTTCTCAACGCAGAACAGACGGTCGTAAACGCGCACCTGAGCCTTGTGGCAGTGGTCGGCAGATACCCAGTGGAGTGTGCCATTTACCTTGCGGTTGGCACCCTCAAGGCCGCTCTTGCTGAGCGGGTCGTACTCGGCCTGAATCTCCACGATGTTGCCCTCGGCATCCTTTGTGCAGCCAGTGCACTTCACGATGTAGGCGTTCTTCAGACGTACCTCCTTGCCCGGAGTCATGCGGAAGAATTTTTTCGGAGCATCCTCCATAAAGTCGTCGCGCTCGATCCAAAGATTGCGCGAGAAGGTGATGGTGTGTGTGCCGTCAGCCTCGTTCTCCGGGTTGTTAATAGCCTCCATCTCCTCAGTCTGACCCTCAGGATAGTTGGTGATGACGAGTTTAACCGGGTTGAGCACGGCAGACACGCGCAGCGCACGCTTGTTCAGGTCCTCGCGAACGGCAGCCTCGAGCAGCGCCATGTCGTTGAGAGCGTCGAACTTGGTGTAGCCGATTGAGTCGATAAACTTGCGTACTGACTCGGGCGAGTAGCCGCGGCGACGCATACCCGAGAGTGTCGGCATACGCGGGTCGTCCCAACCCGACACGAACTTCTCCTCAACGAGAGCCAGGAGCTTGCGCTTCGACATCATTGTGTATGTAAGGTTCAGACGGTTGAACTCAATCTGGCGTGGGCGGAAGTCGTGCAGGTTCTCTGTCTCGCCACGCATCTCCTTCAGATAGTCGATGAACTTGTCGTAGAGTGGGCGATGAGGTACGAACTCGAGTGTACAGATAGAGTGGGTTACACCCTCGAAGAAGTCGCTCTGTCCGTGAGCGAAGTCGTACATCGGATAAGCGTGCCACTTCGTGCCTGTGCGGTGGTGTGGAGTGTGGATGATGCGATAGATGATAGGGTCGCGGAAGTGCATATTCGGGTTAGCCATGTCGAGCTTTGCACGGAGCACCATGCTGCCCTCTACAGCCTCTGGAGTGTTCATCTTGTTGAACAACTTGAGGCTCTCCTCAACGGGGCGGTCGCGGTAAGGCGAAGCAACGCCTGGAGTGGTAGGTGTGCCCTTCTGCTCAGCAATCTGCTCAGCAGTCTGCTCGTCGATGTAAGCGTGTCCGTTCTGAATCATCCACACAGCGAAGTCCCAAAGCTTCTCGAAATAGTCGGAAGCATAGTATATGTTACCCCATTTGAAACCGAGCCAAGAGATGTCGTTGAGAATGTTCTCAACGTACTCGTTGTTCTCCTTTGTAGGATTGGTGTCGTCGAAGCGCAGGTTGCACACTCCATTGTACTTTTCAGCCACGCCGAAGTCCATGCAGATAGCCTTAGCGTGTCCGATGTGCAGATAACCATTAGGCTCTGGCGGGAAACGCGTCTGTATGCGTCCGGCGTTCTTGCCTTCAGCGAGGTCCTGCTCAACGAGCTGCTCTACGAAACTCAAATTCTTCTCTTCTACTGTCTTTTCTTCTGTAATTGCCATATATTTAGACTTTTTCTGTTTCTTTCTTTCGTTACATTATGATATAGTATCGTGCAAAGTTACGATTTTTCAGTGATGTGCGCAATTTTATACTATCAATAATTTTTTTATTTCATTCGATTTTGTTACTTTTGCGTTCAGATTAATAATAATCGAAAGTCAATATAAATTAACTTAAACAAATATCAGAGTTATGAAACCAACACTTTTCCTCCTCGCTGCAGGTATGGGAAGCCGTTACGGCGGACTGAAGCAGCTCGACGAGCTCGGTCCTCACGGTGAGACAATCATGGATTACAGTATCTACGATGCAATCAATGCTGGCTTTGGCAAGCTTGTGTTCGTTATCCGTAAGGATTTTGAGGACGATTTCCGTCGCATTGTTCTTTCTAAATATGAAGGCCACATCCCTTGCGAGCTTGTGTTCCAAAGCCTCGACGCACTGCCCGAGGGCTTTACATGTCCTGAGGGTCGCACAAAGCCTTGGGGTACTAACCATGCGCTGATGATGGGTGCAAGCGTTATCAATGAGCCGTTCGCTGTTCTCAACTGCGACGACTTCTACGATCGCGATGCATTCCGTGTAATGGGCAAGTGGCTCAGCGAGTTGCCAGAGGGTTCAACGGGTAAGTATGCTATGGTCGGTTTCCGCGTAGGTAATACTCTTTCTGAGAGTGGCACTGTAAGCCGTGGCGTATGTGAGAACGATGAACATCATCACCTGACATCTGTTGTAGAGCGCACCAAGATTCAGCGCTTCGACGGCGTTGTTAAATATCTTGCTGACGACAACGAAACATGGGTAGAGATACCTGACACAACACCGGTATCTATGAACTTCTGGGGCTTTACACCAGATTACTTCAAGCACAGTGAGGAGTACTTCAAGGCGTTCCTCTCTGACCCGAAGAACATGGAGAACCTTAAGAGCGAGTTCTTCATCCCATTGATGGTAGACAAGCTCATCCACGACGGCACCGCTACTTGCGAGGTGCTCGACACGACATCTAAGTGGTTTGGCGTGACCTATCCGGAGGATCGTCCGGACGTAGTGGCTAAGTTCCAGAAACTTGCCGACGAGGGTGTTTATCCAGCAAAGATGTTCTAAACTACATCGCAATATTTATTTTCATTATAGCGAGGAGTTGCGCAGAAACCATTCGTTTCGGCGTAGCTTCTCGTTCTTTATTGCTATTTACTCCGTGTTTTTGTTTGCGTTCTCATTAAAAAATAGTAATTTTGCAGCCGTAAATAAATGTAGCAGTATCGTTTACTATATACATTATATTATATAGAGTGCTTGATAAACCTCTTAAAAAACAAGATTATGCAGAAAAACAAGAAAACCGTGAGTGTGCTGTTTTTGCTTTTCAGTACGCTTTTCTGCGTTTGTCTTATTACGGCAAACGTGCTTGAGACAAAGCAAATTGCGTTAGGTCCGATTAGTGTAACAGGCGGATTAATCGTCTTCCCCGTTTCGTACATCATCAACGACTGCGTTTGTGAGGTATGGGGCTATGGAAAAACCCGATTGCTGATATGGTTGGGTTTCGCTATGAATTTCCTATTTGTCCTCTTTGGAGCATTGTGCGACATACTGCCCGCTGCACCTTACTGGCATAACGAAGAAGGCTTTCATGCAGTGTTCGGTCTTGCGCCACGTATCGCATTCGCATCATTCTTAGCGTTCATCGTCGGTTCGTTCGTCAATGCTTACGTTATGAGTCGCATGAAACTCTCGTCGGGCGGCAAGAACTTCTCGGCTCGCGCCATACTCAGTACGGTGTACGGCGAGGCAGCCGATTCGATTATCTTCTTCCCGCTTGCGCTCGGAGGAGTAATCCCGATGAGCGAATTGCCAGTGTTGATGATTTCGCAGGTAGTGCTTAAGACACTCTATGAGATAATCGTTCTGCCTCTTACCATACGCGTGGTGCGCTGGACAAAGAAGTTCGAGGGCGAGGACAACTTCGATACCAATATGAACTATAGCATCTGGCGAATATTCAATATTTAAGACAACGTTCAGAGGTTAATGTATTCTTTAAATATAGTATATATATAATAAGTATATAAATGGCAACAAATTCAGATAATCGCCGCGATGAGGGCTTGCAGGCACTCGGAGCGAAGACAAAGTATCGTGACGACTATGCGCCGGAAATGCTTGAGACGTTTGTCAACAAGCATCAGGGCAACGACTACTGGGTGCGTTTCAACTGTCCGGAGTTCACATCGCTGTGTCCGATTACCGGTCAGCCCGACTTTGCGGAGATACGCATATCGTATGTGCCGGATGTAAAGATGGTGGAGAGCAAGAGCTTGAAGCTTTACCTTTTCAGCTTCCGTAATCATGGCGACTTCCACGAGGACTGCGTGAACATCATTATGAAAGACCTCGTGAAGCTTATGGATCCTAAGTATATCGAGGTGACTGGTCTCTTCACACCGCGTGGAGGCATTTCTATATGGCCTTATGCCAACTACGGCAAGCCAGGAACAAAGTATGAAAAGCTCGCAGAACGTCGTTTTGAGGAGCACGATTTGCGTGGATAATAACATCGTTAGGTGCAGTTGTGGGCAACTGCACCTTTTCTCGTATATAATAACTACCTAAAAATTAATGTAATAAGTATGAAGAAAATCTTTTGTACAGTGATGATGGCACTTGCAATGTCTGCCAGCGTTTCTGCCGAAAATGCTGCTAACAGCACAGCCGGAACCGCTGCCGACAAGGCTGTTGCGAACAAGTATGTGCCAACAGAAGGCAATCTCGCAGCACGCTCTCATTTCCAAGACTCTAAGTTCGGCATCTTCCTCCATTGGGGACTTTACAGTATGCTCGCCACCGGCGAGTGGACAATGACAAACAACAATCTTAACTACAAGGAGTACGCCAAGCTTGCAGGTGGTTTCTATCCCTCAAAGTTCAGCGCACGCGAGTGGGTGTCAGCAATCAAGGCTTCTGGTGCAAAGTATATCTGCTTCACAACACGCCACCACGAGGGCTTCTCAATGTTCCATACGAAATATTCAGACTATAACATCGTTGACGCTTCGCCGTTCAAGCGCGACATCGTGAAGGAACTTGCCGACGAGTGTCATCGTCAGGGCATCGGTCTGCACTTCTACTACTCGCACATCGACTGGGGACGCGAGGACGCACCGCTCGGACGCACCGGTCTTGGCACTGGCCGCCCGAAAGAGGCGCAGAACTGGGACAGCTACTATCAGTTCATGAACAATCAGCTCACAGAATTGCTCACCAACTATGGCGAGGTGAACGCTATCTGGTTCGACGGCTGGTGGGATCAGGATATCAATCCATCGTTCGACTGGCGCTTGCCCGAGCAGTATGCGCTCATACATAAGTTGCAGCCCTCTTGCCTTATCGGCAACAACCACCACTCTCAGCCGTTCGACGGCGAAGACTTCCAGATGTTCGAACGCGACCTTCCAGGCGAGAATACTGCCGGTCTGTCGGGTCAAGCAATCAGCAAACTTCCGCTTGAGACCTGCGAGACCATGAACGGCATGTGGGGCTACAAGATTACTGACCAGAACTATAAATCTACCAAGACTCTCATTCATTATCTCGTGAACGCTGCCGGACGCAACGCCAATCTGCTTATGAACATCGGTCCGCAGCCAGACGGCTGTCTGCCTGAGGTTGCTGTGCAGCGCCTGAAAGAGATGGGCGAGTGGATGAAGGTTTATGGCGAGACAATCTACGGCACACGTGGCGGACTCGTTGCTCCGCACGATTGGGGTGTGACAACACAGAAGGACAACCGTCTCTTTGTGCATATCCTCAACCTGCAGGACCGCTCACTCTTCCTGCCTATCGGCTTGAAGAAGATTCGCAAGGCTGTCGACTTCGCCACACGCAAGGCTGTGAAGACACAGAAATGCGACGGTGGCGTGCTGATTTCTCTCGACGAAGTGCCCACAGATGTTGACAAAGTAATAGAAATTCAGCTCTAATATTTACTAAAAAAGCGTTGATATTACTGAGTAATTGAATTTTTTTCTCTAATTTTGCATATTTGAAGAGGTGTGCAGTGGCTTAAAGTCACGCTATCTCTTCAAATTGCGTTATACGAACAATAAAAAATCAACTAATAGAGATGAAAAAGAAAATCCAGTTCAGTCTCGTTTATCGAGATATGTGGCAGTCTTCTGGCAAGTTCCAGCCACGCAAAGACCAGTTGGAGCGTATTGCTCCCGTGATTATCGATATGGGTTGCTTTGCCCGTGTTGAGACCAACGGTGGAGCTTTCGAGCAGGTGAACCTTCTCGCAGGCGAGAATCCAAACGATGCAGTACGCGCTTTCTGCAAGCCTTTCAATGAGGTAGGTATCAAGACCCACATGCTCGACCGTGGTCTTAACGCTCTGCGTATGTACCCCGTGCCTGACGACGTTCGCGCCCTCATGTACAAGGTGAAGGCAAAGCAGGGTACAAACATCACACGTATCTTCGACGGTCTGAACGACGTTCGCAATATCATTCCGAGCATCAAGTGGGCAAAGGAAGGCGGCATGACTCCGCAGTGTGCTCTCTGCATCACCAACTCTCCGGTTCACACTCTGGAGTACTACATGAACATTGCCGATCAGCTTATCGCTGCCGGCGCAGAGGAAATCTGCTTGAAGGATATGGCTGGTATCGGTCAGCCTGCATTCCTCGGCAAACTCACAAAGATGATCAAGGACAAGTATCCTGAAATCATCATCCAGTATCACGGTCACTCAGGTCCTGGTCTCTCAATGGCTTCAATCCTTGAGGTTTGCCAGAACGGTGCCGACATCATCGATACAGCTATCGAGCCGTTGTCATGGGGTAAGGTGCATCCGGACGTTATCTCTGTTATCAGCATGTTGAAGAACGAGGGCTTCGACGTTCCCGAAATCAACATGAGCGCATACATGAAGGCTCGCGCCATGACCCAGGAGTTCATCGACGAGTGGCTCGGCTACTTCATCAACCCTGGTAACAAGATCATGTCTTCGCTCCTCCTCGGTTGCGGTCTGCCTGGCGGTATGATGGGTTCAATGATGGCTGACCTCGGCGGTATGCGTACCACTATTAATAATGTGCGCAAGAAGAACGGCCTTGACGAACTCTCCATGGACGACCTCCTCATCAAGCTCTTCGACGAGGTGGAATACGTATGGCCACGCGTAGGCTACCCTCCATTGGTTACTCCGTTCTCACAGTACGTGAAGAACATCGCCCTTATGAACCTCCTCACTCTCGAGCAGGGCAAGGGACGCTTCGTGATGATGGACGACTCTATGTGGGGTATGATTCTCGGCAAGTCGGGTAAGATCCCCGGAACTATCGACCCAGAGCTCGTAGAGCTTGCACAGAAGCAGGGTCGTGAGTTCACAGACGTTGACGCTCACACACTTCTCACAGACGCTCTCGACGACTTCCGCAAGGAGATGGCAGAAAACGGATGGGAGTGCGGTCAGGACGACGAAGAGCTTTTCGAGCTCGCCATGCACCCTGAGCAGTATCGCAACTACAAGAGCGGTCAGGCTAAGAAGAACTTCCTCGCCGACCTTCAGAAGCTCAAGGATGCCAAACTCGGTGCTAACCTCTCTCCAGAGCAACTCAGTGCTTACAAGCACGCCAAGGCAGACGCTGTTGTTGCTCCGGTTAAGGGTGACATCTTCTGGGAGTTCTCTGGCGAGGGCGAGTGCGCACCGACTGTTGAGCCGTTCATCGGTAAGGAGTACAAGGAGGGCGATGTGCTCTGCTACATCCAGGCTCCTTGGGGCGAGTTTGTAGAGGTGCCGGCTGCTCTTGGTGGCAAGCTCGTTGAGATTAACGCAAAGCGTGGCTCAAAGGTACAGAAGGGCGACGTGATTGCATACATCGAGCGCGAGCACGAGTAAAATATATGTATAAGCAAATAATCGACAAATACTACGTAGGATGTGATGCGTTGCGTCATATCCTACTCACTCATAGCCAATCTGTAGCGCAACGTGCGCTGCAGATTGCTTCGTTACATCCCGAACTACATATCGACTGCGACTTTGTAGAGCAGGCTGCGATGCTTCACGACATCGGAATCATCCGCGTAGATGCTCCCGGCATTGAGTGTCATGGCACAGAACCATACATTCGTCATGGCGTCTGCGGCGCAGAAATGTTGCGCAGCGAGGGTTTGCCAGAGCGTTACGCCCGTGTCTGCGAGCGTCATACCGGCGCCGGACTGACCCTCGACGACATCGTTTCGCAAGATCTGCCATTGCCACATCAGGATATGCAACCAGAAACAATAGAGGAGAAACTTATCTGCTATGCCGATAAGTTCTACTCGAAGACACATCTCGACCGCGAGAAGACCATTGAACAGGCAGAACGTTCGCTCGCCAAGTTCGGTGGCGACACATTGGCACGGTTCCGCAAGATGAAGGAACTCTTTGAGCCAGAGAAGTAAACAACAAGAACCAACATTATTCAAATTGAGAACAAAGACAGCTATAGCCCTATTGCTTTGCGCCATCATGTTTGTGATGGCAAGTGCTGACGCACCCTCTAAGCAACGCAAGAAGAGAGCGAAAGTTCTTCGCGACTCAATAGAGATAAGTGATATTGCGGATACCATTTTGCGCGATTCGTTGTTGTCGGCTAACGACACTATGCTTACTCTTACTGTTGACACAACGCTCGCATTAGGCGTTGACACAACCAAGATGGACTCTCTGCAACTCGCTATCTACCACCACAATAAGGCTATCGACGACTCCATACGCCTCGATTCAATCAACCGCCAACGTGCGGGAGGCATCAACTCTCCAGTAAACTATTCGGCAAACGACTCTCTCGTGTACGATGCCGTCACGAAGACAGCACGTCTATATGGCAGCTCTACCGTGAAATACGAGAATATGGACCTCGCTGCCGAGCGCATACACATGAGTCTCGACTCATCCTTAGTACACGCTACCGGAGCCAAGGACAAGGCTGACACCACCGGCATGACTCTCTTCGGCACACCCGTGTTCTCCATGGGCTCTGACAAGTACGAGAGCGACACCATGGCGTTCAACTTCAAGACAAAGAAAGGCCTCATCAGCAACGTGTACACACAGCAGGAGGACGGCTTCTTGCGTAGCGAGATATCAAAGCGCAGTCCGAACGGCGACATCTTCCTTCAGCACGGCCGCTATACCACTTGCGATGCCGAGCACCCCGACTTCTATATAGCTCTTTCGCGTGCAAAGGTGCGCCCCGGCAAGGAGGTCGTGTTCGGACCGGCTTATCTCGTGGTTGCCGATGTGCCTCTGCCGTTTGCCATTCCTTACGGCTTCTTCCCGTTCACCAAGAGCTATTCGAGCGGCTTCATCATGCCTACATACGGCGACGAGAGCAACCGCGGCTTCTATCTGCGCGACGGTGGCTACTACTTTGCCATCAGCGACAAGATGGACCTGAAACTCCTCGGCGAAATATACACAAAGGGTTCATGGGGACTCTCTGCTGCCATGAACTACACCAAGCGCTATCGCTTCAGCGGCAGCTTCTATGCAAGTTTCCAGAACACGCAGACGGGCGACAAGGGAATGCCCGACTTCACACGTCAGAAAAGCTTCAAGATACAGTGGAGCCACCGCCAGGATCAGAAGGCAAACCCTTACAGCTCGCTCTCAGCCAGCGTGAACTTCGCTACGTCGAGCTACGAGCGCAACAACCTCAGCTCGCTTTATAATCCGCAGACCCTCACGCAGTCGACACGCACATCATCAGTGTCGTGGAGCACAACGTTCTCGAGTATCGGTTTGTCGCTCAGCTCTACAGCCAACCTCTCGCAGAACATGCGCGACTCGTCGATTGCGATGACATTGCCCGATCTCAACATCTCGCTCTCGCGCTTCTACCCGTTCAAGCGTAAACACGCTGCGGGCGACGAGCGCTGGTACGAGAAGATTTCGATGTCGTACACGGGTCACATCTCCAACAGCATCAACACGAAGGAGGATAAGCTGCTGCATTCCAATCTGATAAAGGACTGGCGCAACGGCTGGAACCACTCGATACCTATCAGCGGCAACTTCACGCTGTTCAACTACATCAACATTTCGCCGTCGTTCAACTTCCAGGACCGCATGTACACGCACAAGGTGATGCGCTCGTGGGATGCTGCTGCGCAGCGCGAGGTGTGCGATACTATATACGGTTTCAACAACGTGTACAACTATAGTATGTCTATCGGTGCGTCGACGAAGCTTTACGGTTTCTATATGCCGAGCCGTAAGATATTCGGCGATAAGATTCAGGCTATTCGCCACGTGCTGACTCCGAGTGTGAGCTTCAGTTATGCGCCCGATTTCAGTGCGTCGCGCTACGGCTACTACAAGACTTATCAGCGTACGAACGCTGACGGTTCGGTGGACTTGGTGGAGTACTCGCCTTATAAGGATCAGCTCTTCGGTGTGCCGGGCAAGGGCAAGACGGGCAATATCGCGTTCGACCTCTCAAACAATGTGGAGATGAAGGTGAAGAGCAGTAAGGACTCAACGGGTTTCAAGAAGCTTAGTATTATCGACGAACTCGGTCTGTCGATGAGCTACAATATGGCTGCCAAAGAAAAACCGCTTTCCGACCTCACTATGCGCATCCGCTTGAAGTGGTGGAAGAACTACACGTTCAACATGACCGCCGTTTTCGCCTCGTACGCTTACGAACTCGACAAGAACGGACGCCCGTTCGTGGGCAACCACACGTTTTGGGGCATGGGCAAGTTCGGACGCTTCCAGGGTACATCGCAGAACTTTTCGTTCACGCTCACGCCCGACAAACTTAAGAAATGGTTCGGTGGTGGCGACGACAAGGAGCGCAAGAAGCGTAACGGAAAAGACGACGAGGAAGGCATCGACACCGACGTGGAGTCGAACGTGGACGACACGATGGTGAACGCCCAGCGTGGCGCGCGCAAGAAGAGTGGGGGTGGCAAGGCCGAAACGGATGCTGACGGCTACATGCGCTTCAACATGCCGTGGTCGCTGACGTTCGGCTACGGCATCACGATGCGCGAGAACACGGGTGGCAAGTTCAACACGAAGACGATGCGCTATCCGTACAAGTTCTCGCAGAACCTCAACGTTAGTGGTAACTTGCGGCTTAGCGACGGCTGGAACATCTCGTTCTCGAGCGGTTACGACTTCGACCAGAACAAGCTCTCAATGACCACAGCTTCGCTGCAGCGCGACCTCCATTGCTTCAACATGGCGTGCTCCGTAGTGCTTGCTCCGTACACAAGCTACAACTTCTCGTTCCGTTGTAACGCTGCTACGCTTACGGATGCGCTCAAGTACGACAAGCGTTCGGGATACAGCAACGCTGTGCAGTGGTACTAAAAACGTGGCGAGGATGTTCCTGCTCTCCACGCGGCAGAGCCGAGCGGAGAGGGTGAATAAAAGAATAGAAGCGTATGGATTCATTATTTCTACTTCAGTTTGCATGTTTCATATTCATGCTTATCAATGGGCTGTTTGTGGGGCTCTCTCATCTTCATGTAAGATGGGAGAACAAGCGGTATGAGCGTTCACGGTGGATGATCGTTGTCGCCATGATAGGACTGGCGATACAATATGCGGTGCAGATGGTTTTCGGATTCCGTGCTGCTGACGACAGTCTTGGGGCGGTCATCAACATTCTCGTCTATACGCCCTGCTTCTCGCTTATCTCTTTAGGTATCTACAACATAGAGACCACACGTTCCAACCTCAGAAAGATGATACTGATGTGCAGTGGCATTTATGCTGCCGTCATTGTGGTCTTTTGTGTGGGTATCAGTTTCCATCATAGTCTGTATATCAGAGAGGGGCTTTATGTGATGCTTGCGTTGTTTTGCCTAAGTGTTTTATATTGCATATACATGATTATTCAGGAGATGATCAGGCGTAAGAATATGTTGGAGACAATGGCTGCAATGGATATGTTGCCTTACGTAAGATATTCGCGTGCAAGTGTAATCATTCTCTGGCTCGCAGTTCTCGCTATGCCGATTGCCATCTTTTCTACCACCTTATTATATATAGTAGGTCCTGCTGTATTGCTTGCCTTGTTGTTCTTCAACCTTACATTTATCGCTCTTGGCAGCAGTTATATTCCAACAGAAGAACTCCTGTATAAGGAAGAGGAATCGATGAAGCCGAATGTGGAGTGTGGAGCATCGGGGGGGGGTAAATCCTTTTTCGGATGGGCAGAAAAGCCCGCGGGAGGCTACCACAAAGCGTATGAACCCGATTTCGGAGGAGCGTAGAGTATTCGTACAGCAAAAACTTGATGAGTGGTGTGCGAATGGAGGCTATAAGGACAGCAACGTAAATATGTTGACGCTTTCTCGTACACTTTGTATATCAAAGAACGAATTGAGCCTGTTTTTCGATCAATGCTTGCACTCTAACTTCCGAATATGGCTCAGCGAGATACGTTTCAACGCTGCAAAGAAGATGATGTTGGAATGTCCAGATTATAGCAACGACATCATTTCAGCCGAGTGTGGATTCTCTTGTCGCACTCATCTTTACCGAATCTTCAAGACAAAAGAAGGCTGTTCTCCTACAGAATGGAGAGGCTTCCAATCTACAGATACAGCACAAAATGATTCAAATTGAGTATAACCATTTTTTTGTAAAATACCAAAGAAAAAGCAAAATCTTTATCGAGAAACAGCCAAAAAGGTGTCGCATTCCTACGAATGCGACACCTTTTTGGTATGAATGCGACACATGAACAGGGAAAAACTGCACCTTCTTTCGTGGAAATACACGATATTTGCAACATGAAAGAAGTAATAGAAACTATGCCAAGGATTGAATTAGCCCTGATCATCATCGGGGTTTTTGTACTCATATTATGTATTATCTTCGGATATGCCATGATACATGAGTACAGGATGTATCTTGAGAATCATTGGAAGGCTCGCTATAGCTTTCGTGACTTCATCAAGAGAGAACGCTTTTATATCTTTCTGCTGTTGGCATCCATATTTATCTTACTGACCAACCTCTTGTATTTCCTGGAATGAAAAAAAATAAACGAAATAATATGGTAAATCATTTAACAACAAAAAATCGGTTGCTGGTCGCAATGCTTGCATTTATTCTTCCATTTGCTTTTGTGAAAGCAGAAGTAAAAGAAGACGGAAAGACTATTTCGCAAGGCTGGTACGTCGGAGTAGAAGGTGGAATGCCTTTCGGTTTCTCTACTTTCTCAAGTTTCGGATACGACAAGACTCACCTTGGTTGGGCTGCAGGCTTATATGGCGGCTATCGTTTCAACTCCATATTCTCGGCTGAGTTATCTGCCAAGTATGGAGAGGTAAATATGTCTGCACAAGACTGCTGCATAGAACGTAACTATTGGCTTGGAAGCGACGGTGTGCGTTACAAGGCAGGTGTCTTAGGCATGGACAGTTGGGAGTATGCCAATCTGAAAAGCCATGTCAGGATGGGCAGATACGGAGCAAGAGTGAACGTTAATCTCCTTGGGTTGTTCCATAAGACAGCTAACAGCCGATGGAATTTGGCTGTCTCACCTCATATATATGCAGTAACGACCAAGGCTGATATCCAGACTATAGCCGATGATGCCAAGGTGATGAAAGGTTCTGCCAACTGGCATTTGGGTTATGGTGCAGACTTGCAGGTTGGTTATCAACTGACTTCATGCCTGAAATTGGCCATCTATTCCGGTTTGACCCGTCTTACTGGCGAACGTATGGACGCAATGCCGGAGCATCTGCATAAGAACAACTTTGTTTGGGAGAGTGGCATAAGGTTGGGGATAAGCTTCGCAAAGGCTAAAAAGAAGAACGTGGCTGTGGAAACAACGCCGATAAAAGAATTGGAAGTGCCGACAACAGAATCGGAAGTGAGGACAACAGAACCGGAAGTGCAGCAGCAGGTGACCACTCCTAAGGAGACCACCCTCCAGCATGAGACTGCCGAAAAGGCTGCGACAAGAGTGGGAGAGCAAGAGGTGGTTGAACAGCCGAAGGCGACATTCCCCATCGTCTACTTCGCTTTCAACAGTATCGGCATCAAGCAGAGCGAGCTGTCTAAGCTGAATGGTATCCTACGTACATTGAAGGAGAATTCGAATATGAAGGTGACGGTGACCGGCTGGTGCGACACAAAAGGCAGCGTGGCTGTCAATAAACGTATATCTCGCCAGCGTGCAGAAACCGTAAAAACTTGGCTTGTGAAGAATGGCATAGAGGCAAGTCGCATTACTGCAATAGGAAATGGTAGCGATGACACCCAAGATGCGGATAAGGCTCGCCGAGTAGAGACTAAAGACAATCATAAGTAACCCATAAAACAAGATAGAAAATGAAAGCAAAAAGAAGATTTAATATTTGGTTATGGGTGCTGTTATGCGTCCCATGCCTGTTGGCAAGTTGCGACCATAATGTTCATGATGGTGAGGATGAGGGTGGTTTGTCAGTATCGCTCACTTGGGCGGATGAAGCCGACCAAGGTACGGAAGTGAAGGACGTGAAACTCTGGATATTCAATGTCGATGACGGTTCATTAGTAGAGGAAAAACATTATGGCAGTGCGCAGGAGGTGGCAAGCCAACGCTTCGCTCTTCCTGAAGGGCATTATCAGATATTGGCTATTACCAATCTCATAGAGCCATTCTTCACCACTGACCAGACCAGGGCTTTGACTAATTGGAACAATATCCAGATAGGCTTGACCAATCCTAAGGATGTGAACCATAATGCTTATTTCGGAGTGACCGACGTGAGGATTGACAACAAGGAAGGCAGCTATGTGGTGCAAAACCCTATGAAGAGCGTGCTTTCGGAACTGACCGTCATCATAGAGAATGTACCTAATGGTACAGAGATGAGTGGCAAGGCTTTAGATGCAGCCTGGTGTCTGTTCCCTACACAGAAGAATGGTGATGGCGACTATGGGTTGCCGAGCATAAAGCCAACGGAAGTGGAAATACCTACTATCTTGGCTACTGAGTCAACCCTGAAATCGGAAGTCATCCGACTGATGCCGACCATACAGGGAAGCCCCGCCTCTCATGTTTATCTCCGTCTCTTGCTGCCTAACGGGACCTTGCAAGAGTATGACATCACCGCTCCTGCGATGAAGGTTGGAGGAAAGTATGAGTTGCGACTCAACTACAACCAAATGCAGCCAAAGATGAATCTGGAAGCTACCATCAACGGTTGGACGAACCTCAACAATGAAGTAGAAATAAAATAATAATAACTTTTAAAATGTTTATAAGATGAAAAAGATGACTAAGTTCTTCGCCCTTGCACTCTTGGCAGGTGCAATGGTTTCATGCAGTACAGAAGACACCGTACCTTCTACCCAGAACGACAAGGTAGCCGTGCAGTTTACTGGTGGTATCAGCGTAAACACCCGTGCTGCCGGTTTAGCCTGGGCTGATGGTGACAGGATTGGTATCTTCATGACTGGAGCAAATCAGACTCTCTCGGCAGATGCTATCCAAGAGGGTGTTGACAATATTTGCTATCAGACAAGTGGAAGTATAGGCTTTTCACCTATTTCTGGTGGTAAGACTGTTTTCTTCCCGATAGATGGAGATGTGGATTTCTATTCTTACTATCCACAGACCACTGTCAATGACTACAAGGTTGCACTTGATGTAACAGACCAAACGAAACAAGAAACTATCGACTTCATGTATGCCAAGACAGAAGGCTGCAACAAAGCTACGCCACAGGTATTCTTGAAGTTCTACCATAAGTTAAGCAATCTTGTTTTGGAAGTTCAACCAGGTAACGGTCTCACGCAAGAAGACCTTAAGAAAATGACTGTGACAGTGAAAGGTCAGAATACCAAAGCCACTTTCAATCTTGTGGATGGTACTATCTCTGGTGAAGGAAATCCTACAGACATCACGATGAAAACTACCGAAGCTGGCAATCTGTATGAGGCAATCCTGCTCCCTACAGAAGAAGCAAGCCGAGTGATAGAGTTTGACCTCAAGAATGGTTACGACGCTCCTTTCGTATGGACAATGCCTGTAAAACTTGAGGGTGGCAAAAGATACCACTATACAGTAGTAAAATTGAGTCGTTCTGCCGTAGATATCTCTGGAAACATTGAGCCTTGGATAAAGGCTGGAGACGACAATGAACATATAGCACAATAACAACACTTAAAATATAACGTTTATGAAGAAGTTTAAAATCTTATACATCGCTGCCGCAGCATTGCTGTTTGCAGCTTGCGCTAACGAAGAAGACGGTATCGGCAACAATGGTCCTGTTGCTGCTACCGTACAGGCGGATATTTCCAACAATATCAAAACCCGTGGAACTGCAGACAACAACAGCTGGACAGCAGGCGATGCCATTGGCGTATATGTCACATCTTCTGGCAATACAACAGGAGACAACAAAAAGTATGTAACAACAAATGGGGATGGTACTTTTGAAGCTGCTGACAATAACAACATCATCTATTTCAAGGACAAAAAAGAGACAACATTTAGTGCATACTATCCTTATAGCAAATTCTTAACTGATGGTAAAATGAATTGGAATATAGCTGAGGTAGAAGCAAACCAACCTTGTAAGGCTGATGTACTTTTTGCCTCAGGAGCTACTGCAAGCAAAGCATCTCCAATTGTGAATTTTACAGATATCGAACATCGCTTTAAGCATTGTATGAGTTTGGTTGAATTCAAAATTAAACCAGGGCAGGGTGTCAAATATAACAATTATAAATTCAATAGCTTGAATATGAAAGGAATATTTACAAGCGGTAAATTTGACACAAGAACAGGTTCGGTTGAAACTATTGGTGACAGAGCTACTCTTACTCGTGTTTTTAATGATGTACCTTTTGAAAGCGAAGAAAGTTTTGCTTATATCATGTTGCCGCAAAGCCTTGAAAGCAATAAAATGGATATAGAGATTTACTTGTTGTTGAATGATAGCGAAGTAAAATACACAACCCCTATAACACCATCCACCAATGGACAATTTGAAGGTGGCAAAAAATATACATACAACATAACTGTTAAAAATACGGGGATTATTATAGAAGATGCTCATATATATCCTTGGGAAAATGGTGATTCAAGTGATTTAGACGCAGATATAGCTTTGTAATGATAAATAAGGTACTGAAAATAGGGAATACAGGGTTAGTGAGCTTGGCCGCTCACTAACTCACTAACAATAAAAAAATAAAGATTATGAAGACGATAAAACAAAGAATTTCCTATGCGGTAATGGGCCTTATGGCTATGGGCTTTACAGCATGTACGCAAAATGAAGATATGGCTCCTACGCTGAAAGGGCAGGAAATCAATGCCACTTTCTCTGTTGGAGGTATGCAGACTCGTGTCAATACATTGGGACACGGTAATAGTTGGGAGAATGAGGACCTAATAAGTGTACTGCAAATTTTCGGTGATGAAGATACTAGAACTGGTGAATATAAATATGTGGAAGAAAATGGGTTATACCGTTGGGAACCTATCAGAAGACTTCGCTGGGAAAAAGTGGGAAGATGCGAATTGATTGCTTGGTATCCTTATGATATAACCAATCCTTTTATCTATAATTTGCATATAGACCAAAGTGATGAGACCAAGTTGAAAGCTGCAGATTTAATAAACGGCTATTGGTACGATGTCCCTAAAGATTATGTAGACATTCCTATGAAGCATCGCATGTCGCTGGTCACGATAGTATATCATGTTGGTACTGCGGATTATCCCAATAAGGATATTAGTGAACCACAAGTGTATTCTAAACACAACAGTGTTAGATTTTTTGGAGACCAAGACCAGGGAAAATTTGTAATGAATACACCTTCAGGTAATCCTGATTGGGTACAAGCCTGTAAGCATGACGATGGTATGTTTTCTGCAATCGTTATCCCTGGTTCCTACAAAGTTGGCGAGATTTTCGTGAAATTCAAGATAGGCGACCAAAACTTCCATGCAAAAATGAGGTCAAATACGGAGTTTCAAGAGGGCCATCGCTACACCTACAAACTCGATGTAGGAAAAGACAAAGTGGAACTGACCAGAATCAGCATAGATAATATGACTGGTTGGACAAATGAAGATGATCTCAAATAATTGGAGGAAAGAATATGAAAAAGATATTTCAATACATCATACTGGCAGTCGTTACTATAGTAATGGCGTCATGCACAAGTGATATAGAAGAAACAACCGCAACAACAGGCAAGAGCAACGTACAGTTGGTTGTTGGTGAATTTCCGGCATTCGGAGATTCACAGACTCGTGCTATTGGTACACCTGATGAAGGCAAGACTTCATGGGCTGTAGGAGATGAGTTGCTTCTGGAGATGACCAGTAAGACTTTAGGGACTAAGTATGCTGCTTTTACATATAATGGCAGTAGCTGGGAATTGACAAGTGGCGAGCTGTCTTATAAAGAAGACGAAGTGCCAACCTTTCCTCATGTATATTATGCCCCTAATTACAAATGGGAAGCCGGCAAATTAGTTTTGAAAGAAGGTAAGGTTGCAGGAACGGATGAATACATCGAGGGAACAGCCAATATCACCCCTAATGGTCAGGGTATAAATGTATCTTTTGCCAAGGCAACACGCAACTATTCACGCCTCCGCATTGCAACTATGCCAAATAAGCCAATAACAGTTACAATCAATTATTTCACTCCTGCGGGCAGCAGCAATATGGCATGGTCTCAATATTATGCCCTTACATCTGATGAAAAGGGCAATGCCTATTTATATGGTACTTTTGTAAAAAATTCCCAATTCACTGTGAAATATGGAGGAGCTCCTTTGGCAACTTATAAATTCACGCAAGAATCAAAAAATGCTAAGAGTTATGCACTGGATGCTACTGTCATTTCGGCAAATAGTGCAGAAGAAATAAAGTCAGCTATCGAGCAAGAAGTAGCAAATAGCAAGACTGCTATAAGACTTAACCTCGCTTCTGATGCTGGCGATAATGAGTTTAATGCTATCCGTGAAGCTTTTAAGAATGTGAGAGGGAATGTACAAGATGGCACTATAGACCTCACTCTAATAGGATGCAAGGAAATTCCTGCAGATGGTTTGAAAGAATTAAACGCTTTAAAGTCTATTTTTTTGCCTGATGTTACAAAAATTGGAATGAATGCTTTATTCCGCTGTGTGTATTTGGAAGAAATTTGTGCTCCGAATGTTTCTACTATAGATGAACGTGCATTTGCAGGATTTATCATGTTGGAAAAAGTAACTTTGGGAGAACTCACGGATGTGCGAGGAGAAGCAAATTCTGGAGGTGGTATTTTTGATGATGACAATTGGACCCCATATATAGATTTGTATTTGCCCAAAAATCAGGAAGTCATGAAAGGTGAGTTTGACGAGAATAGCAATCAATATATTTGGAAGCCTACGGGTGAAAAATACTTTGCCAGCCCAGACTATGATAATGGTATATTCCTCGGCTATCAATTTAACTCAGTAAAGAGTTGGGAATAAAAGGCTGTACTATCAAGTTTAACTCCTAAGCTGGGCAGGAGTATAAGGTGCTCAGTAACATATATTCACCCGCACTTCACGGGAAACGACAAGGGTCTATATGCCACGATGAGAGGTGGGCGTATAGATCCTTGAATGTAAATCAGCATCTGTAGTGTTGCAGCTCATTAAAACTTATATATAGTTAAAACCTTGACCTTAGAAGTTTTATAGGTTTTGCTTGGTAGTTTCAAGAATAAAACGTACTTTTGTTGATGAATAACCATATATACATTAAATAAGGAGTAAGTATGAATACCTCAATCATAAATGAGCCACAGCTTTTGGTAACGGTATCTGACCCTACTATGTTGACAAAGCTGAAAAACGCCATCAAAATGATGAATGGTGTTAGTTCTATTTCTATTATGAGACCTAAGAAAACTGGTCTGGAGCTTGCTGAAGAGGACAAGGCGAAAGGTAGGGTTACACAATGGAATTCTGTTGACGAAATGTTTGACACTGTTTTAGGAGAATAATGTATAAGTTTGGTACAACCAAAAGATTTGACAAGGCTTTAAAGCTTTGCAAAAAGCGTGGCTATCCGATAGAAGAACTAAGAAAAGCCATAGCCATATTGGTAGAAAATGGTAGCCTACCATCAGAATACAAACCACATATTCTTCATGGTAACCATGAAGGTGAATGGGAGGCGCATATAAAACCAAACTGGCTGTTAGTTTGGGAACAGAATGATGACGAATTGACTCTCTTAATGCTAACAACGGGTACCCATTCCGATGTATTTGGCAAAACAAGAAGATAATATTCACCCGCACTTCACGGGAAACGACAAGGGCCTATATGCCACGATGAGGGGCGGGCGTATAGACCCTTGGTTATATGGTGATATTCGTAATCTAATGGCATCAAACCAGGGTTGTCATTTTCAAAAAAATCTCGCAGATGGATATGTTTAATGTCATCTATATTGGTTTGACTAACTTGCACATACGCTACACACATGACAACGACCCGAGGCTAATGTTGGATTCAACACAATCTAATATTGCCTCGGGTCGTTGGCTTTTTATTTAAAGCAGATTAAACTCTGCTTACATCCTCCCACGGATTGCGTCTGTGGGAGGCTGTTTCAAGAATGTGGGTGCGTGGGTATGGCAGGATGCCATACCCTCCTACAAGACTTCTGTGTTGATCTGTGCCATCTGTGGGAGGATACCGTTTGCTTTGTTGGTGCAGCAGAGACTGCTGCACCCCCTGAACATCTGTGTTGATCCGTGCCATCTGTGGGAGGCTGTTTCAAGAATGTGGGTGCGTGGGTATGGCAGGATGCCATACCCTCCTACAAGACTTCTGTGTTGATCTGTGCCATCTGTGGGAGGATA